>Ga0307478_10000073_pt1 | contig 121366 bp, 104 predicted proteins | sample atmos_gasesECM4C_2_FD_203713 | JGI IMG/M metagenome (GOLD analysis project Ga0307478, IMG submission 203713) | Hardwood forest soil microbial communities from Morgan-Monroe State Forest, Indiana, United States - atmos_gasesECM4C_05 | ecosystem: Environmental > Terrestrial > Soil > Temperate...
GAAGAAGTTTCGGGGGTCGGAGACCACGCCATGATGGGTGCTTTTGGCCACGCCTTTTACATCCTCAAGGGGGACAAGATGATCTACATGGACATGACGACAGTCCCCGACGCGCGCACTCGCGGCGCGCAATTGGGAAGAAAGATCATGGCGAATTTCTAGCGCGGGTTCTGGTGGATGCGAAATTCGTTCACCGGATCGCGGGGGGTTCAGTTGATCAACGTTTCCTGGTCGGCGACGCGCTGCCACTTTCCATTCTTCCTGATCCAGGTATCAGTGAAGCGGCCATGATGGGCGAAGGGTTTGCCTCCGTCGGTGCCTTTGGTGCGATAAGCGCGGTTACGACGGCGACGTCGCCGTAAAGGTACACGCTAGTGTCGGAGTTGGAAATCTCTTCGGGAGGGAATGTTGGATCTTTCAGGTCGGCCAGATACCTCGCCTTATTCAGTAACGTCCCATAGTGATCGATTCTGATGAAGGTGTCGGCGAGAATGGCTGCCGCGGCGTTGGCATCGTGGTGGAGCTCGGCCTGGTTCCAGGCACCCTCTAAGGCGAGGATTAAGCTCTTGTCGGCGGACTCAGCATTCTCCTGGGCGAACGTGAGCAGAGCAGAGCAACAGCAGGAAGCAGACAACCGGGGTGCGCGTCATGACCGCCTCCATTTCCTACACAACAACTTTTGAGCCGGGTAGATCGCTGGCTGAGCCTATACTCCGACAATATCGCGCAGCGCTACAAGCAGGCGGTCGACTTCCTCCACGGTGTTGTAGTGCACCAGGCCGATGCGCAGGAAGCCGCCGGATTTCTCGATATTGAAATGTTCGGTCAGGTTCAAGGCGTAGTAGTTTCCATCCCACGTGAAGAAGCCGCGGTCGCCGAGTTGGGTGGCGAGTTCCAGCGGCGTGTGGCCCGGTTTTCCGCCGTCGATTCTGATGGCCAGTGTCGCACAGCGTTCGTGGAAGCGTGCGGGATCAGTGATGCCGTAGATTTTGAGGCCGGGAATTTTGCGCAGGCCCGTCATGGCGCGCTCCAGCAAGGCGCGCTCGTGCTCACGCGTGATCTCGTAAGCGGCTTCGATCGCGGCACGCCGGGTAGTGACTTCGGGGCGGGCACGACGGCCCATATCGGTGATGTATTCCACGCAGGCGGTTATTCCGGCGATGCACTCGTGATTAAGCGTGCCCCACTCCCAACGGAAGGGAATCGCGTCGGTGAGCGGGCGTACCTTGTAAGGACGCAGGCGTTTGAGGTGCTCGCGCTTGCCGAAGAGCACGCCCATGTGCGGGCCGAAAAATTTGTAAGTTGAACACACCAGAAAATCGCAATCGAGGGCGGCCACGTCGATGAGGCCGTGAGGCGTGTAGTGCACGGCGTCGATGAAGGCCAGGGCTCGCGCGGCGTGTGCCAGGCGAACGACTTCTTTGACTGGATTGATGGTGCCCACGGCGTTCGAAGCGTAGCCCACGGCGACCAGTTTCGTTTTCGCATTAATTTTCGAGGCGAGGTCGGCCATGTCGAGCGTGCAGTCTTCGTCGTGGATTTCGGCCCAGCGAACGGTGACGCCGCGGTCTTCCGCCATCGCCAGCCAAGGAGAGACGTTCGCGTCGTGATCGAGGCGGGTGACGACGATTTCGTCGCCGGGGCCGAGCTCTCGGCCGATGGAGCTTGAAATGGCGAACGTCAGCGAGGTCATGTTCTGTCCGAAGACGACTTCGTCGGCGCCGGAGTGGAAGAAGTCGGCCATGGCTTCGCGGGCGGCAGCGATCACGGCGTCGGTGCGGCGGCTGGTCGGGTAGTTTCCGCCGCTGTTGGCGTTGTCGCGGCGCAGGTAGGAGGAGATGGCGTCAAGCACGCGCTGCGGGACCTGCGTTCCGCCTGGGCCGTCGAAGAAGACGGCAGGATGGCCGTTCACGGTTTGGGTGAGCGAGGGAAATTGGGAGCGGACCCAGGTCAGGTCTAGGGCGGCGGCCGTGGTTTCGGTGGAAAGCATAACAGTATCTATTTTTATCACGCCGTGGAACCGGACATCGGGCAGTTGCGTTCTGGAAAGGAGTGCGACCGTAAACCGGCCCAGGAGGGTTCATGCAGCGGATAAGCTCGCAGTTCAACACAACAGCGATTCAGTGTTTCTATGCAGCGACGCTGGCGCTCGGTCTTGCGCATTCGGATAGGGCCGCCTCCGCACCGCCTGCCCAGGGGACCTTCGTTGATCTTGGCGGGCACCGGCTGCATGTAAATTGCACCGGGAAGGGGAGTCCGACCGTCTTGGTAGAGAACGGGTTCGGCGACTTTTCCTTCGACTGGATTCTGGTGCAGACCCGCGTCTCCCAGTTCACGCGCATCTGTACCTACGACCGCGCCGGATACGCTTGGAGCGATCCTGGTCCCAAGCCGCGCACCTTGGCGCAGATCAATCTCGAACTGCGAGATGCGCTCAATAAACTGGGTGAGCGCGGACCATTTGTGCTGGTGGGGCATTCCTTCGGCGGGCCCGTCGTGAGGAACTTTGCTATGACCTATCCGCAAGACGTTGCGGGGATGGTTTTAGTGGACGCATCGTTCGAGGGACAGCGCGTGGGAATCGGCGGCGGTAAGACGATGCGGCTGGGCGACGGGGCGAAGGGCGGGAGCATCCCGCTGGCTCGCGAGGAAATGAGGCAATCGGACAAACCCACTACGCACGGAGATGTCGCCAGGGAGGCCGCGCAGCCACTCGATCCGATGTACAAGGTGCTTCCGCCGGACGCACAGAGGTTGCAACTCTGGGCGCAGGCCTTGCCTGAGATGGAAGACGCGGAGACCAGTCAGCGCCAGTGGTCGGGGGAATACTTCGCGAAATGGCTGTCCGCGCCGCAGGCCGGGTCGTTAGGAGCGATTCCGCTGATTGTGCTCACCCGGGTGGAAGGCGGATACGATAACAACCAGGATACTCCGGCCCCGCAACTCGAGAAAGAACGCAAGCAGGGGCAGGCGAAACTGGCCCTGCTCTCAACCAACGGCAAGCAGGTTATGGTGCACAGTGGGCACAACATGGAACTGGAGGCGCCCAACGATGTTGGGGCTGCCATTCGAAGCGTGGTCGAAGCCGTCCGGCTCCGCAGCAAGCTATGAAGGCTGCTCGCTGCTCCGCACCGCCCGTACGAAATCCGCCAGCAGGCCATAGGCGGTCGCGTACAGGCCCGGGTTTTCTTCCGTGAGGGCGAGGCCGGGGAAGATATCGGTTTCGAAATAGACATACGACGACGCCCCTGAAATCTTGCCCATGGGAGAGCTTGCCAACACTTTCTCCGGCGCAACGCTTGCCTTCACGCCATCACCAACGCGTTGCGCGCGGCACGCGAGTTTGAATGGCCAGCCATCACGCCTCGCGTTGCGCAGGGCCTGCGGCGTCAGGTCGCGGATGCCTTCGCGCTCGATTTGGTCGAGACGCACGGGAACGTCCATTAGCACAGTGATCAGCGCAGCGGTTTTGACCGCGGCGTCCCAGCCGTCGATGTCGTGGGAGGCGTCGGTTTCGGCGACGCCCAGGGACTGCGCTTTCTTCAACGCTTCGTCGAAGCTGAGGCCCTGCTCCATTTCGCCGAGGATCACGTTGGTGGTTGAGTTCAGAATTCCGTGAAAGCCCTGCAGGTGGATGGCGGGCAACTGGTCGAACAAAGAGAAGATTGGGACGCCGTCCATCACCGTGGATTCGAACAGGAAGCGCCGGCCACGCGCAGCGGCCAGATCGCGCAGTTCGCGGTAGGCATGAACGATGGGGCCTTTGTTGGCGGTGATGGCGTGGGCTCCATGTTCGAGGGCGGCGCGGATGTGGTCGACAGCGGGCTCGCCGGAGCCGACGTTGAGCGAAGTCGCTTCGAACAGAACATCCGCGCCGGCGGCGGCCAGCCATTCGCGGACGTCGTGTGGGGCGGACACTTCTGTCCGCCAACTGCCGGCAGCCGAATCAGAATTCAGGGTGAGCAATGAAGCCGCGTCCAATCCATTTGCGTCCGCAATCCATCCCAGGCGGCGCGAGGCTACCCCAGAGATCTGGAAGGAAATGCCGTACCGCTCGCTCAGTTCCTGCGCGCGATCTTCAAGGAGCCGGATGAGCGTCCGATTGACGTTGCCGAAGCCGAGGAAGCAGAGGTTAAAGGTGGGGATGGAATTGTCCTCGACGGCGGGCTAATCGACAGCGCTAAGCGCAGCGGCCCGATACACCTGGGCCGCCGGACAGCCGGGGGCGGCTGTCCCCACACGAGCTTCTACCCCATCACGGTGGTGTGCTCGGGCTTGATCTTGTAGACCACGCGTACTTCGCCGGGTTGACTGTAAGGATATTTGTCGACGCCGAGATATTTTTTCGCCATCTTGTTAATGTGCTCGGCGGCTCCTTCTTCGGTGATCTCGACCACGCGGCCGCGGATTTCGAGATAGCGGTACGGGTTTTCCGGATCAATGATCGCCAGCGAAACCCGGGGATCGCGGCGGACGTTGCGATCCTTCTGGCGCCCCTTGGCGGAGTTGAACAGGACGTGCTGGCCGTCAAAGTCGCACCAGACAGGCGTTACCTGTGGACGGCCATCGGGCATAAGCGTGCCCAGACTGGCAAAGGCGCGCTTCTCAAATAAATCGCGGTACTTTTCCGGGATGGGTTCAGTCATGAGAGCCTCCAATCCAGATTGCAGTCAGCATTATAGCTGGCCGACTAAGCCGAGGGCGCGTCTGCAACATCCCGCGGGGGATGCATGTTCATTTAGAATGACGAACTCACGAATTCAGAAATGGCGGAAGGCTCTACCTTCGGCTGATTCGCTTCAAGGAAAACTCATGGCCCTTTTGCAACCCAAGTTCGCTCAACGATCGCCGATGATTCCCCTCGTCGCTGTTCTGATTCTGTTGGTCGCTAGTGCCGCCCAGACGCCCGCGTCCAGTCAGCCGCAGCAGAAGTATCCACCGACTATTGTGTTCATGACCGACTTCGGAGTGCTCGACGACTCGGTCGCAATTTGCCGCGGTGTGATGTACTCCGTCATGCCCGGCGTGCGCATTGTCGATTTGACACATGAAGTCACGCCGTTTTCCATCCTGGATGGGGCGCGCTTTCTGGAAGGCGCAACCCCCTACTATCCCGCGGGAACGGTGTTCGTGGTGGTGATCGATCCGGGGGTGGGAAGCACGCGCAAGGCGATTGTGGCGCGGTCGGGGCGCGGTCAATATTTCGTGCTGCCGGATAACGGCCTGCTGACGCTGGTCGAACAGCGTGACGGGATTGAGGTGGTGCGCGAGATTACCAATTCCGATTGGATGATCGGCACCAAGCTGTCATCGACGTTTCATGGTCGCGACATCTTTTCGCCCGTGGGCGCGCACCTGGCGCGCGGGGATGACTGGACGAAAGTCGGGCCGGAGGTGGCGGTGAAGGACCTGGTGCGGCTGCAGCTGAAGGCAGCGACCATCGATGATCACGGTCTGAGCGCCACAGTGATCGCGACTGACGGGCCCTTCGGCAATCTCGTCACCAACGTGACCGGCGAGGATTTTCTCAAGCTCGGCTACCGGCATGGGCAGGAGGTGCCGGTGAAGGTCGGCGGTCGGGACATGAAAATGGAGTTCGTGAATACGTTTAGCGATGTGCCGGTGGGCCAGCGGTTGCTCTATATCGATTCGCGCGGGCTTCTGGGGCTGGCGGTGAATCAAAATAATTTTGCGGCTACTTATGGAGTGAAAGTGCCGGTGTCGCTTTTTATTCCACGGGCAGGGAAGTGAGACCTGGCTAGAGAGACGTAGCCAGCTACGTCTCTACGACGTCTTTTGCCACGCGTGGCAGCACTGCGCGCAGGAGCGATTCGAACGTGGTCTTTACTCGCTCGCCGGTTTCCATGACTTCTGCGTGGGAGAGTGGTTGGTCGAGAATTCCCGCAGCCATATTGGTCACGCAGGAAATGGCGAGCACCTTGATTCCCATGTGGCGCGCGGCAATCACCTCGGCGACGGTCGACATGCCCACCAGATCAGCTCCGATGCGGCGCAAATAGTCGATCTCGGCCGGAGTTTCGTAACTCGGCCCGAGCAATCCGGCGTAGAGACCTTCGTGCAGCGTGATATTTAACTTGGCGGCTTCTTCGCGGCCGATCGCGCGATACCGTTTCGCGTAGGCGTGGGTCATATCGGGGAAACGCACACCGAAGCGGTCGTCGTTGGCGCCGACCAGGGGATTCGCCCCCTGCAGATTGATGTGGTCCCGGATCAGCACCAGCGCTCCCTGTGAGTAGCTGAGATTGATGCCGCCAGCGGCGTTGGTCAGAATGACGGCGCGCACATCCATGCGTCCGAAGACGCGAATGGGAAACGTCACCTCCTGCGCGGAATATCCTTCATAGAGATGAACCCGGCCCTGCATAGCCGCCACCGCGACGTCGCCGGCTTTGCCAATCACCATCCGACCGGCGTGGCCGATGGCTGTCGAACACGGGAATTCCGGGATTTGTGCGTAGGGGACGCGGATGGCCTCGGTGAGGGAGTCGGCGAAAGCGCCGAGGCCGGAGCCGAGGACGAGGCCTATCTTGGGGCGCAGTGTCGTGCGCGCGAGGATAAACTGCGCGGCGGAATCGGCGAGAGTGAATTGATCAGTCATGGTTGGAAGAGGGTGTCAGAAAGTCGACGAGTTACAGATCTCCATCGGCCAGGTAGCGGCCGTGGCCGTTGCGTCCCAGCCAATCATACAGAAACGTCTGATAGAGATAGGAGGCGACGATCTCCTCGCCGAGTTCGTGCGTATCAGTGCAGATGAAGGGCAGGCGCAAGCCCGCAAGCACGGCGATGAGCGATTGCGTGATGCGATTGGGATTCGCCGCGCGGTAGGGATAGTCGGTCTTGATCTCGGCGAGAGGCGCGGTGATAACCAGCAGGCTGTGGGGAAGGTGGCTCATGCGCTGAAGGCGGCGAACAAAGACCTGGCGATTTGTAGTGAAGGACTGAATCAGGTCGGCCAGATCTTTGCGCTCGACCACGCAGGAGTTCTCCATGCCGCCGACAGAATAGTCGCCCAGCGGCAGGGCGCTTTCTTCAATGCGGGCGAACCAGCCTTTGAAGCGGCGGAAAGAAAGCGGATTCTGCTCGCGGGTGTCGACGATCGCTACGGGCAACGGAGTCCGCAGTTGCGTGCCGCCGCGCTCGGCCAGGACCGGCAGCTGTGGAGGCGGAACCGGGTTGGGTTGCATGGTCCACGCGAGGGGCGGCGGGATTAGGGTGCGCTTGCGGGGCATGGATTTCCAGTGTACGCATCCCCAGCCCAAAGTGGCGCAGCGGCTAAAGCCGGTACTGACTTTGCGCCAGTGACGGCATTACTCAAGCGATGCCCTGATACCAATCGCGATTCAGCAAAGCACGTCATTGATATGTTTTACGGCACGGTTGAACTCAAAACTTCTTTTCGAATCTGGCGAATGCCGTTTCCAGCTTCCATTGTTCCCGGGCGCGCTCGCTGGCGGCGAGGAACTTCGCGCATGCAGACGACGGTCTCTCCTCGATGGCAGTATCCGCCGAGCAGGCAGCGACGGGGCGAAATGTGTTTTTAGTCGAAGCCCACAGGCTGTCTCCCGGCAAAAAGCTATGCTCTATGCTTTGGCGCGTCAGGCGCTTCAACTCGGTGTACGGCAGTTGATAGCCCTCGACCGCGCGCAAGTATTCATGCGTCATGTCGGAGCGCGCGACGCCTTCATCGTCTGTAGAAATCGCAACCGGCACACCGTTTTTCATATAGATCGGCAGCGGGTGCTCGTCGCCACTGATGCCAAGGATCTGATCATTCGACGTGAGGTTGATCTCGACCACCACGTTGCGCGCGGCCATCTCTTTCATCAGGCCGAGAGGATCTTTTTCCTGCATGACGTCGACGCCGTGGCCGATGCGCTCGGCGTGCCCGAGTTCGACCGATTCGCGAATGTGGAATGAAAGGTCCTCTGGCTTTACTAGGCTCTCGGCAAGTTCTCCGGCGTGCAGGCTGAGGTGCACTTTGGGATAAACGCCATGCAGGTAATCGAGCATCTTCATGTGCTCGTTGAAATCGTGGATGGGCACGTACCAGTCTTCGGGCATGACGAGATTCAACCCAACGAAATGATGGTCGGACGACGCGAGTTCAAAGCCCAGCAAGATCTGAGCGAACACGGCTTCGTGCGGAAGTCCGCGTTCTACCTGGTAGAGATAGCGAACGGCAACGCCGCATCCGGGTTCGGCATCAGGCGTGTCACACTTCAGTTCCTTGCGGGCGCGCGTCTCCTCTTGCGCGAGAGTGTGGCCGGTGGCGGTGACGATTTCGTTGAGGCCGCCTGCCAGCAGATTTTCGCGCATCTTGGCGAAATCGGCGTCCCATCCCAGTTTCATGCCCAGTTGAAAAGCGGCATTGCCGTCGGCGGTGTGCATGAATTCGATGTACTGCACACCTTCACGCGCGGCGCGGTCAATCACACTGGCTATGGATTCGGCCACGTGGTTGTGGGCGGTCAGCGAGAACTTGCCAAAGGTGCCGAAGAAGTGGTCGTGGCCGGACTCGTCGCCCGGGCGCCAGTTGCGCATCGACCAGGCGTCGATGATCTGGTTGTAGAGAATCTGGTCGCCGTAGGCGCAGTGGATGGCCGGCTTTGCTGTGTACTTCTCGCAGGAGTCGCAGGGCGGCGCGATCAGGCGCGAGGTGGTGCGGTCGACGCAGAGATTGTCGGATACGGCGAAGTCGATGAGGTCCTCGGCATAGATGGCGCCGGAGAGGTGATTGTGCAGGTCGCCGCCTTTGGGCATGTCATGGAGGAAAGCCAGCAGCAACGAGGGTTGTTTCCGTACTGAGTCGAAATAGCGCGCTGTCTTCTGTTCGGCGGTTTGGGCTACCGCAACCGCGACCAGAAGAGCGAGGATCAGAGAACGCTGCACACGCAGCCGGACAATTAAACTCACGGGCACGCCTCCCAGAAGCAGGAAAGGCATTGTAATTCGAGGTCGCGGTGTGAGCCAACGCCGTCGTCCGGTGGACGAGGCTGTCGAGCTTCGCTCGCAGGACAGCCGAGGGCGGCTGTCCCTACCTAAGGGCCACTCTGCTACATTGTTTCGGTATGCCGCAGGTTCTTGCCAAGACCACACGCAGCTTTGCCAGCGACAACAATGCCGGAGTGCATCCCGAAGTGCTGGAGGCGATCGCCCGCGCCAACCAGGGACACGTCGTGGCTTACGGCGATGATCCGTACACGCGTTCGGCGATCGCAAAATTTGAGGAGCACTTCGGGGCGGAGATTGATGTCTTCTTCACCTTCAACGGGACGGGCGCCAATGTGTTGAGCTTGCAGGCGCTGAACCGGCCCTACAACGCCGTGCTGTGCAGCGACTATGCGCACATCTATTGTGACGAATGTGGGGCTCCGGAAAAGCATACGGGATGCAAGCTGATCCCCCTGCCGCATCATGACGGCAAGGTTACGGTCGACGCCGTGCGCCACGCCTATCATGGAATCGGCGACCAGCACCATGTGCAGGCGCGGGTGATCTCGATTACGCAGTCGACCGAGATGGGGACGGTCTACAAGCCGGAAGAAATTCAGGGGCTGGCCCGGTTCGCGCATGAGCATGACATGTTTCTACATGTCGACGGAGCACGCATCGCCAATGCCGCTGCCAGCCTGGGGCAGACGCTGCGGCAGGCGACACGCGATCTCGGGGTCGACGTACTCTCCTTCGGCGGGACGAAGAATGGAATCATGGGCGGGGAAGCGGTGGTGTTTTTCAATCGTGCGCTCAGCGGGGACTTTCTCTACCTGCGCAAGCAAGGGATGCAACTGGCGTCGAAGATGCGATTCATTGCCGCGCAATTCGAGGCCCTGCTGACGAACGACCTGTGGCGGCGCAGCGCCGAGCATGCCAACCGCATGGCGCGCGCGCTGGAGGCGGCGGTGAGCCGGATTCCCCAGGTGCGGATTGTCTGGCAAGTCGAGGCCAACGGCGTCTTCGCGCAGATTCCGCGGCACGCGATCGAGAGAATCAAGGAACGCTACTTCTTCTATCCGTGGATCGAGGAGGAGTGCATCGTGCGCTGGATGTGCTCGTTCGACACAACGGAAGAGGATGTCAGGGAGTTTGCGCAGGTCGTGGCGGAGGCGGTCAAGGGGTGAATACTCCCCTATACTCCCCTAGCGAGCTATTGATTTTCATCCGCGCTTGACCTACATTGAGCGATTCACAGCCGGATGGGTCTTGTAGTCGAGTTTAGCAGATCCAGGAGTCGTTTGATGAGAGGGAAGTGGGTCAGCATTGCTGTCCTCGCAGCCGTTGCGAGCTCGTTGTTTAATGTCACCAGTTGTGGGCGGGATCAGGAACTCGTGTCAATTCAAATCCAACCTGCCGTCGAAACATTCGGGGCATCAAACGTTCCCGTCCCTGACGATCGTGGGTTGAGGGTGCAACTCAGGGCCCTGGCTACTTACATCCATCCGCCGGTGACGAAAGACATCACGACCCAAGTGACCTGGGCGTCGAATGACACGCAAATGATGACGGTCGACTCAAATGGGCTTTTGACTGCGACCGGGATTAGCTGCGGAGGTACTCTCATTTCGGCCACGGTTACGACCAACAAGAGCTCCGGCGGGATCTCTTCTTCGGGAGCTCTGGTGACTGGTTACATGACCGGCAACGTGGTCTGCTTTACAGGCTCGGGAGGCGGAGTGTTGCCGGTACTGACTCTGACCTTCGCGGGAAACGGCGCGGGAACGGTGACGAGTTCTCCACACGGTTTGAGCTGCGCGAGCCCCACGCCGTGCCTTGCCCAGGCCCAAAGCGGCGCGATGATAACCCTGACAGCGACTCCGATTAGCCCTTCGACTTTTGGGAGTTGGTTGAATTGTGATTCCGGACCCGCAAATCCTTGCACGGTCACGATGACTGGGAACAAAACCGTGACTGCGACCTTTAACTAGACGTTCGACAGATTATTCCGATTCGCCTAGCAGTTTCCCCAGCGTGAGTTTGTGCTTCTCTGGCTTCTTCTTTTTCTCAACCACGATCTTCTCGGCTGGGGGCGTACCGAGGCGTTCGCGGGCTAGTTCCTTGACCGCAGTTACCACATGAAAGCGTTTCTTTCTCTTCTTTCGCGCCATCCTGAATCGTAGCCGCATCCATGTTGCCATAGATTGTTGGACGCAAAACTGTAATAATCTCCTGTCGCGGCTAATCAGCTAACGACCAGCGACGAACGATCAACGACTGTCATGGAAGAGCGCGATTTTTTTGACGAGAAGCAAGAGAAGAAACCGGTCACCCTGAACTGTCCACACTGCCAGCAGTCGGCGGAGTACGAGGTGACCTGGGTGGTCCGCACCAAGAAGCGTCAACTCGCCGGCCGGGCCGATGAGCGCGACCGGGCGCGTTTTGCCAAAGCGCGATCCTACATGGTGCGCAAAGACGACCAGATGGCCTGCAAGAACATACGCTGCCGCAAGCGCTTCGAAATTTCCGGCCAATCGACGGTGATCACCGAGTAGGACACGCTTCCGAGCGCTCCATTCACTAGATCAGCCCCGGGTCCGGCGCATACTCCGGCGTGAGGATTTCAGGCAATCCTTCAAGTCCGGCCTTTTTGACCTTCCTTTGCGCGAACGCGATCAACTCCTGTTCGCGTTCCCCCGCGAGCGGGTGGCTAGAGCCAGCGATGCGAAAACACGTCTAACTGTCGAGAGCGGGCCGGTCAAACGCTCCAAAAAAAACCCACGGGCAGGAGCGACCCGGGCCTGTGTTTCCCTCCACTACACACGCTCGTTTATACTTACCAGTTTTGCCGTGGCTACTGCTGCTACGTGTGAAGGAGTCATACTCTTGAAAATCCTGGTTTGCATGAAGCAGGTGCCGCAGAAAGATGCACCGCTCAAGCTCAACGAAACCGGCACGTGGATCCGCGAAGACGTTTCCTACGAAGTCAACGAACCCGATGCCTATGCGCTGGAAGAGGCGCTGCGCCAGAAAGAAAAACACACCGGGGAAGTCGTGGTCATCACCAGTGGCCCAGCGCGGGCGCAGCAGGTGCTGCGCGAAGCGCTGGCCAAAGGCGCGGATCGCGCGATTCACCTCGAAGACGACAAGTTCGTCGGGCTCGATGCCTTCAATACCGCGAAGGCCTTCGCCGCGGCCATCAAAGACGAAAAATTCGATCTAATCTTTACCGGGCTACAGTCCGACGATTACGGCTACGCGCAGACGGGCGTGATCCTGGCCGAACTGCTGGGCTGGCCGCACGCTACCATCATCATGCAGATCGAGAAGACAGACGGCGGTATTCGCGTGAAGCGCGAACTCGAAGCGGGATACTTCCAGTATGTCGACATGCCGACGCCCGCGGTGCTGACCATTCAGTCGGGCATCAACAAGCTGCGCTATGCCACGCTGATCGGCATCAAGCAGGCCAAGAACAAGCCGATGCGGAAGGTGGCGCTCGCGGAGGTGCAGTCGGCGATCGGGGAGAATCTGCAGAAGATCGAGCGCCTGTACATTCCGCAGAAAACGAAGAAGACGGAAGTCATCGAAGGTCCGCCAGCGGAGGTGGCGAAGAAGCTGGTGGACAAGATGCGCAACGAACTGCGCGTGCTGTAACAGTTCATGTGGGGCCGGGTCTAGCCTGTCCTGAGCGAAGCCGAAGGAACCCGGCCGGGCTGAGCGCAGGTCGGCTGTTGCGGTGCCGCAGACAGAGAGCAGCAGATTCCTCGGCGGGCTTTGCCCGTTCGGAATGACAAGAGATTAGGAGTGAGTGACGTTTATGGCCGATGCGATTTTCGTCGTCGTCGAACAGCGAGAAGGTAAACTCAATCGCGTTTCTTGGGAAACCATCACCGCCGGACAGGCGATTGCCGCGGCTACTGGATGGACGCTCGAAGCGGCCGTCGTGGGCGCAAGCACGCAGTCGATTGCCGCCGAGGTTGCCGCGAAGAAGGTCGTGAAAGTTTATGCCGTCGAGTCGGCCAAGCTTGAGCCCTACACGCCCGACGCCTTCGTCGCGGGGCTGACGCAGTTCCTCGCGTCCAAGCAGCCGAAGCTCGTGCTGATGCCGCATACGTACCAAGTGCGCGACTTCATCCCCAAGCTGGTTATGGCTATGGGACGGACCGTCATCAGCGACTGCATTGGCTTCAAGCACGAAGGCGGCAAGCTGCTGTTCACCCGCCAGATGTTTCAAGGCAAGCTCTCGGCCGACGTGAGCTTCACCAGCGATGCCCCGTGGTTTGCAACCTTTCAGAATGGCGCCTTCCGGGGAGACAAAGCTGAAGATGGGGCGAGTGCGGCGCCGGTCGAAACGGTGAGCGTCGAAATTGCCGACGGAGTGGTGCGCAACAAGCCGCAGCCGGTTTTCAAGGAGGCCAAGCAGGCCGTCGACCTGACGCAGGCGGAAATCATTGTCTCGGTGGGCAGGGGTATCAAAGAGCAGAAGAACATCGACCTGGCCAAGCAGCTGGCCGATGCGCTGGGCGGCGAACTGGCGGCCTCGCGTCCGATTTGCGACTCCGGCTGGCTACCGATGGACCGGCAGGTCGGCTCTTCGGGCCAGACGGTTTCGCCCAAGGTATATCTGGCGCTTGGCATCTCGGGCGCCATCCAGCACATTGTCGGGATGAAGGGATCGAAAGCGGTCATTGCGGTCAACAAAGATTCTGAGGCACCGATTTTCGAAATCGCCGATTACGCCGTGGTGGGGAATCTGTTCGACATCGTGCCGGCACTGATTGAGGAAGTGAAGAAGGCGAAAGCGGGAAGCTAAGAGCGGCCACGGATCTGCGAGGATTCACGCAGATCAAACCTCCATGAAGTTGGTCTATCGGTGGCGATCCGCCTGAATCCGTGGCCGATTCGTTCTCAAGCTGGTTTCTCCGGTCCCGTTTTTGCAATCGCTGCCGCAGCGATCTGCACCACATCCAGCAGTTCCGGCGGCGTAGCCGAGTTTGCCGCCAGGCCGTCGCGCAGCATCGAATTGCAGAACGGACACGCCGCCGCAACCACGTTGGCGCCGGTGGCCGCCAGTTCCTGCGCCCGCTCCAGATTGACGCGCTTTCCGGTTTCTTCTCCGAGAAACATCAAGCCCCCGCCTCCGCCGCAGCAGAAGCCGCGTTCGCGCGAGCGTGGAGGATCGACCACCTTGCCAAAGCGCGAGATGACGTCGCGCGGCTCGTCGTAGACTCCGCGATAGCGGCCGAGATAGCACGCGTCGTGAAACACAACGCTCTGCCCGTTGCTACTGGATGGCAGTTTGTCGCGGAAGCGCGCCAGCAACTCGGTGCTGTGCTCGACGGCAACGTTGGCGCCGTGTTCCTTCCAGTCTGTGCCGATGGTGCGCACGCAGTGCGGGCAGATTGACACCATCTTTATCTCTTCGGTTCCGGTGCCCTTGCTCTCGCGGATCTGTTCCAAATTTTGCTGGGCGAGTTCGCCGAACAGATAATCGTTGCCCAGGCGGCGCACCGGATCGCCCGAGCACTTCTCCTGCTTCAGCACGCCAAAGCTGATGCCCAGATACCGCAGTACCTCAGCCAGCGCCAGCACAATCTTGCGGCCATTCGGGTCGTAAGAACCCAGACAGCCCATCCAGAGACAGTATTCCTGCGAGCCATCGAAGTATGGCAGGTTGTTTTTCTCGATAAATTTCTGCCGCTCCGAGGGAGCGAATCCCAGCGCGTTGCCCTGGCGCTCGAGGGTCACGAACAATTCGCTGCCATAACGGTTGTCCCATTTGCCGGTATTCACCGCGCCACGGCGCAGGCCGACAATCATGGGCAAATGCTGAATGCCAACCGGACACTGATATTCACACGCGCCGCAGGTCGTGCATTGGAATGCCGCTTCCATCGACAGGTGCTTGCCCAGCAGCAACTCGCCGCTCTTGGGGCCAAATTCATTCAGGTAATGGCGCGTGCCGAGAATGATTTCCTTGGGGTTGAGAATCTTTCCCGTGATATTGGCAGGACAATTTTCGCTACAACGGCCGCACTCGACGCAGCTATAGGCCTGCAGGCTGGCGATGCGGGTCAGGTCTTTGCCGCTGTCGAGGCCGAAATCTTCGTCGCCCACCAGCGGCGGAATGCGGCTGAATCCGTCGCGCTCCAGAAAAACGGTGAAGGGGCTGAGCACCAGGTGCATGTGCTTGGTCTTGGGAATGAGCGGAAGAAAGACAAGCAACATCAGCGTGTGCGACCACCAGACCGCCCATCCTGCGGTCGTACCTTCGACCACCCAGAAGGTGGCGAGGTAGGTAATCATCAGGGCGAAAACGAGAAAAGCGATCAGGCCGGACTCGGGCGATAAAGGTTCGAGAGCCTTGGGCCGGATGACGAAGCGGCGGAATGCCAGTCCGGCGATCGAAATGGCCACGGCCACGGCGAACGCGGCGACCAAGTAGAAATAGAAGCGTCCGAATCCCTCGCGGGACAGAAAACCTATGCCAAACGCGGTGGCGAGATGGTTGAGCGTGACCAGGCCGAAGACGCAGAATCCCCAGAACACGAAGGCGTGGGCTAAGCCGGGCAACGGGCGCTCGGCGATGACGAGCGCTTGCGCGCCGACTTCCCAGAGCAGTTTGCGGATGCGCGGGCCAAGCGGTCGCAGTTGGAAATCGGCGTCGGGCTTCGAGTCGAGGATGATGCGCAGTAGACGGCCGAACTTTCGCCAGAAAAGATATATGGAAGTAAGGAGGGCAAGCAGTAGGACGATTCGTCCCGTCCAGTTCATGGCAGGTCTCCGAGCAACGACACAGTCTAACAGCTCGGGGAGCGTTGCAGGTGTGGCGCGGGCACTCCCTGCGACAGACTCAGGGCAGGCTTGCCGCGAACTTTTGCCGCGGATGTGCGCGGAATCACACGGATGAATCTAAAGCGTTGTCATTCCGACCAAAGGGAGGAATCTGCTGGCCTACTGCAACCAGCGCTTGCCATGAATGACGGCCGCAATCACGATCTCGTCGTCTTGGTGCAACCGATAAACAATCCGATAGCTGTAGACGATCACCTCACGCACATTTTCATCGTCGAATTCGGGACCTTGCGTCCGGCGCGCGGAAACTGGGCCAACATTCTTGTCTGGTTCAGGACCTTCGTGACAACGATGCTTGCGTAGGTTGGCGAGCGGCGGCTATAAATTCAGCAATGCTCTCAAGGTCATGAGAGCGCGCCGTGACCAGGCTACTTGGTGAACCATTTGCTAAGGCGGGTCTCAACCTCTTCCTGAGGCACAGTGCCACTGAGACGGGCATCATCGAGTCCTCCGCGGACGTTGTCGAGAACGTAAAGGTGATATTGGATGTCTTCTACCGAGCAGTCGTCCGGGAGTTTGTTCAGCAACACTTGGACGTCTTGTTTTGCGGTGCTCATGGGCGTCCTGGATAAGCATAACATTACGCCGAACCCAGCAGGAGCGGAGGCATCTGCCTCTGTACCCAATTTTGTTCCATCATCTACCCTGTTTGGCGTTACTCTATTGCCGCGGAAGCCGCGAGATGGAAATTCAATATCAATGCACCTTTAGCGACTACGAGGAAGTGTTCGCAGCCCGGCAGTTGAGACCACTCCGACGGAAAATTGCGTTCGCTTTGTTAGCGTGCCTGATTTACATAGTTGGATCTTTTGCTTTGGTTTCGCTCGGGTTAACCCAACCGCGAGCTTTCTTTGCGATGTTCGGCGCTTTTCTTCTGTTGGGCCTTGCACCTACCTCATTACAGAGGAACGAACGTGTCGAAGCTTCTCCCTAGATCTCTCGTCGTAGTCCTTCTTGCGACCCAGGCTCTCGCTCAACAATCACCGCAGCCGCCGCCGAGCATTCCTTCAACCGGCTTCGCCGGGTTGGATCAGTACCGGGCGTCGCGGATCGCAGTATTCACCGACGACTACGGGCAACTCGCGCGATATCGGGACGCCGACGCGGCACTCGGTCCTCCCGCGTCGGGCGAAAATCGGGTTGTCTTCTTTGGCGATTCGATCACCGACATCTGGCATCTCGACCAGTATTTCCCGGGCAAGCCGTACGTCAACCGCGGCATCGGTGGACAGACAACCCCGCAGATGCTGGTGCGCTTTCGCCAGGATGTGATTGATCTCAATCCCAAGGTGGTGGTGATTCTGGCAGGGACCAACGACATTGCGGGCAATACGGGGCCCATGCGCAATGAGGACATCGAGGCCAACCTGGCTTCGATGGCGGAGTTGGCACGCGTCCACGGTATCCGCGTGGTCTTTTCTTCGGTGCTGCCAGTGCACAACTACACGGAGAGGGCGAAGGATTTCTTCGCGCAGCGTCCGACGGCAAGGATTCTCGAGCTCAACACCTGGCTCAAGGGTTACTGCGCGAAGAACGGCGTCGTGTATCTAGATTACTTCTCGGCGTTGGTTGATGACAAGGGGTTGCTGAAAAAGGAATGGGCCGACGACGGGCTGCATCCGAACGACGCCGGGTACAAGATCATGGCGCCTCTGGCGGAGGGGGCGATTGCGAAGGCCCTGAAATAGCCGTTCGTCGTTAGTCGCTGGTCGTTGGCAAATCGCCCTCCCACGTTTAGCCCTCCCAATCTATAATGAAATCGAGTTTCCGACCGCCGCGGCCTACGGGCATACTTGAGGCTGCGGTGGCGAGGGAGAGGTTTGACGGACAAGCGTGTCCGTCCCATACCTCCCGAGGGTACGGGTGGAAACGCCCGCGCCTCCCGCGCTGTAACGGCGCATTGGAAAGGAAACGGCTGCCGGGATGCTCCCGCCTGTTCGTATCTTTTCCTGAGAACCTTATAGCTGATAGCTCAATCCAATAGGTATGGCTGCTTTGCACGACAAATTCGGGCGCGCCATTACTGACCTGCGGATCTCCATCACCGACCGGTGCAACTACAAGTGTGTGTATTGCCGTACGGGGAACGAAGGGGCTCTCTATGGCGACCTGCCGTTCGCTGACTATTTGCGAATGGCGCGGATGCTGGTCGGCATGGGGATCACGAAGGTTCGTCTAACCGGCGGCGAACCGCTTCTGCGCAAAGGTGTGGTGGAGTTTGTGCGGGAGTTGGCGAAGCTCAGCCCTCAGGGGCTAGAGCCCGGCTCATTTGGGGGCTCCAACGGCACGGCTAAAGCCCTGCCCTCAAATAGCGAGGCGCTCGAAATCGCCTTGACGACGAACGGACATCTGCTCGCCGATCTGGCGCAGCCGTTGAAAGACGCTGGCCTCACCCGCGTTACGGTTTCGATGGATGCGGTCGATCCCGACCGGTTTGCGCGCATCACCCGTGTGCCCAATGGATATGACAACGTACTGGCGGGCATCCGCGCGGCGCGCCGGACCGGGCTTTGGCCGTTGAAGGTGAATTGCGTGCTGATGCGCGGTTTTAATGAAGACCAGATCATCCCGTTCGGAATGTTCGCGCGCGAAGAGGGCGTGACCGTGCGGTTTATCGAGTTCATGCCGCTGGAAGAGGGGCGAACCTGGGCCCCGTCGACCGTGGTTACGCTTGACGAAATTCTGACGCGCATGGCTGAGTATCGCCCGCTGGTGGAGATTCCTCATGCCCGTTCGGAAACGGCGCGGCGCTACCGGTTCGATGACGGCGTGGGCGAGATCGGAATTATTGCGCCCGTGTCGCACCCGTTCTGCGGACACTGCAGCCGCATCCGCATTACCAGCGACGGCAAGATTCGCACCTGCCTGTTCTCGGTCTGGGACCATGACTTGCACGCCCAGATGCGCCGCGGGGCGAGCGATGAAGAATTGGAGGAGTTCATCCGCGGAGTGGTCGCGAAGAAAGAAAAGCGCCATCACATCGGCGAACCCGATTTCGTACCGGCTTCACGCACCATGGTGCATATCGGGGGCTAGGGCTACTGAACTTCGATCGTAAGACGTAGTTTGCTACGTCTGGCTGGCAGCATTTCGGATGATGTCGTGAGAGACGTTGCAAGCAACGTCTCTACGACCAGTAAGATTGTTCTCGTGAGATGTAACTACTTGGGTTTGATCGCAACTGGTTTTTGTCTCTTACTATCTGTGGCACAAGGCCAGTCGTACCTCGGTTTTGACCGCAACGAATATCCCGGCGACGGGAGCCTAAAGACTTTGCGGCAGACCTTTTCGTACGCTGGGTTCTGGCTCAACAATCCTCCGGGAATGTCTTCGAACAGCTGGGCCGGGCACCGTGCGGCGGTCGAGGCCGCAAGATTCGGGTTTCTTGTCCTGTTTAACGGGCGGTTGTATGCCGAGCTGAAAACTGTTACCCACGCCACGCAGTTGGGCCGCTCGGACGCGCAAGCCGCGGCTGTTGCGGCGCAGCGCGAGGGCTTCCCGCGCGCGACCATCATCTTTCTCGATCAGGAGCAAGGTGGACGCATGCTGCCTGAGCAAAAGGCTTACATCTACGCCTGGGTGGACGGCGTGACTGTGGCTGGATTCCGCGCCGGCGTCTACTGTTCGGGAATTCCTTCGAAAGACGACGGCAACGTCGTCACCGCGGTCGATATCCGCGAGCACGCGGGCGAGGGCGCCCGCGCCACACGCCAAATTGTCTATTGGGCCATTAACGATGCTTGCCCGCCCTCGCCCGGATGCGCATTCCCACCGCACCCGCCAATGCCGGCGCAGAGTGGCGTTGACTTCGCCGAAGTCTGGCAGTTCGCTCAGTCTCCGCGGCGCAAGGACATTGCTGCGCACTGTACCAACTACAGCCGCGACGGGAATTGCTATACGCCGGGAGTTACCGCTTCGCAGGGGCTGCACGTGGACTTGAACACAGCTACGTCGTCCGATCCTTCCCATGGAAGAAGCCACCAATTCTGAGAACGGGTTTGCCACAGATTGACGCGGATTTGCGCGGATCAACTCGCTAACCTCAATCGTAGCTTTACCGGCGACCAACGACGAGCGACCACTGGACTGTATGCGGTAAAATAGAGTCATTCCCATGTCAGACCGTACGTTTACTCTCGATGAAGCGCAGTCGCTGCTACCTGTGCTCGAGTCGTTGCTGCGTACCGCCATTGCCGGCAAGAAGGTGATGGAGGAATTCGAGGCGGAGCAACAGGAATTGAATCACAGGATTTTTTTGAATGGCGGCACCCACGTCGACGTCGTCCCGCTGGCGCGGCGCAAGGCCGAGCGCGTGAAAGCAGAGCAGCGCGCCAAAGATGCACTCGCCGAAATTGACTCGATTGGCGTTCAGGTGAAGGACCTCGACATTGGTCTGCTGGACTTTCCCTGCGAAGTCGAAGGTGAGATTATTCTGCTGTGCTGGAAACTGGGCGAGACGTCCATTACCCACTGGCACGGTACGCAGGAAGGATTCGCCGGCCGCAAGCCCATCGACGAGCGGATCGCGCGGGGCAGGAAGACGAACTAGTTCTAGACCTCTCGTGTCGAGCGATGGCCGCGTCGCTTCGATAGAATTCCTCTCACAGCCATGCGAACTGACGCATCGGTCACGGCCGGAAGCTCCACATTCCAAAATAGTTCTGGCTCAGTGCAACATACCCCGAAGTTTGGTGTTTACAGGGGGAGGAACGTAATGGCGCCGATGCGGGATTTTGCGCCAGAATGAGGGCACGCAGTGCAAGGAATTCGTTCAGCATCGGTGATCAAGGGGCAAGGACAATGAAGATGAATCGATCGGTAGGGCGCTGGTTGTTGCTGGCGGTAATTTTACTGAGCTTTTCGGCTGCGTCGTTTGGGCAGATCGGGGTCGGTATTTCGGTCCGCATCGGTCCGCCGGCGCTACCGGTCTATGCGCAGCCCATCTGTCCGGGACCGGGCTACTTTTGGACGCCGGGGTATTGGGCCTGGAATGACGATGATGGCTACTACTGGGTCCCCGGAACATGGGTGGTCGCGCCCGTGGGCATGCTCTGGACTCCCGGATACTGGGGCTGGAACGAGGGCTTTTACGCCTGGCACGGCGGATACTGGGGGCCGCACATCGGTTTCTACGGCGGAATTAACTACGGGTACGGTTACGGTGGCGTCGGCTTCGGCGGCGGCGAGTGGCGCGGCGGAGCGTTTTACTATAACCGTTCTGTGACCAACGTCAGCGTCACCAACGTGACCAACGTCTACAACAAAACGGTGATCGTGAACAACACGACCGTCAACAACGTCAGCTACAACGGCGGCACCGGCGGCGTGAGGGCCGAACCGACTCAGCAGGAGCGAATGGCGGAGCACGAGCAGCACACTGCTCCGCTGGCGACGCAGACGCAGCACGAGCATCTGGCCAGTCAAAACAAAGAGAACTTTGCCCGCGTCAACCAGGGCAAACCTGCGATTGCTGCGACTGCCAAGGCAGGCGACTTCAGCAGCCGTTCCGCCATTCCGGCCCGGGCTGCGGGCGCTGCGTATCATCCACCAGCCATGTCGCCGAAAGAGGCGCGCGGTCCGGCAGTGGCGGGAAATCGTCCCCTCACCCCGGCGAACTCAAATAACGCGAACCGTCCGACTGGCGGCGCCAAGCCGAGCCCTCAGGACAAGTCCAATCAAGGGTTCCGGCCGTTTACGCCGCCATCGAAGGGCGGGGCCGGAGGTGCGGTGGGCGGGAATCAGAGTCGTCCGAGTGGCAATTCGAACGGCGCGACACAGAACAAATCCAATGGTGAATTCCGGCCCTTCACGCCGCCGTCGAAGGTTGGTTCTGGGACCGCGGCGGGCGGGAATCAGAACCGAGCCAACGAGAGTCGGGTGAACGAGGCTCGTCCGCAGAATCAGTCCCGCCCGCAGAATCAGTCCCGTCCGCAGAATCAGTCTCGTCCGGAGAGCGCTTCGCGGCCCATGTCCCAGCCGAAGCAGAACGCGCCCCGGCCTGAGACGCACAAGTCGAGCCCGCCTCCGCCGCCCAAGAATCAGCCCGAGCATCACAAGGGCAAGTAGAAGTTAGGGGCCGGATCTCTCGGTCCGGAGCGGCGTAGCGGCGAAAGGCAAGATTACCGGGAAAGCCCCACTTCTCGCAAAGAACGCGAGAAATGGGGCACCCGAACTTGCCGGTCCCGTTTGCAGGCTCTTTGTCGAAGAGCAAAGAAACAGTCCAGGTTCGGACGTAGTCTGAAACTATCGGTTCTCCCCCAAAAAACCTGCTGCCGGACGGAATCTGTGCAAGCCAGCACGAGTCGTTCGTTCTACTCGGGAAAGAGCTTGTCCAGCGGTCTGTCTGGAGCTGTCTAGAAACGACTTACATAGCTGGTGCTCGGGGCCGGATCGGGACTGGGTCCAGCGCCGTAAGTTCAAGTACTGCGGTGCGCGCCGGGCGAAATCGTCTCTGCTACAATTTTTGGAAACCGGTTGGCAGGCGGGATTAGCCGATCTAGCGTACCCAAGGAGCCGTAACCAATATGCCCTCATTAAAGTCCAAACTGCGCTTGATCTGCGCCTTCGCCGCGCTGGCGACATTAGCCCTGGCAGTGAGCTGCCGGGGATTTTTCGTAAAGCCCACCTTGAGCTCGCTTGTGGTGGCGCCCGCGTCGCCGTCGATCGAAACGGGGAAAACAAACAACACAGTGCAAATGTCCGCTGTGGGCACCTTTAACGACGGCAGTACGGGCAATGCATCGGTAACCTGGAGCACTAACCCCACGGCAGTGGCAACGATTTCAACGGGCGGGTTAGTGACGTCGGTTAGCACTGGCACGGCGACTATCACCGCGACTTCCACGCAAAATCCAACCATCACCGGAACGCAATCCCTTACGGTCACAGTTGGTTGCATCCAGTCGATCGCAATTTCGCCGACGAGCGCGACCATCTCTGTTTCAGGAACTAATACCACCACGTTTGCCGCAAAAGCGACCACATGCAATGGCGTTGTCGATGTCACGAGCAGTTCCAGTTGGAGTTCCAGCAATACGGCTGTGGCGACGGTCGCTGGCGGATTGGCCACAGCCGTGGCGCAGGGCACTGCCGTGATCAGTGCCACATCCGGAGGAATCACAAGCAACATCAACGCCACGCTGACGGTCAATCCGTAAGACCGATTCACAAAAGGGACTGGTAAGGGTGCCCCATTTCTCGCGTTTTTTGCGAGAAGTGGGGCTTTTGACTTTGACTTGCATTTGACTACCTGGAACCTGAAATTTCGACCGGTTTCTCCCAGTGCTGTGACACTGTCGACAAGAATCCCCACTTCTCGCGCACAGAAAACGCGAGAAATGGGGCACCCGACTCCCCTTACACCACCAGCTTCACTTTCTCTGCACGTGGCGCACGGCGCAGGTCCTAATCCAGACGGGCGAGCGGCAGATTACGGCGTAACGCTAGTTCCAGGTAGGCTGCATCCTAGAGCGTCAGTTCGTGGCGAATGGCAAGACGCAGGGTTGCTCCCCATGCCTGGTGGTCGGTTTCGCCGTCGATATCAATGGGGAGTTGCGTCAGATCGGCCAGGGTGGCACGCAGAACTGAGCATTGTGGCGCTTGTGTCGCACACCCATCTCCAGAACATTGGCGATTTCCAGATGCCACAGTCCCGGAACCCAGGCGCCGCTCTGAGCTAGCAAATCAAACACCTGCCTTATCGCCTGCGTGGTCTCATCGCTGTACGCCCAAGCCAGGGCAGTTGAAGTGTCGAGAACGAAGCTCATAAACTGCGTGCAGATTCCCTCAGGGACGATCTTGATCTCTGAGTTTCTTGAGGGCAGGCCAGTCGAAGGGCGAGGGTCTTTTTTTCTGGAGTTGGCGCGCGCGTTCGCGAATCCGCTCAAACGCTGCTAAGGCTTGCTTCGGATCGACACGGCGAACATTGGGAACGAGGCGCGCGACAGCCTTCCCATGACGGGTGATGACGATTTCCTCGCCACGCTCTACCCGGTCCAGCAAAGTTCCCAAGGTATTCTTGGCCTCAAAGGCGCCGATTTCGTTCACACTAAAAACTCCTGGCCGACAGCTAGCTTGTCCTAGCTTAATCAGAGCAAATCAATCCATCATCCAGTGGTTCAGAGTGATTCAGAAGCTCGAGAAGAACGACGCCCAACGGTGCGCTTCTCGCCGAACGTCTCGGGTTTGCGTCGCGCGGCGTCGCTGTTTCCAAGGTCGCGCGAACTGTGATTCCAATCACATTCCTTATTTCAGTCTTCGTGGGAAGATCCGTCATCGAACGATCCATGCCGGAGACCACATCCCATTTGGTGACTTTGTCGTCGGCCCAGCGCGACGAGCGCGAGTTGCGCGCGGCGCGATTTGCCATGCGCTTGTCGCTGGCGGCGGGCGTGTTGATGCTTCTGGGCAAGACCACTGCCTATTACATGACCCGATCGGCGGCCATCCTCTCGGACTTTGCCGAGTCAGTGGTGCATGTCATCGCGGTGGCATTTGCCGCGTTCAGCCTTCGCTTGAGCACCAAGCCCGCAGGCCCGACGTTTCTGTACGGTACGAGCGCATCACGTTCTTTTCTGCCGGATTCGAAGGCGCCATGATCGTGGTGGCCGCCATCTGGATCCTGGTAGAGGCGATCGAGAAATGGCTGGCAGGCTTGCCACTGGAGCACTTGGGATCGGGCACGCTGTTTTTGCTCGCTGCCGGCCTGCTAAATGCTAAACCCCTGGTTGGGCTGGTATCTGCTGCGCGTGGGAAAGCGCAGCCACTCGCTCATTCTCGAAGCCGACGGCAAGCACGTGCTCACCGATAGCTTCACCAGTTTTGGCGTGGTGGCCGGACTCGGCCTTGTCATGTCGACTGGATGGAAGCCATTCGATCCGCTGATCGCGATCGCGGTTGCGCTGAATATTCTTTGGCCCGGCGGCCGCCTTGCATGGCGCTCGGCCGTGGGACTGCTCGACTACTCCGACCCTGACGTCGGCAAACAGATTCGCGAAAAGCTGGATGTGATTTGCAGCCAACTAGGCGTGCACTACCACGGCGTGCGCTTCGGCGCGACCGGATACTGTCAGATTATCGAAGTGCGTTTATTGTTTCCGCAAGCGATGGGCGTAGGAGAAGCGCATCGTCTGGCGACCCTGATCGAAGAACGCCTGCCCCTGGAACTGGGTTCGCCCTCGGAAGTAATCACCCACCTGGAGTCTTTGGAAGACCACGAAGACGTGCACTCGACGGAGCACTACACCGGGCGGCCGGGGTGAGGCGTCGTTAGTCGGTGGTCGTTAGTCGTTGGCGCCAACTCTGACGCGGCGTACCATGCCAACGACCGTCGACTAACGACTGGCAACTAGTCCTTCATCATCGCGTCGATGGTCGAGTACAGCTGCGTGTTGTCCTTGACCTCAATGTACGGCTTGCTGGGGTTCCGGCTGCTCACGATATACACCGTGGGAGTGTGACTCAGCTTGATGGCGGTGCCGAGGTCACGGTCGGCATTGACCTGGCTGGCGAGTTTCCCGCTGGGGTCAATCACGAAGGGAAAGTCGACCTTGTGTGCGGTGGCGAATTTCTCAGCGTAGGCGCGCAGGTTCTGGGGATTGATTTCGAGCTGGTTCTCGAAAATGTAATCGCGGAACTCGTTGCCCAGCGCCTTGGAATGAGTGTCGAAATATCGTGCCATCACGGCCGCCTGGTACGACCAGTTGTGCATGGGGAGCGGGAAATCATGCCGCACGACCGGGATCTTGTAGGTCTTCGAAGCCTGCTCGACCAGCGGAGCCGTGCGCCGGCACATCGGACACTGCAAGTCCTCGAAGACGACGATGGCGACCTGAGACCCTTTGGGAGGACGCAGAACGTCCGGCGTGTCCTGCGCCGCAGCGCAAACGTTTGCGGCCATAGCCAGTAGAAACACAGATAAAACGGCGAAACTGCTCTTAAAGGTCACTTTCATCATTTCTGTCAGCATATTTCGTGAAAAAGTCCCCATGTACTTAGACGCCGGGAATCGCTTCCCAGCAGCCTGAAGCCCAGCTCTCAAACCTCTATCTATGGTAACCGAAGCGCCGCGGTAGCGTCAGTCGATCGGCCCTGAATGTTGATTCTAGGTCCCCAGGCGCGGCGCCGGCGCAAGACGTGCAGCGGAGGTAAACCTTCGTGCGGCGAAGCGGTCGCGAGAACGCGCTATAGTGGAGAGTTCTCCTCATTACACCCTGTGAGACGGTTGGTTTCATCGCGCGTTGGCTGCCTTTTGCTGGCGCTGGGAATGGCTGCCTTGCTGCTTGCAGGCTGCGGCCGCGGACGCCACCGCGTCCTCGATGTGGCCTACGTGTCAGCGCCGCAGGCGGCGCTGCGGGACCAGGTCTCGACAATTTATAGCCGCGTCGGCAATGTCAAGAACGGCGAACGGGTCGAGGTCCTGGACCACGAAAAACGCTTCGCCCGGGTCCGCACGGGCGGCGGCATTGAAGGCTGGATTGAGCAGCGCTTCCTGGTCGATCAGAAGACCTTCGACGCGCTGCAGAAGCTTACCCAGGACAACCAAAATGATCCGGTGCAGGCTCCCGGCGTTCTGCGGAACGACACAAACCTGCACGTCACTCCAGGCCGCGAAACCGAGCATCTTTACCAGTTGGCGTCGGGCGCGAAGGTCGCAATCCTGAAGCGAGCCACCGCAGAGAAACAGGCTGGAACGTTACCCGCGGCCAGGCCTGCGGTGGCTGCAGCCGGGGCGAAACTCGGCGCGAAATCCGCGCCTCCAGCGGTGCTCGAAGACTGGTGGCTGGTGCGCGACGATCAGGGCCGTGTGGGATGGGTTCTCACCCGGATGGTCGACGTGGACGTCCCGCTGGAAATCGCACAGTATGCCGAAGGCCAGCGTTTCGTCGCCTTCTTCGTGTTGAACGAGGCGCAAGACAACGACAAGGGCGTGCAGAAAAAAATTGCGCAGTACCTGTGCGTGCTGACCGATCCCCACGACGGCCTGCCGTACGACTTCGATCAGGTGCGCGTCTTCACGTGGAATGCCCGCAAACACCGCTACGAAACCGCCTATCGTGAGCACGGACTGAATGGAGTTCTGCCCGTCAGGGTGACGCAGGAGAATTTCGACAAGGAAGGAATCCTGCCGGTATTCATTCTCCGGGTGAAGGATGAGGCGGGCAATATCGACGACCACAAATACAAGCTCAACACTCCAATTGTCAGGCGGGTGTTAGCTCCTGGAGAAGTAGTTTCGAGGCCGCACCGGCCCGTGCGCAAGCGTCGACACTAGCTCAGATCGCCAATCGAAATCCCCGCATTTTTTCTGAAAATCATAATGTCCCGCCAGACAGTCTACGCATTTTCGTACTGACATTCTGTACAACTCTGTCTTAGACAATTGGAAAATAAGTGTGTGTTTTGATCTTCGTTTTGGACGGTTACTTGCACAACTGGTTCTTCAGTGAGTGTGCGGCAAACATCGCTTCAGTTTGAATTTTCATCAAGCCCGCCACCGAGTGGTTGACGACCATAACACTTGTCTGCAGTGAGATCAGTCTGGCGGTTTTCCCGCCCGGGCGGGCGCTGCTCTAGGGAATCAAGGAGAAAATAGATGAAACAGGTCATGCGGAATTTCGCCATCCTTGCACTATTGGCCGGCTCGATGGGGTTGTTGGTCACCGTGCAGCCAGCCTTTGCCGACAACCTATACGGCAGCATTCGCGGAACGGTCACCGACCCTACTGGCGCTGCGGTAGTGAATGCATTGGTTGAAGCGACAAATACCGACACCGGCATCGTGACTCGAGTCACCTCGAATCAAACTGGAAGTTATGTCTTTCCCCAACTCGCGATCGGCAACTATCGCGTGAGTGTCTCGGCGAAGAATTTCAAGACCTTCCGCGCCGCTGGCGTTCATCTGGACCTCGATCAAGTTTTCTCGCTGAACGTGAAGCTGGACCTCGGAGCCGTGGCCGAAGTCGTCGAAGTCGAAGCCAATCCATCCCAGGTGGAAACCACGAGCATGCAACTGACTACCACGATCACCGGGACCCAGATCGTTGACCTGCCGTTGAACGGGCGAGACTGGACCCAGTTGCTGCAGCTTCAACCCGGAGTGCAGGGGGCCTCAGATCGTTTCGGCACCGCAGCGGTTGGCAATTCCTACTCGAGCAGCGGGGCAGAGACCCAGCAGAATTCTTTTCTGCTGAACGGAACCGATTCCAACGACACTTCATTGAATACACCGCTGGTCGTTCCCAGCCCAGATGCCATTGGTGAGTTCAACATGGTGTCGAGCACGATTAATCCCGAGTACGGGCGCAATTCTGGCGCGATTGTGAACGCCGCCATCAAAAACGGCACCAATCAGTTTCACGGTGACGTGTTTGAGTTCTACCGCGACACGTTCCTCGATGCAAAGCCCTGGTTCCAACAGAAGGCAGCGCTCTTCCACCAAAACCAGTATGGCGGCACGGTGGGCGGCCCAATCGTTAAGGATCGCGCGTTTTTCTTCTTTTCCTATCAAGGCAGACACTCCGCCACGCCGCAGCCGGCGGGATTCGCGAATAGTTACAACAGCTTTTTCCTCGGCCAACCCACGCCCACGGTTTACAGTCAGGCGGAAAGGGGCGGCGATTTTTCTGCGGACGGTGCCTTTGGCAAAAAGCCCATTCCGTTTGCGATGTTTGGAGACAGCGCTTCGATCTGTCCGGTGAGCAGTGGCACCGAGTGTCAGCCCAACGGAAAGAACACCTTCCAGAGTCTCTTCAGTACCGGCGTCGTTCCCACGCAGGATTTCAGCCCGCTATCGCAAAAGATCCTGAGCCAGTACGTTCCTCTGCCGAATGGTGCGAACAATTCATTTCAGTTCAATCCGCTTGAGATCGCAAAGCGAGATCAGTATCTCGGCCGGATCGACGAGAAACTCAGCAGTAAGGACACGGTTTGGTTCTATGGGTTGTTTGAAAACGACACCACGAACGACGATCTGGCTTTCGTTGGGTCCAACCTTCCTGGCTTCGGCTCAGCCAACCCATCAAAGACGTATGAGTACACAGTGGCCTGGAACCACACTTTTTCACCGACCATGCTGAACGAAGCGCGCTTTGCCTATCTCCGTTTCAATTATCCGTCGGTTACGCCGCTGGCAACCCAGGACCCAGCCGCCTATGGCTTCACTGGCATTACCACTTCCCAGGCGAAGCAGTTTTCACAACTTCCCATCATGGCTGTGGCGGGTCGATTCAGCCTTGGCTTCAGCGCAGACGGGCCGCAACCGCGCGTGCAAAACACCTACCAGGTGGTGGACAACCTCAGCAAAGTTTGGGGCCACCACACCCTCAAATTCGGCTTTAACATGGACCGGTTGGAGATCAACAACCCGTTCTACAGCAATCTGAACGGCACCTATCAATTCTTTGGCTCGGGGCCGTTTTCAACCGGCAATGCCGCCGCAGATTTTCTGCTCGGAATTCCCGACTCTTACGCCCAGGGCAGCGGCAGCGTCATTCGCGCGCGTGGACGGGAATATTATTCGTACGGCCAAGACCAATGGCAGGTCAGACCGAGCTTGACCCTGACGCTGGGCTTAGCCTGGGATATCGAAACCCCCTATCAGAATCTCTATGCAAACGGGCTGGTTCTGGATGCGTTCCACCCGGGGCAGCAGTCCACTGTTTTTCCGAGCGCTCCAGTTGGCCTCGTCTTCCCCGGCGACAAGGGAGTTAACCAATACGGGGGCGCCACGGTGAAATACAACCACCTTGCACCCCGTTTTGGGTTCGCCTGGAGTCCGGGCGATTCCCACAAGTGGAGTGTCCGCGGCGGCATCGGGCTCTATTACAACCGAACGGAATCGGAAGCCACGCTGCAGACCCTCACCAATGTGCCATTTTCGCTAACCACGGCGGGGGGAGGCGTCGGTGGCGGTTCACCAGCGTTTGCTAATCCTTACAACTCCGTGAATCAGGTCGCAATCGGGAAGATTCCGACCGTGTGTCCTGCAGGCTGCACTGTGACGGACAACGCCACCCCGTTCCCGTTCTCTCCGCCCACAAACGGGGCAGCCGTTCCTAGCTTTGCTCCGTTTGAGCCCATCGGGCTCAATGACGTTTTCTACGATCCCCGGCTTACGGTTCCCAGGGCGACCAACTTCAATTTGAACGTGCAGTACCAGATTTCGAAGTCGACGGTGGCGACGATCGGCTACGTCGGATCGATCGCGCGGCATCAGGAGGGCGCGTATAACATGAATCCCGGTGGGACCGCAACCGGCAACCCGGCCGCAGTCGCAGCCGGTGCCGTCAGCGATTTCGGCCTCGGTGCAACCGTGTGTCCAGCCGACCTGAACAGCAGTATTTCGGGACTTCCTAAGGGCGCATGCCTGCCCGGCACCTTCGCGTACAACGCAAACGTGTACGGAGAAATTGGCGTGTTCGCCACGAACTGGAACTCGAATTACAACTCGTTGCAGGCTTCCATCAACCGGCATTTCAGCAGCGGCCTGCAACTTCAAGCCGCCTACACCTGGTCACGCAACTTTGATTACACCTCAAACCTGGAAAACAGTGCCTTCAACAATCCAGGGTTCAACGCACTGAACTTCGCCCGGAATTATGGTCCGTCGGCGAATGATGCGCCGCAACGGCTGGTGTTGAACTACGTCTACACGCTGCCGTTTTACAAGTTTGGACACCGCTGGAAACGGCTGACCGACGACTGGAATCTTTCGGGAATCGCCACCTTCCAGAAAGGATTCCCGGTCGGTGTCTTCCAGACCAACTTTACAGACCTGCAGTATTCCGGAAGTCAATCGTTCTTCGCTGCGCCGGATTTCGTCAATGCCACCGGAGCGCCGCTGAACATAAACCACAACCCAAGGCAAACGCAGCAGTGGGTAAATCCGGCGGCGTTCGTGGCGCCCGCTCTCGGGGTCCAGGGCACGGCCAATCGCAACCCGTTTTATGGTCCAGGGTTAAACTTCTGGGACATGGCTTTGGAGAAGAACGTTCACTTTACAGAGTCGATGTACGTCCAGTTGCGGTTTGAGACCTTCGACACCTTCAACCACGCAAATTTCGCTCCGCCCGTGAATAACGTTTCTGCCGGCCCAGCCTTCGGGACAATCGATAATGTCCTCCCGATCAGCACGACTGGCGCAGGCCGAGTGGTACAGCTGGCTGGGAAGTTCTACTTCTAAACCGATTCCAAATCGATAGTCGAGGCCGGGCTCTTTGCCCGGCTTTTTTTGTGTACTGAGATCACGCCCGCAAGTTCCAGTCGGATCTTTCGCGCGCAACATTTGCCGACCCACAAATACAAACTCAATACCGCAATCGTACGGCGTGTCTGGTTCTACGTCACCCGTCAACCTAGAGCAGAGAATATCGTTTTTTCTAGAAATCATAGAACCATGCGGCCGAGTATATGCATTTTGGTAAACATACAACAGTGGCTAGGTGCTAACTAGCTGAAAATTAGGTGTTTGTTATTGGTCTTTGTTTTGGATTGTGAGTTGCAGAATCAATTGATAGCGTGTGTGTCCATCAGTATTGTTTCGACTTCATTTCTCGTAGGCCATTCGAAACAAAACATTTGTGTATTGCTAGCGAGCAGCCAAGGATTCCCGCGCGGACGGGCGCTGCTCTTGAAGATTTAAGGAGAAGAATCAATGAAACTGATCATGCGGAATTTCGCAATCGTTGCGCTGGTGATCGGCGTGATCGCGGCACTGATCGCGGTGCAGCCTGCCTTGGCTGATAACCTTTATGGCAGCATCCGCGGGTCGGTCACCGACCCCAGCGCAGCGGCTGTCCCGAATGTTGAGGTTATCGCAACTAATACGGACACGGGTATCGTGTTCAAGACGACGTCAGGGTCGGACGGACTCTTTGTATTTCCCCAGCTTCCTATCGGCAACTACAAGGTGACGACCACGTTAAGAGGCTTCAAGAGTTTTCAAGCCAGCGGGTTACACCTGGATCTTAATCAGGTCTACGCACTGAACGTGAGGCTGGAAGTCGGGGCGGTAGCGGAAGCAATCGAGGTCTCAGCTAATCCCGTCCAAGTCGAATCGACCGACATGCAGCTCGGTACCACGGTACAGGGAAGTCAAATCGTCGACATACCTCTGAATGGCCGCAACTGGACCCAACTGCAGCAATTAGAACCTGGGATCGTTGCTACAACCGATCGGTTTGGGGGAAATAACGGGGGCTTTTCCGGGAATGGACAAGAAACGCAGCAGAATTCCTTCCTCATTAACGGAGTCGACTCCAACGATCCAACTCTCAACGTAGCCCTCGTCATCCCCAGCCCAGACGCCATCGGCGAATTTCGCCTCGTCGCCAACACCCTGAATCCCGAGTACGGTCGCAACTCCGGAACCGTGGTTAACGCTGTGATTAAGAACGGCACCAATTCGTTCCACGGCAGCGCCTTCGAGTTTTACCGCGATACGTTTCTGGACGCAAGGGCTTGGTTCAAACCCAAGGCCTCTCCTTTTCACCAGAATCAGTATGGCGGTACAATTGGCGGTCCCATATTCAAAGACCACACCTTCTTTTTCTTTTCTTATCAGGGGTTACACCAAACGTTTCCGCAAGCCGCCTCCACTCCCGTTGTGTACAGTTCGGCACAGCGGGGCGGCGATTTCGCGGACCAAGCTGGCAACTTCAGCACGAACCCCATTCCATTTGCCATGTTTGGCGACAGCGCGTCGTCTTGCCCGGTCAGTGGCGGCGTTCAATGCCAACCTGGTGGCGCTACGCCTCTTACCTATGCTGATTTGTTCCGCACAGGTGTGATTCCTTCTGAAGACCTGAACACCTTGTCTCTTAAGCTGATGAACCAATTCGTTCCCCTTCCTAATGCCTCGGGAAACAAATACCAATTCAATCCCAGCACCGTTGGCAAAGACAACCAGTATCTGTTCCGTCTGGACCACAAACTGGGAAGCAAGGACACAGTGTGGTTCTATGGCCTGTTTGAAAGCCACCCCTCAACAGACTCGCTTCCGTTTACGGGAGCGACGCTCCCCGGCTTCCCAGAGCAAGCCCAGCGCCATCAAAAGCAATTCTCATTCTCTTGGAACCATACATTCACACCCACACTTCTGAATGAGGTGCGCGTCGGCTACACGCGGTTCAATTTTGCCGCGGTGGAACCGGTGAACCCGATTAACGCTACGACCTATGGCTTCACAGGCATCATCCCTCAAAATCCGGCCGTAGCCTCCTTACCCCTGATGACCGTCGGCGGCCTGTTTACTCTGGGATTTAGCAACAATGGTCCTCAACCGCGCATTCAAAACACGTATCAGGCGGTGGACAATCTCAGCAAGGTCTGGGGCCACCACAACCTCAAAGCGGGTTTCAACTTGGACCTCATTCGGGTAGACAATCCGTTCTTTAACAACTTGGCAGGGAACTTCAGCTTTAGTGGGGCTGGAGCTTTTTCTACTGGAGTTCCGGGTGCGGATTTTCTGCTCGGTGTTCCTGATGGTTATTCACAAGGCAGCGGATCGATCGTTCGCGAGAGAGCGCGCGAATACTACGCGTATGTTCAAGACCAGTGGCAGGTCAGGCCGAACTTGACTTTGACCCTCGGCACGGGTTGGGATGTGGAAACACCGTGGAGAAACCTGTTCGCCAACGGCGAGATTATGTCAGCCTTCCGACCGGGTCAGCAGTCTACGGTCTTCCCGAATGCCCCTGTGGGATTTGTTTTTCCCGGCGACAAGGGCATCAACAAGTACGGCGGCATGAGCGTGCACTATGACCATTTTGCTCCACGTTTCGGATTTGCGTGGAGTCCGGGAGCTTCCCACAATTGGAGCGTACGCGGCGGCATTGGACTCTACTACAACCGAAGTGAGTCCGAGCTGTCGCTGCAGACCCTTACCAACGCACCATTTGCCCTCACCTCTATAGGCGGAACCATCTGCGGCGCGCCTGCATTTGCCAATCCATTTCAGAGCGTTGCGTTCGCGACTGATGGGTGCTCGGCGCCGCAGGTATTCCCCTTCGTACCACCTGCCCCGGGAAGCAGTATTGACTTCACGCCATTCGAGCCGATCGGGCTGGGAACTGTTGTCAACGATCCCAGGGTGACCGCACCGAGGTCGACCAACTTCAATCTGACGGTCCAGCGTCAGTTGGACAAGGCTACCATCTTGTCCGTCGGCTATGTCGGCAGTCTGGGACGGCACGAGGAAGGGGCCGCTCTTCTGAATCTGGCCGGCCAGGCCCCAGGAGTGAATCCAGCCGCTGCGGCCTATGTTGGGGCGAACGGTAAGTGTACCAATGGCTTCCATCTAGCCGACCCCAATCGATGCCCCGCGTTTGGCACCCCCGGAGGGACGCCGTATGATCTGAACGTTTATGGGCAACCGGGTATCGAAAACACGGAATGGAACTCACGGTACAACTCTCTGCAGGTTGAGTTAAACCGGCACTTCAGCAACGGACTGCAGATTTTGGCGGCCTATACTTGGTCCCGTTACTTTGACCAGACGTCGAACCTGGAAAACAGCGCGTTTAACTTTCCTGGTATTAACACGTTCGACCCCAAGCATATGTGGGCGCCATCGGCTAACGATGCGCCCCAGCGTTTCGTCGTGAGCTATACTTACACCTTGCCGTTCTACAAGCTCAGCCACCACTGGCGGCGGTTGACAGATGACTGGAACGTCACGGGCATCTACACGCTGCAGAGCGGCACTCCGGTTGCAGTATTTAACCTGCTCTCCACGTCACTTACCTGCGATTTGAATATCTCGTTCTTTGCATGCCCGGACCGGGCCAACTCCTCCGGTGTTCCATTGAAGCATGTCAATCCGCGCACGACACAGTTCGACAGTTCCGGCAACTCGCTTGGGAACTTCTGGTTCATCAATGGCTCAGGGGCTGTTAACGATCCCGGTGCGGCCTACGTCATTCCCGCCCCGGGAGCGGGCATTGGGACCGCCAGCCGTAATCCGTTCTACGGACCTAGCATCAATTACACCGACATGGCTCTGGAGAAGAGCATTCACATCGACGAAACGAAGTACATCCAACTTCGCCTCGAGACCTTCAATACCTTCAACCATGCGAATTTTAACAACCCGCTCACCCCGGGTTTCAACTCTGAGGACGCGTCTCCGATCAACGCCGGCACCTTAGGTCAGATTTTCAGCACGCGGCAGATCTCGACCAACGGCGACGGCCGAGTCTTACAGCTGGGGGCGAAGTTCTACTTCTAAGTAGTCTCAACGAGTATGCGGGCCGGGCTTCTCGCCCGGCCCGTTTTCTGTGCGCTGCGTAGACACGCCATAATACCTGGCCTCGCCCATTGGGCGAGGCCGGGCGGAATCCGAACAACCTACTTCCCAAAGATTACATAGTGGTAGCTGGTCGCCATGAAGAACAGCAGCGGCACGGACAGGAAGAAATTCGTGCGTGACGCCAGGAATGCCTGGCGGGCGAGTGCGGGGGCGTCCGCTGGAGGCGTGCCGGCGAGCGTTCCTCGAATGATCTTCTTGTTGTTGGGCCAGATGATGCCCCAGACGTTGAACAGCATCACGATGCCGAAGCCGCCGCCTACGCCGATCGAGAGCACGTGGTTGTCGTCCTGCCCGACAGGCGTGTAGTTCACGAAAAGCCATCCGGCGGCGATGCAAAGGATGGTGGTGATGGTGCCGAGGACGTATCCGCTGGGCGTCATTTTTTTGATCACGAAGAATAAGATGGCCCAGACCACGATCCAAAGCAGCAGGAAGAATCCCATGGTGATGCCGGCGCCGCCGCCCTTCAGGTCCGCATCGGGTCCGACGTAGAATTCTCCCCAATACCAGCCGCCGACGAAGACCGTGACCAGCGCGCTCCAGCGGAACCAGTTCAGCGCAGGCAAAGTCATGTACTGGAGAATCTTGGGTTTCATGGCGGCGTCCACCTGCTTCATGAACGGGACGTTGATCAAGTTGAAGAAATAGAGCAGGCCGACCCAGGTGATGCCTGCAAGAAAGTGAAACCAGCGCAGAATCAGCTGAGTGGCCTCCTTGCCCGTGTGTTGCGGCGCCATAAAAGAGGCGATGAAAGAGGCTAACATTGCGACGAAATGGTGCATTTGGGATTTTCCTCCGCCAGCTTGGAATTGAAGGTTGTGGGCCCCCGAACGCCGTAAGACCAGGTAGCGCTCGACGAAGAAGGAAAGCGAGCTGCATCGACCATTAACGCTCACGAGCCGCTGAATCTGGTCGGGTGCGGCCGCTGAGTCGAGGAAAGTCTGCGCTCTGCATGCAAGGTCTGTCAACATCTGCGCAAGGTTTTGTAACTTCCCGGTTGAAAAGCTGCGAAGATCGCCGTATGGTACCTCTATTATCTGTCTGCCGGAGGGCACCCACTCAGGTGCGGGCCGGCGAGATTGTCCCCCCTTGTTCCCGTTGCCTGCGGGAAGGCTTTTGGGAACATGCTGTTGGTCTTGACCCTGCCAGGGATGCGGTTCTTTGGAAGGGTAAGTGGTTCGTTCGCAGTCTAAAAAGCGAGGAGATCGGCGATGGACAGCAATAAGCCGGCGCAAAATATTCAGGATTCCTTCCTCAACACGGCCCGCAAGGAGAGAGCAAGCATTACCATCTATCTGCTCAGTGGGGTGAAGTTAACGGGCCGCATCCGCTCTTTCGACAAGTACTCCGTCGTGCTGGAGGCGAACGGTCAGGAGCAACTGATCTTCAAACATGCCATCTCGACCGTGGTGATGGGACGAGTGGCAGCGACGCACGGCCCGCACGTGACGCATACGGACAGGCCGATCAGCGCCGGAAACGCGGCCGCGCCGGCATCGGCGGCGAGCGCTTCGGGCACCGACGGATAAGGCGTTTTCGCTTTGGGAAGTTCTCAATCCAAGACATCCCGCGAAGTTCTGCGTCCAGGCAGACGTGTGCCTCTCAGGAGCGAGGTAGCCCGCAACGACGTGGCGCGCGACGAAGCCGAGGGCGAGCGAGCGTTTCTCGTTGGCCTCGACGTGCGCACGCGCGGGCGGAGCGTTAAAGGAACCGTCACCGCGCAGGCCGCGGCCGCGCGTGATGCGATGGCCATGCAGCCGGCGAAGGCTGGCGCGGGAGGGGCCGCGGTGAAGTCCAGCGGCAAGCCCAGCATTCCCGAGTACGATGCCGATGAGTCGCTGGCGGAGCTGCGCACCCTCGCTGAGAGCGCCGGGGCGAAGGTTGTAGGCGAGATTTTGCAGCGACGCGACCGCGTGGATCCCGCAACGCTAATCGGCGCGGGCAAGCTGGAAGAAGTTGCCGGCGCGGCAGCTTCGGCGAACGCCGATGTAGTTCTGTTCGATCACGACCTCAGTCCTTCGCAGCAGCGCAATATTGAAAAGATCGTGAACCGGCGGGTGATCGACCGTACCCAGCTTATCCTCGACATTTTTGCGCGGCATGCGCGCACGCGGGAAGGCCAGTTGCAGGTTGAACTGGCGCAGTTGCAGTATTTGCTGCCCCGGCTCGCCGGGCGTGGCGTGGAAATGTCGCAACTTGGCGGTGGGATCGGCACCCGGGGTCCTGGTGAAACACAGCTGGAAACCGACCGCCGCAAGATCGCTCGGCGCGTCCGGCACGTGGAGAAGCAACTGGAGAATGTACGGCGCATTCGCGCCCAGCAACGGCAGCGGCGGGAATCGGCGCCAGTGGCCACCGTGGCGCTGGTGGGCTATACGAATGCAGGCAAGTCGACCCTGTTTAATGCGCTGACGCGGGCTGCCGTTTTGTCTTCACCGAAAATGTTTGCCACGCTCGATCCAACCATTCGCGGCGTGGAATTGCCCTCGAAAAGAAAAGTGCTTTTGTCCGACACGGTGGGATTCATCCGCAGCCTGCCGCACACGCTGGTCTCGGCGTTTCGCGCGACGCTGGAGGAAGTGCAGCGGGCTTCGCTCATTCTGCATGTGTCGGACGCTAGCAGCCGGCTTTCGGCGGAGCAGGACGCCCAAGTGGAAATCGTCCTCAAAGAGTTGGAGGCGGAGAAAAAGCCGCGCCTTCGCGTGATGAACAAAGTTGACTTGCTGGACGAGGAAGTGGCTCAGAATTTAATAGCTGATGCTCAGCACAATGAGGCCAAGACTCTGTATGTGTCGGCCGTGGAGGGCACAGGGCTGATTCGCCTGTTAGAGCGTATTGACGCGATGATCGAAGAAGACCCGGTCAGCCGCATCCATCTCCGCGTGCCGCAAAGAGAAGGCAAGATGCTGGCGTTACTCGAAGCACGGTCGCGGATTTATGCGCGGGCCTACAAAGGTGGCGCCGTGGAACTCGAAGCGGATGCGCCAGAGTCGGTGGTGCGGCGGGTCAGGGAGTTCGTCGTGGTTGACTTCGACGTCGTCGAAATGCCTGCTAAGCCCGTGACGGAAACGATCAAGCGCGACGGGCGACGGTAGCGTTCTTTTCAGGATGTCGCGTTGGTTGGCCGAAGCCCACTTTTCGCAACGAACGGGAAAAATGGGTACCAATTCCGACCCAACCACGGCCACTCGCTAACGTCAGAAATTAAATGGGCCGGCAACCAAGAAGCGGTGACATTCCTTGGCTATCGGCCCATTCGATCCTGAATTGGATCGGAGGTGATACTTACATGCTAGCTCTTTGGGCAGGGAAGTCAAGCTTAATGTGCAGAATGTTGCCTATGCGAAAACCATAAGCTGTCGCCGCCATCTCGCTCGCCCCCGGTCTTGCTCTGGACCAGGTACGTCTATGTCAGGAACTCGTTCAAATAGTTGCACTTACGGCTTCGGTCGTGGTGGCGCCATTCAAGGGTACCGAGATCAACGCCAGGTTCTCGTTGACCTTGTCGAGCGAGACAGGCACCGCGACCGTAGTGCTTCCGTTTGTCGCCGTGACCTGGAGAGCGTAGTCGATTTCGACTGAATAGTTAAGGAAGACTTTGTCCGAGGTCGCCGTGGCGAGAGCCCAGGAGTATGGCATTGAGGCTTTGCAGAGCCACTTGCCGCCGCTCAGGATGGCGATGCCTGTAGCTTTCTGGGAAATGTTCTGGCCGCTAGTCTCGTTCACTGAGGCGTTGGCATTGCAGACGACAACACCGTTCTTCGGAACTGCCGAAGAGGCTGTTATCGTGAAATTGAACACGAGAGTTCCAGTGGTGGGTGCAACTGCTGCAAACTCCGCATTTTGGGCCCAAAGGGACGCCGCAAGTCCGATGACCGTGGCGCAAAACGCGGCGAAGACTCTACTGACTACGCGCATTTTGAGGCTCCTCTTGTTGGTGGATTTCTAGCTGCGAACTGGCGGGAAGTGTACACCCGAAGGTTTGGGGCTGCCACCAACTTGAGCAAAGAGCGGAGTTGCTGGAGTTGCTTCCTCGCGTTGACATTAAACTGCTCGGGACGTTAGACTTAACAGTTTTCATAGCCCTCATTTTCCGGTCTATATCAGCACCACATGGATCAGACGCTTCATCAACTAGGGGAATTACTGCTCGGAGCAGTGCCGACCGTAATTCTTCTGGCGTTGCTCTACGCGCTGTACTCGGCGATTGTGCACAAGCCGCTGAAGCGAGTGTTGGCGGAGCGGCGGAGCAAGACCGAGGGAGCGGTAGAGAAATCGCGCGCTGATATCGCAGCCGCCGAGGCACGCATGTCAGAGTACGAGCACCGTCTGCGCGAGGCGCGGGCCGCTGTGTTCCGGGCCCAGGAAGCGCGACGGCAGGCGGCGCTTGAATCCCGCGGCGCTGCGGTGAATGAAGCGCGCAGCAAGGCACAGGCGCAAGTGCAGGCTGCGAAGAAGGATATTGAAGCCGATCGTGTGGCGGCAGAGGCGGGACTGCAGAAGGAAGCGTCCGCACTCGCCGCTGAGATCGTGCGGCGCGTTCTGCTGCCGGTGCGGGTGGGGCGTTCGCAGTGATCGAAGGATTAGTGGTCTCATTGAAGATGATCTCGCCAAAGAAGATTCTGCGCGCGGCGGTTCTGACGGGGCTCATGGTGAGTCTCGCCGGGCTGGTCCAGGTGCGAGCGCAGCAGCAATCGCCTTCGCCTCCGCAGCCGCAAGTAAGCAAGGATAAGTCGCACAATCCCGGAGGTCCAGGGCGGCAACTGGTGCATGAGAGTCGTGAAGCCGCCGGCGAAGATAAGGACGAGACTGCGGAATTCAAGCAGTCGGCTTCAGTGCGGCTGGTTTCGCGGATTACTGGTTTGGATTTGCAGAAATCCTACTGGCTGAGCGTAATTACAAACTTTGTGGTGATCGGCGCTGTTATTGTGTGGGCCGGGCGTAAGTACATGCCGGGAATATTCCGCGACCGCACCGCCGCCATCCAGAAGGCGATGCAGGAGGCGCAGAAGGCCAGCGAAGAGGCGCGTCGCAAGCTAGCCGACATTGAATCGCGACTTATGAAGCTCGATGTCGAGATCGGCATGATGCGCGATGCGGCTGAAAAAGAAGCGGAGGCCGAGGCAGCCCGCATCCTCACCGCCGCACAGGAAGAGGTAAGGAAGATTGTGGCGGCGGCGGAGCAGGAGATCGCAGCGGCGACCAAAGCTGCGCGGCACCAGTTGACTGCCCATGCGGCTGATCTGGCGGTCGGGTTGGCGCAGAAGCAGATTCATGTGGACGCGTCCACCGACCAGGCTCTGGTGCGTAATTTTGCCGAACAGTTGAGCGCGGCGTCCGACAATCCGGGAAAGGACTGGAATTAGGCCGTGGCCTCCATCGCCAGCACCTACGCTCGGGCTTTCGCCGACGTGGTTCTCAGCGCCCGCCTCGATGCAAATCGGGCCATTGAGGGACTGCGGGGAATCGCCGGGTTGCTCTCGGAGAGCCCAGAGTTGCGGCGCGTATGGGAGAATCCCGCAGTTCCAGCGGATCAGAAGCGCCGGTTGCTCGACGCGATCGTCCACCGCGAGGGGATCGAACCTCACGTGCGCAACCTGATTGCCGTGCTCATCGATCACCGGCGAGTGCAGTTTCTCAGCCGCATCACCGAGCAACTGGAGAAAGAACTCGACGCCCGGCTGGGATTCGCCGAGGCGCACATCACCAGCGCCCGCGAATTGGGAGATGCCGAGAAGCGGGCTCTCGAAGCTCAGATCGAAAAAGTAACGGGTAAGAAAATTCGTGCCCGCTTTGGACTCGACCCGTCACTGCTCGGCGGCGCCGTGGTCTGTGTCGGCAGCACGATTTACGACGGTTCGGTGAAGGGACAGTTGGAGAGGATTCGAGAGGCAATTAGCTCCTAGCTGCTAGCTCCTAGCTTGAACCCGGGGTTCGTGGGTTAGCTAGAAGCTAGCAGCTAGAAGCTAGCAGCTTTAAGGCTGAGAGCTGACTTTATGGCGCAAATCAAAGCAGACGAAATCACAAAACTGATCCGCGAGCAGATCGAGAACTACGAAACCCAGATCTCGGTGGACGAGACCGGCACGGTCATCACGCTGGGCGACGGCATCGCGCGCGTGTACGGACTCGACAAAGTCATGGCCGGCGAACTTCTCGCCTTTCCGCACGGTGTGGCCGGCATCGCCATGAATCTGGAAGAAGACCAGGTGGGCGTGGTGCTGCTCGGCGAATACACCGAGATCAAGGAAGGTGATGAGGTCAAGCGCACCGGCCGCATCATGAGCGTGCCTGTCGGCGACGCCATGATCGGGCGGGTGGTCAACTCGCTGGGCCAGCCTATCGATGACAAGGGTCCCATCTCGAGCGACAAGTTTATTGCGCTGGAACGTATCGCGCCGGGCGTGATCGATCGGCAGCCGGTCCGCGAGCCCATGGCCACCGGGCTAAAGGCCATCGACAGCATGATTCCCATCGGTCGTGGCCAGCGCGAATTGATCATCGGCGACCGGCAGACGGGAAAGACGGCGGTCGCGCTCGACACTATCATCAACAGCAAGGGCAACGATCTGATCTGCATCTACAACGCGATTGGTCAGAAGCGCTCGTCTATTGCCCAGGTGGTGAAGATTCTGGAAGATGCTGGAGCGATGGAGTACACCATCGTCGTGGCGGCTTCGGCGTCGGAACCGGCACCCATGCAGTACATCTCTCCCTATGCCGCGTGCGCCATGGGCGAGTACTTCCGCGACAGCAAGCGGCACGCCCTGGTGATCTACGACGATTTGTCGAAGCACGCCGCGTCGTATCGCGAGATTTCGCTGCTGCTGCGGCGTCCGCCGGGACGCGAGGCGTATCCCGGAGATGTTTTCTATCTCCACTCCCGACTGCTGGAGCGCGCGTCCAAGTTGAGCGACAAAATGGGTGGCGGTTCGCTGACCGCTCTACCCATCATCGAGACGCAAGCCGGAGACGTCTCGGCCTACATTCCGACCAACGTCATTTCCATTACCGATGGCCAGATCTATCTGGAAACGGATTTGTTCAACCAGGGTATACGTCCGGCGGTAAACGTAGGTCTGTCCGTGAGTCGGGTCGGAGGCAGCGCGCAGATCAAGGCTATGCGGCAGGTTGCGGGCACGCTGAAGCTGGAACTGGCGCAGTATCGCGAACTGGCGGCATTTGCCCAGTTCGGAAGCGATCTCGACAAAGCCACGCAAGCGCAGTTGAATCGCGGCCAGCGACTGGTGGAACTGCTGAAGCAAAATCAGTTCTCGCCCCTGCCGTTCTCCAAGCAGATTCTGATCATCATGGCGGGCACGGGCGGATTCCTCGACGACATGCCAGTTGCCCAGGTGCGCGAGTTCGAGGCCGAGCTTTACAAGTATGTGGAGTCAACCAACCCCGGTCTGCTGCGCACGATCATGGAAAAGAAGATTCTCGACGACACGCTGAAAGGGCAGTTGCAGGGCGTGATCAAAGAAGCGAAACAGCAGTTCGTGGCGGCAAGGGAAGCGGTAGCAAAGTAGCAGGCATCCGATTCGAAGGACTAGACTGCAGAGGTCCTTCGCCTTGCTCAGGATGACAAGGGTTCTGACTGGCTGACGACCAACGACTGACGACCAACGACTGATTCATGCCGAACATTCTCGACATCCGTCGCCGCATTCGCAGCGTGATCAACACGCGGCAAATCACCAAGGCCATGAAATTGGTCTCGGCGGCCAAACTGCGCCGGGCGCAGGAGCGGGCCCTGGCTGCCCGTCCGTATGCTCAGATGTTGACGAGTGTATTGAAGTCGCTGGTGGCGCGCGCCGAGATTTACGATCCCGAGACCGGCGAGCCCAAACATCCTCTGCTGGCGCAACGGGAAGAAAAAAACATTCTGCTGATCGTGGTGACCGGCGATAAGGGCCTGGCGGGCGCATTCAACGCCAACATCACAAAAGCTGCCATGCGCTTCCTGGAGTCGAAGTCGGGCAAGAATGCCGACATCGAGGCGGTCGGGCGCAAGGGCCGTGATTTCTTGCGCCGGCGCTATCCCGCGGCCAAGGTACAAACCCGCAGCCTGGCGGAGTTGGCCGAGTCGATCGAGGCTGAGCCCGAGACTGCGGAGCGCGCAGCAACGATTCAAGTCACCGGTGAGCATGTCGGCGTCCTCGGCAAAGTGGAATTCGTGCAGGCGTCGGCGCTCGCCCAAAATGTGATTCAACGCTACTGCCGCGAGCAGATCGACGCGGTTTACGTTGTGTTCAACGAATTTAAGTCGGTGATCGCGCAGCGGCTGATTGTGGAGCAGATTCTGCCCATCGAACAGATCGGCGAGCAGGCAGTGCGACTGGCCGAGGAGATGACGGAAGAAGAAAAGAAGAGGGCTAAAGAGGCGGCCGTGAGCGCTGGTGTGGGCATGCGTGGCACCGAGCGCGCCGCTGAAGCGGCTTCGCAGTTCGGCACCGCGCAAGTGGATTACATCTACGAGCAGCCCCCTGCGGATCTGTTCCGCGCGCTGCTGCCAAAATATGTGAGCATCCAGATCTTCCGGGCTCTGATGGAGTCGGTGGCTGCCGAACATGCGGCGCGCATGACCGCGATGGATTCGGCCACCAACAACGCGACCGACATGATCGATTCGCTGACCCTGATCATGAACCGAGCCCGGCAGGCGAAAATCACGAAAGAGATCATCGAGATCGTTAGCGGCGCGGCGGCAATGTGAGAAGAAGCTGCTAGCTTCTAGCTGCTAGCTTCTGGCCAAACGAATTTGCGATGTTTGAAGTTGTAAGTAAGGTCGAGGCGTCGAAACTTGGTGTTGACCCAAGCTAGGAGCTAGCAGCTAGTAGCTAGAAGCTAATCTATGCCTGAAAATGTAGGACATGTTATTCAAATTGCCGGGCCGGCAGTCGACCTGCAGTTTTCCGAGGGGAAACTGCCTCCGATCTACGAGGCCGTGAAGGTGGTAAGCGATGGCTTCAAGGTGCCCGCCCCCATCAACGTGATTCTCGAGGTGCAGCAGCACCTGGGTGAGGGCCGTGTGCGCTGCGTCGCCATGCAGCCGACCGACGGCATGGTGCGCGGCATGAAAGCCATCGACCAGGGCGGACCGATCTCGGTGCCCGTGGGTCGTGGGACGCTGGGGCGCGTGATGAACGTGATCGGCGAACCCGTGGATCAACTGGGTCCGATCGACTACAAAGAACGCATGCCGATTCACCGCCTGGCACCGGCGTTCGATGAGCAGGCCACCACCGCCGAAATGTTCGAGACCGGCGTGAAGGTCGTTGATCTGATCCAGCCGTTCTTGAAGGGCGGCAAGATCGGATTGTTTGGCGGCGCCGGCGTGGGCAAGACCGTGGTTATCATGGAGCTAATCAACAACGTCGCCAAACAGCATGGCGGCTACTCCGTGTTCGCGGGCGTCGGCGAGCGCACCCGCGAAGGCAACGACCTGTGGCTGGAGATGTCGGAGTCGGGCGTGATCAAGCCCGGCAAGCCGGCGGACTCAAAAGCGGCGCTGATCTATGGCCAGATGACGGAACCTCCCGGCGCTCGTTTGCGCGTGGCGCTGACCGGGTTGACGGTGGCGGAATACTTCCGCGATGCCGAGGGCGCCGACACGTTGCTGTTCATCGACAACATCTTCCGTTTCACGCAGGCGGGATCGGAAGTGTCGGCGCTGCTGGGCCGCATGCCCAGCGCCGTAGGCTATCAACCTAACCTTGCGACGGAGATGGGCGAACTCCAGGAGCGCATCACCTCGACCAAAAAGGGCTCCGTCACTTCGGTACAGGCGATTTACGTGCCCGCCGACGACTTGACCGATCCCGCGCCAGCCACCACGTTTGCTCACCTCGATGCAACGACGGTGCTTTCTCGAGCGTTGACCGAGATCGGAATCTATCCCGCCGTCGATCCGCTGGCGTCGACGTCGCGCATTCTTGATCCGCGCATCGTTGGACAGGAGCATTACGACGTGGCGCAATCTGTGAAAAGGACGCTGCAGACCTACAAGGATTTGCAGGACATCATCGCGATTCTTGGCATCGACGAACTCAGCGAAGATCAGAAGCTGACCGTGGCGCGGGCACGCAAGATTCAGCGCTTCCTCTCGCAGCCGTTCCACGTGGCCGAGCAATTCACGGGCGCGGCCGGACGTTATGTCAAGATTGCCGACACGGTGAAAGGCTTCAAGGCAATTGTGGAAGGGAAGTACGACGACATCCCCGAGCAGGCTTTCTATATGAAGGGGCCGATCGGGGAAGTGCTGGAAGCCGCGGAGAAAATGAGGTCGGCAGCGTAGAGCCGGTGCTTGCAACATATTGTGCCGGGACAAAAATAGACATAGCAAGCTACGCCTCTACGAATGAGCAGGAAAATGGCTGATACTTTTCAACTCGACATCATCACGCCCGAGAAAAAGGTCGTAGAGACGGCGGCGGAAGAAGTTCAGATTCCCGGCAAGAACGGATATCTGGGCATCCTCCCGGGGCATGCGCCGCTCATTACCGAACTGGGGGTCGGCGAGGTCACTTTTCGCCAGAATGCCACCGAACAGCATTTAGCCGTCGCGTGGGGGTTTGCCGAAGTCCTGCCCAACAAGGTGACGATCTTGGCCGAGACCGCAGAGCGTCCTTCGGAAATCGACGTGAAACGCACTCGCGAAGCCAAAGAGCGCGCGGAGCAGCGGCTGACCAACGGGGACGCCAGCGTTGACGTGGAACGTGCGCTGGATGCGCTCAATCGCGCCGAAGCTCGGCTGGACGTAGCTGCCAAGAACCAGTAACCCGCCCCCAATTCCTTAGCTCCTTCTGACTTCGCTCTGGCCCCAGCGCGCTAGCGCTGCTCGGCTCCCAACTTATACAATTGGGCCGCCTAACCCTAAGGAGCTCCCGCGATGAAGCTTCACCTTGCCCTTCTTGTCTTCTCTTTCTTCGTATCTTTTGGTCTTGCCACCGGGCAGCAAACCAAACCCGCGGCCCAACCACCGCAAATGCCACCCTGGCTGGTCACGCCGGAAGTACATCCGGAAAACAGTGTCACCTTCCGATACCGCGCCCCCAACGCACTGGAGGTCAAGCTAGCCCGCGAAGGCACTGATCCGGTCGCCATGCAGAAAGACGATCAGGGGGTGTGGAGCGTGACCACAGCACCGCTGCCACCGGACTATTACGGATATTCGTATAGCGTCGACGGCGTGCGCAACCTTGATCCCTACAACCACATGCTGGTTCCGAACTTGATTATGCCGGGGAACGCGGTGCACATCCCCGGGCCGGGGCTTCCCTGGGAAGTGAGCGATGTGCCGCACGGGGAGATTCATCATCACTTCTACAAGTCCGAGGTTGCGGGCGACGATCGTGATTATTACGTCTACACGCCTGCCGGATATGACGCTGCGGCGAAGAAAACGTATCCCGTGCTGTATCTGCTGCACGGATTCAGCGACGACGCCAGCGGATGGACAGCCGTCGGCCACGCCAACGTCATCTTCGACAACCTGACTGCGCAAGGCAAAATCAAACCGATGATCGTCGTCATGCCGCTCGGCTACGGAACGATGGAGATGATTCGGCTGGGATGGGGTGCCTGGAGCCACACCGACGTGCGCGACAAGAATTTCTCGCGATTCCGCGAAGCGCTGCTGACCGAAGTGATGCCCAAAGTCGAGAGCGAATATCGGATCACAAAAGACCGCAACTCCCGCGCGATTGCCGGACTTTCGATGGGCGGCTCGGAGTCACTCCTGACCGGACTGAATAACCTCGACAAGTTCGCCTGGATCGGGGCCTTTAGCTCCGGCGGCATTCCAGACGAGTTTGAGAAGGACTTTCCCGGCCTCGATGCCAAAGCCAACCAGGAGATTCGCCTGCTGTGGATCGCATGCGGCACCGAGGACCGCCTTATCACGATGAATCGAAGTCTGCGGGAATGGCTAAAGTCGAAGGGCGTGCAGCATACCGACATCGAGACGCCGGGCATGCATACGTGGATGGTTTGGCGACGGAATCTGGCGGAATTTGCGGCGCTGCTGTTCAGATAACAGTTCAGGGTCTGCCCTAGGTAGGGATCCTTCGTCTCGGATTGGCTCTCGTTTCACGAGAGCCAATACTCCGCTCAGGATGACAATGACTTAGGGCACGTTCACCTGATCGCGGGTTTCCGACGGCACATACCTCACCGCGGCGGTGCGCTCCAGTTTGTCCCAGGCAAACTTGCGGCCTTCGAGCGCGCGCTTCAGGGTCTTGAACAGCACAATTGAAAATAGCTGGCGGTAGGCAAAGCGCTGCAGCCAGACCTGGCTGAGTAGCCAGCCATCTTCCTTGTCATCGGGACGACGTCGTTCCAGCGCGAACGCGATCGCCGATGCGAAGAAGTCAATCACCAGGAATGCGAAGAAGAACGCGACCAGTTTGTGGAAACTGGACGGATCGGTCGAGTCCGGATGAAAGTGTTTCTGGATCAGATACCACATCGTGCCTACCGCGAACATGATGTCAATGAGCGGCGACACCAGCGGCAGCAGAATCTGGAAGATCACAATGTTGGGCAGTGCCACCCATCCCAGCGCCCCCTTGCGCGCGAAAACTCCGCGATGCTTGTAGACCGCCTGCAGAATGCCGAAGGACCAACGAAAACGCTGGCGCATCAGGCCATTGGCGTTGATGGGAGCCTCGGTATAAGCGAGCGCCATGTCTTCGTACTCGACGCGATATCCCCGGCGCAGCAAAGCCATGGTCAGGTCGGCGTCTTCTGCCACCGTGTCTGTGTGATATCCGCCAGCTTCGCGCACGGCGGAAACACGCCAGGCGCCGATCGCACCCGGCACCACGCTGACCGCGCCTAGTACGTCAAGGGCGCGGCGTTCGAAGTTCTGGCTGGTGATGTACTCCAGCGCCTGCCAGCGCGTCCACAGGTTCACCCGGTTTCCAACCTTGGCATTGCCAGCAATGGCGCCGACTATGGGATTGATGAAATGGGGTACCAGGCGCGAGATGGCGTCGGACGCGATGATGGTGTCCGCGTCGATGCCCACGAACAACTCCGCGTCGCCGATATGCTCGATGCCGTAATTGAGAGCCTCGGCTTTGCCGGAGTTCGCCTTGCCCAGGATCAGGACTCGTCCCGCAGCCGCTTCCGACGCGAAGGCCCTTCGCGCGACTTCGAGCGTGCGGTCTTTCGATCCGTCGTCAATCACGACAACGCGCAGATTAGGATAGTTGGAGTTCAATGCGGCGCGTACCGTCCGCTCGATCACTTTCTCTTCGTTGTATGCCGGGATGAGGACCGCGACTTTTGGCCGGTAAGAAGCGACTTCCGCAGGCTTGCCGAAAATCTTCTCATGTACCCGGTCATAGACCGCGGCCGCTCCGATGAACAGCAGACGGCCTGTCATCAGCAAGTCACCGACGAGGAAAATCCAGGTGATGCCGACGATGCCAACATCGAATAGCCAGAAGCCCAGCCGGTCCAGCCGCGCAGCCCATCGCTCGCCCGCCGGTAGCGGTCCCATCACATCAGCCCTGGTTTTTCCCAGCAGATCGTAAACGGAAGCGATCTCATAACCGCGCGCCCGAATTCCGTCGATGATCATAGGCAGGGCGCGAACAGTCTCTGCGCGGTTGCCACCTCCATCGTGGAGCAGCACGATGTTGCCGCAGCGCAAGTCTTCCTGGCGGCAGGGCGGCAAGTGCGAAAGCACATAGGCCGTAATCTGCTCCGCCGAGCGGCGCGGATTGTTGCTCCAATCGTTGGGATCAATGCGGTTGCCCACCGTGATGTAACCCATTTCTTGCGGGATCTCGAGGGGCCGTACCTGGTCGGCTGTGTCCGGTTCTTCGTCAACCGCATAGGGGGGACGCATCAGCGTCACTCGGACTCCCATTAAGCTGGCGAACAGGCGCTCGGTCAGATTCAGCTCCACCTTCATATACGAGGTGGAAATGTTGCTCACGTCAGGATGGGTGAACGTGTGGTTCCCGATGGTATTGCCTTCGCTGTAAATGCGCTTGGCGATGCCGGAAAATTTGTCCGTCTGGATGCCAATCAGAAAAAAAGTGGCCGTGGCGTGCTTGTTCTTCAACACGTCGAGAATCTTGGGCGTCCACTCCGGATCAGGCCCATCGTCAAACGTGATCGCAACCCGGTTCGGGCTGTAGCCGTACCGGCCAACACGATAAGGCTCAGGCGTGGTCTGAAAAACCTCATCGGTGATCAGTTTGCTGTCGGCGTCAATGGTCAGATCACGAGTGCCGTGAGCGGGTTTGTCTTCGATGCGCAGGATCTCGCCCTGGCCCTCCATGTCGACGTCAGCGCCGGGGGGCACGTCGTGCAACCTGTCACTGGCTGAGGGATCGCCGGGGATGTCCCAGACCCGCCACAGCGAGCGATCTTCGCCGCCGAGGCGCCAGAGAGCGAAGGTCTTAATTCCCAGCGTCTGCGCGGCTCGCATGTGGTTGAGAGCGGTAACCGCGTCCAGGAACCAGACATCGTGGCGCAGGCTGCGTTCGTCGAGATAGCTGAAATGCGGGTTCAGGGCGTCATCATCGAAGCTGATGTCTTCGTCGGAGTCGCGCGCGGCGAGCCACGCTTCTTGGACGCTGACGCTGGAGTCGTGCTCCTCCGGTGGCAGTTTTCCTTTCTGCGGCTTCAGCACCCAGTCGTAGCCGTAGTTCGCGATGGCGCAGATGATCTTCTCGTTGGGTATGACGCTGGTGGCGTAGGTCAGGTTCTTGACGAACCAATCCTGCGAGGCCACCGGGCCAGACGCCGCTCCAGGATAGTGCTCATCGTAGTTCATGAGCACAACGCCATCCGAAGCGGCCGCGATCGCCGGATAATCGTATTCCCCGTTGTGCGGCGGGACCGCGACGTAGAGCTTCATGCCGCGGGCGTGCAAGTCTGCCGACAATTCCTTCAGCAACGCCACGTAACCGGGCTGCCCGCTGGGCGGGAAGGCCTCGAAGTCGACCATCAACCCGTGGTAGCGCCCCGAAGAAAGAAACTGAGCTGCCTGGCGGCGGAAGAGCGCCCGCGCGTCGGGATTGTTCAGGAAACCCGTGACGCCCCCGACCCAGACCGCGCCATCGAAGTTATTCACCATGGGGAAGACTTCCATGTTGGGGTCTTCCGCATTGACCAACGGCATGACGCGATCGTCGACCGGGCGGACGCTACCGCCTTGCACGACATCGAAAAACTTGCTGGTCTGATCGTCAATGCCCTGCAGGCGCCCGTCGACCGTGAGCACGTGCAGCCAGTCGGGATAAAGGATGTCGATCTGGCGGCCGTAATCCCGCAGGGAAGAGAAACTGGCGGCGTCCCAGGGCGCGTAGAAGGCGGCGCGAATTCCTTCTTCCTGGTTCAGCTTCACTTGCGACGCCGCCAGCTTCGATTTTCTGTGCGAACGGGCTGCCAGCTTCTTTTGCCGGTCGCGAGCCTTCTCCTTTTCGCTTTCCTTGAGAGCCTTGAAGGCGCGTTTCTGCGGGGAGAACAGGAGTTCGGGCAACTGCTCGTCGCGCAGTGCCGTGTAGACAAAGAAGATCACCAGCGCGGAAACGAATACGGCCGAGACGTCGAACAGACGCCGCAGGCGTTTCCAGCGGGCTCGTCGCGGGTCGTAAAAGACTGGTCCGGCCATGGGAATAGATCATTCCGTCTGCCGCAAGCGGCACACGGTCAATTTGCTGCAACGGGACAGGGCGAGTTTCGCTGCTCTGCGTTATAGAATACACTTTCCTGCCTCGCGGTTGCCGCAAACGCGCTATAGTCGCTCCTTGCGGGAACTCATAAGGAGGAAACCGCGGTTCTTTCTTGGGGCGGGCCTGGTCGGTCTGGGCCTGCGCCTGCTGCTGGTCTGGCGATTTCCCGGGGTGGTAGACGATTCCCGCCTCTACGCCAACATCGCGGAGAACTGGCTGCAGCACGGAGTCTACGGCGTCACCAACTCTGGCGTGATCATGCCGACGCTCTCGCGCCTGCCGGGATACCCCGCGTTTCTGGCCGCAATCTTCGCGATCTTCGGAATCGAAAATTTTCGCGCCGTCCTGCTCGTGCAGGTCGTCTTCGACCTGGGGACGTGCTTCCTGATCGCCGATCTGGCGCGGCGTCTGCTTTCCGAACGGGCTGCGCAGGCCGGTTTTCTGCTCACCGCGGTCTGCCCATTTCTAGCCAACTACGCAGCCACGGCCCTGACCGAGGCGGTGGAGATTTTCTTTACGGCACTGGCGCTCGACTTGGCTATTTGCGGCCTTGGTGTGTTGAGCGCCGATAGGCGGCGCCGTGGATTTATCTGGCTCGGTTGCGGCCTCTCCATTGGGGCGGGCATTCTGCTGCGGCCTGACGGTGGCATCTTGCTCGCGGCCGTGGGCGCATATTTATTGTGGCTGCTCCTGCAGAGCCTGCGCCGAATGATCGGCCGAGTGGCGGTGAGCCCTTTTTCCATCGTCTGGGCCGGAGTGCTCGTTGCCATCGGAGCCACTGCTCCGTTGATTCCGTGGACGTTGCGAAACCTGCACACGATGCACCGTTTTCAACCCCTCGCGCCACGGTACGCCAACGACTCCGATGAATTGGTCACGAGCGGCTTCAATCGCTGGGTCAAAACTTGGATCGAAGATTACGTTTCGGTGCAGGAGATTTACTGGAACGTGCCCGGGACGGAACTCGACTTAACGCGGCTGCCCACCCGGGCTTTTGATTCCCCCCTGCAACGAGACCAGACCCGCCAGTTGTTCGCCGACTACAACCGTGATCACGATTTGACGGCTGAACTCGATGCACGCTTCGCCGCGCTGGCCGTGGAGCGGATCCACGCGGCGCCGATGCGTTATTACCTGTGGCTGCCGGCGGTGCGCATCGCGGATATGTGGCTGCGTCCGCGGACCGAGTTGTTTCCCTCCGACCCGCGCTGGTGGGAGTTCAACGACGACCGCCGCTGGCTCGCCTTGAGTCTGGGCCTAGGGTTGATCAACTTGGTTTACGTCGCAATGGCGGCTGCGGGCTGGCTGCGTGTCCGCGGAATTTTCGGCGTTGGCTTATTTGTTTTGTTTTTGATTTTGCGTTCGTTCTTTCTTGGTACCTTGGAGAATCCCGAGCCTCGCTACACCCTGGAATGCTATCCCGTGGTCATATTTCTCGCGTCTGCGATGTTCCATTGCGCAGTATAAAACTCCAGAATTATGGATCGTCCAGTGTAGTGGAGTGGAGATAAAACGTTTCACTCCGGCCAAATCTTTGAAATTAGCCTTGAAAGCCGTGGTCGGACAATTGCAGAATAGCAGGCACATCGACTCCCAGGGATCCATCCTTTGTTGCCAGTTCCCGTCGGAGACATTCGTGTTTACCTCGGTTTTGTCTAGGAGACCCCGCATGCATGGTGCAGGTCGTTTTCTCACAGCTTTCACAGTGGTTGCTATTGCCGCAATCTGCCTCTTGCTCGGCGGCAGCCTCAACCTTCAGGCGCAGCAAGCGACGGCTTTGCTGACGGGAACCGTAAAGGATGCCACCGGAGCGGTGGTGTTGGGAGCTAAGATTACGCTCAAAAACTCCGAGACCAACGTCACTCGGAACACGACCTCCGGCAAAGATGGCGACTACCTGTTCACCCTTGTTCCAATCGGGACCTACGAATTGACCGTGGAACAGCAGGGTTTCAATTCCTATGTGAGGAAGGGAATCACTCTCCAGATCAATCAGAACGCGCGCGCCGATGTTGTGCTCGAGGTCGGAGCCAGCACGCAAGTGGTCGAGGTTGCGGGCGATGTAACGCAGGTGGATACGGTCAGCGCCACCCTAGGCAATGTGGAAACTTCGCGGCGCATTGTCGACTTGCCGCTGGTCGAGCGCAATGCCTTCCAACTCGGTCTGCTGCAAGCGGGTGTATTCCCTCCCGACCCGGACGACGGTAGCAACAACCCGTTTTCAGTGAGTGGCCAGCGTTCCGAATCTCTGAGCTTCCTGGTGAACGGCGCGGACAACAACGACTTTCTTGGGAACAATGCCGTCGTGAACCCCAATCCCGATGCCCTGGGCGAATTCAAGATACTGACGAATAACTATGAGGCGGAATACGGTCGCACATCGGGAGGAATCGTCAACCAGGTTATTAAGTCCGGAACCAACCGTTTCCACGGAGATGTCTTCGAGTTTTTCCGCAATGAGGCGCTGAACGCCCGCAACTACTTTCTGCCCACTGTTACTCCCTTCAAACGGAATACGTATGGAGGCACGCTGGGCGGGCCCATCAGAAAGGACAAGACCTTTTTCTTTGTCTCCTATCAGGGATATCGCAAGCATGAGGGCGAGGTGTCGCCGGTGTTGCAAGTGCTCAGTCCGGCCGAGCGGACCGGCAACTTTAGCGAGTTGCTTGACCCCAATGCGCCTGCCTTTTCCCCATGTCCAAATCCTGGTTCAGGAGACCCGACCTTTGAGGCGGGGACGCTATTCGTGCCGACGAGCCCGCTGAAGACCTGCTCTGACAAAATGACAACATATCCGTCACAAACCTATGCGAACAACCAGGTGCCGGTGAATCCCGTAATCGCGAATTACATTGCCAGGTACCTGCCCTCCCCCAACCTCCCGAACAACAATTTCGTCTCGGCGCCAACCAGGGTAGACCGCGACGAGCAAGGGATCGTGCGCGTGGATCATCACATCAGCGACAGAGACACGATCTACGCCTCTTACATCATCGACGACTTGTCCCAAAATTTTCCGTTCGACATTGTGAATGGAGCGTCGTCCGGGGGAGACGTACCCATAGGCTCGGGCTTCGATACACTCACTCGCACGCAGTTCGGTTCGATTTCCTGGCTACACACCTTCAGCACGAATATGGTCAACGAGTTCACTTTCGCGGGCAACCGCAGCGCGCTCCTGCAGTTCGTGCCGCATGACCATACACCACCATCGGCTCTAGGTTTTACGAATGTGAATCCTGACGATCCGGCAGGAACGGCGCCTCCCATAATGACCACCGTAGGCTTCAATCTGGGGCCGAGCCCCGGGGGCCCCACAAAATTGCATGACGTAACTTTCCATTGGCAGGACAATGTCACCATTACGCGAGGGCGACACAATATTAAGTTCGGCGCAGACATTCGCCGGGTCCGCAATAACTTTGATTTTGATTTCGAAAACAACGGAATCTTCGATTTTGGGAACAATCAGAATTTCACCGGGAACTATCTCGCGGATTTTGTTGGTGGATTCTTTGACAGCTATGCGCAGTTCTCCAGAGCCATATACGGTATTCGGACCACGGATTGGCACTTCTTTGGCCAGGATTCCTGGAAGGTTCTGCCGCGCCTGACACTGGATCTTGGCCTTCGCTACGAGTACGACTCGCCGTTGGAAGATCCGCATAACGAGATCCTGGGCTTCTTCCCGGGGCAACAATCCACGAAATTTCCGGGTGCACCCAAAGGCATCCTTTACCCCGGAGACCCCGGCACTCCAAACCGCGGCCTGACCTATCCCGACCGCAACAACTTTGCGCCCCGGTTCGGATTCGCCTGGGACGTTCTCGGGAGAGCCAAGCTAGTGATCCGCGGTGGTTATGGCGTTTTCTATGACCTCGAAGACGGCGCATTAAACTTACAGTTTGGCGGGGAATCGCCGTTTGGCCAGGTTACGCAAATCTTTCCGTCAGACTACACCGCCGTGACACCGGGCACGAACACGGTCGGCGATCCGTTTGGGACATTTGGCCACACGAACCCCTACCCCACTCATGGCGTGGTCGGATCCACGTTCGGTGTCCCCGCGATTCAGTTCGCCTATGTCGTTTACCCACACTTCCGGACGCCATACTCTGAAAATGTCAACTTTGGCCTGCAGTATCAGATTACGCAGGACACAATGATCGAGGCCGACTATGTCGGCAGCTTTTCCCGAAAGGCGATCGCTACCACTGATGTGAATGCCCCAGTCCAGAGCATCATGCAGGCGCAACTGAATAATCCCACTAACACTACGGGCGCCCTTAATCCCGACTGCGCCCGCCCACTCGCTGGTTGCAGCGACCCTACCGATCCCAACTCGTCACCTACCGGTGCTCTACAGTTGTTCACGGACCTGAGCAGTGGCACCTCCAGCAGCAACCAATTCCAGTTTACGGTGGATAAGCGATTCAGCCACGACTTCAATATTCGTGGAGCGTACACGTTCGCCCATACCATTGATGACCAATCGGGCTTCCGCTACAACAGTTCGGTCTACACCGATCCCTTCAACCACCAGTTTGATCGCGCGTCGGCCAACTTCGATGTGCGCCAGAGATTGGTTATAAGTGGAATCTGGAAACTTCCGCTGGGTCATGCGCTGCGAAACGCGAACGCTGTTTTGCGAACCATCGCAGATGGCTGGGAGGCGAGTGGAATCGCCGCCTTCCAAACCGGGACGCCGTTTACGATCTTCTCCAATTCAAATTCCAGCCAGGAGAACATCTTCCTCGATCGCGCCGACCTGATTCGCCCGATTCAGTATTTTCCCGCCCGGTCTCAACGCTCTTTTGATCCCTCAACCGCCAACTGCCTGGGAGCGGCAGTGACCGGCAACTTCTATTTCAATCCGAACGCGTTTGACTGTGCCAATGTCCCGATGTTCAGTTTTGGCAATTCCGGCAGGAATATCCTGCGAGGTCCGGGGCTTAACAACTTTGACCTGTCAGTCGGGCGCACGTTCAAGTTCGCAGAGAGCAAGAGCATTGAATTCCGCTCGGAGTTCTTCAACGCGTTCAATCACGCGCAGTTCTTCAATCCAGACCACGGCGGCGGAAGCGGAACCTTCGGCCAGATCACACAGGCCAGAGACCCGAGAATCATGCAGTTCGGGTTGAAGCTCTATTTCTGAGACGGTCGAGGCCGTTTACCCCAGCGGCGAGTCGCTCATGCGGAATCTGGTGCGGACGTGTTCGGAGATGAGTTCGATGGCTGCGCGGTTTTTCACCGGGTCGACCTGGGCCAGGTACTTCATCGCCTCCACCAGCAGGCGTTGCCCATCCACGTAACGAGGATCGGAGGTGCGTTCCCGGCGCTTGTTTCCCAGCTTAGGAGGGACTGTAATCGTAAAAACTTTGGCCATGAATAAACCCAACTGAGGTGCGGTCAGTATATCGTCTCACGTACACTTTCCAGCACACCTTCTTGCTCTTTAGATTCAATAACTTAACCGCGAGGCGAGATGGTGGTCGTCTTGCCCGTGGTTTTGAGTTGAAAAACGTCGTTGCCGATCTTCTCGTTTACCCGGATCGCCGTGTACTTGGCCAGGCGATAATCGCCCTGCGGCTCAAAAAACTGCTGCTGCACGGAGATGCCTCGATCGAGGTCGATCCAGAGAAAAATTTGCTTGAAGTTATTGCGTACCCGTTCCGACTTCGGGAGCAGTTGCAGCTTAGCGGTGGCCACGCCACTGATCGTCTCCGGGCCCTGGTAGGTCACATCGAATGCCTTCACCAGATCCTGCCCGGTTCCTCCGAAGCCTAGAACCAGGTAGCTCTCGAAGTCTGAGCTGTTCTTGCCGAGGTCATAAAGCGTCACCTGGTCGGGCTTGGGCTGATACATGCGAATCTTACCTTCGCGGAAGAGCACAAACTTCGGCTCAGGTTTCAATTGATCGGGACTGCTGCCTTCCTTCTTGATGACGGCCATCATTTCGATCTCTCTACTGGCGCGTCGATAATAGATGGTACCCGACTGGATGTCGTCGACTTCGTTGATGACTCTTTCATAGCGGTCCCACTCGAAGTCTGCCTGCGTGGTTCGGAAATTTGTGGAAGCGGTGTCCATTTTCTTGAGGACGGCATCCAGAGGGCCTGTGTCGTCGGGTTTTTGAGCCGGCGCCTCCCCTACCTCGAGAAGGCAAGAGCACAGCGCGATTGTGAGGACGAGTGCGAAAGATCTCATATGGCTTTCTCTAGATCCGAAGAACCGCGACAGCTACTCTCTCCTGACCGTTACTTTGTAGCTCTGTACGTGCCCCTTGCGGTCGGTGACGGTCTCATAGCTGACTATCGAAACTGCGCCCGATATCGGCTCAATGATGCCGAGCAACTGCTCGCGCGTGGAACGATCATCGCCCGCCGAAATCGAACTGGCCGCCACCTGATACAGCAGGCGCCCCTCACCATCGGTCGTAACAACGACATCAGTCGGATGCGAGTTGCGGGCAATGGGTTTGTCGTTGAAATCGATGACACGCGGGGAAAAGAAAATGAAGATCAGGATCAGCGTGACCATGATGTCGTAATGCAGCGTGCCCCGCTCGTACTGCCACAGGATGTATCCGCGAATTGTGCGCCAAACGGCGTTCATTGGCAGGGGCGCGCTGGGCGCCGTGGTCGTAATTACCGCTCTCAAGTCTAGTGACCTGTCCTTTTCTTGGCAATGACGTGCAACTAGAAGGCTTTCCCCGTGATGCGCTCCGCGCCGACATACGGGCGTAGCGCCTCAGGAATCACCACGCTTCCATCGGCTTGCTGATAATTCTCCACAATCGCCACCCAGGTGCGGCCCACAGCCAGTCCGCTGCCGTTCAACGTGTGCACGAGTTCGGTCTTGTTCTTGCCCTGGGGGCGGTAACGAAGGTTGGCCCGCCGCGCCTGGTACGACTCGAAATTCGAGCACGACGAAATTTCGCGGAACAACTGCTGTCCGGGCAGCCAGACCTCGATATCGTACGTCTTAGCAGAAGCCGCGCTCATATCGGCGGTGCAGAGAGTGACCACGCGGTAATGCAGCCCAAGCTTCTGCAGGACCTCCTCGGCATCGTGGGTGAGCTTCTCGTGCTCTTCGTAGGAATTCTCTGGCCGGGCAAACTTCACCAGTTCAACCTTCTGGAACTGATGTTGGCGGATGATCCCGCGCACGTCTTTTCCATACGATCCGGCTTCGCTGCGAAAGCACGGGGTATAAGCGGTGAGCGAAATGGGGAGCCGCGTTTGCTCCAGAACTTCGTCGCGGAATAAATTCGTGACCGGAACTTCGGCGGTTGGAATCAGCCACAAATCCTTCTCGCCATGCGGCACGCAAAACAGATCGGCGGCGAACTTGGGAAGTTGCCCCGTTCCGTACATCGAATCAGAATTGACCAGATACGGCGGGAGAACCTCCGTGTATCCGTGCTCGAGCGTGTGCACGTCGAGCATGAAGTTGGCGAGCGCTCGCTCGAGTTTTGCCCCCATGTCCCAGTAGACGGCGAAGCGAGCGCCCGTAAGCTTCACCGCCCTCTCCAGATCAAGAATGCCGAGTTCCGTGCCCAGATCCCAATGCGGTTTGGGAGTGAAGTCGAACTTGGGCGGAGTTCCCCAGCGGCGCACCTCGACGTTATCGTCGGCGCTACGGCCGACCGGCACGCTGGCGTGCGGGAGGTTCGGAATTCCGACGAGGATGTCGCGCAGGCGAGCATCCAGATCGGTCGCGGTTTTTTCCAACTCCTGAATCTGTTCCCGGAGTTCCTTGCTCTGGGCCATGGCGGCGTTGGTGTCGTGGCCGGCCTTTTTCGCTTTGGCAATCTCCTCGGAAGCCTTGTTTCGCTGAGCCTTGCGGGTTTCGGCTCCGGTGATCGCGTGGCGGCGCTGCGTGTCGAGTTCGTGGAAGTCTTTGAGGACAGCCGGGTCCATGCCGCGCTGGCGCAGCTTTTCCTCCACCAGGGGCAAGTTTTCGCGGACGAAATTCAGATCGAGCATGGAAGTCACTAATGTATCGGAAAAGAGGCCGCGCGTGCACGCCCAAGGTAACGAACGCGGGCGGCACAATTTGGAAGCGGAATGGCCATTGCCGCAGGGGCGTCATCCTGAGCCGAGCCGTTTTTCAGGCGGAGCGAAGGATCTCGCACGGACCAAAACGCGACCAGACTTCATGGCCGACGCGACTATAATTCTCCCGACATGTCCTTCCTCCGCTTCCTAATGCTGCTGTCGCTCGTCGCCTGGATCGGCGGGTTGATCTTCTTCGCCTTCGTGCTCGCGCCCACGGCCTTTCAGGTTCTGCCCGACACGCATCTCGCGGGCAATGTGGTCGGACGCGCGCTGGGCAAGTTGCACGGGATCGCCATCGTCTCCGGGATCGTGTTCCTGCTGAGTTCCCTCGTCTACAGCCGCCTCAGCGACGGCACCGCTCACCTCTTCGCCCTTCGTCACCTTCTCGTCTGCCTGATGCTTGGGCTCACGCTGGTCTCGCAGTTCTGGATCATCCCACGCATGGACACGCTACGCGCGCAGGTCGGAGACTTCGCCACTGTCACGCTTAACCATCCCGCCCGCGTGCAGTTTGATGCACTGCACGCCTGGTCGACGCGCGTGGAAGGCGCAGTGTTGCTATTCGGGTTGGTCGCGGTCTATTTGACCGCCAGCCTCTTCGATCCCAGCAGGCGTTGACCGCAGGTCGGAGCGACTCACGGGACCCGTTTCCCGACGAGTCGGTAGCGGAAGCAATCCACGACGTGATCGTTCACCATGCCGACTCCCTGCATGAAGGCATAACAGATGGTTGATCCGACGAAGTTGAAGCCGCGGCGCTTGAGATCTTTGCTCATGGCGTCGGATTCGGCGGTGCTCGCAGGAACCTGGCGGAGCGACTTCCGTTTATTAACCAACGGTTTACCTCCCACAAATTGCCAGATGTAGCGGTCAAAACTGCCGAACTCTTCCTGCACGCGCAGGAATGCCTTCGCGTTCTCGATCGTCGACGCGATCTTCAGCTTGTTGCGGACAATGCCAGGATTGCGCAGTAGCTGCTCCACCTTGCCACGATCAATAGCGGCCACGCGCTTCGGTTCAAACCGGGCGAAGGCTTTGCGGTAATTCTCGCGCTTGTTGAGGATCGTGCTCCAGCTGAGGCCGGCCTGTGCACCTTCGAGGATGAGAAATTCAAAGAGCGTGCGGTCATCGTGCACCGGCACTCCCCACTCTTCGTCGTGATAGCGGATCATGAGTTCGCTGCTCGCCCAGCCGCAGCGAACTCTGTCGGAGGAATTCTTAACCACAGAGGACCCTGAGTTTCACAGAGTACCGGTCTTTCTTATCGACCCGACGATTCTACTCCAGCGATTTCGGATCGGACTTGTTCACCGGCGTTTTCTTATCAAGCAGGGAAACCAGCTGATGCGCGCACGCCGGGATGCCGACCTTGCCCTGGCGAATGATTTCCTTCGCGCTCAGCTTTTTTCCATACAGCTTCTCGTTGGCGCTGCCATCGGAGCGCAAAGTTGAGCCTTCCAGCGAGACTCCGGCGAACAGGCCTTTGTTCCGCGAATAAGAGAGGATCTCGGCGCTCATTACGATATCCGTTGCGCCCTCGGCCGTTCGTCCCTTGGGCCCTGCCGCGGCCGACGCATCCGCCCCCAGCTTCACTTTGCTGTAGAGCAAAGACTCCGCGCCCTTGGGGTTCATCACCAACAGCACGAAGTCGGTCGCCTGACCGCCCAACTGAAATCCGATGCTGACGCCTTCGAGCGCATACAATGCCGGCGCGCCCCATTTGCCCTTGTAATGCTCGCCGCCGCGGCACACCATCACACCGCGGCCGTAGCTGCCACCGATGCCGAAGGCTCCCTTTTTCACCGAAGGCAGGATGACCACACACTCCGCCTTGTCGAGCAGATCTTGCGGAATGTCGTCCGGAATATTGAGGATTTCCTTCAGCACTTCACCAGCATCTTTCACGCGCTCTTGTTCATGTTCGTCATTGACCGCGAACGTGGCCACTGACGAGAAAAGCGCGACCAAGAAACACACGATGAGTTTCTTCACGATTACCTCCAGAGAGATTGTAAGAAAACGCGGCGAAATTGAGTTGAATATTTCTTGTACAGTGAATCGGACTGGCCAACGCCCGCTAGTCAGTCCCCGTCGCGCAAACTACACAATCTGCAAGTCTTCTGCCATGACCTAACGTGTACTCCTTTTGTAACTTGGCACTTCAGCGACACGCTCCTAAAGTCAATGAGATAGCGCCGTACGGCGAGGACGCGGTTTCGGCCTCTGGCGTGCATCTAATAGTTTAGGAGTGTCCCCTGGCCGTGCTTAGAGTGAAAAAATTGGATTGTCCGGGCATGAAGTACACGAACATCAATCTCCGGCTCTTGGCTCTATTGTTGGCGATTGCCGGCCTCGCGTCGCACGCTCGAGCGCAGGAGGCCTACGCCTCGGCGCCCAGCTTGAGCGCGTACAACAGCGAAGGCGCCACAGAAAATCTGGACGACCCGCAAAGCGCGATGATTACAATTCGCGCAAAAGTAAACGAAGTCAACGTGCTGTTCATTGCCACGGACAAGCACGGAAAATTCGTTCGCGATCTGACGCAACAGGATTTCACGATTCTTGACGATCACAAACCGCCGCAGTCGATCGTCAACTTCCGGCGCGAAACCGATTTGCCGCTGCACCTCGGTCTGCTGATCGACGTGAGCGGATCGGTGGACAGCCGCTTTGATTTTGAGCAGACGGCAGCCACCAGCTTCTTGCAGCACACGCTCCGTGCCGGCTTCGACAAGGCCTTTATTGTCGGGTTCAACAGCCGCAGCCAGTTGGCCCAGGATTTTACCGATAATGTGCAATTGCTTTCAGCAGGCGTCCACAAACTGCACGACGGTGGCGGAACGGCGCTCTACGATGCTGTTTATCGCGCCTGCAAAGAGAAGTTCATCAAAGACCACTCCGATCATCCGGTGCGCAAAGCCATCATCGTGGTGAGCGACGGCGAAGATAACCAGAGCGAATACACGAAAGCGCAGGCCATCGAGATGGCGCAACGCGCCGAAGTGATCATCTACGCGATTTCCACCGACGACAGCGGCCTGGTGATGCGCGGTGACAAGGTATTGCAGCAACTGGCCGAAGCAACCGGCGGACGAGCCTTCTTCCCCTTCAAGATGAAAGACATCACCCACTCCTTTGCCGCCATCGAAGACGAACTCCGCAGCCAGTACGTGGTTTCGTATAAGCCGGCCGATTTCGACGCGGATGGACGCTATCGCACTATCGAAATCTCTACGTTGAAGAAAGACCTCCAAGTAAGGGCGCGCAAAGGCTACTTCGCACCACAGCAGTAGCTGACGCTCTTCGGCCACTCTTGCCTTTCTGCTATTCCCCCGGGCTTATGTTTCTGGAACTCTTACGTTCTCGGGCGCGGCCCGCTGCACCGCTTCAGCCACCGGATCGTCGGCCATTGCGTCAATCAGTCCGATGCGCAAGGCCTGTTGCGCGCTGATCTTCTCTGCCGTGACTAATATTTCGAGGGCGCGCGCTTTGCCGACCAGTCGAGGCAGTCGCTGGGTTCCGCCCCAGCCGGTGATCAGTCCCAAAGCCGCACCGCGGTGTCCAAAGACGGCGTGCGGCGATGCGATCCGATGGTGACAGGCTAAAGCCAGGTCGAGCCCACCGCCCATGCAATATCCAGAGATGGCGGCATACACTGGAGCAGGGAAGCGCTCGATCGCTGCCATCAAATCCTGCCCCATTGTTGCGAACTCGTGGGCAGATGGACCATCCAGGCTCGCAATTTCCTTCAAATCAGCACCGGCCGAGAAAAACCTGTTGTTCCCGGCGATCACCAGCGGATGACGCACCGGCGCCATTGCCCGGAGAACATCATTCATGCCCAGCACGCAGGCTCGGGTGAGCCGGTTGGTTGGGTCGTCGGAGCACAGATGAAGAACCGAAACTTTCTGCACCGTTTGCACTGAAAAGAACGAACAGCCCATCGGGTGTGTTTCCTCATAAGACCAAGGCTAAAAACTAAGCCCTTCGCTCTATCCACTCCGCCAAGCGGCACCCGTCGTCCTCCAGCAGAAACGTCCCCACTCCGTGGCACTCGCCGAAGATGCGGTGCGATTCAGGGTCGCGGGCGGCGCGTGTGATCCACTGCTGCCCTACCCGGTACTGCGCCGCAGTGAACCACTTCTGCGGCAGAACCTCCACCAGCCCGGCTCGCAAGTAGAAAACGAAAATGGCAAATGCGGGATCGTCATTCGACATCGCCTTGTAGCTCGAGGGGACGATGATCTCATCGACACTCTGCAACTCCGCCGGCACTTCGACCTTGTGCGTGCCCGGACCCAAATCCAACGGGACTTCGAAATCCGCAACGGGGGCGGTCGCCGCATAAATGCGTTCCGCGGAAGGCTTGAACCAGCCCGCGACCTCGGCCAGGTCAAACGCCTTCAACTGATCGGGATCGAAACAAGTCAGGCGGATGTTTCGCCCTTCTGGGCACCAGATGCCCAGAAAATGCGGCCGCACCAGAAAGGGTCGGCAGTAGGTATTCAGAGCGAGGCGAGCGTGATCGGGCTGTTGCTCCAGGCCTAGCGTTACCAAGTGTGCAATCGGACCCTGCTCGCCGTGATGCGTCCAGACGAAGCGCTGCCCGGCAAAGGACCTGAGTTGAGGAAAGGTCTTCCAATACCACGGGGTGGGACCGGCGGTATTCGCCAGCGTCCCTCGGATCCGTGCAGTGTTCACGTCGGCCATCAGCCAGCCGCCGGGACGGTGGGGCCTTTCACGTTCGCCCGAATGAACTGGACGATCTCATCCATCGCCGTGCCGGGCTGGAAGATCGCAGCCACGCCCACTTTCTTGAGCCCCTCGATATCCTGATCCGGTATGATCCCGCCCACCAGCACGATTACATCATCCATCTTGTTGTGCTTGAGCATGTCCATCACGCGCGGCACGATGGCATTGTGGGCGCCAGAGAGAATCGATAGGCCGATGACTTGCACGTCTTCCTGCAGCGCGGCGTTGACGATCATCTCCGGAGTCTGCCGCAGCCCGGTGTAGATGACTTCCATGCCCGCATCGCGCAAAGCGCGAGCAATGACCTTGGCGCCGCGATCATGCCCGTCGAGGCCGGGTTTGGCGACCAGCACACGGATCTTCATTTCAGCCATCGACCATCATTTAACCACAGAGGCACGGCTGATCACAGCGGCAAGCCACAACATCATGCCTCCATGGTTCTCGCTGCTTTCCCATGGTCAAAGAGTTTTGATATCCAGACTCCGCCACAAATACCAACAGGCAATGCTGCGATATGGCACCCAGGGCTTGGCGATCTTCTCCATGATGTGGGCCTTCGGCATCTGGCGCTTCTTGTAGTGTTTCTTGATTGCGGCCTGAACCCCGTAGTCTCCCGTGGGCAACACGTCGGGACGCCGCAATGTAAACATCAGAAACATTTGCGCGGTCCATACGCCCACGCCCTTTACCTGCGTCAGGTGCTGGATCACTTCAGCGTCCGGCATTTCCAGCAATTGCGAAAAGTCGAGCAGTCCAGCCGCTGTTTTTGCCGCCAGATCTTTCAGATACGCCGACTTTTGCTTCGACAGCCCGACGCTCCTCAACTGCGCGTCACTGAGCTTGAGGATTCCTTCCGGAGTGATCGGTTCGCCCGCTAGCGCCGCGAAACGTTTGAAGATCGTCACCGCCGCCTTGCCGTTGAGTTGCTGGTAGACAATGGCCTCGGCGAGGCTATGAAATTCCGGCGGCCCAAACTCCATCCGGCACGGCCCTACGCGCTCGATAATGCCCCGCAGTATGGGGTCGCATTTCTTGAGGTGGTTAATGGCCTTTCGCATGCCTTATAGATTTACCACAACCCCAGTTTAACAGGCGAACAAAAGCCGAATCTACGATCCGCGCCTACTACGACTTTTTAATCGCGATTCCCATGACTTCGTATCTTCCGCTGCGCAACAACTTGTCGATGCCGACAAATGCCCGGGCCGGGTAGTCGGTGTGAAAATAGGTTTTGTAGACAGCATTGAACGTGTCGTAGAGCTTCAGGTCCGTGCAGAAAACCTGCAGTGACACAACGTCGTCCATCGACATCCCGGCTGATTCAACCGTCTGCTTGATCCCATCCATCACGAGTTTGGCTTCTTCTTCCGCGTTCGCGGGAGCCTGCCCCGTTTTCGCATCCAGACCTATGTGGCCTGCAATGTACAGGGTGTTACCGACTAGCACCGCGTCACTGAAAGGCAAGGCCTTGGTGTCCGCAGGGCGTTGCTTCACGATGAACTTGCGGTCGGCGGCGCCGGCCGCAACACACAGCACGAGGAACAACATTCCCACAACAGATTTGCGAAGTTTCATGCTTTTCTCCCTCGATCCAAAAGGTAAAATTCACAACCACTCTCATCGAAAACCAGCTAACAGCACGCCCACCAATCCCCCACCCGGCACGACCCACGCCGGATTTACGTTCCATCGCAACAACACACCAAGAGCCGTTGCGGCGGTCACCCATAACGGCCATGCCCGCAGCGCGTCGCTCCCCAGCCGGATGGTGACCTCAGCCATCAGGACAACCGCGCACACGTTCACCGAATCCAGGAACGCCGCCATCCACGCCGACTGCCGCAGGCTAAACAATATCGGGGCCAGCAGCGCGACATAGAAAAACGACGCAGGAAAATTGCCACTGTAGCCACGGCGGCGCCCGGCACGCCTCCGAGGACGTATCCAATGAATGTTGCCGTCGAGAGCGCCGGCCCCGGCGTAAACTGCCCAATCGCCACCGCATCCAGCAACTGTTGATGCGTCAGCCATGCATTCTGGCGCACCAATCCTTGTTCCGGGAAGGCCAGCAAAGACGTATCCGCCGCCATACAGCTCCGCGCCCACTTTCAGGAAGAACAATGCGATGCTACGGAGCGACGGCTGCGTCGCTGCCTGGGCAGCGACACCCAAGGGGATAGCGACGGCTCCAGTTGAACCTAAGAATCCGGTCCAGGGCGCTCCGGCGGCATCTGAAACAAAGAGCCGTCCGAGAAGCATCGGCCACGAGAACAGCGCCGCCGTGGCGCGAGGGAGCATCAGTCGACGCGCCAGCATGCCAACCAGGCCGCCGCCGAACAGAATCGCAATCGGGTTCAAGTTAAGGGAGAAGGCCGCCAGCGACAGACCTCCGAGCGCGGTCAATCCCACGTCCTTCACTGCAGTTTTTCCCAGCCGCCAGATCGCGATCGCAATGACTGCAATCACGGCCGCCTTAATTCCTGCGAGCACCGATGCGGTCTGGGGCAGCGCCCCAACCCTGACATAGGCCCACGCGAACGCTCCAGTGATCAGGGCCGCGGGCAGGATGAAACTTGCCCCCGCCACGGTCAGCCCCATCCATCCTGCACGGGCGAAGCCGACGTTGATCGCCAGTTCGGTGGAAGCGGGACCCGGAATTAGATTTGCCGCATCCACCATGTCGAGAAATTGCTGCCGCGTCACCCATTGGCGCCTGCGGACGATTTCCGCATCGATTAAAGCGATGTGAGCCGCCGGCCCACCGAAGCTGATGGCGCCGAGTTTGAAGAACAGAACGGCGAGATCGCGCAATCGGCCTGCGAGTGAAGCCTCTGGAGCCTCCGGCGTCATTGGCGGCAGGTCGGGCACGCTCGGCCTACGAGAGGAATCCGACTGTCTGCTCGACCAGTTCCGTGGTCGGCTTGTACGGATCGCCCGGCGCATCGTACTCAATCGAACAATAGCCCTTGTACTCGTGCTTCTTCAGGATGCCGAACGTCCGTTCCAGGTCCACCTGTACAGCCTTGCCCTGCTCGTTCACCTCGCCATTTTTGACGTGGCAAATGCCGTAGGCATGCGCGAACATCGCATCCATCGCGCGATCCGAGAAATCTTCACCATGCGCCGCCAAAGAGTTGCCGAAATCCGGCAAGGCACGCAGCCAGGGGCTGTTTGCTTTATCGATCACCTGGACGATGAAAAACGGATCCTCGCTCACCGGATCGTCATTCTCCAGATGCACCACGACATTTTTCCTGGCTGCGTATTCGGCAACGCGCGAGAGCGTGTCGGCCGCGCGCCCCACGTCGGGCTTGGAGTCCTTTGCCTGTTGGATGTGCGTCCGGATGCTGGGAGACCCGAGAGCCGCTCCTACATCCAGCCATTGCTTGCTCGACGCCACTGCCTTCTCGCGCTCGGCCGGGTCCGTCGCGTAGTGGCTGAAGCGGGCGTCCACCGCGATGTCTACGACCGCGGAGCCCGCTTTCTCTACCGCCGTGCGGAACTGCTCCAGGTACTTCGCGTCCGTCGAAGGAAAGATCGGGCTCCAAGGTTCAATCTTGTGCACGTTAAACTTTTGGGCAACGTGAGCCGCAAAATCTTTCAGCTCGATCCGCTGCGCGACTGGACTGGGAGTCTTACCGTCCTCGGCCTTCCATCCCACAATGAACTCGCGGAACGGATATGCCGCCACCGCGACCCGGTCGCGCGCTGCAGAAGGAAACTTGAAATCGGGCGCGGAAGCAGTCGCTGCATGTGCGAGTTCAGGCAAAAGCCACGCCCCTGCCGCCGCACCGGCCGACTGCTCGAGAAATTGTCTGCGGGATGTCGCGCTCATGGGCGCCAGTGTAACAGAAGCCACGCGGAGCAAAATTGGTAGAGGCTGCGGCAGGTCGACGTTATTCACGGAATCCAGCGAAAATGTCAGGTCGTACAACCAAAGCCCAATGCCGGGCTATCAAACACATAGGTAACCCGCGTAATGCCAGTCGCCACTTGCTTGCCGGGGCTCCGTCTTTTATGCTACAAACCGTTGGGGTCGTTAAACGCGAGATGCTCCGGCTCACAAACCTCGAAGATTCGCGCAGCAGGCGCTGGAGTGCGCTCGTAGTTTTGTTGGTCGTCTGCTCACTCACCGCGAGCGTGGCCACTCGCTATAGCTTCTTTCGGGGATCTTCCGATGACACGGTAACGAGGGTGCAGAAACACGTGTCGCCGGAGCCCAGCAGGCAGCGCCTCATGAAGAACGCTGCGACCTGGGTACCACCCGTTGTCGCGTCCGCTGTCTTCGAAGCGCCCAGTTCTTATCCACGCGTTGCCCCCGCGGGCCCTCCGATACCAAGTCTTTTCTTCGAAAAGAGTCTTTACAACCGGCCCCCTCCCCCATCCGAATCGTTCTCCTAGGTACATTCGCAGCCAGCCCTGCGTCGTAGTCCCCGAGCATTGATCGAGTTTCTATCCTTGCGAGTGGCACGTGCCATCGACAAGGGGCACTGGACAAAGGGACAAGCGGCAGGCTTTCCGTCATCTCCAGAGGGGCACATTGCGTCCCCGGTCAGCTCTGTTGAAACAGGCTAGATGGATTTGCTTGCGGTGGGATGCGAAACGGATGTTTTGAAAGGAACCAGACATGGCCGTTGCACCCTTGTTGACCGAAGAACAGCTGGATGCTCTTCGCCAGTTCGATACTTGCATGATCGCGAATGCAGTCGAGACGTTCAACGTCAGGCTGCGCAATACGGGCTTCACAGACGCCAGTATTCAATGCATGTTCACGGATGCGCCTGCGATGGTGGGCTATGCGGTTACCGCTCGTCTGCGCAGTGGTGAACCGCCTATCAGTGGCCGCACCTTTCGTGACCGAGGCGATTTCTGGAATCGCATCCTCGAAATTCCATCGCCGCGGGTCCTGGTGCTGCAAGACATGGATCATCCGAGTGGTCGCGGGGCATTCGTCGGAGATATGCATGCCGCGATCTTGAAGGCTCTAGGGTGTGCTGGCTACTTGACTAACGGCGCCGTGCGCGAATTGCCATCCGTGCGCACTATGGGTATCCAGTTGTTTGCCGGAAACGTCGCGGTCTCGCATGCGTATGCCCACATCCTTGACGTCGGCGCTCGGGTAACCATCGGCGGAATGGAAATTCAACCGGGCGACCTACTGCACGGAGACCGCCACGGTGTCCTCCCCATACCGTCGGAGATTGCCGCTGCGGTTCCGGAGGTTGCGGCCGGGTTGCAGCGGACGGAGCAACAAGTCATTGACTTTTGCCGATCGAGCGCTTTTTCCGTGGCGAAGCTGGGCGAAGTTATGAAGCGAATGGGATAGAAAGTAACAGCAGATCATCCCAGAGCCCGAAGTTGAGCACAAAAGAAACAGCAGAAAAGGCTGGTTAATAGATGACGACGACTCAAAACAGCAGCACATCCAGCATAACGCGAGCTGGCAGGCACCCGAGATCGATTCCCCCTGCGCTTGTGGTCCTGGTGGTGACGATCGCCGCCAGCCTGTCTTCCTGTTCGGGAACCGGGGACAAGAGAGTTCAGGCGAGTGGACCAACCATCACCGTCGGGGTGACGAAGGTGGTAAAGAAGTCCCTCGGCCGCCACATCACACTCTCTTCGGAGTTGGTGCCCTTTCAGGAGATTGATGTTTACGCGAAGGAGTCGGGCTACGTGAATAAGTTGCTCGTTGACTACGGATCGCACGTGAAAGCGGGCCAGGTGATGGCCATTCTTGAAATTCCCGAGTTGGAGGCGCAACTTCAGGAAGATCAGGCAGAAATCAAGAACGCTGGCAATCAGGTAGTGAGGGCCCAGCACGAATTGACCCGGTACCAGGCGCAGTACAAAGCGCTCCATCTCCAGTACACGCGATTGAATGGAGTTTTCGAGAGCCAGCCCGGCATCGTGGCGCAACAGGAAGTGGATGACGCTCAAGGAAAGGACTTGGCCGCGTCCTCCCAAGTCGACGCTGGCCAGGCGGCACTGGAAGCTGCGCAGAGTCAACTTTCTGTAGCCAAGGCGAAACTGGCTCACGATCAAACTCTCTATGACTATTCAAAAATCACAGCGCCCTTTGCAGGCGTTGTCACCGAGCGCTACGCCAACCTGGGAACGCTGGTGCAAGCGGGCACAGGCTCGAGTACGCAGGCGATTCCGATCGTCAGGCTTTCGCAGGATGACCTCTTCCGTCTCGTGATTCCGGTGCCGGAATCGTATGTTCGATTCATCCGGGTCGGCGATCAGGTGGATGTTCGTGTGCCCTCGCTCAACCGCACGGTCCCAGGGAAAGTTGCGAGGTTCTCGGTGGACGTCAGGGAAGATACGCGCACGATGCACACCGAGGTCGACGTTCGCAATCCGGATCACGTGCTGGTTCCCGGTTTATACGCCGAGGCCGACCTGACACTTGAACACCGCGAAGATATCCCCTCGGTTCCATTGCAGGCGGTGAATCACGAAGGCGACAAAACGACGGTTTTTGTCGTGAACGCCAACCACGAGCTTGAGGATCGAGCGGTGACTCTTGGCCTTCAAACCGCAACCGACGCTGAGGTGGTGGCCGGTTTGCGGGAGGGAGAGCAGGTTGTGGTGAGCGACCGAAGTGGATTGAAAGCGCAGGAGAAGGTTGTCCCTCAGCCCGTACCGATCATGCAGTATCACGAAAGCAATCAGGAGTAGAACTCACAGCTTCCCGAAGAGGCTGTAGCAAGCGATCAACCATGTCACGTTTTTCAATTCGTAATCCGTATTTCATCGTCGTCATTTGTCTGGCATTGATGGTCATTGGTGTGACCAGCCTGGTCCGCATGCCAGTGGATCTGTTTCCGTCCATCAATCTGCCCGAGGTCGTGGTCGCTACCTTTTACTCGGGCATGCCGCCCCAGGACATCGAGACCGACATCACCGATCCCTTGGAACGATTCTTCACCCTGGCCAGCGGCATCGACCACATGGAATCGCGTTCGCTGTTGGGCGTAAGCATTATCAAAGTCTACTTCCAGCCGGGAACGAGTGCGGATGCTGATGTAACCGAGCTCTCGAATCTCGCATTGGCCGACCTGAAGCGTCTACCCCCGGGAACACTTCCGCCCGTGGTGCTGAAGTTCGACGCTTCAAGCCTGCCCGTCTGCCTAGTGACGCTGAAAGGGGAAGGGCTGAACCAAACCCAACTTCACGACATCGGGCAGTTCACGATTCGGAATCAAATCGCGGTGGTGAAGGGAGCCGAGATTCCCCCTCCATTTGGCGGCAAGTACCGCCAGATCATGGTGTACGTCGACCCGTACAAGTTGGCGTCCCGCCAGTTGAGTCCGATGGACGTGGTAAGCGCGGTCAACAACTCCAACCTGATCCTGCCAGCCGGCGACGTCAAGATGGGCCCGTTCGACTATTACGTTTACTCGAACAGCCTGGTGGACAGTATGGAGGATCTGGGCAAGGTCCCAGTCAAGACGGTCGGTTCTTCGTGGGTGTCGGTCAACGATCTGGGAAAGGCCGAAGATGCCAATCAAATTCAATATAGCGTCGTGCGCGTCGACGGTCAGAGGTCCGTGTATCTCCCCATCATGAAGCAGGGTGGCGACACCAACACCATTCAGGTCGTCGATGGTATTCGGGACATGATCCGGCATCTTTACGACATACCCAAGCAGCTGATTTCTACGGTGGTTTTTGACCAATCGGCGTTCGTCAAGGAAGCCATTAAAACGCTGCTTCATGAAGGCCTGATTGGCCTGCTTCTCACCAGCTTGATGATCCTGATTTTCTTAGGGAGCGTCCGCGCCACCGCGGCCGTGTTCCTCTCCATCCCACTCTCCGCGCTGGCCACGTTCGTCGTGCTCTACATGATGGACAGCACCATCAACACCATGATCCTCGGAGGCCTGGCGCTGGCCTTTTCGCGCGTGATCGATAACTCTGTCATCTCGCTCGAAAACATCTACCGTCATTTGGAGATGGGCGCCAAGCCTGAAGCCGCCGCCGAGATCGGAGGGTCGGAGGTGAGCCTCGCTGTACTGGCAGCAACGCTGACGACAGTCGTGGTGTTCTTCCCGGTCACGTTTCTTTACGGCGTCAGCAAATTTCTTTTCACCGCGCTGGCGCTGGCGGTCGTCATTTCGCTGTTCGCCTCTTATCTGGTGGCGATGACGGTGATTCCGTTGTTTTGTTCTCGCTTCCTGAAGGCCGTACCGCACGGGGCGGGACACACACCGACGGAAGGAGAAGTTGGAGCGGAAGCCGGCAGTTCGTGGTGGGATCGATTCAATGCCGGATTCAACCGGATGTTCAATCGGCTTCTGGATTTCTATGAATATTGGGTGCGGCGAGCGGTACAACGGCCGGGGCTCACAGTCGCCCTGCTGAGTAGCGCATTTGTCTTGAGCCTAGGCATCTATCCCTTGCTGGGGCTAGCCTTCTTTCCCCAGACCGATGCCGGCCAGTTCACGATCAATGTGAAGGTGCCGACCGGCACGCGCATCGAAGTCACCGAGCAATATGTCGCCAAAGTCGAAGATCTGATCCGGCACACGATCGACGCCAAGGATTTAAAGATGGTGGTATCGAATCTCGGCGTGGTGCCTGACTTTTCCTCGCTGTACACGACCAACGCGGGACCCTACACGGCCACGATTCAGGTGGCGCTGCAAGATGGGCACAACCGGAGCAGTTTCGAGTACATGGACCGAGTGCAGACGGAGATGGCGCACCAGTTTCCCGATATTCGGACGTTTTTCTCCAGCGGATCGATGGTGGATGCGGTGCTGAACATGGGTATGCCGGCGCCGATCGACGTGCAGGTAAGCAGTCCGGACCTGCACCAGATCTACGGAGTGGCGCAGGATTTGGCGAGCCAGATTCGGAGTCTGCCGGGAGTGGGGGAAGTGTACATTCCGCAGGACTTGAATTACCCGGCGTTGCGGCTGGATGTGGACCGGGTGCATGCCGGGGAATTGGGGTTGACGCAGAAAGATGTCGTCGACAACGTGATCACGGCGCTGAATTCGAATTACATGATCGCGCCCAACTACTGGGTGGACCGCAAGAGCGGGAACGACTACTACCTGACGGTGCAGTACTTCGAGAAAGGCCGCGCTGCCATCCACGACTTCACCGATCTCACCAATATTCCCATCCACGCGCCCAACCTGCGGCAGCCCACGACGCTGGACACGGTTGTAAAACTGGAAAACGTCCAGACGCCGACCGAGGTCGACCATTACCAGATTCAACGGGTCACGGACGTGTATGTGACTCCGGCAACGGAGGATCTCGGGAAGGTGTCCGATGAAGTTGCCCGGCTCATCCCGAGGCTCAAAGTTCCCGAGAACGTGCGCATCAATATCCGCGGCATGGTGCAGGGCATGAACGCGTCATTCCGCAGCTTTGCCATCGGGCTGTCGCTCTCAGTGATCCTCCTTTACCTGATTCTGGTAGCCCAATTCAAGTCATTCAAAGATCCATTCCTGATTATGCTCGCCATTCCAATGGGATTCATCGGAGTGCTGATCGTATTGCCCCTGACGGGAACCACTCTCAACGTGATGTCGCTGATGGGCGTCTTGATGCTGGTGGGGATCTCCGCATCGAACAGCATTCTGATCGTGGAGTTTACTCACCGTCTCGAGGAACAAGGCAGGGCCATCGAAGAAGCGGTGATTACGTCTTGCCGGGTTCGCTTGCGTCCGATCCTGATGACTTCGCTGGCAACGATCATCGGCATGGTGCCGATGGCACTGAAACTCGGCACCGGAAGTGAGCAATACGCTCCGCTGGCGCGCGCCATCATCGGAGGACTCACCGTTTCCGTCGTACTAACAGTTTTCATCGTGCCGGCCGCCTACCTGCTGGTGTACCGCAACCGACAGACGGCTAAACAGCCGGCGGAGTAAGAATGGGCGCGAAAGTAATGAGTAATCACGAGGACGATAAGAGTTAAATGCCAGGATTTTCGATTCGCAATCCGTTTTTCATCATTGTCGTCTGCCTGGTGCTCCTGGTCATCGGCGTGACCAGTCTGGTCCGCATGCCGGTGGACTTGTTTCCGTCCATCAATTTGCCCGAGGTTGTGGTGGCCACTTTTTATTCGGGCATGCCGCCGCAAGATATCGAAACCGACATCACGGATCCTCTGGAGCGATTCTTCACGCTGGCCAGCGGCATCGACCACATGGAGTCACGCTCGCTGCTGGGCGTGAGCATCATTCGAGTGTATTTCCAGCCGGGAACCAACGCCGATGCCGATGTAACGGAGCTCTCGAATCTCGCTCTGGCTGACCTGAAGCGCTTGCCGCCCGGAACTCTGCCCCCGGTTGTGCTGAAGTTCGACGCGTCAAGCCTGCCGGTGGCGTTGGTGACAGTCAAAGGCGAAGGTCTTAACGAGACACAGCTTCACGACTACGCCCAATTTCAGATTCGCAATCAGATTGCCGTGGTACAGGGAGCGGAGATTCCTCCTCCATTTGGCGGCAAGTATCGCCAAATCATGGTGTACGTCGACCCGTACAAGTTGGCTTCACGTCAGCTAAGCCCGATGGACGTGGTGGGCGCGGTCAACAATTCCAACCTCATTTTGCCTGCAGGCGATGTAAAGATCGGCTCCAACGATTACTACGTTTATTCGAACAGCCTGGTCGACAACATGAAGCAGTTGGGACAGGTCCCAGTGAAGACGGCGGGGACTTCCTGGGTTTCGGTTGATGACCTGGGCCAGGCGGAAGATGCGAATCAAATCCAGTACAACGTGGTGCGCGTGGATGGGCAGAGATCGTGTTACATCCCCATCATGAAGCAGGGCGGTGACACGAACACGATTGACGTCGTGAACGGTGTGCGCAGACTGGTCGGGCATCTGTATGACATTCCCAAGCAGATGTCGGCGAATGTGGTCTTCGACCAATCGGTCTATGTGAAGGAAGCGCTGAAGACCGTGCTCCACGAAGGCATCATTGGCCTGACCCTGACCAGCCTGATGATTTTGATTTTCCTGGGCAGCGTTCGCGCCACGACCGCTGTCCTGCTCTCGATTCCTCTCTCCGCCCTCGCTACCTTTGTCGTCTTGTACATGTGGAGAAGCACAGTCAACACCATGATCCTTGCGGGGCTGGCGCTGGCTTTCTCTCGCGTGATCGATAACTCAGTGATCTCGCTCGAAAACATCTACCGTCATCTGGAGATGGGCGCGAAGCCCATGGTTGCCGCGGAAATTGGAGGCGCGGAGGTCAATCTGGCTGTGTTGGCGGCGACCCTGGTGGACGTCGTTGATTTCTTCCCGGTCACTTTCCTCTATGGCGTGAGCAAGTTTCTCTTCTCGGCCTTAGCGTTGGCGTTTTGTCTTTCCTTGCTGGCTTCTTTCGTGGTAGCGATGACGGTCATTCCACTGTTCTGTTCTCGCTTCCTGAAGGCCGTGCCCCACGCCGCCGGGCACGGAAAAGAACACGAATATGAAATTGAACCGACCACTGCGGCAAGCCATTCCTGGTGGGACCGATTCAACGCCGGATTCAACCGGATGTTCAATCGGGTGCTGGATTTCTACGAACATTGGGTACGCCGGGCAGTGCAGCGCCCTGGGCTCACCGTGGCGATTCTGGCCGCGCTGTTTGTTGCCAGCCTAGGCATCTATCCCTTGCTGGGGCTAGCCTTCTTTCCCCAGACCGATGCCGGCCAGTTCACGATCAATGTGAAGGTGCCGACCGGCACGCGCATCGAAGTCACCGAGCAATATGTCGCCAAAGTCGAAGATCTGATCCGGCACACGATCGACGCCAAGGATTTAAAGATGGTGGTATCGAATCTCGGCGTGGTGCCTGACTTTTCCTCGCTGTACACGACCAACGCGGGACCCTACACGGCCACGATTCAGGTGGCGCTGCAAGATGGGCACAACCGGAGCAGTTTCGAGTACATGGACCGAGTGCAGACGGAGATGGCGCACCAGTTTCCCGATATTCGGACGTTTTTCTCCAGCGGATCGATGGTGGATGCGGTGCTGAACATGGGTATGCCGGCGCCGATCGACGTGCAGGTAAGCAGTCCGGACCTGCACCAGATCTACGGAGTGGCGCAGGATTTGGCGAGCCAGATTCGGAGTCTGCCGGGAGTGGGGGAAGTGTACATTCCGCAGGACTTGAATTACCCGGCGTTGCGGCTGGATGTGGACCGGGTGCATGCCGGGGAATTGGGGTTGACGCAGAAAGATGTCGTCGACAACGTGATCACGGCGCTGAATTCGAATTACATGATCGCGCCCAACTACTGGGTGGACCGCAAGAGCGGGAACGACTACTACCTGACGGTGCAGTACTTCGAGAAAGGCCGCGCTGCCATCCATAACATGACGGACCTCGGGCAGATCCCGCTGCGTGCCCAGACGAGTGCGAAGCGAGACATCAGTTGCGGTCCGGCGCAGCTGAATCCGCTGGCCTTCAAGCCGGGGCACATGGCGGATCCTCTGAAAGCGGCATGGACCTGTGGCGAAAAAATGCCCGATCCCAGACCAGCCCGCCCGCCTGCCATTGCAGCGTCGGCGCGTCCGGTTACGGTTCTCGACAACGTTGTGAACGTGAAGTTTGTTCAAACGCCCACCGAAGTCGATCACTATCAGATCCAGCGGGTAATGGATGTATATGTGACTCCGTCCGGAGAGGACCTGGGACGCGTCACCGCGGACATCCAACGCGTCGTGAGAGACACACACATGCCACCCAATGTGCGCGTGACCCTACGTGGCATGGTCGAAGGCATGAATGCCTCTTTCAAGAGCTTCGGGCTTGGTTTTCTGTTGTCTTTCGTTCTCTTATTCCTCATCTTGACCGCCCAATTTAAATCATTCATCGATCCGCTGCTGATCATGCTCGCCATTCCGATGGGGTTCGTGGGAGTGTTGCTCATTCTTCCGCTCACCCACAGCACCTTGAACGTGATGTCGCTGATGGGGGTGCTGATGCTGGTAGGCATCGCCGATTCCAACAGCATTCTGATTGTGGATTTTGCTCACAACCTGGAATCGCAAGGATTGTCGGCAGTCGAGGCGGTGATCACGGCCTGCCGCGTTCGCCTGCGTCCGATCCTGATGACTTCGCTGGCGACCATCATCGGCATGATCCCTATGGCACTCAAGTTGGGAACGGGAGCGGAACAGTACGCCCCCATGGCACGGGCCATCATCGGAGGGCTGACCTCGTCCGTGGTACTCACCATTTTCATCGTGCCCGCTGCCTACCTGTTGGTGTACGGGAAACGAAACCAACAAACTGCGATAGCTTCACCGACGGAGATGGCTGAATGACTTATCTCGCAAGAGTCTACGCAATGACTTGGGTTGATCGATTTATGCTCTGCACGCTGCTGTTAGGTTTTTGCGCGATTTTGCCGCAGTCCGGCTCAGCACAAACACCCGATGCATCGCCATCTGCCGATGCTCTGCCCTCCGCCCCGCAGCCGCAATTCGCACAAAACCTGAATCGTTTCGTTATTCGCCCGGAAGATCAAATGGGGCGAGTCGCAAGCTTCGCTGGTCCGGCCGGGGATCAGACTGTTTCCTCTGATCCCCAATCGTCGCCAGCCGCGCCAACACCAGGCAGCACCATGCGTTTAACCCGGACGGAGGCAGAGCAGTTCGCCACCAAGAACAATCCCCGAATCAGCGTCGGGCGTCTGCTTGCGCTGGCACAACACCAGATCTATCGCGAGACCAGGGCGGCGGAGCTTCCCAATTTCAATGGTGCCGTGACGGCAGTTGATGCCAATGAGGGCAGCCGCATCGGCGCGGGGAGCCTGACTGCGTCTCGCCTGCTGGAACATGCGGGCGGCGGCGTAACCCTGAGCCAACTCATCACCGACTTCGGACACACGATGAATCTCGTGTCCTCTTCAAAGCTGCAGGAAAAGGCCCAAAACGCGAATGCACTGGCGACTACCGAAGACATCGTGTTGGCCACGGACCAGGCCTTTTACAACGCGCTGCAGGCGCAGGCTCTTCTCAAGGTCGCGCAACAAACCGTGTCGACTCGACAGTCTGTGGAACATCAGATCGACGAACTGACGAAGAACAAGCTGAAATCAAACCTGGATCTGTCGTTCGCGGAAGTAAATCTGTCCCAGGCCAAGCTGCTGCAACTCGATGCGCAAAACAATGTCGATTCCACCATTGCTACGCTCACGGCCGTTCTGGGCCTCGACAAACAGGTCCGCTATGAATTGGTCGAAGAGGATACCCAAGCGCCGGCGCCTCCACCGGATGTGGACGGGCTCATCAATACGGCCTTGCAGCAACGTCCCGACCTGCAGGCGCTTACCTACAATCAACAGGCAGCGGAGAAGTTCCGCCGCGCTCAACGCGACCTCCTCTTTCCAACGATCAGCGCGCTCGGCATCGCGGGAGGATCTCCTGTGCGCCCTGACTGTTTCGGTGGTTGTTTCCCCAACTACTTCGTTTCTAGTTGGTACGGCGCCATCGGCGTGAACATGAGCGTGCCGATCTTTAATGGTTTTCTTTTCACAGCAGCGGGTTCAGAAGCAAATTACCGGGCTAAAGCTGCGGCGGAGAACACCCGGGACCTGCGCAACCAGGTAGCGCGCGATGTTCGCACGGCCTGGCTGACGGCGAATACAGCGTTTCAGCGCGTCGGAGTCCAAGCGGAACTCGCCAAGGAAGCCGACCTGAGTTTGAGTCTTGCCCAGGGCCGTTATCAACTCGGCTTAGGCTCGATCGTCGAACTCAGTCAGGCACAGTTGCAGCAAACCGACGCCGCCATTGGATATGTGAACTCGCAGTATCAGTACCGGCTGGCTCTTTCAACTCTTAACTTTGAAATTGGGGTGCAACCCTGACCACCTGGGAAGAGCCTCTTGCCGACGCGTTCAGCTGGTCTCGATTGCTCGCTGAGTGAAAGGAGCAACAGGTTTTTGCTCGCTCACGAAGGTATTTATGAATGGAAGTACGCGAAAGAACAGAAAGAAGAAACAATTGCCACTCACGACGGGCCAAGGAATACTGCTTTCACTATCAATCGCCCTTCTTGTTGCCCTTATGTATGTTCTGGTGCACTATGTCTACCTTGTGCCGATGCAGAGGTCGATAGAATAGTGGCCGCGCCTCTTGCGCAGAACCAAGGTCCGTCACGCAATCTTTCCTTTCTGTAGCAGGCTAATGATCTCCTCTTCGAAGACTGTGATGTCGGTCGCACCAATGTGCTTTCCGTAGATGCGTCCATCTCGTCCAATGAGGAAAGCGATCGGTAATCCGAGGACGCCTCCATAAAGTTCACCTATCTTTGCGTTGCCCATGACCACCGGATAGTTCATCTTGAAACGCTGGTAGAAATCACGCACCGGTTCCGGTCCATCGTCCATAGAAACGCCAACGATCTGAAAGCCCCGATCGCGATACTTGCTCTGCAGCTCCATGAAATGAGGGATCTCTTCCCGGCAAGGGTCACACCAGGTAGCCCAGAAGTCGAGGAGAACAACTTTTCCGCGGTAGGTCGAGAGACTGAGCCGTTGGCCGGTCAACTCCGGTAGTGAGAAATCCGGAGCGAGCGCGCGGTCCGCAGGAGCGGAGTGCGGGGAGCTAGGCCGGCAAGGATGTTCAAGGAAATAGATTCCGAGGCAGACCGCAACGAGCGCCATGCAGATAAGCAGTTTCGCCTTCATAGGAAGATCGGTTCCTAATCGCCCTTCGCCACGGGATAGCCTTTGTCCACCCAGTCAGCCCCGAAATTATTGGCGATGTACAGAACCTTTACGTTGGTAAAGCCGAGCGCGCGCAAAGCATCATCCGCCGGTTTGACGTTGGGGCAATGGCTCCAAGGGCAACACCCGCAATAAATGACGATGAACTTGCTTCGAGGCAGGGATCCTACTCGCTGCCGCAGTTGCTGTAGTCCGCCTTCAGTGGTCGCTGGGCCGATGTATTCCGAACCGGGGACATGCGCCTGCGAATAGAGCACGTGGGAACCAACCTGAATCATCAATGGCTCCTCGCCCTTGGAATGAAGAATCTTGACCAGTTCATCCGGGTTGATCAGCCGCGGAAGGGGTATGGCGCTTGCCCGAAAAGCAGACGCCGCCGAGATCAGCACAAACGGGGCTAGCCCAAGTGTGAGCAGGATTCCGCCGCTCTTGAAAATCCGATTCATTTTCATTTGTTTTTCATTATCAATTGTTAATCAGGAAGCGGCAAGGATTGGGGGACGATGTGGAAAACACTAAGGCCTGCCCACGAATCTGCCGAAATTTCCTGTAACACACCCAGCCTTTTGCATTTATTCGGTGAACTCTACTGCAAAGGATATCGTGGCAGCAGTGATCACAGCAAAAGTCGAACCGACTCAACCACTGAAGCAACAGCGCCAGTTCGTGGCTCATACTGGCAGCGGCCACGATTGTCTGCTCGATGATGCAGCCGGGAGTACCGGTCACAAGCCCATCGAAATGGTGTCCGCTGGGCTGGCCGGATGCACTGCCTTCGACGTGATCACAATCCTGCGTCAAAAATATCACCAAAAAGTCACCGCTTACGAAGTGCGCGTGGAGGCGGATCAGGCCCAGCGTCCGCCCCAAGTATTCACGGCGGTCCGAATTCACCATGTGATTACCGGCTTCGAGATCGACGCCGCAGCGGTGGCGGAGGCCATCCGTCATTCCGAAGAAAAATATTGTTCGGTCCGAGCCCTGGTGCAGAAACCGGCAAGCTTCCACGACCTATGAAATCGTCGAAGACAAGACCGAGTGGCTGAAGACGCTTGTGGCCAGCGGGGCCCAGGCGGTGAGACTCCGCTTCAAGTTTGGTCTGCGAATGGTCAGTGTCGTAGTGTTTATGGGCACCGCTTTCGCAGAGTCGCAGCCAGCGCCGGCGCCGTGTACGCGGTCATGAAGATGAGCGACGCCATCGACAAAATCAGATTGCCCGACGCATACGCGGTCAAGCAATACAAGGGCACGACAATGCCCGAGCTAACCGACCGCCTATCGATGAAGTGGAATGGTGAGTGGCACATCACGGTAGAAGTGTTCCTTGACCTGGGGCTGGTTTTGCCACCGTGCTCGTACTGATCTGTGTATTGGTCGTGGGTTGGTTCCGATCTTTCCGAACGCCACTGGGTCATCCTGGCCCCGATTCCGCTGACGCTGGTTAGAATCCTACCCGCGGATGCTCTGATGGGCGCTTTTTTTAACGGCGACCTCCGGGGGCCGGCATCATCGTGCACAATTCCATTATTCTGGTGGATTTCATCGAATTGCGGCGTTCTCAAGGCATGAGCCTCGAGCGGGGGGGAGTCGACGTCGGCGCGGTGCGCGTCCGGCCGATGTTGCTGACGGCAGCGGCTGTCGTCGTGGGCGCGAGCGTGATCCTCTTCGATCCGCCCTTTCAGGGCGTGGCAGTCTCGCTGATGGCCGGCGAACTGGCGTCAACCGTGCTCTCGCGCATGGCGGCTCCGGTGCTCTACTACCTCTCCGAAAGAAGGGGAGACTCACTTCCATCGTCGCCTCCTCACTCCCTGCAAAACGCGTAAATTAGCTGTCAGTGGCTCAGCGAGAGCAGCAACGGCAGATTGGCCATGGGGTAAGATTCCACTCATGAGCCGGAGATGCGTCCTCTTCGACACCGCGGTTTTTGGCTTCCTGTTAACGTTGGCCAGCGGGTTCGGACGATCTTTTCCTGACATCAAACCTTCCCCGCAGCAAGTGCAGTGGCAAGACCTGGAATTCGGCGTCATTATTCATTTCGGGACGAACACGTTTCTGGACCGTGAATGGGGCGACGGCAAGGCCGACCCAAAGGTATTCAATCCCACGCAACTGGACGCCGAACAATGGATGCACGCCATCAAGGCCGGCGGCGCAAAATATGTGGTTCTCGTGGCCAAGCACCATGATGGTTTCTGCTTATGGCCCACCGAACAGACCGACTACAGCGTGAAGAAAAGCCCCTGGTTAAGCGGCAAAGGTGATCTTGTGCGCCTCGTGTCTGACGCGGCCAGGAAATATGGGCTGAAGTTCGGTATATATCTTTCACCCTGGGACCGTCACGAACCGCGCTACGCGAACTCAGCCGATTACGACAACTACTACGCCGCGCAGTTGGATGAACTTGTCCAGCATTATGGCAATTTAGAGGAATTCTGGCTCGACGGCGCCGGTAGCGGTGGGCACGTTTACAACTTTCCACGGATCATCGACGAACTTCGCGTCTATCAACCCAATGCTCTGGTCTTCGCGGATGTGGCGCTGTTTGAGTATGGAGATATTCGATGGGTAGGTAACGAAGACGGAGTCATCCCCTACGAGAACTGGAACGTCATCGACCGGCACGGCTACCTGCGCTGGCGTCCCGTGGAGGCAGATACGCCTCTGCGCAAGCATTGGTTCTGGCACGCCAACGATGAGGCCAAGTCTGTGGATGAACTTGTTTCTATCTACGACCACACCATCGGCCGCGGCGGCCAACTGATGCTGGGAGTGGCTCCCGACCAACGAGGACTGTTGCCTGAGGCTGACGTGAAGCGACTCGAAGAACTCGGGTCAGCCATTCGGCAACGCTACGGGAAAAATTTGGTCGCCAACCATGCTCGTACGGACAGCAATACCGAGGCCGCGTTGGACGGTGATCCCGCAACATTTTGGGTAGCGTCTGCGGGTTCACATCATGCAGTGCTTGAGGTTGCATTTTCAGAACCAGTAACCTTCGATCACTCGTTCATCATGGAAAGGCTGAACAACGGACAACATATCGAGCACTTTCGTGTTGAAGTGTGGGACGGAAAATCGTGGAAGACGGCCGTTGAGGGAAACGCGATCGGGCACAAACGAATCGATAGCTTTGCTCCGGCCAGGGCGACCCGCATCCGGCTGAATATTCTCTCGTCGACGGCGGAAGCTGAAATCCGGGAGTTTCAAATCTACCGGATTGGGAGCAGATCGGAAGATCGTGGACCAGCAAGATAGTTCGGAGCCTTTTTGCCATTCAGGAATCTGATAGCTGGCAGAAGATCGGAGTTCACACCATGAAAGGCAAGATTGCTCTTGTGACCGGGGCCAATGGAGGCCTCGGAAGCCACGTAACGAAGGCGCTACTCGATGCCGGCGCTGTCGTTGTCGGAGTGTCGCGCAAGATTCAGCCGTCGGAATTCGATAGCGCTTCGTTTATAGCGTTGCCGGCGGAAATCTCGACCGCGGCGGGCGCAAAGAGCATGGTCGACAGCCTAGTTGCCCGCCTCGGCCGACTCGATGTCGTGGTGCACACCGTCGGCGGTTTCGCAGGGGGCCAGTCGATCGCGGAGACCGACGATGCCACCTTCCAGCGCATGTTGGATTCGAATCTCAACAGTACGTTTTACCTTTTGCGCGCTGTGCTGTCGACCATGCGGAAGACGGGTAACGGACGAATCGTTGCCATTGGGAGTCGTGCGGCGCTGAAACCGGGACCTCGAGTCGGCGCTTACAGTGCCTCGAAGGCGGCCATGGTTTCGCTGATCAAGACGGTGGCTCTGGAAAACAAAGATGTGGGCATTACCGCAAATGTGATCTTGCCGGCTACGATCGACACTCCGGCCAATCGCACGGCCCTGCCAAACGCAGATTACTCCAAATGGGTTCAGCCTGCGTCAATCGCCGCGCTCATTGTGTGGCTGGTTAGCGACAACGGCAGAGACGTCAATGGGGCTGCGATCCCCGTGTATGGAAGCGACGTTTGAAGTTCGGCCGGTCTCGAACCGATATTTGCCCTTCCGTTCGTGCTTCGACATATTCTTGCTTTTCGGGTGAGGATGACATTTTATGACCACTCCCTTGATCCCCGCTCCGGACTCCAGCGCGGACGAGGTTGTTCGTGATTCGCAGCAGACTACGTGTTGTATTGTTGGCGGCGGTCCCGGCGGAGTGATGCTTGCGCTTCTACTGGCCCGGCAACGCGTGCCAGTCACACTGTTGGAGCAACACAAGGATTTCGACCGCGATTTTCGCGGCGACACCATCCACCCTTCGACCTTGGAGTTGCTGGACCAGATCGGCTTGGCTGCCCCGCTGCACCAACTTCAGCACGCGAAGATCTACGGGCCGACTCTGCGTTTAGCGAACACCGACTTCAGTCCAATCGACTTTCGGCGGTTGAAAACGCGATTCCCCTACATTCTACTGGTGCCCCAGGCGCGATTCCTCGACTTCCTTGCGGCGGAAGGGGCAAAGTACCAGGATTTCAGGTTGGTGATGGGTGCCAACGTTGAGCACCTCATCGAAGAGAATGGACAGGTGCACGGGGTGCGCTATCGCGCTGCAGACGGAATGCACGAAGTGCGCGCCCCTCTCACAGTTGGTGCGGACGGCAGATTTTCTCGGGTCCGGCACCTTGCCGGTTTCGAGGCAGTCAAGACCTCGTCGCCGATGGATGTCCTGTGGTTCCGCTTGCCCCACATTCCGGGAGATCTTCCGGAGGCCGAGGGCCGTGTGCTCGGCGGGATCGGCGTCGGCCGTATTTTAGGGGTCTTCGACCGCTTCGACTACTGGCAGGTGGCGTTTGTATTTCCAAAAGGACAGTATCAGAACCTTCGAGCAGATGGGATCGAAGCGTTCCGGCGAGCGATCGTCGAGATCGAGCCGAGCCTTGCCGAGCACGTGAAGACCATCACCGACTGGCATCAATGTTCTTTGCTATCCGTCGAATCCAGCCGTTGCCCACGTTGGTTCAAGCCCGGATTGCTGTTGATCGGCGATGCCGCGCACGTGATGTCCCCCGTCGGCGGCGTAGGGATCAACTATGCGATCCAGGACGCGGTGGTAACAACCAACCTTCTGGCAGGCCCACTCAAGGCCGGACGGCTGCAAGTCGGCGATTTGGCTGGAGTCCAGAAGGAAAGGGAATGGCCCACGAAGGTGATCCAGGGCGTCCAATCCGGAGTCCAGAACCGGATTCTGGCAAACGTCTTGCGTTCGCAGACTGCGCTCAAGATTCCGTGGTTTGCCCGGGCCTTCTTTGCTATCCCCCTGCTTCGCGACATCCCGGCGCGACTCTTGGCCTTCGGTGTGAAAAGAGTGCGGCTCAGTGAAGATCACGCCGGTTCTTCTCCCTAAGGATTTGCACATCCTCTTCCATCTACTGATTGGCTATGGCTGGGAGGGTGCTTTCCTGTCGTAGATTGTTTGGCCTTGCGACTGTGGGTTGCCGTAGTTGCAACACGTCTTCAGTGTAGGCGCGCAGAATTTCTCCGACGCTCCAGGCTTGAGCGATACAGCCGCAGGGACGGTGTGGCGGATCCCCATCGAAGATTTCCGAAATGTGTCCCAGTCCGGCGTCGGCGAGGTGATCCTTAAGCGGAGAGAGCCAATCGCTCGCCTGGCGGCGGGCAAAGTCGCTGCCTCCGTTCACCTTCACGTATGCCGCGATAAACGGTCCCATGAGCCAGGGCCACACGGTTCCCTGATGATAGGCGCCGTCACGCTCGACTGGGCTGCCCGTGTATCGGCCGCGGTACTGCGGATCGGTTGGCGCGAGACTCCGCAGCCCATAAGGCGTAAGCAAGTGTTCCTGCACTTTGTCGACCACGCTCTTCGCGCTTTCCGGCGACAGCATGCTATGAGGCAGGCTAACGGCAAAAATCTGATTTGGGCGAATTGCCGGGTCCGGGCCCGCGCCATTGGTAAGGTCGTATAGGCAGCCGGCCTTTTCGTTCCAGAACAACCGTTGGAAGCTCAAACTGGCGACCGTCCCCATGTCGCGATAACGCTTCTGGGCGGCCTCGTCGCTGAACTGGCGAGCGAGATCTTCCATGATGCAAAGCGCGTTATACCAGAGCGCTTGAATCTCCACCGGCTTGCCGCGGCGGGGGGTCACCACCCAGTCGCCCACCTTGGCGTCCATCCAGGTGAGCTGAACTCCTTGCTCGCCCGACGCGAGCAATCCGCTCGCATCGACCTTAATTCCGTAGCGTGTGCCTTTTGCGTGCCAGGTGACAATGTCCGCCAACACGGGATAAAGTTCATCGCGAATGAAATCCAGATCGCCGGTATAAGCGAGGTAAGACCGTGCTGCTTCAAAGAACCAAAGCGTGGCATCCACCGAGTTGTATTCCGGAGTCTCACCGGCATCCGGAAACCGGTTCGGCAGCATGCCCTGATCCACGTGCCTGGCGAAGGCGCGCAGGATGCTGCGGGCGATGTCCTGCTTGCCGGTGAGCAAAGTCAGTCCGGGCAGGGCGATCATCGTGTCGCGGCCCCAGTCGGTGAACCAGTGATAGCCCGCAATTACCGTCTTTTGGTTGCCACGCGACACAATGTATTGGTCTGCCGCCGCCGCCAGCGTTCGGGCAAAATCGTCGTCGGCGAAGCGGGAGACTCTCGTATTTCGGCGGCGCGTGATCTCTGCTTCCCGGTATTTTCCCACCCGTGTGACATCGCGTTGTTCCGTCGACGCAATGATGGAAGCCTGGCTGCGAAGGCGCAGATCGAAACTCAGCGTCAGCGGATTGAAGAGATCTTCCGAGAAGTCGAGCCCGCGCTCGACCTCGGCGTCGTATTCAAAGTTGCGGTACCAGTCGCCCGTTCTTCGTAGTTCAGCGGCATCGTGGGCCAGATGCAAAGAGGGTAGCCCCAGATAGGGTGTGACAGTGGCCAATCCGTTGCGTTCTTCCACCGACGGATTGATCGCACTGTTATGGTGGGTCGTACTGTGGTAGTCGCGAAATGCTATCAGAGGTCGGATCTCCAGCCGCAAGTTCTTTGGCCGCTCTGGAGGATGCTTCTTGAGTTCATAGTGAATGACTGTGCTGTTCTCTCCGTAAATCATGAATACGGACTTCTCGATCTCGATGCCTTCGATTTCATAGGTGAGGACAGGAAACGGGTCCAAGCGAAACTGCGTGAGATATCGGAACCCTTGCGGGTGGATTACGCCTGGATAGCGATTGGCGGAGAGATCGAAAGCTTGTCTTTCGATGATCAGAGTCTCTTCGAGCTTGGAGAGAAGCACATAGCGGCCCACCGGTGGTTTCGTCGCGGCTACCAGCAATCCATGGTAGCGGCGTGTATTCAGACCGATGATCGTGGAGGAGGCGTAACCTCCAAGCCCGTTGGTTTCTAGCCACTCGCGACGAAGAGCAGCCTCCAGATTCCCGCATGTTTCCTGCTTAAACTGAATCATGAATTGCCAACTACCCGCAGATACCTTTCCCCTCGGTAAGGCGCGGTCGAAGCCAGAAAGTGACAGCTTTCGCTGCGTTTCAATCAATTCAGTCTGCGATTGCCCCAGAAACAGCTGCTTCCGTCTTGCGCTCACGGGATTCTCCGCTTTGTTGCATTAATTTGGTCACCACGCCGGTCCATCCCGTCTGGTGACTGGCCCCGATTCCCGCGCCCGAGTCGCCGTGGAAGTATTCGTGGAAAAGGACCAGATCCCGCCAGTGTGGGTCGGTCTGGAATTTCTGCAGATTAGCGAATACCGGTCGGCGTCCTTTCTCGTCCTGGAGGAAGATATTGGTCATGCGGCGAGACAATTCTCCCGCTACCTCCCACAGAGTCATCATCTCTCCAGACCCTGTGGGGAACTCAACCTTGAAGCCGTTCCCCAGGTAGTGGTGGAACTTCTGCAGCGACTCGACCAGGAGGTAGTTCACCGGGAACCAAATGGGGCCGCGCCAATTGGAATTGCCGCCAAACAATCCAGTCGAAGTTTCTCCGGGTTCGTAGTCCACGCGATGTTCCATCCCATTGACGCTGAGCTTGTACGGGTTGTCCCGGTGGAATTGTGACAAAGCCCGAATCCCGTAGGGCGACAGAAACTCGCGCTCGTCGAGCATGTACTTGAGGATTTCTCTTAGTTGGTTTTCGTTGGCGATCGACAACAACCGCCGCTGGCCCGCGCCGTGAGTCCGCATGCAGGCGATGTCGCCCGTGAGATCGGGCCGGTTGTCGATGAACCATTCGAGACGCCGCTTGAAATCCGGAAGCATGTCCAACACCTCCGGTTCCAGTGTCTCGACCGCGAACAGTGGGATCAGCCCCACGATGGACCGGATCTTCATGGGGAACTGAACGCCCTCCGGCAACTTGAGCACATCGTAGAAGAAGCCGTCCTCCTCATTCCAAAGGCCCATGCCATCATGGCCTCGATGGCTCATGGCATATGCGATGTAGACGAAATGCTCCCAGAATTTGCTGGCCACGTCCTCGTAACAAGGCTCTTCTCTCGCCAGTTCCAGCGCGATCGCAAGCAGATTGAGCGTGTACATCGCCATCCAGCTGGTGCCGTCCGATTGCTCGATGTATCCGCCGGTCGGCAGCGGTGCGCTGCGGTCGAAGACTCCGATATTGTCCAGGCCCAGGAAGCCGCCTTGAAAGATGTTCATCCCCTCGGCGTCCTTGCGGTTCACCCACCAGGTAAAGTTCAACATCAGCTTGTGAAAGACACGTTGCAAGAATGCGCGATCGCCCTTGCCCTTGCGCTTCTTGTCGATCTTGTAGACGCGCCAAGCCGCCCAGGCGTGCACGGGTGGATTTACGTCCCCAAGCGCCCATTCATAGGCAGGGATCTGCCCGTTGGGGTGCATGTACCACTCGCGCAGCATAAGCGTCAGTTGTTCCTTGGCGAAGTCCGGATCCACGAGAGCGAGCGGAATGCAGTGAAATGCGAGATCCCACGCGGCATACCACGGGTATTCCCACTTGTCCGGCATGGAGATCACGTCGGCGTTATACAAGTGAGTCCATTCATGATTTCGCCCCTTGCGGCGTTCGGGCGGTGGGGTAGGATTGCCCGGGTCGCCTTGCAGCCAGTCCCTGATTACGTAGTGATAGAACTGCTTGGACCACAACATGCCCGCAAAGCCCTGGCGCATGACGTTGTGCGCGTCCGCGGACAGCTCCTGCGGAATCACCGTCGCATAGAACTCATCGGCCTCACGCTGCCGCACAGCGAAGGTCTCGTTGAAGTCGGCAAAAGCGCTCCCATCTCTGAAGTCGGAGTGGGCCAGACGCAGGCGAACCAACACAGTCTCGCCCGCACCAACCGCAAGTTGGTAGTGAGCGGCTGCTTTCGTGCCCGTATGCGCGGGATTCACCGCTTTCCTGGCACCACGCACGATGTAGTCGTTGATACTGTCTTTGACGTAGGGAGTACGGTTTTCGACTCCAAACAGCCGCTGGGCGTTGGTCTCATTTTCCGTGAACAGCAACTCCGGAGAGCCTTCGCAATGAAGCCAGCGATTGCCCGGCTGATTGTGTTTCAGTTCGATCACCGGGTCGGGCGCGGGACGCGCCTGGTGCAGTTCGGGCTTTCGCTGCGCGGTTCCCCAAGACCAGGTGTTGCGGAACCACACGGTCGGCAGCAGGCGGAGATTCGCCGCTTGCGGCCCGCGGTTCGCCACCGTGATTTTGATCAGAATGTCCTCGGTGTCTGCTTTGGCGTATTCCACGAAAACATCGAAATAGCGGTTGTCGTTAAACACACCCGTATCCAACAGTTCGTATTCAGGCTGGCTCTTGCCGCGCCTCCGATTTTCTTCCACCAGTTGGCTGTAGGGAAATTCCGCCTGCGAATATTTGTAGAGATACTTCATGTAGGAATGCGTGGGCGTGGAATCTAGGTAGAAGTAATATTCCTTCACATCCTCGCCATGATTGCCCTCGTTCCCCGTCAGGCCAAAAATGCGTTCTTTCAAGATCGGGTCGCGCTCGTTCCACAGCGCTAAGGCGAAACAGATCGTCTGCCGACGGTCACTGATGCCAGCCAGCCCGTCTTCGTTCCAGCGATAGGCTCGGGAACGGGCGTGGTCATGCGGCAGATACTCCCACGCGGTTCCATACCGGCTGTAGTCTTCGCGCACCGTGCCCCACGCACGTTCGCTCAGAAAGGGGCCCCAGCGCTTCCAATGCTTCCGGCGCGCTCCAGACTCCGTGAGTCGGATCTCTTCTTGCGTCATAGAAAGAAATTCTTCCTTTTCTCAGTTCATTCTTAGCAGACAAGTAACCTCTTCCGCCAGCCGATTAGCCGCGATTGCCATCCGCTACATTCACAGGTTCGTCGATGTTTGGGTCGTTGTCCAGGGGTGGCAGGAGCTTTGTTTCTTACGATCTCTGCCCGATTGAGATGACCAAGGCGGTTCAACGGATGTTGAAGCGACCTCGTCTGCGGGCTCAGAGGATGCTTTGCTGCGGATGCATTCGTAGCGCATTGCTGTCAGCTGACAATTCCGCCGCAAGGTACGAAACGAGGCCTCCGCATATTCCGGCTCTCCAGAGCTTTCCCGCTAAATCTCTGCAAGAAAGTGTCCGGATGCCCTCTCATCGAACGTTGTATTGGGTGAAACACCCAAGATCAGACGGACATGTAAAGGAGAACCCAAATGGCCATCCATCAAAGTCCAAAGAAAATTGTCCGGTGTATGGGCCCTCGAAACGTCTAAAGTTCGAAGTAACAAAAATGAATTGAACAAGGAGAAACGATCATGAGCGAGTACATATTTCTTTATCGTGGTGGCGAAGCAGGGAGATCGCCTGAGAGAATGCAGCAGACGATGCAGAAGTGGGTCGCTTGGTTGAAGGGGCTTGCCGAGAAAGGTCACGTCAAAGACCAAGGTCAGCCGCTTGAGCGTACCGGGAAATTGGTGAAGGGGAAGCAGAAAACAGTGACAGATGGCCCCTTTGCCGAGGCCAAGGACATCGTAGGCGGCTACACGCTGATTGAGGCCCGTGATCTGGAGCAAGCGGTGGAGCTTTCGAAGGGCTGCCCGATCCTTGAAGTAGAAGGCGCAGTGGAAGTAAGGCCAGTCATGAAGATGAGCATCTGATGGAGCCTAGCGATCATCTATTCCGGCGCGAGGCGGGGCGCATGGTCTCCACGTTGACGCGGATTTTTGGAGTCCACAACCTCACCCTGGCAGAAGACGTCGTGCAAGACGCCTTCTGCCGCGCGCTGGAAGTGTGGAAATTCAGCGGTGTGCCGGAGAATCCTTCGGCGTGGCTGATGGCAACGGCGAAAAATCGCGCTCTCGATGTCTTACGGCGTGAGCGCACGGCACGTACATTTGCGCCGGAGTTGGGACGTCTGATCGACAGCGAATGGACGCTCGCGCCCACGGTGGTGGAACTCTTTGGACCCCATGCGATCAAGGATGATCAGCTGCGCATGATGTTTTCGTGCTGCCATCCCAGGCTACCCGAGGAGGCGCAGGTCGCGCTTGTGCTCCACCTATTGTGCGGCTTTACCGTGAACGAAGTGGCCAGCGCGTTCATGAGCGGCCATGCGGCCATCGAGAAGCGTCTCTCTCGGGCAAAGAAGGTGCTGGCGGGATCGAGGAAGCTGTTCGACGTCGCCCACGCCAATGACTTTTCAGCGCGCCTTCCCGCCGTACTGAGAGCCCTCTACCTGCTCTTTAATGAAGGGTACCACGGCGCGTCGACCGAGTCGGCGGTGCGTGCGGATCTGTGCCGGGAGGCCATGCGTCTTGCGGCGCTGCTCCTCGAGCATCCTCTTGGGGCGAGGCCGACAACGTATGCCCTTGCCGCCCTGATGTGCCTCCACGCGGCCCGCCTTCCCGGGCGGATTGATGCGGCCGGCGATCTGAGCTCGCTCTTTGATCAGGATCGCTCCCTCTGGGATCACAACCTGGTGATCGAAGGACAAAGACTACTCGATCAGTCGGCCAGCGGTGATGAACTGACCGAGTATCATGTGGAGGCCGCCATCGCCTCGTTTCATTCCCTCGCGCAACGCGCGGAGGAGACAAACTGGGCACAGATCGTTTTGCTCTATGACCAATTGATGATCATCCGTCCGTCGCCCGTGGTCGCGCTCAATCGAGCGATTGCCGTAGCGCAACTTGAGGGTCCGGAACGTGGACTGGAAGAACTGAATGCCGTCGACAGCAGCCGACTGGCGACCTACCCGTTTTACTCGGCGGCGCTGGGCGAGCTGGAGCTTCGCCTGGGAAGGAAGGACGGGGCACGCGAACACTTTCGCGCAGCGCTCGCTCTTGCGCGTAGTCCGATGGAGCGCCGATTCCTTGCTCAACGAGTCGATGACTGTGGCCCAGATGAAACGCGGCAGGCGAGGTCCCTTTCAGGACTTTAGCACAAGCGATTGGACCAATTCGATGGCAAGGCGCTGCCCCGAGCATGGAGGTTGATGCAAGATCAGAGAGATGAACCGCTCGGGTTCGGAGAGCATACCAAAGGGGCGGCAAATCAGCTGGATAGCTTCCCCCGTTCGATTTCCGAAAGAATAAACCGGCCCAGGCTATTATTCTGAAATGTGAGTGAAAAGCCAGACACACACCCCAAGACGCCGCTTCGCAAGGGTTTTCTCTGCTCCTTTCTTCGATGGCTTGTCATCGGTGTGGTACTGGTTTGGTCGCTTGCCGCGCTGATCCTTCTGGCCACCCGGTGGATCGACCCACCGTCAACCGCGGTGCACATCCAGCGCCGCCTGCAGGCCTGGATTCACCACACTCCATATCACAACCGTTACAAATTCATTCCGCTCAGCCAAATCTCGCCCGATCTCCAGCACGCAGTAATCGCCGCGGAGGACGCGCGCTTCTACCAGCACCATGGATTCGATTGGCACGAGATCCAAATCGCCGCCGAAGACGATTTGGAAGGCGATCGCACTCGCGGAGCTTCCACCATTACGCAGCAACTTGTAAAGAACTTATTCTTCGGAACGGGCCGCTCTGTCCTCCGCAAGGGTGCGGAGTTCACGCTGGTACCGATCGCCGAATTCGTCCTCGGCAAGCGGCGCATTCTGGAGATCTACCTCAACGTGATCGAATGGGGCCCTGGTATTTATGGTGCAGAGTCGGCGTGTCGTTACTACGACGGAACCGCGGCTCGGAATATCGGCCGCGAACAGGCAGCACGGCTCGCCGCGATTCTGCCGGCTCCGCTGAAGCGACGGCCCGAGCGCATGAATAACTACAGCGCGCTCATCCTTGGGCGGATGAGCCAAATGGGTTGGTAGTCGCGAGCGCCATCTTACCAAGGCAGCGCGCATGATTTCTCTCGCGCTGGGCTCTGGCCGATGGTTGCAAAACATGACCGTGAATTTCGCTGTATCATGGCTACCGCCCGATTCAGTCGCCATCAGACTAGCGGTGGATAGCGGATGCAAGTCCGCACGGGCGCGTGAGGAGGCTCGATGTCTCAGATTGACGTCCCGTTGTTGCGCGCGGGTTTCGGACAGACGCGGCGAGGCGACAATTGGTGGGTACAGCCACTGGTTGTGTTTCTTGGTTTGTCGGCATTCATCGTTTACTCCACGTGGGCTGCTCTGCAGGGGCAGCATTTCAGGTTCGGACCATATCTTTCACCGTTTTATTCGCCCGAATTATTCGGCCCCTCCCACGAGGGTTGGTTTGGTTCGAACCCAAGCTGGATGCCTGCTTGGGTCACAGGAGCGGTGCTGATTTTGTGGGCGCCGGGCGGGTTTCGAGTGACCTGCTACTACTATCGCGGGGCATACTACAAGGCTTTTTGGGCCGATCCACCTTCCTGCTCCGTGGGTGAGCCGCGGAAGACATATCTCGGCGAACGATCGTTTCCCCTGATCCTGCAAAACGTCCACCGGTATTTCCTATATCTGGCCCTCGTGTTTCTCATAATTTTGGCGCGGGACGTATGGGATGGGTTCTGGTTCGACGGACGGTTTGGCATCGGCATTGGCACTCTCGTCTTGTTGACGAACCTCGTGCTGCTGACCTCCTACACTCTGGGATGCCACTCCTTTCGTCATCTGGTCGGCGGTTTTCGGGATCGGCTGGCGGGGGTGCCGGCCCGCAAGCGAGTTTACGATTGCGTGAGTTGTCTGAACCAGCGCCACATGCTGTTTGCCTGGTGCAGTCTCTTCTCGGTTGCGTTTTCCGATTTGTATGTGCGGATGTGCTCGATGGGTATCTGGACGGATTGGAGGATCGTCTAGTGAGCGAGTACATCACGCATGAGCACGACGTTCTGATCATCGGAGCCGGGGGCGCCGGTCTGCGGGCTGCCATCGAGGTGTCGGCTGCTGGCGGAAAGGTCGCGGTCATTTCGAAATCTCTTCTCGGCAAAGCACACACCGTGATGGCCGAAGGTGGCGTAGCCGCGGCGATGGGGAATGTGGACGACCGGGACAGCTGGCGCGTTCACTTTGCCGACACCATGCGAGGCGGTCAATACTTGAGTAACTGGCGGATGGCCGAACTGCATGCCAAGGAAGCTCCGGCGCGCGTGCGGGAACTCGAGGCCTGGGGCGCGCTTTTTGATCGCACCAGCGACGGCCGAATTCTGCAGCGGAATTTCGGCGGCCATCGGTATCCTCGGCTTGCCCATGTGGGCGACCGCACCGGCCTGGAAATGATCCGCACTCTTCAAGACCATGGCATCCATCTGGGGATCGACGTTTTCATGGAACACACAGTCGTCACGCTGATGAAGGACGGCGGTCGCATCGCCGGGGCGTTTGGATACGATCGCGAGCGCGGCCGATTTCACGTGTTTCGCGCCAAAGCCGTGGTGCTGGCGACGGGAGGAATTGGGCGGGCCTACAAAATCACCAGCAACAGTTGGGAATATACCGGGGACGGCCATTCGCTCGCCTACCATGCCGGTGCGGCTCTGATGGACATGGAATTTGTGCAGTTCCATCCTACGGGAATGATTTGGCCACCCAGCGTGCGCGGCATTCTGGTCACGGAAGGAGTGCGCGGCGAGGGAGGAGTGCTGCGTAATCGGAATGGCGAGAGATTCATGTTCAAAGATATTCCTCCGCTGTACGCCAACTCGACCGCCGACACCGAAGAAGAAGGCTGGCGGTATACGCAGGGTGACAAGAACGCAAGACGCCCGCCCGAGTTGCTGACCCGCGACCACGTGGCTCGCTGCATCCGGCAGGAGGTTCGAGAAGGGCGGGGTAGCCCTCACGGCGGTGTGTTCTTGGACATTGCGTGGATCAAGGAGAGAATTCCGAACGCGGATGAGCATATAAAGAAGAAGCTGCCCAGCATGTATCACCAGTTCAAGCAGCTTGCCGACATTGACATCACTGAGGAGCCGATGGAAGTTGGTCCTACGACCCACTACATGATGGGAGGTGTCAAGGTGGACGCTGATTCCCAAATGTCGGACGTGGCAGGCCTGTTTGCAGCGGGAGAGTGTGCGGCAGGTCTGCATGGCGCCAACCGGCTCGGCGGGAATTCACTTTCCGATCTATTAGTCTTCGGCAAGCGAGCCGGTGAGTACGCAGCGGACTATGCAAAAGAGAACTCGCTGGGCGCGGTGAATACGGATCAACTCGGATCCGCGGAAAAATGGGCGCTGCAGGCCTTCGAGCGCAAGGGATCCGACAATCCGTACGTCGTACAACATACTTTGCAGGACGTGATGCAGGAACTGGTGGGGATCGTACGTCAGGAACAGGAGATGCTTCAAGCGCTTGAGCGCATTCGAGAGTTGAAAGGTGCCGGCGAGCGGGTCAACGTGGAAGGAAACCGGGAATACAATGCGGGCTGGCACACGGCGCTCGATTTGTACAGCCTGCTGACCGTGTCGGAAATTGTTACTCGGGCGGCGCTGGAACGGAAAGAGAGCCGCGGGGCGCATTTCCGCGATGATTTTCCCACCAAGGACAAGCAGTACGACGGCTTCAACATCGTGGTGCGAAAAGGCGCCGGTGGAGAAATGCAACTCACGCGCGAGCCGATCCCGCCGATGCGAGAGGATCTGCAGCAAATCATCCAGGAGATGAAGTAATGGCGACGGCCACTTTTCGGATATGGCGCGGGGAAAAAGGCCAGGGGAAGTTCCGGGACTACACTGCAGAAGTCTCAGCGGGCATGGTGGTCCTCGACGCCGTGCATCAAATACAGGCGGAACAGGCCAACGATCTTGCGGTTCGCTGGAACTGCAAAGCGGGGAAATGCGGTTCGTGCTCTGCCGAAATTAATGGGATGCCGAAATTGATGTGCATGACGCGGCTGAACACCCTGGCGCTGGATAGGCCTGTGACCGTCGAGCCCATGAAGGCATTTCCGCATATAAAGGATCTGGTCACGGACGTGTCGTGGAATTACGAGGTAAAGAAGCGGATCCCGAAGTTTCAGCCGCGGCAGCCCGATGCGCCCGATGGCACCTGGCGCATTGCCCAGGAGGATGTCGAACGGGTGCAGGAATTTCGAAAGTGCATCGAATGCTATCTCTGTCAGGATGTCTGCCACGTCTTGCGCGACCATCACATGCACGAACAATTCATCGGCCCGCGATTTCTGGTGTATGCGGCCGCGCTCGAAATGCATCCGTTGGACGTGGGAGATCGCGTTGAAGATCTGAGAAAGCAATTCGGCGTCGGTCTCTGCAACATCACCAAGTGCTGTACCAAAGTTTGTCCTGAAAGCATAGCGATCACCGACAACGCGATCATCCCGCTCAAGGAACGCGTCGTGGATCGATTCTTCGATCCTCTGTCGCGATTGTTCCGGGTATTCAGCAATTCGAAAAGATAGGAGATGTTATGCATTTCGAACTGAAATCTATTTCCGAGCAGAGTATTCCCGAAGCGCTGGCGAAGGTCGAGCGCTACAGACTATTGAATGAACCCAGCCTGGCGGAGAGCATTTGCCTTGATATTCTGGCAATCGTGCCCGATAACCAGCAGGCGCTGATTTCGCTTCTGCTGGCGCGAACCGATCAATTCGATTCGCATGTGCATGTGAAACCCGCACAAGAGGTCCTTGCACAAATTAAGGGCGACTACGAGCGGGCCTACTACCAGGGCATCATCTGGGAGCGTTTGGGAAATGCGCGCATTCGACATGGCGGCACTGGAGCCGGCGCATCCGCATACCACGCGCTGCGGGAGGCAATGGATCACTATGAGAAGGCCATGAATTTTGCGATACCCGGAAACGACGATGCCATTCTGCGGTGGAACACATGTGCGCGCGTGATCATGCAGAATCCGGACATCCGACCCGTCCCAGAGAATGAGCCCGCACAGGCGTGGGAGCACGACGAAGCCGGCTCCAGAATCGCAGACGCTTAGCATCAGAGGCCATGACGTCGCGGCGTAGTCGCCACGTGGACCCCGGGGCCTAGCGAGTGTGGGATCGGATGACCCCTCCCTCAATATCCCAGCCGCTTATTCACAATGTTGTTCAGCGCCTGGCCCTTCTCAAACCTGGCATACTGCTCCAGAAAGAAGCGCATTGCCTGATCCTGCCAGTCGGCGGTGTGGTCCGCGCAGTGCGGCGACAACAAAACATTCTCCAGCTTGAACAGCGGATGTGCCGCTGGTAGCGGTTCGCGCTCAAACACATCTAACGCCGCTCCTTTGATCCTCTTGGTTGTTAGCGCACGCAGGAGTGCCGCTTCGTCGATGACCGGTCCGCGTCCCACATTAATCACCACCGCCGTCGGTCTCATCGCCGCGAACTCCGCGTCGCTGATCATGTGTCGCGTCTCCTCGGTCAAAGGGGCCGTCGCCACAAGGTAGTCGCAGAGCGCGATCATCTCCCGCCGCTCCTCCGGCTTGTAGAAGTGTTCCACGAGCGGATCGGAGGGGCCGGCAACTTGCCGCTTCGTCGCGAGCACACGCATGCTCATCGCATGCACGCGGTTAGCTACGGCTCGGCCAATGTCGCCATAACCCAAAATCCCAACCGTCTGTCCACTTATCTCTTGCACGTCGAACGGTTCCCAGACCGCTGCCGTCTGGTTGCGAACCATCCGTCTGAAATCCTTCGCGAAATACAAAATTGCTGCCAGTACAAACTCCCCGAGTGACGCGCTGAACACGCCGCGGCCATTGGTCAGCTGTATTGGGCTCTCAACGAGCTCCGGAAACAACAGGTTGTCCAGGCCCGCTGCCCGGGAATGTATCCAGTGCACCTTCCTGCAAATCGGAAGCAATTCGCGCAGCAACTCCCGCGTACCCGACCATAGCAAAATCACTGTCGCGTCTTTCGCTGCCTGGGCACACGCGCCAAGCTCCCCACATACTTTGTGCGGTAGCTCGTTCAGCATGGCGAATTGCGGATCGTATCCCGACGCCAGCACCAGCACGGGATTCTCTTTCCCCATACCCAATATCCTGCCACGTTCTTTTTCGAAACGGTGGCCGAAAGTGCGAGGACGACACCCCGAGTACCAAATGGAATGTAAGGTGAATCGAGGGTTCGTTGCAGGACATTGCCTTGAAGGCAATCGAGGGGGCCTCTGGGTCGAAGGCGTTGTCACATGTCAACCAGATCGCTATGGAGCAAGCAAAGAATCGACCTCAGGGGTAGCAGGACGGCCTCGACCCGAATCTGCCCCCAGCGCCCCGACTGACCATGTCAGATGCGGAAGATGTTGGAGGTTTGTCGAGAGGAAAATGATGGATGGCCAAGAAGACGAAGAAGCCCACTCAGAAGATGCAGGCATGGATCGCGGCGCGAAAGCGCCACCATTAGTCTCACGCCCAGGTCCACATGGCCCGCGAACTGGGGATGAACCCGGCGAAGTTGGGCAAGATCGATAACCACAAGCAGGAGCCGTGGAAGCTGCCCTTGCCGCGGTTTATCGAAGAGCTCTACTTCAAGCGGTTCGGCAAGACTTCCCCAGAAGCAGTTCTGTCTATCGAGGAGCGATGCCAACGCGAAGCAGCGAAGAAAGAGGAAGGGCGCATAGCCCGGCACCTTGCCGTGGACAGCGCGACACCGCGTGAAGCTCGACGAGGTTCGCGGGAACAAGTCACTTCTAAATCTCCATTCGGGGGCTAATTGAGAACGTTGGTTTGCGGCCCGCTACATTCGGCAATGCCCGACCGCAATTGCAACGGGCGCGCCTGAAAGGCTTCGCGGTGTTCCGGCATCTGCTAGCATGGTTGGGCTATCATTCCGCCGTCTGGGCAATCGCACATCGACTCTGCCGCGTGGTTTGGAAGATTTTGCATGAGGGGTGCGATTTATCGAGCAAGGCCGCGAACCTGATGCCAAGGCCAAGAAAAAACGCGCCCGGATGCTGATGCGAGCGCTTCGCAAGCTCGGCTACGAGGTCGCAATCACACCCATAAACCTTGCTACCGCCGAAAACGGAATCTAACTGTAGGAGAGGATTTTCGAGGGAGTTGCCCGTGACTCGGGCACGATCCTGAGAGGTCGCCGAATCGACCTCGGTGATGCTGCGCTTGCTATAGGGTATCCTGACATAGCCGACCTGATTGCCCAACATCGCAGCCCGAGCTACAGTAAAACGGTGTGGGGGCTGCTTCAGGTGTGAGAGAAAGAATCATTGCAGGCTGGGCCCTACGAGGTGCCAAGCCCGTTTCGTAAGCCATTGGCACCTCTGGAGCGCAAGAAGCTCTGTCGGACTCTGCCGAACTGCGCGCCTGATCAGCGAGCAAACGATACAACACTGGACATCCGATTGACGGACCGGGGCAAAACGGAGGATGTGTTATTGGCGCCAATGACGGGTAGTGCCATGTTTGAAGCCTTTTGCAGAGCCTTCTTCATCTTCTATTGTCGTCTTACAGTTGCGGGGCGGAATCAACTTCCGCCTTCCCCGTTCATCATCTGTAGCAATCATACGAGCCATGTCGATAGCGCAGTTCTGATGACAGCTTCGGGGCTTCCGTTTTCTGCATTCGCACTGCTCGGTGCCAGTGATTATTTTTTTTATCCTTGGAGGGCGAGGTTCTTAGTCTCTCGATTCATGAATGTCATACCGATCGATCGCCAAGCACAACACAAGTCGGTCCGGCACAGTTTGGCGATGTGCGAGGAGTTTCTACAGCGAACGCACGGAAATCTGATTCTCTATCCGGAAGGTACTCGGTCGATGGATGGCGAGATGCAGACATTCAAAAGCGGTGCTGGGCTGTTTGCGGTCGACCTTGGAGTACCTGTGGTGCCCGCGCATATCGACGGTGCTCATAACATTCTGGCAAAGGGAAAGTTCATGCCGCGGCCCGGGCCCGTCACCGTGCGCTTCGGAGAGCCGATTGTGTTCGAATCGGATCAGTTTGATTTTCGGTGGGGGCGAGGGCGTCGGAGGGCAGCTGTCGAATTGCTCGAACAGCGCATCCGTGGGCTGAAACAGCGGCCTTCTGCCGGAGGCGTCGCCAGACCGTCTGGACAGGAACGGCACGCGATAGTTTCCGTCTCTGCGGTGCCGCAAGGAGGCCGGAACACGAAAGGGTTCCCTGCGCAGTAGGGTGTCGAAATTGCACGTTGAAAGCAGTACATTTGCGCGGCACTTGATTGTGCCTGCGTGCGCGGTTCACACAGTCCGAACCTGTAGATCCTATGAGGGGCTATGTACACGGCCAAGCATATGAAATGGTGGGGATGGGGAGACGAAGGGGTCAGCTTCGACTCTGGTGCCCATCCTGGTTTGTGGCCCTATGCCAAAGCGGTACTCGGTGTAGAAGAAGAGAATTTAGATACGTCGCCCGTACCGATCGAGGCCGCCCAGTTGCGCGAGACAACTTGTCATGACGGCTTTTTGGCTGAGCTGCGCTTATCGATGGGCGTCGATCAGATCTGCGACAGTCGTCACGAGCGTTTGGTCCACGCATACGGCAAGGGCTTCCGCGACCTTTTTCGTATGCGCCGGGGAATTGCTGAGGGTGCTCCTGACTTGGTGCTTTATCCCGAAAATGAGCATGATGTGCTCGTGACAATACGGGCAGCGGCGCATCACAATGTCGCGGTCATCCCATTTGGGGGCGGTTCGAATATCGCTGGCTGCTTGGAGCGAAGCGAAACCCGCCGCATGGTGGTGTCGCTTGATATGCGACGCATGCGACGCGTGCTGGCGGTAGATACGGAGTCATTTACGGCGCGCATCGAGACCGGCGTCTTTGGCCCCGATCTTGAAGAGCAACTGCAGGGCTACGGACTAACCCTCGGCCACTTTCCAGACTCCTTCTTGCATTCTACGCTCGGCGGGTGGATCGCCACACGGTCTGCTGGAATGCAGAGCGACAAGTACGGCAAGATCGAAGATATGGTAGTAGCGCTGCGGATGGTCACGCCAATAGGCGTTCTGGCGACGCGAGTTGTGCCTAAGTCCTCGAACGGTATCGATGTCAATCATCTGTGTATCGGCAGTGAGGGAACTCTGGGAGTCATTACAGAAGCCACGATGCGAGTTCATCCCCGGTCGGACTTGCGCCGCACTCACGGCTACCTGTTTCTCGATTTCGAAAGCGGCATCCAGGCCATGCATGAGTGTGTGAGGAAAGAGTGTGTGCCCTCAATGTGCCGCCTCAACGACCCCGACAAGACGGCATTGTCGCTGGCATTCAAACCGCCGTCATCGCGACTGTCGCAGGCGGTAGCCGGAGTTATGAAGACTTACCTCCGGATCAAGGGTTTTGATTTCATGCGGGCTTGCCTTATGCTCACCACTTTCGAAGGGAGCAGAGCCAACGTCGCCCGCCAACATAATCAGGTTGGCGCCATATACCGTCGCTTCGGCGCAGTAGACCTAGGCCCCAGCTCAGGAAAGTCTTTCGAGTCGACCAAGTACGACTTTCCACACATACGGGATTTCCTCCTGGATCACGGCATCACCTCTGACGTGAGCGAGACCTCAACGGTCTGGAGCAACATCGTCCCTCTGTATCGGGCGTCGACCGCAGCACTGCGCGCCGCGATCTTAGACAGTGAGGGCGGTGTAAAACCCTGGGTCGGATGTCACATCAGCCACACCTATCAGTGCGGAGCCAGCCTCTATTTGACATTCGCCTGCCGGCAGCAGCATGGACGCGAAATGAATCAGTATCTGCGCGCGAAACAAGCGGTACAGCAGTCGTTCATCGATCACCGGGCCACCCTGTCACACCACCACGCGGTCGGCACCGAACACCTGCCGTGGCTCACCGCTGACATTTCGCCCGTGGGTGTGATGGCGGTAGCTGCAATCAAAGCTGGACTCGACCCAGGCAATGTCATGAACCCGGGACGATTGCAGCCATCCGCAACGCCTTTTGAGGAATGGTCGAGAGTCGGTAGCGACGCTGCGTGCCCCATCCCGGCTGATGCTCGATAATGTCCAAAAATACAACCGAAACAAATTCCTTGTTCTGCCTGATCAACATCGATGGCTTGGAAACAAACAGGCCCGCTGCAGGGACACCACGGAACCAGGCGGATATAACTCCCTGTTTGTCGGCATAACCGGCTAATCTCTGCCCATTCCCAGGGATGCGGAGCTTGCGCACTTCGCCGAGAGTCTGGTGAGCCGGTTGGAGAGGCGATCGAGGCAAGCACGAGAACGGACGTGTGGTAGCGTGCGGCGGAACATCTCCAGCCCATGTTGAGCAGCGGACAAAGAATCGGTGACTCCATCGAGGCCAGCTCGAAGGCGTGCGGACGCCATCTTTGGCTGGGGACAAGATGCTGGGGTTCAGAACGGGCCCGTTGGAATTCCCGCTGGAGATCGGTCAACGCCACATCGACGTAGCGCATGGTCATCTCGGGAGAAGTCTGGCCGAGTAATTTCATCAGGACAGGAAAACCAACCCCTGCTCGCAGCATCTCCGTGGCATAGGTATGTCGCTGCTGATGAGGAACGATGCGGGCGGAGAAGCGGAGCGAGCGGCAGGCCTGATGCAAGTAATCACGGAGTTGACGAACGAGCGCTTCTTTGGAGCAGGGGGGCGGGCCAGGAGTCGTCCCTCGGCAGGCAGCGGGTCGAGGGAACGAAAGAAAGCGAGGCGCTGGACGAGTTCACATACCAAAGAATCCCCCGGGACCATGCGTTCGGTTTTACGCTTGCCGAGGGGCAGATGAATCGCCCGCTGCTGGGGAGCAATGGAGCGAGGAGGCGCCGCCTCTTCTCCAGGAGCAGTGCTCCACAGAGCGCCGCCGCAACGCATGACAGCGCGCCAGCAAGCGGTAATGCGTGTAATGGAAAGAAAGCAGCGGGAGGAAAGTGAAGGTCTTCCCGCAACCAGGGCAGCGACCGCGACGGATCGCAATCCAATCATGATGCTCGTCGTGCGCCTGCCTGCAGCGGCGCCCGTGGCCGATGATCGAATCGCGTTCACAAGCCGGGCATCGCCGCAGGATGGCCTTGTCGCAGTCTCTGGCCCAATCTGTTTCAAGCTTGTGCTCCGGGGCAGAAAGTGGGATAAACAGAATCGTAGTTCATTGGGGCTCTGCCTCCGGTGTTGACCTGCCAGGATCTGAGCCGGAAGCGGAGCTCCTCCTCCTGAACAAATCCAATCGCAAGAGAATAAAGCTTTCCAGCTGCAGACTTTAGGGGTGTGATTCAGAGAGTTGGCCGGTAATCTTCGGCAACCCTTCCCTTATCGGATCACGGAAGGGTAGCTCGGACAGTGCCCCGACTGGAAACACTCTTCCGGTTCAGTCCAGTCTCAAAACGGGAAACGTATCGACAGAATCGGAATGTGGTTTGTTGGGTGGAATGAAGTCGTGGCGATTTCGAACCCGCCACGAGGTTTTGATGAACCACAACCCATGTGGGCTCGACTGAGCCCGCCGCGGAAACGATCAGAAGGTGAAACGACCACCGACTGTCGGAGCAGAGTTGTTGTTGTGGACATAGGGGACGCCGGGCCATGAGGAATGGCGATGGCCCAACCGCCGCTCACGTAGGAATTCGCTACAACGGCTCAAACGGCGCTCGCCCGCTCGCCTCTTGGTGATACTGCCGGCCAGTCTCCTCTCCATGCATCGGGTTCCTTGGCGTTCAGGTACCTGATGCGTACCGGCATGGCCGCAAGCCGGTCGGAAAGGCGACCCTCATCGCGAATCGGCCACCAGTCGTACAAGAAGATCTCAAGAGGGCGCCACATGGAAACCCAGCCGCCGATCGTAAAGCTTTCGCGAACGATCTCACCAAAACGGCTCCCCTTCATTAAACCACCTAGAAAATCGCCCAAGGCAATCGCCGATGCTAGAGCAACGAGACCAATTACAAGACTGGTCCGGCCCACACGGAGCAATTCGCGCAGAGGCCGTCGATATGCCTGAGCGCGTTGACTGAAGAACTCGTGAATCGCGTCGCGGAGAACAGCAGCCTCATCCGGTAACCCAGCTTCCCGGTCGAGATCAACTACCAGAGCCAAAGTTGCATCACGGGGCAGGTCCTTGGCCCAACCCACGATAAACTCCTCAGCTTTGGGGTCTAGGTCCTTGTCGCGAAACGGAGACGGATCGATCGCGTTGAACAACTGCTTCAATTCGCCTACGTGCACCTCGATGACAGTGCACTTGGGAGGAATCGGGTCGCCCGCGGAGGCTTTGTCCTTGGTCCCCGAGACGTTTGTCATCGACCCAGAATACGCCATTGTGAGTGGCTCATGCACGAGTTCCGCGAGCGAAGATGCCAGAGTTGGTGCTGCCCAACGTCAACCCTGGAAACGACTATTGGACAGTTAAAGGACAGGCGAAGTTTTCGACGCTTGTAAACCTGCGACGGCGTAACGAAGTCTGCGTCTGGCGTCTAGTTGATTGTCCGCGAACCCGTGATGAGGATGTCCACGAGTCTTCTGGCGCTTTGCAGCCAGTCAAGACCGGATGCCACGTGGAGGACGCCGATAAAAGCGCAGAGCAGCTCGAATGGCTCGAGATCTCTACGAATGTCGTAGCTCTTGATTGCGCGCTTCACCAACGAATCAATCGCTCCCTGGCTAGTGAGAATCTAGCGGATTCCCGCCTTTGGGATCCTCGACCTGGAGCTTATGACGTGACAGAGAGAAGGACCCGCCTCTCGACCGGACCGGTGCAATTTCGTCGTGGCTAATGATTCATCAACTCACGAATCGCACTATTTGCCATATACAATCGGCTGTCGGAGCCAGCATCATCAGAAAACGGTTGAAACAGTGAGATGTCGCCATTTCTCAGCCTCGGTGAGACGCGCAGCTTCCGCCTGTCGCACCCGCTGTTCTGCATCTGTACCTAGGATCAGCCGGAGCGGTACGTCATCGCTATTTGCCAGTTGTACAATTACGTCGGCGATCTTACGCGGGTCGCCTTCGGAACGTCCTTCAAGGCCTCGCAACAGTTTCAGTATCGAACCGACGGAAGCCTCGTACTCCGGCAGTAGGTCGGGTGGATTCTGACCGGCGCGCCGTGCCCAGTTGGTCCGAATTCCTCCCGGCTCCAGTGTGCAGACCTTGACTCCGAAGGGCGCGACCTCCATCGCGACGGAATCGCTGAAGCCGCCGACGGCCCACTTCGCTGCGTGATATGGAGCATTGCCACCTATTGCGAAACGGCCACCGACCGAAGACACCTGAAGGATGTGACCACTCTTCTGCTTGCGCATTACTGGCACGGCGGCGCGCGTCGTGTACACCACGCCGTAAAAGCATGTGTCCACGACAGCCTGGAAGTCCTCCGCACTCATCTGCTCGAACGGCGCAAACTGTCCATAGCCGGCATTGTTGACCAGGACATCCAGCCGCCCGAAAGTATCGACCGCTAGCTGCACGGCAGCCTTTGCTGCCGCCTCATCACGTACTTCCAGCGTCACGGGCCTCACCCGCTCGCCATACTGCGCCACCAGAGGTGCCAGTTCCTCGGTTCGACGCGCTCCAGCTACGACGTTGTCGGCCGCGGCCAGCGCCGCCTCGGCGATGTCCCGCCCCAATCCATTTCCGCTTCCCGTAATCAACCCAACCTTCGCCATTGCAATATCCTCCTCTACATCAGATGATAAATAACTGAGTGATCGCTCATTTATTTCTTCCAGGAAGATCAGCTACGTATATAGTGTTGAAGACAGATTCGGTTACGTAGGAGTCTCAGTGGCTCGTCCCAAGAGCGAAGACAAGCGCAATGCGATCCTCGACGCCGCGACGCGCGTATTCGCGGAGCGCGGTCTTACTGCTGCCCCAACGTCAGAGATATCGAAACAGGCCGGTGTCGCCGAGGGAACTCTGTTTACGTACTTCAAGACCAAAGATGATTTGATCAATGCCCTTTACCGCGAGATCAAGTTAGAGCTCGCAGACGCGATGATGTCAGGTTTCCCGCGCAGAAAGAGTGTTCGCACCAGGTTGCAACATGTGTGGGACGGGTACGTGAATTGGGGAGTGGCTAATCGCGAGAAGCGCAGGGTCCTGGCCCAGTTGCAGGTCTCGGGAATGCTTTCGAAAGAGTCGATCGAAGCGGGAAGCGCGCCCTTCGTCGAAATGCAGAACACGATCCGCGACGCGATTGGGCGACACATTCTGCGCGCAGACCTTCCGATTGAGTTGATTTCGAAGACGATGGCAGCTTTGGCGGAAGCCACCATGGACCTGATCGTGCTGAGGCCAGCCATGGCAAACAAGTATCGCAATAGTGGATTTGAGATCTATTGGGTCGGGATTGCACGAAAGTAATTCTTTGCACCCTTTAGTTGAGTGAGTAATCAGATGTTAAAAGGAGTGCGATTATGAAATGCAGATTGCTGGGAAAGAGCGGGCTTCGGGTTTCCGAAGCATCTTTGGGCACAATGACCTTCGGCGAGGATTGGGGATGGGGATCCTCGAAGGGCGAAGCGCAAAAAGTCTATGACACCTACCGCGAGGCAGGTGGAAACTTTATTGACACGGCGAATTTCTACACGAACGGCACTAGTGAAACATTCCTTGGAGAGTTCATGCGGGGCCATCGCGAGAGCGTCGTTCTAGCCACGAAGTACTCCAACGCCGCTCCAGGCACTGATCCGAATGCGGCCGGCAATCATCGCAAGAACATGATGCAAGCAGTGGAAGCCAGTTTGAAACGACTGCAAACCGACTACATCGACCTGTACTGGGTACACATCTGGGACGGGATCACACCTGTGGAAGAAGTCATGCGCGGTCTAGACGACGTGGTTCGCCAGGGCAAGGTTCTTTACGTGGGCATCTCGGACGCTCCCGCCTGGTGGGTAGCCCAGGCAAATACTTTGGCGGAGCTTCGAGGCTGGACACAGTTTATCGGGCTGCAGATCGAGTACAGCCTGATTGAGCGGACGGTCGAGCGCGAACTGATTCCCATGGCCAAGGCTTTGAACTTGGGGGTTCTGGCTTTCTCTCCCCTGGCGGGTGGACTTCTAACCGGGAAATATCACGGCGAAGGCAAGGCCGACGGCGGGCGGATGACCAATGAGGGAGTGAAGGCCTTCTTTCCTGAGCGGGAACAACGCGCGGCGCCGATTATATCGGCTGTAAAGCCGGTTTCCGAACAAACCGGTCGCAGCATGGCGCAAGTCGCACTCGCCTGGTTGCGCCATCAATCGGTGCCAATAATCCCGATCATTGGAGCGCGGAAGGTATCTCAACTCCAGGACAATCTCGCCAGTTTGGATCTGGAACTCTCCGCCGAACAATTGAAATCCCTCGATGGAGCAAGCCGAATCGAACCTGGATTCCCTCAGAGTATTTACGACAGAGAAATGGTTCGTGAAATTAGGTATGGCGGCACGTGGGATCGCCTCGCGCTCTAGGAGCGTGTCCGAATAATGAAAGATCGTGGCTCGCACCACAAGCAGTTGTAGTCCAACGCGTCGAGTACCGCAACATATGAAAGCAAAACTGATTACTCGGTCACACTTCTAGGGTTCGATTCCTTGACTCGTCAATTCCAAAATCAAATTACAAAAATCCACTTTTCTGGCGTTGGTCAAAAACTGCGACCGTTCATCGACATGTGAGGCCGAAGAACTTGAGTGCCTATGTGTCTCTCGACAACTACGTTGGGTCTGTGGCATCGGAGGGAGCACCGCACGTTACTTTCATCTCCTGTGCTCTCCTGTGCTCGCATTCTTTGGCAGTCGTCAGCCTTATGCTAGCTTAGGGAATGCCGGCGGGTGAGATGGAATCAAAAAGCGCAACGGACAGCAGATATCGGACCTTGCTTGAAGTGTCCGGCGCCATCGCATCCCAGCCGAACTTGAAGGCTGTCCTGCAGAGCTTGCGCCGTTTATTGTCTAGCGTAGTTGCTTTCGACTCGGTTAGCCTTTCCCTGCTGTCCGACAACGGGAACTCGATTCGGCTCATAGCATTTGAGCGAGGTTCGGAAGCTTATCAAGTTGAAGTCGGTACTGAGGTCCCGCATGTGGGGAGCGCTGTTGGAAGAGCGCTTGACGAACAAAGACCGATATACATTCCCGACCTTCAGGCCGAGCTTTCAAAGATTTCCCAACTGGCGTCGCAAGACAGGCTTGGCACCCCGCACAGCGCGTACATCTTTCCAATCTCGATATCCGGGAAGAAACTTGGGGCTTTGACATTTGGGATCGCGCAGGGAGAAAAATTCAGCCCCGACGACGTGGAACTCATGACCTCCGTTTCATCGCATGTTGGGGTAGCCCTGGGAAGCGCAATTGCCACCGATGCCGCAGAGACGTACCAACGGCAGTTGGCCCGGGAGCGCGATCGGCTCCGGCTGCTGCTCGAGATCAACAATCAGGTTGTAACCCAGTTGCACGTTAATGACCTGTTTCGTTCCGCCTCGGCGTCGATTCGCAAATACTTTGCAAATGACTTCACCGGTTTCTGGCTCATCGATAAACAGTCCAACCAGCTGGAATGCGCAATCCTCGATTTTCCCGGCGGCAAGGGCCTTCTTGCAGACATTCCCGCCCGTGCAGTCACCGACCGGGAAGCTGAGAAGATGCGTACCCGAACCGCTGAGATCTGGTCGGATCAGGATATCGACAAGCTTCGGCCGGAGGTTCTCGAACGACTGAAGGCTGAATCGATCGCTGCGATGGCGGTTGCCCCTCTGGGCACCTCGAATGGACCGCTTGGGCTTATGTCCATGGGGAGCAAGCGGCCCAACAACTTTGGACAAGAAGACCTCGACATTTTGTCCCAAATCAGCGCGCAGATTTCCCTCGCGTTGGACAATGCGCTCGCGTATGGACGACTCAGCGCCTCGAGAAATCGCCTGGAAGACGAGCGCTTGTATCTCGAATCCGAAATCCGCGCGGAATACAACTTCGAGGATATCGTGGGCAAGAGCCCCGCTCTGCGCAAAGTCCTTGACCAGATCGAGATTGTCGCCCCAACGGGATCTACTGTCTTGCTACACGGCGAGACGGGCACCGGCAAAGAACTGGTTGCGCGCGCACTCCATAGCCTTAGTCCAAGACGAGACCGAACGTTTGTCAGGCTCAATTGTGCTGCAATTCCGTCCGGGCTGGTCGAAAGCGAGCTCTTCGGACACGAGAAAGGTGCATTCACTGGCGCTTTGATGCAGAAGCGCGGGCGTTTGGAGCTTGCAGATCGCGGGACTTTGTTCCTGGATGAAATCGGCGACATTAGTCTGGAGTTGCAGCCGAAGCTGCTCCGCGCGTTGCAGGAACAGGAGTTCGAACGGCTGGGCAGCAACAAGACCATTCATGTGGACGTCCGCCTTATCGCGGCGACGCATAGAGATCTGTCGTTGATGATCCGCAACAATCAATTCCGTGAGGATCTGTTTTACCGGCTCAACGTTTTTCCGATTGAGATACCGCCACTTCGTGAACGACGCGAGGACATCCCACTGCTCGTTCACTATTTTGTTTCGCGGTTGTCGCCTCGGATGCAGAAGCGCATCAAGTCAATCCCCAAGCCCGCAATGGATGCACTGAGCAGCGCGGCATGGCCCGGTAACGTCCGAGAATTGGAGAACTTCGTTGAGCGCGCCGTCATCTTGACACAGGGGGATGAGTTGAATGTTCCCCTCGCTGAACTCAACAAGTCATCCGTCCGAAATGCCGCTCCCGTATCGACGTTCCAACAAGCGGAGCGCCAAGCGATCATTGATGCGCTGAAGGCCGCATCGGGAAGAGTCTCCGGTGCAGGAGCGGCGGCGGAACGTCTCGGGCTGAAGCGCACAACCCTGCAAAACAAAATGCGGCGACTGAACATCACAAAGGCTGACTACTGAGACCGACGCGCTCGCCAGCATCGAGGGCCCGAGATGGGGACCGACCTTCATTTTCGGACCGGTCTCCAACCTGCCCACATTCGGGCACCGCCCGCAATAGGGCATGACCGCGAGCAGCGTCACGTTTTGATCCGCTTGTACTCGCAACAACTTACGTCCAACTTTTATTGGCATGCTGCCTGCGCTGTCTTATGCGGCGGGGCCATGAAGGACTCGCCGATGGAGGCCGTATCTCCGCAGCGGACGACGGACAAAGAGCGTCATGATGGATGGCTCTCGGTGTTCACGTATCATCTTATTATTACTGATCGCCGTGGTTCCGCTTGGCGGCTGTTTGTCCCGATCACGCCCAGTTGCTCTTCGTACGAGCACAGCGCAGCTTCAAACAGCGACCGGGAAGGACCTAGTTGAGCGCATCAACGCCGCGGCCACCGAGATCCAGACGTTAAAGGCTACGGTCGGCATAACGGCTTCCGTCGGCGGCAGCAAACTCGGCAAGATCACGGAATATCAGGAGATCCGTGGCTACATCCTGGTGCGCAAACCGTCCTCGCTGCGGATAATCGGACTCTTCCCCATCCTGCAGAGCCACCTGTTCGACATGGTGAGTAGCGGCCAGGAGTTCAAACTGTGGATTCCATCTAAGAATCAGTTCATTGTGGGCGACAACGAGGAAGCAAGACCATCCATAGAGCCTCTGGGAAGTCTTCGGCCGCAGGTGATCTACGACGCTCTGGTTCCGCAGGCGGTAGACCTTCAGAGCGAACTGGCTGTGCTGGAAGCGAGCGAGCACGAAGTGATCGATCATAGAACGCAGAAAGCGACGCTCCAGCCTGACTACTCGCTTAACGTGATTCAACAGAACGGCAGCGAGTGGTATCTATCGCGCAAGGTCGTGTTTGACCGAACCGATCTGCGGCCACGCCAGCAGCTCTTGTATGACGAACACGCGTCCATCGTCACCGACGTTCACTACGACGAATATAGGGAATTCAACGGCGTGCTTTTCGCAACGAATATACGGATCTGGCGGCCCCAGGAGGAATACTCCATCAAGCTTAGAGTAACGAAGCTGACCATCAATGGACCCGTTTTGGATGATCAATTCGTGCTGGACCTCCCATCGGGCGCAGGCTTGGCGTCGCGATAGCTTTCACTCTAAAACCGGAGCGCTGCCAATGGGAGGACATCATGGAATACGCCACCCTCGGCAATACGGGTCTCCTGGTTTCGAACCTCTGTTTCGGAACCTGACGATCGGGGATGGCAGAGGACTCTCCAAGGCCATCAGCACCGTTGACCAGGCCGGGGCCGATGACCTGGTCAAGACCTCGATTGACGGTGGCATCAACTTCTTTGATACGGCGGGCAATTACACCTAGCGATCATGTCAGCGGTGCGTCGTAAGAAAACTCATTACCTCTAGAAGGAGAAACCCATGTCCGAGCTGTCGCACATCGATCCCGGGAGCACCGCGCCGCTGGTGATGGATTATCAAGTCGATAACCTCACCACGTTCATGACGGCTGCGCAGTCCGCCGATGCGATCGCGTGCGTGCCTGATCTGATCGCCACGGCACGAGACGCGGGCATGACGGTGATCCATGTCGTTGTCGCATTCCGGCCCGGTCATCCCGAGGTCAGCCCCCGCAACCCCGACTTCAGTGCGGTGAAGGCAAACGGAATGATGGTGGCCGGGAACGAAGGCGCCGCGATCCATCCGGCCGCAGCGGCACGAGAGGGGGAACCGATCGTGGTCAAGCACCGCGTCAGTCCGTTCGTTGGCACCGACCTGGAGACGCTGCTGCGCGCCAAAGGCATCGACACGCTGGTGCTCGCCGGTGTCCACACCAGCGGCGTCGTGCTGTCGACTGTTCGCCAGGCCGTCGATCTGGATTATGGGTTGGTCGTCGTCCGCGATTGCTGCGCCGACCCAGATGCAGAGGTGCATACGATGCTGCTCGACATCGTCATCGCGAAGCAGGCGGTCGTCGTCACCACGGCGGAGCTCGCCAGCGCCCTGCCTGGCAGGTCTTCATGAACGAACGCGAGCGATAGACCCGGAGAAGCGTTACCACTCCGTCCCCCAATCCCTTTGCTCGGCGCTTTGATCCTCGCGCTCTGGGTCCGCTTCGTACCCAGCGGCGGTCCGCCCCAACACCGTGAGCGTCCGCGGCCACAACAGCGCGCTCGCCTTGGCGTCGCTCCGATACTTGGCGGCTTCGTCCTCTCCTGCCCGCCGCCATCGGTCGGCATCCGTGTCGTTATGCCCCGCCGTTTGAACGGTTGAACAGGCCAAATCGCGAAACCAAATGAATGTAGTCCGGCACGCCTCTCGCTCACATGGCTCTTGGCAAAGCCTGTAGTAACCTCGGTCATCATTGGCGCGAAAAACCTCGACCAGCGTTTATGACACTCTCGCCGCGGTCGATCTCCCATTGACCCCAGGCGAACTTAGGCACTTGGATGAGGTCGGCACTCTTCCCCGTGAGTATCCAGGTGGGTGCTGCCGTTTCAGGGCGCCGACCGTCTGGAGCTACTTGATCGCTGGGTGCGTTTTAGCGAGGCGAGAAAAACAGTATTGATCCTGCAAAACTTCTCCCCACTGCCCGCGTCCAAGTATTCACTCGATATGATGTCCAGGAGCGCCGGCTTCCCGCAAATCGCATGCTGGCCCTGTTCGGAGTCGGTTGAGCCTGACGAAGTAGCACACCGGTGTCGAGGTTGAACTGGGCCGTGTTCTGGTGGCGCTCCCCGCTTCCCGGCTTTGCCCACATTCAGGCACCGCCCGCAATAGGGCATGACACCGACTCCTCTCCCGCCAAAAGATCCTGCGCCTCCCGCAAGTTAGAACACCAACTGCGATGGCATTCCGGCTGCACTATCTCTTGCTGCGGATTGAGAAAGACTCGCTGACGGAGATTATCGATGTTGCGTGTCGAATACCACGATATTGGGGAAACTGTGACCATGCGATTGGAAGGCCGATTCGTCGGGGAATTCGCAAAGGATGCAAGGGATCTGGTGACGCGCTGCAAGATTCCGCTGCGACTTGTTGTGAATTTATCGGAGGTGACATTCGTCGATCTGATGGGTGAGGAAGTACTGTTGTGGTTAGCGCGAATCGGAGGGGAGTTTGTTGCTGAGAACTGTTATCCCCTTCATGTCTGCGAACGCCTGCATTTGCCGATGGCGCCGAAATGCGCTGGGGCTCTCCCCCGGGCGATGTGACGCGTTCGCAGACGTTTTTGGACCTTCGCGATCTGGCGATGCAGACCCGCAACGAAAGGGAGCGAAGTGCCATGCGAACACAAGGAAACCAAAGAGCAACGCGAAAGGACCGGAGTTTGGGCGGGCTGGGCAGTAGTCTGAGGTCCACCGGGTTATCAGAACAATCGCTATCGAAACGATCCGCAATGGCCGGAAACCACGACCCACTGTACTTATTTGCTTGCCATCTGGAGTGGCACCACTGGAGACAACTTGGAGCTGATCAGGCACTCGTTGCCGTATTGGACGATTCCGATCAGAGGATCCGCGTGATCGCAGAGATGTTGCTTCACCGCAGTTCGGCCCGTCCGCAGAGGAAAATTCGTACGTTTATTCAAAGTAAGAGGCCCGTCATGGAATGGTTTCATTCGACTGAGCGACAACAGCCGGAACAACGCAAGGGCGGCATAGCCTCCAGCCATGAGATCCAATCGACTTTTGCTGAACAACGCGACTATCTGTACTGGATCGCGCTGCTCATTACGGGAGACCATGCGCTCGCGGACCCGGCGGTTGTAAACGCGAGCGCTCTGTCCGCGAACTACAGCAGTGTATTTCACGACTGGCTCATCGGGTGGGCGACCTACGGAACCGTCCGGGCGGCGGTGAGAGAGGTCCACGATCTCATTTCCGCGTCGGTGAGGCACTATGTGGATTCATCCTCGGAATACTCTGATGATGACGTGCTTTCCGACGATCAGATCATGTCGCTTCGGAATGTCGATCCGCAAGAGATTATTGCTGCGCTCGACCCTTTGGCCCGTTCCGCATTAGTGCTGCGGGGAATACAACATGCCTCGATTGCCGATTGCGCGCTGCTGCTGGACGTGTCCCGCGGAATTGTAGCCGGGGCCTACTCCCAGGCGCTGCGATGGAACGGTGAACACGTAGGTGCTCACGCGGCGCCGAATCAAGAGCAGATGCATTCCGGAGTTTGATTTACACACGGGCAAAAGAGCAGGTAGCGCCCTCGGAAACAGAGAAAACGATGCAGACGATGAGAATAAGAATGTACCACGGAAACAAACTAACGTTAGAGAGACCTAGTTCCGAGAGTGTCGGCCTGTCAAGCGGAAGAGGCCTCGGCATAGACAGATTAGGCACGTTGATGCTGCTAGTCCTCGCGACGACTGCATCCTGGGCGCAGGTGGTCTCACCGAATCTCGGAAGCGTTCCCAGCGGCCCCGCCACCAGCGAAGTTATACGGCTGACGCTTAGCGAAGCCATCACCCGGGCTATGCGCTATAACTTGGGCGTAATCGAAAGCAACGAGAACACCAGGTCCGCCCGCGGTCAACGACTGATCGCATTAAGCAATCTCCTCCCGCAAGTAAGTGCAGGAATCAATGAGAACGTCGACCAGGTAAATTTCACAGCCCTGGGCCTTGGCGCCGTCAAGATACGCGGCATCCCTGCCGTTGCCGGTCCGTTCGGGTACAGTACGGCGAGTGCAAGCCTTAGCCAGACGCTGTTCAGCTACGAATCGATTCAGCGTTTCCGTGCTGCGCGCACCGCCGAACAGGCCGCCCAGCTCAGTTACAAAGACACGCTCGATATGATTACGCTGACCGTGGGCAATGCCTATCTGCAAGTTATCGAAGCCCGCTCCCGCATTCAAGCCGAAGAAGCGCAAGTGCAGAATGCGAAGGCTCTCTATGATCAGGCGGTGGACGAATTCCAGGCCGGCACCAGTCCACGAATCGACGTGACTCGGACGGAAGTCCAGCTTCATACCGAACAGTACAATCTGAGCGTTGTACGTAACAACTTCGAGGTTGCAAAACTCTCCCTCGGCCGCGCCATCGGCTTGCCTCTTGGCCAAGCGTTCGAGATTGCCGACCAACTTCCGTATGCGGACCTCAACCCGTCCACCGTCGAAGACGCACTCAAGACCGCCTACAATTCGCGCAGCGATTTCCGCTTGGCTCTAGGCTCGGCGAAATCAGCCGAGCAGGCACTGTCGGCGGCCAAAGGCCAGCGCTATCCGGTGGTAGCGGTGAATGGCGATTACGGCGACCAAGGACCAACGTTCGGCCAATCCCACGGAATTTTCAGTTTCCAGGCAGGAGTCAACCTACCGATCTTCACCGGCGGCCGCATCAAGGGCGACATCACCCAAGCGGAAGCGGCTCTGCGCCAGAGGAAGGCAGAAGCAGAAAACATCCGTGGACAGATTGATTACGATGTTCGCACTGCATTTCTCAATCTGAATGCCGCCAAAGAGCAAGTTGATGTCGCTCATCAGAATGTGGACTTGGCCAACGACAACCTAGCTCGTTCCGAGGAGCGCTTTGCCGCAGGCGTCACTGATAGCGTCGAGGTAGTGCAGTCCGAACAATCCCTGGCCAGCGCAAACGACCAATACATCACCAGCCTGCATAGCCACAATTTCGCCAAACTGGCGCTCGCTCGTGCGCTCGGTGTTGCACGAACCGATTTCAGCCAATACCTCGGAGGACGCTAGATGTCTGGACAAGAGACGGAGTTGGACGAAACGTCCGCTCCGGTTGCAACAGTGAAACTAGAACTGCCCGCCGACAACCAAACGAAGCAGGGCCCGCGCCGGATTTTTCGCGAGCATCCACGGGGAGGCCGCGCGGCGGCGGTGCTGCTACTCGCCGTCGTGATCATAGGCGGAGGCCTCTTCGTGAGGAATAGCCTCGCGTGGGAGTCGACGGACGACGCACAAGTGAATGGCCACATCATGCCCTTGAGCGCTCGAATTAACGGATACGTGCTCGAAGTTCCGGTCATTGAAGGACAGCTTGTCCACGTTGGCGATTTGCTCGTGACCATCGATCCTAAGGACTACAAGATCGCGGTGGAACAGGCTCAGGCAACGCTCGCGGACGCGCAGGCCAGTGCCACAAGTTCTCGCTTCAACGTACCCATCACCTCCGTTACCTCCAAGAGTACCCTCGATTCCGCACAGACTGCCGTAGTAAACGCAGAGGCCGGACTCCAGGCTGCCGAGCAAAATTCCGAGTCTGCGAAGGCGATCCTGGAACAGGCCGAGGCCAATGCTGCGAAGAGCGACGCGGATTTGGTGCGCTACGAGCAACTGGTCGCCAAAGAAGACATTTCGCATCAGCAGTACGATCAGGCAGTAGCTGCGGCCAAAGCAAATCGATCCGGTGTGGTGTCGGCCAGAGCGGGAGTGCAGGCGGCTGAGCAAGCAGTACGCCAGGCACAAGGGAAGCTCTTGCAGGCGAGGGCAGATTTACGGAGCGCCGAGACCGCACCGCAGCAAATTTCGATGACGCGCGCCAAGGCAGACGCAGCCGATGCCCAGGCGCGAGAACGCAAGGCCCAGCTCGATCAAGCGGAACTGAACCTCAGCTATACGGTCGTTCGTTCTCCAGTCACAGGAATTATCGGCAAGAAGACAGTCGAGGTGGGCCAGAACGTCGGCATCGGACAGGAACTGGTAGAAGTGGTGCCGCTTGACGATGTCTGGGTGACGGCCAACTTCAAGGAAACGCAACTTGCCCACATGCGGCCCGGCCAACCGGTAGAAATCAAGGTGGACGCCTATGGCCGCACCTGGAAAGCGCATTTAACCAATCTCGGAGCCGGCGCAGGCTCGGTGTTCAGTCTGCTGCCTCCTGAGAACGCAACCGGAAACTACGTAAAAGTTGTGCAGCGGGTGCCGGTGCGTATTGATTTTGATCGTACTACCGACCGCAATCTGGGATCGGACTTCAATGCGGAAGGACTGCTGAAACCGGGCTTGTCCGTTGAGCCCGAGGTGAGGGTGCGATGAGCGAGGTTGGATCTGATGCAGCCACGGAAGAACTGTGGCAGCCCAAAGTCAATCCCTGGATCATTGCGGGTGCGGTTTCTCTGGCCGCGTTCATGGAGGTGCTCGATACTAGCATCGCCAATGTGGCTCTGCCACACATCGCTGGCGGTCTGGCGGCCAGCAATGATGAGAGCACTTGGGTGCTGACCAGCTATTTAGTCTCCAATGCAATTGTACTGCCGCTAAGCGGATGGCTGGTCGCATCGCTCGGTCGGAAACGCTTTTTTTTGATCTGCATTATGTTTTTTACAATCAGTTCCTTTCTCTGCGGGATCGCACCGACCCTTGGGTTTCTACTCTTGTTTCGAGTCATGCAAGGCGCGTTCGGAGGAGGCCTGCAGCCGATGGCGCAGTCCATCCTGGGTGATAGCTTTTCTCCTGCGAAGCGAGAACTGGCCTTTTCGATGTACGGGATTACGACCATCTGCGCTCCTGCCATCGGTCCAACGCTGGGAGGCTGGATCACAGACAACTACTCGTGGCGGTGGATTTTCTACATCAATGTTCCAGTGGGAATTGTGGCCCTCCTGCTGGTCTCTCAGCTTGTCGAAGATCCCCCGTACATAGCCCGTCTGAAGGCCCGTCTCTCGGGCTTCGACCTCATCGGATTTTCTCTCCTGACCGTAGGCGTAGGTGCGCTACAGATCGTCCTCGACAAGGGACAGGAAGATGATTGGTTCGGATCTCATTTCATTACGACCTTGGTCGTGATTGCTGTCGCTGGGCTGGTTTCGCTTGTCATTTGGGAATGGTTTCAGAAACAGCCGATCGTGGATGTGCGTTTGTTCAAGAACTTCAACGTCGCGACCACCAATCTAATGTTCCTGATGCTAGGAGCCGCTTTATTCAGTTCCACAGTGCTCATGCCGCAACTCCTGCAAACCCTGATAGGATACACGGCACAAAAGGCCGGGATGGTACTTTCCGCCGGCGCTCTGGTAGTGCTGGTCGTGCTCCCCATGGTGGGCAGACTCACGACCCGATTTCAGGCGCGTCACATCATAGCTTTCGGTTGGATAGGTCTGGCGGTGGCCATGTACATATCGAGCAAGCAGGTTGATCTGCTGATCAGTTTCCGCTCAGCCACTCTATTACGTGTGTGGCAGTACATCCCCGTGGCCTTTCTATTTGTCCCCCTCACGCTTGCCGGATATGTCGGGCTGGCCCCGGAAAAAACCAATGCTGCCGCTGGGCTCATGAATTTCTTTCGCAACATGGGACAGAGCGTTGGGACGTCTGCGGTCACGACCCTGATTGCTCGACGCAGTCAGTATCATCAATCTGTCTTGGCGGAATACACAGCTTCTGGCCGGTTTCACGCCTCTGTTACAGCTCTTACCACGCGCCTGATGCGCGCCGGGGTAAGTGCGCATACTGCTCAACAACAGGCAGTGGGGCGACTGTACGCTCTCGTTCAGTCCCAGGCTGCTGTTCTCTCGTATGTCGATATGTACTGGCTGCTGGCAATGGCCTCGGTGATTATGTTTGTCGCCTCATTCCTGCTGAAGCGAAATGAACCGGGCAAAGGTGCGAAGGTCTCGGTTCACTAAGCCAGCACGAAAACTGCGCAGCTTAGGCTTTGGATCAGCGCATGGCATTTGGTGAAAGAGTGCGACCCTCCCGCGCCATTTGTCATCTTCCTTGTTGAAGAAAGCTCGTGACGGAGTTTCGAGAGTCGCACAGGCTAGGGGGTATATGAACTCAGGACCGCAGCTCGCGCTGGCAACGGATGCTCAGCGACTCGGAGCGCTGTTTCGCATCTTCGAGGCGTTCTCCGCTTGTGGAGAGCCGGATGAGCTGGCACGAGTTCTTGCTGACCAGTTGCGCGACCTCATCAGTTTCGACCACCTCGACGCTTTCATCTTTAAGGAAAATTCTAACGAAATCGAATGGCAAGGGTGGGGAACGGAGGCGATCGCTTTACCCGATCTTCCGGTAGAGGAGACATCAAATTGGCACGTTTTCCGTACCCAGGAACCCCTACACGTCGCCGACTGGAACGCGGATGGCAACTTCCCGCAGTTGAAACGGCTTCTGGAAAATGCGGGTCAGAAGATCGGTTCTGTCATTCGCGTGCCATTGACCACACCGCACCGGCGGTTAGGTACGTTGGGTATCGCCAGTCGTGATCGCAATGCCTACGGTCCGGAGGACGTCTGCTTCTTGCAGTTGCTTTCGCGTGGTGTTGCCCTGGCCCTCGATGATGTTCTTAATCTGCGGAAATCTCAAGCGGCGCGATTGAAACTGGAGCGTCAAAATACTCGGCTCAAACTGCTCCTTACGATGACGAACCGGATTACCTCCAACCTCGATCTAACCGACCTATTGCGTACAGTCTCAGGGAGCGTTCGACACGTCATGGAGTCCGATCTCGTAGCCATTAGCTTGTTGGAGTCGGAGAGCGGACAATTTCGGCTTTGCGCGCTTGATTTCCCGGACGGTAAGGGGTTCGTGCATGAGGAACTGGTCACTACTCATGACGGAGTTACTAGGAGAGCTTTTGAAACACTCAAGCCGGTGATTGTGAACCAGTTTGACCCGGCGGAGTTTGGTCCCGAGGCGTCTAAAATCGTCATCGGTGAAGGACTGAAAACTTTCTGCATTATTCCGCTGGTCAATCGCGGACGTGCTCTTGGTGTACTCTGTCTCGCCCGGAAGAAAGAAAACTCTTTCAGCGAGCACGATTCGGATTTTCTTACTGAGGTAGCAGGCCAAGTCGCAATCGCCATTGAAAATGCACTTGCCTACCGCGAGATCTCTGAACTGAAAGACAAACTTGCCCAGGAAAAGCTGTATCTCGAAGAAGAGATTCGTAGCGAACTTAATTTTGAGCACATCATTGGAAGCAGCTCAGCCCTGAAGAAGGTTTTGGAATTGGTGGAGACGGTCGCATCCAGCGATTCTACTGTGCTGCTGCTGGGCGATACGGGTACGGGAAAGGAGTTGATCGCCCGCGCTATTCACGACCACAGCCGGCGTAAGGACCGCACCTTTGTCAAACTCAATTGCGCTGCCATTCCGACCGGTCTGCTCGAAAGCGAATTGTTTGGGCATGAAAAGGGGGCGTTCACCGGCGCCATCAGCCAGAAGATCGGACGGCTGGAACTCGCCCATCAGGGCACACTATTTCTGGATGAAGTGGGCGACATCCCGATTGAGACCCAGCCAAAGCTGCTGCGTGCTCTGCAGGAGCGGGAATTCGAGCGCTTGGGTAGCACTCAAACGAGGAAAGTAAGCGTGCGACTGGTTGCGGCAACCAACCGCGACTTGGAAAAGATGATCGCGGCGCGCGAATTTCGGAGCGATCTCTACTACCGCTTAAATGTATTCCCCATTCGCATCCCTCCGTTGCGGGAACGGAGAGGAGATATCCCCTTATTGGTTCGCTTCTTTGTCCATAAGCTCGCAGGGCGAATGCAAAAACACATCGAAACGATTCCGGCCGCCGCGATGAAAACCTTGACGAATTGGGAGTGGCCGGGAAACATTCGGGAACTGGAGAATTTCATCGAGCGTGCCGTGATCCTGACGCGTGGGAAGACGCTCGAGGTACCGATCTCCGAATTGAGCGAATCGGTCGTGGAGTCCCACGCGCCGAACGACAACGGCATGCAGGACGAGATTTCCCGCATTGTAAGACAAACGATCAGCGAAATCAGCAAGGGAAACTCGAGAAGCGAAGCCAAAGAGCATGACGAATCGGAGCGGCAGGAGATCATGCGTGTTCTGCGTGAGACAAAGGGTCGGGTTGGAGGCGCAGACGGCGCTGCGGTGCGGATGGCAATCAATCGGACTACACTGGTTTCTCGTATCAAAAAGCTCGGCATTAATCCCAGACTGTTTTTCTGACTCCACCTTTACCATCGATTCCACCTATTCCTTGAACGTGTCCCTCCATCTTGCATTTCTCCCTTAAGGAGGGAGGCAGATATTCATCCCGACTGTTCAGCGACTCAGGCGCGTTGAACTCCCGCCGCTACGTTCTGACCAAGACCGCTTGACCTGCAATTCTCGCTGTTGAGAGCCGCTTCGTCAGTCTTGACACCGCAACACCCAGGTTTCCCGCACAGCTTTGGAATGCAGGGAGCTTACCGCTCCCAAAGTTTGGTATACGAATTGCCTCTCCATCAGGGGCAAAGAGGAGCGGCATGTTGAAGATTTCTGTCATTGATAGCCGGACGGAGCTCCGGTTGGTTCTTGAAGGTAAGCTAATCGCCCCCTGGGTTGCGGAGCTGAGGACAGCATGGAAGAGCGTCAACGCGGAGATTGGGGGGCGTGTTTTAGTGATTGACATGGGAAATGTAGCCATCATCAGCCAGGAGGGAGAGAATGCCCTCTTGGAATTGATGAATGCAGGAGCAAAGTTTCGTTGCAGTGGCGTGGTCACCAAGCACATGATCAAAGAGCTCAGACGGAGAAGCAAGAGGGACTCCAGCAAAGCAGTGCAGGAAGAGCGTTACCCCGTGCAAGAGGACCAAGGACAAAAGTGAAATTGCTATGCACAAATCGGAGCACTGAGTCGCAGCAGTTTGTGAGGCGCGATAGACAATGTTTACATGTCGGGTATCGTCGCTCTCGCAGGCTCGGCGATTGGTGGGGTGGCTCCATTCGCGAGGACTCGGCTTACCCAAAACTCGCAAGAGCGTGCCCAGCGCTGTGCCTCGCCGTGAGCATCTCTGTGGAGCGTTCATCGACGACGCTTCAAAACTAAACATGACGACATAAGTAATTGCGTATAACGAGGGGTTGTGATTTCATGGAATAATGAAACCACTTACCATTGCGGACTCTCCCACGATCATTCTCGGACTGCAAGATGAGATTCGCCGCTC
>Ga0307478_10000074_pt1 | contig 121079 bp, 184 predicted proteins | sample atmos_gasesECM4C_2_FD_203713 | JGI IMG/M metagenome (GOLD analysis project Ga0307478, IMG submission 203713) | Hardwood forest soil microbial communities from Morgan-Monroe State Forest, Indiana, United States - atmos_gasesECM4C_05 | ecosystem: Environmental > Terrestrial > Soil > Temperate...
CACGTGGTCTGCGTGGATTGCTTCGTAAAGCTCGTTCAGGAGCACACCGTCATACTCGGCGGATCGATACGGCACGGAGTGGTGATCGAATGAGCATGATGTGGTTTGGGAAATGGCACCCTGCACCAGCCTATAGCGACTGCCCGCAGACGGAAACTCCCGCAGGACGCGCCTGCGTATACTGCGACGAGTTGATCGCGGTCGGTGAGGACGGGTGGATATATGACAATGGTTCCGTGCATCACCGCGAATGCCAGTTTCGCGCAGTCGTAGGATCGGTTGCGCATCAGCAGAAGCGCTGCTCTTGCTTCGGCGGCAACGGCACAGATAAGGAAGACGGCATGACGCGGCGGGAAGGCGCACAGGCGGCGCTGGACTATCACGAGGGCCGTCGATGAAGCGCGGCGACTTTGTATGGATCGAGCGCGGTGACGTGAAGATGCAGGCCATGGTGACACTGGCGTCGCCCAACGAAGATTCGCTCATGGTCATGTTCGACGGCATGTTCTGCGGATACGTGAATGCGATGCCACTGCTCCGCGATGACGAAGGCGTATACCACGACCTGCTGGAAAATAAGCCGGTAGAGGTTCGGCCAGCATGAGCTACGTAATCAAGATCGAGTGGTTGAGGGACTGAAGATGTCTGACGCAGAAAATAATCCTATACTCCATGGCAGCGTTACCGTAGCCAACACCGCATGCCCAGATTGCGGATCGACCGAGTTCGAAATGCGCAACTACGAACAGTTGTGGCATGAGGGCGACATTCACTGCGCCCGGTGCGGGAAATTTATTCGCAGGTTCGATGCGGGGTGATATGCACCACTCTTGGGTGATCTATGCCGTCGTCGGCTTTGTGGCTGGCGTGGTGACCAAACAACTGGTTAAGAGGAGAAGTAGATAATGGCGGAACCGCCGAAGGAAGTGCAGGAGTTTGAAGTCTACGCATGGGTAGGCCGGGACGAGTTGGGGTCGGGCCTGTTCGGGCTGAAGCAGGGCAACGTGCCAGCGGGGACGATCCCCATGGTATCCACCAATCAGGAAAAGCTGGATAAGTACTGGGGTCAAGCTGAGGCTCAGTCGGAGGCTTACGGCCAGCGAATTTATTTCGTCAAGCTCACGTTCGCGGAAGTGGTGCGGGAGACGAAGCATGGTGACTGATAAAACCGTCGAGTTCATCCCTTCAGGCCGGGGCAAGGCGCAGTGTCCACCCGATCCTGACTTCCCCAACGGGATTGCCATACACGCTCCCGTGGGCGTGCCGGTAAGCTGCAAGGTGGAGCTACCCTATCCCGCGCCAGAATGTGGCATGTGGAAGGTCACCTGCACGACCTGCAACTTTAGCATTCTGGTCACCGCAGCCGGTCGCCCTGACGACCCGATCAGCGTGCGCCTGCCATGCAAGATCGGAGCGACGAATGCCTGAGAAGATGTGCGCGTGCGGGAAGCCACTGCACTACACGTCTGAGCTTACGCAGCATCTGGTGGAAACGATGATTGCCGATCTGGGCGACTGCGTCAAAATCACTGTGATGGAACTAGGGAGGGCATTCATGGTGCCAAGGCATTTCATCGCGCTGCACACTATTACTGGCCGCGATCTACCTAAACTTGCAGAGCAATACGGGTTCAAAGAAATTAAACCGTAGGTGTTTACGATGCTCATTCATGACAAACAGGGGCGATTCGCTGGCGGATCGTATTGGACTGAGAGAAAGGGTGATCCACGCATCAGCGGTGAGAACCATGGTAACTGGCAGGGAGATTTAATTTCCTACTCGCAGCTTCATCGCTGGGCAAAGAAACAATTTCCATCTCCGATGGAGTGTTGGATTTGCGGAGCCAGTAATTGCAAGCTAAACATGGCCTGCATTAACAAGATTTACACCAGATCAGATGCGACTTGGGCGCGGCTATGTATAAGATGCCACCGAATTTTAGATGAGCACCCATTCTCTGATCGCGGTATGGATTCGAGACGAAAGACCGTCGTAGAACTAGCCAGCAAAGGCTTAACGACAAATCAGATTGCAGTTGCCGTGAACGTGAGCGCCAGAACGGTGGTGCGTGACTTGGCATATATTGCGACTACGAAGAAGCCGCCCGGTCGAGAGCTACCCCGGCATGGGCTTGAGGAAGAGGTGAAATGAACGAGTGCAACATACTTGAGGCAACGCATGTCTTCTACAGGGGAAAGATGCATCGCATCGCTTCCAAGTGGGGGATCAGCGTCGCGAATCGTCTTGCCAAGCCGTCTGAAGGCGGCTTTGGCTGCATTACCGACACGGGCGAGCGCATCAGCATGTGGGATGCTGAGCGGTACTTCCGAGAGCCACAGGAAGAGCCTTTCATGAGCGTGTGGACGATCTACTACAACCCCCGTGACTTTCCCGGCAAGTACGTAGCACGTCGGCACGACATCTTCCGTAACAGGACGGAGCCGCAGGCCAGCAGCGAATACTTCATGGCCGACACTCTTGATGAAATCCGGTCGTTGATCCCGTTCGGTCTGGCCTGCCTGACGCGCTCTGAGGGCGATGAACCGCAGATTGTGGAGACTTGGATATGACAACAGAAATAAGTGGATGTGATTTGTGCGGAGACTTCCCTGTGGAACTCGGAGCGAAATGCCATCCGACAGCGCCTTTGCGCGTAGAGATGACTCGTGAAGATGAACTGGTTCTGTATTGTTATCTGCCCGAATGCAATCGCGAGGTGGCAAGGTTTCGAGTCGAGGTGACCCGATGACGCCGGAAGAGGGAATTAAGCAGATCGATGAAGCGCGGTGGGAGAGAGACAAGTTCGGCTATCTCAACCTGCATGTGAGCTTCCCGGACGGGAGGCCGGTCCACGCCTTTCTTTCGATGCGCCCGCCTTACTGCGACCGAGGCCACATCCAACTCAACGTCGATGGGCCGCTGGAACTGGACGGACACGACAGCTTTCCCCGGTTTTTCTTCTCCTTTGAAGAGGCCGATGCTCACGCAAGGGAGTTCCTGAAGTGGCGGCTCTGGAAGGAGCGTACGCATTCCTATGCTGAGATACGTAGTGCGTTTGAGATTGAAGGTGGCCCCACCGGGACTGGCGGGGCCGCGTGATGTTACGCTTTTCTCTTCTTAAAGGTCGGCACCCAGCCTTCGTCCATACGACGCCGCATCACCGCCTTGCTGCTGATCGAGCGGCGGCGCTTGGTCAGCGAGTCCCGCTGGCTGGCAATGGCGGCAGCAACCTTGGGCGGCAGCGCCAGACGCGTCAGGCCGTTCTCGTCCATGCACTCGATGAAAATGAAGTCTCCAAGCTCTTCATGGCGAAGGGTCTGCACCACAAACGTCTCGCTCTTGCCGGTCAATGTCTGCACGTTCTTGACGGTGGATGGTTTGGTTGTGAGGCTGATGTCATGCAACCCTCCGTAGGTGCGGTCGTACTTGCTGATTGTCTGTGTTTCTACTTGTCCGTTAGTCATTTTATTTGTGTCCTTTCCTATCTCTATTATCTCAAGCGCATTTTTAAAAAGTACGAAATGCCCAGTGTTTATGCGGGTTTGCGCTTAGTAAGTGCTTGAAATTCAGTATTAGAAAAAATAACTTGACAGGCACTCCGCTTATTTTTCGGTACTTGTCGCTTTAAGCTTGAAAACGCTGGGTTGAACGCGGTATCCTGCGCCTTCGATCCGGGAGGAAATCTCAATGGCAACTGAAGCGTTGGAAGCGTACGTTCTGGAAAACAGCGCACGCTACAGGGACGAGTTTGGACAGGGCACCCTGTGCATTCTCGATGAGTCTGGCGACAGCCGGATACAGTGGGACCGGAACAATCCTGAACAGGTAGCCGCCGCGCAAGCACGGTTCAATGAACTGAGGGCGAAGCGCTATCTAGCCTACAAGGTAGACGCCAAGGGCGGACAGGGCGAGGTGATCGACAAATTCGATCCCAGCGCCGAGCGCATCATTCTCCACGCGCCCATGATCGGTGGCTAGCGATGAACGTGAAAGCAAGGCTGGCTCAAGCTCTCATGGAAGCCGACGCACCGGCTGACATGATCGATGACGCCACACGCGGCAGATATGCCGATTTCGAAAGTGACAGCGCTACGCCGATCATGGACCTTGTGCGCGATTGTCGCAGGCTTGGCCTGAACGAGATTGCGACGCGTGCCATGGACGGAGAGTTCGACGGGGAGTGAATTTAAATGTGCCTGACAAAAGTCATCAGCAGCCCTGCAAAGGTGTCGGACCTGATCGTAGACGGATGGAAGGAGTTCGGTGGCGGCAGGAAGTCGCTGACTTTCGCGAACATGACCGGCGATGTCGCGCTGGACAAGTGGCTTTTTGCCAATCTGATAAGACCTCCAATAAAAATCAGGGCCAGCGATGGTAAAGAGTACGAGGCAGGGTTCCACGTCTATGCCGAAGAGAGTGACCTCAGGAATCGCTATCGCTTACGGCGCGTGTACTACCGCCGCGTCACCTGCGTCGGCGAGCAGGATGGAAGCAAATGCGTCATCGCGCAGGAGATGTATGTGCCATCAAATCAGGACTCGTGGCCTCCGCTGCCGCCGCCTCAAACAAAGAAAAACCTGATGAAAAGGATTAAGGGGGCGTCGTGAATCTGAAGGTTGATTACAGCCAGTGGATAAACAGTGGATTCTGGGGCGGTCTGGGTAGCTCGACCGGCAACAGCAAGAGCAATATTCAGTACATCTACCAACCCGCCGCAGTGACGGGCCAGTACTGCCCCGAGACCCACATCATTTACCAGTATCAGAACGTTTCTAACCTCAAATACGAGGTGACGAACTGGTATCAGGCACTGGTGGGTGGCGCATACATTCAGAGCGGAGCGACTGCCGCAAACTCCATCATCTACAGCAACCTTGGCCAACAAGCGCCGGAGACAGCCGAAGAAAAGGCTGCACGCGTGAAGCGGTTCGCGGAGCTAGAGGCAAAGCGCAAGGCCGCGTCTCTCCGCGCTGAGCACCTGCTGTTTACGATCCTGACCCCGTCGCAGGTAAGGCAGTATACGGACGACGCCTATGTCGAACAGGAGATCGATGGGCGCATCTATCGGCTACACTGCAACAGCCGGTCGGGCAACGTGATCCTGCTGGAAGACGGCAAGCCGAAGTTCAAGTATTGTGCTCATCCAATCGACGCGCACGACGTACCGATGCCCGATGTCCTGCTTAGCCAGCTTTTGATGTTGAAGACGGATGAGCAGGCGTTTCTCAAGATCGCCAACAGGACGGTGTTGCAATGACGCCCAGAACTATCAGACTGTTAGAAGATATCGTGCTGCCGCTGTTGGTTGGCATAACTATCGGCTGTCTGTTAAAGCAGTTGCTATGACACCTGAAGAGCTAAGCGAACTGGAGCGGCTGCGCAAGGAGAACGACATCATGCGCGGGCTGATCGCCGAAAGCAACATGGACTGCATCTACTGTGGCCTGCCGAAGGCGGACATGGTGAAGTGCCCGTCTGGCTTTCCGGGATGTGGACGCGCAGACGATATGCTGCTTACGGTTTCCGTCAAAGAGATACTGGAACGAAACCGGATGCTGAGCGACATCGCGCTGTCGGCGGCGTGTCTGAAATTAAATATCGAGCACGGCTTTAAACCCAGCCTGCACGCACTGAACCGCGATCTGGCCGCTTTTGACCGTCGCTTTGGAGGAAACATCGATGAGCCGCAAAGTAAACCCAAAAGAGCCAGAGGTGGACGAAAACATGGTCGGCTTCAACCTGCCAAAGGAAAACCTCCGGTGCCTCGTCGTCCTCAGTGACCAAATTGCCGAGGCGATATCGCGGAATGCGGGCGATGCGTTCTGGCGCGGCTTTATCGTCGAAGATCGCGAGACCGGCGATTCATGGATGCATCTGCACCTGACTCCGGAACAACGAAAGCGCCCGGTCAAGGAACAGATTCAGTACATTGCCTCCAGCTTCGAAAAAGTGATGCGTGGAGGGCTGGCGTTAATGGCTGGCACGGCCAAGGGCCTTGAGGGGGCCATGCGCGACGATAACGGCGTTCCCAAGGGGCTGGTGACCTGTTTCTACCCACCCACCCCCGAAGACCCTCAGGCGACGCTGGACTGGCTGCTTGCGCAGGATTTGATCGAAGTCAGGCAGATCATCAAGGACGGAAAAGAGATTCCGATAGGCAAAGAGGGGAAGGCGTGACCATAAAAACCGACGAGTGCGACTTTTGCAGTAGTCACGCTGTCGTGCGCCGGTATCAGTGCAGGGACTTCGAAGCGGAGTCCAAAAGCGCGGGCGTTCTGTACGTCGAGCCTAAAGCTACAAGACCAACCAACCTTGTGCTCCGTTCCATCAACTACTGGGCAGCGTGCGCGGAGTGTTCACGCTACGTGGATGCTGAGGATATCGATGGATTGCTGAAACATGTGGACTTAGCTTTAGATACACAGAGAAGACTCAGTCCGTCCAAGCGCGAAGCCTTTCTCGCCCATACGCGTCACGTCTATACACTGTTTTTCAGGAACCGGATTCGCATCGCGGCGGAATGAGGGATACTGTATTCCATGTATCGGGAGGGACCGAGCTATGTGTGGTGGAACTGTAAAAATCGAACTCCTAGATTTCGACGAAGCCAGCAGCATTCTTGACGTACTTGTCAGCGGTGCAAAACACCGACCGGAGCAAGTCAAGCCGCTTATCGACAAAGGCTTCGCCGCGTTAGATCGCTACTTTTGTCGCGGGGCGAACTACGACGAGCATCACGTTAGAGCGGCTTGGACGGGAATGGTGACGAAAATAGTAGCGGAGAGGTTGGCGAACGGCGATGTGCAGGCGATTGAAGCCGTAGAGCAGATACTGATGGGCTTGTATGAGCGAAATACTGCTTCCCGGAATGATGGTTGAGCGGTTACCCTGCGCATCCTGTACGGCGATGTGCTGCGGGCCGGTGCCGATCCCTGCGGCGCGGCTTCCCAAAATTCGCGAGCACCTGAACGCATTGCCAGCAGAAGAGCGCAGGCGTCTGGCGAAGCAGGAGCGCGGGGAACTGGATTGCGGCTTTCTGGACAAGGACAATTACCGCTGCACGATCTACCCGGTGCGGCCATGGGTATGCGAGGCGTTTGGCCGGGCTGGTGTGCCCGAAGGTAGACAAGCTGGTGCAGATCATTCCGCCCATGGTTGAAAAGGAGCAGATCGAGAAAGAGATCGCCACGCCCATCGTCGCTTCGTCAGATCGGTGGAACTGGAAGAGGATGGATTTCGAGTGAAGCTTCGGGAGGGGATACGTGGATGACGAGCTAGCCCGCGCCTTAGAAGATATGGCCCGCAGGATCGAGGAGCTTGCTATCGATCACCGCCAACGGACAGAGCAGTCAGTTGCGGAACGCGGCCCCCAGAATTCATGGCTGCGAAAAGATGCAATGGAAATCTTTACGCTCGACGGTGAAGAGTGCTGGATAATAAAGCCCCGCGTTTGGGATGAATTTGATGAGATCGCCAAGGAATTACCGGATTTTCGCGGCCTAACGGTTGAATATAACGGCTACGTATGTTTCAAGCAGAAGCCGGTCATCGAGCCGGGAAACCGTGGCATATTGACCTACATCCCGGTGCATGGCGGTATCACCTATTGCGTGCATGATGAAATCGGAAGCGTCTACGGTTTCGACACGGCGCACAGTGATTCCGATCAGTATCCAATCAGAGACGTTGACTGGGTAAAGAATAATATTCTGCTGATGATGCTTGGCATCCGCAAAGCGGCGGAGATCGAACCGGAGTACCTCAGGGCTGACGGTGATAATCAGCGCCGTGCAGAGCTAGTACAGCCATTGGTTGATCTCGCTGACGGACTGAATTTCGGGACGATGATCAACCTCCTTACTGGCGAGCTATAAGACGGCTATTGTTTGACACTCCAGTGCGGCCCGTGCAACCATACCTGAGTTATGACCATGAAACACCTTAGTTCGCTGTCCTCTAGCTCATCTCTGAGCGAAAGCGGAGGCGTGTAGCTGAGGACTAACTAGGTTCAGCGAGCGCCTTCCGAATGCCGGAAGGCGTTTTTATTTGCGCGGGAGGATCGGCAGAGTTTGGAGCGCTGCACAGGTTTGCTAAACCTGCTGACCGCAAGGCAGAGTCGGTTCGAATCCGACATCCTCCGCCAGAAGTACGGAAGCGTGGACGAGTTGCTAAAGTCACCAGTCTCGAAAACTGGCGTGTCCTACGAAAGAGGCACCGGGGGTTGAATTCCCCCCGCTTCCGCCATAGTTTTGAGGCGGTCTTCTAACGGTCAGGAAATCGGGTTTTCATCCCGAGAATGGGAGTTCAACTCTCCTCCGCCTTGCCATAGATGTGGGACGATAACTCAAGTGGCAGAGTACCCGCCTTTTAAGCGGGAAGTTGGGGTTTCGATCACCCCTCGTCCCACCAAAAGTTTTCCACCGATAATTACTTTGTATAGGTAATTACGCTTGACACGATAGTGAGTATCAAGTTAGCTTAACTTTGCAATGACGATCTTAGCCACTCACGGTTACTGGATGCGAGCGGGAAAACCGCAGCAGAATACATCCGTGTAAGTGGCTTGGGTCGTACCTCAACGTTTCCACCCCAAGCCTAAAAACTTGGGGTTTTTGTTTTGTGCGGTAGCTCAATGGCTGCACAGCTAAGTTCTCGCTCTGCGGTGTAGTGAACTGCGGACGCTAAAGCAAAGGCCGGAATAGCAATCGCTCCGGCGCGGGGGACGAGATATTGGAAGGCAGCAATGCGCAGACACGAACTGCCGATGAAGAGCGCAGACGAACACGACGCGCTGACGCGATGGAGAAGGTTTCTGCACTGGCGTCCCGGCGTTCGGAGGCAGATCAAAAAAGGTTATAACAAGCGTGTCCGCAGGGCCGTGAAGCAGGAGCTTCAACAGCCGGAAGAGGTGGACATCTTGGAAGGTTATGCGTTGCTGGTGAAGTTTACGGATACTTCTTCTGCGTAAAGAAAAAACGCCGTAGGCGCTGGTTCCGCAACGCATAAATTTAAATTTGCTCCCGGTAGTGAAAGCTTGTCAGGTACTTCGTGCCACTTCACTACGAATAGCCCGCAAGGGCTACCTGAAAGCGAGTGTTCTCCGGGGGCTAAAAGTTGGGGCGGGATAGCTCAGTGGTAGAGCGCCGGGGGTGAAACCTCGGAGGTCGTGGGTTCGAATCCCATTCTTAGACCGTTGTCGAGCGTTACTGGCTTCGGCCATGTCGATGATGAGGGTTTCATCTCCCGCCTCCAAGATTGAGGGGCTGAATGAGGCAGAAAGTGCAATTCGGCATTGTTGTTGAGCTTGGCGGCGGAGATGGTATTTACATAAAGCCGCGAGGATCAACCCTTGGCGAATGGCAGGTTAAAAGCGGATTGATGTTTTATCCGATGGCGGGGTGGCAGATCAGACAGATGCAGCTTGGCGTTATCGAATACGACCCGTTCACCGGCTGCTGGCCTTCGGAGGCTTGCGAGGAGGATGGAACGGTGAAGCAGGAATACATGGACTACGTCCACGAGCACTGGGACGAGATCATGGAAAGGGCACGGAAGGCGCATGATTCGGTTCATTGATCTCGGCAGGCAAATCGCGTTGGATGAGAACGACGAAAACTGGCCGCGCCAGTTCGCCTTCTACGACACGATGTTTAATCGCTTCGTGGGAATTAACGGCTGGCAGATTTTCGATTCGCTTGGTGACCTGATGCAGGAGATGGAACAGGACGAATCGATAACAGCGGAGTTCGCGACGCGGCTGATTAATCTCACTCCTAAGTGGGTGCGAACAGTTCCCGCGCCACGTAACAACGTGCAGATTTTCGGGATCAAGGGTTAAGGAGATTTCTCCAGATGGTGAAGTGGACGGTTACTTCATTGAAAAAAGCCACCGTTCACGGTTTGTTCCTCTGGAGGTAAAAATTAGGCCGTAGTGAAGTTGGGACTTACTTCGTTCAAATCGGAGACTCCACCAACAATGGAGACTGGTCGTTAGTTCCGACAGAGTTGTTCTCGGCCTTTAAAAGTTCGGGCTGGTGTAGGAAACAGTTACTTCCCTTTTAAGGATGAGGTCGGGGGTTCGAATCCCTCCACCATAGCAATATGGTGTAGCTCAGTTGGTAGAGCGCATACGTCACTGTTCCGTTTGTTCCGCCCGATCTAGACATTGAGGTTATGAAGCACAGCGAATTCGTGATCGGCGAGAACTTCTGGTGTGGCAAGAAAGAATGGCGCTGTACAGATATCGGCACGCGCACCGTCGCTGCCATTCTTTTGGATGACGGAGAGGTGGTGGAATACACTCCCGGCCCGCCCGAGACGACGATTCGCAATGTGAGTCGCGACGAGAAAGAGATGCAGGGGTGGTTTAATGGGCCACCCTACGCGGTAGTTGAGCACGTCTTTGATGAGAATGACTTCGGTGGCTGTTCGGCCACGCAGGAGTCGAGTTAAACATTGAGCCGTAGTGAGCGTAACGGTTACTTCGGGTAAATTGCCTTCGGGCAATGTGGTTCGATCCCACAAACCAGCCGCATAAGCTGGGTAACACAACCGTTGCTAAGGTTCTCGGCTCTCTAAAGAAAATCGGGCTGGTGTAGGGAACAGTTACTTCTTCAAGAGACAGGGGTCACGGGTTCGATTCCCGTCATCGTGGCAACACGGTGTAGCTCAGTGGTAGAGCACTGTAAAAATGTCACTGCCCCGCTTGTTCCGCCCGATTTAAAGAGAGAGCCACTCTTTGACTGGAGGAGTGGCTTTCTGTTGTGTAAACCAGTTTTCGGGAGGAATGAAATGAGGACCAATGTAGCAAGTCGCAAGGCGCTTTTGTTTACCCATGAGGGTGCGGTGGCAGTTTTTATCGACCCGATTCACCAGCTTCGCCGGTCGGTGATGGCGAACATGCTGTTCGAGGACCAATTCTACGAAGACGGTCAGAGTATCGCCACGCGTATCCAAGAGGAAGTGAAAGACGTGCTGAAGGGGAAGGACGGCGCGGCCAAGCTGGTGGAGATCGCCTACGAGGCCCGTACCCAGATGAAGCTGCGCCACGTGCCCTTGCTGCTTCTGGTGGCGCTGATCCGGGAGAAGACCAAGGCCACGCGTGCCGTGGTCGCTGACGCCATCGCTCGTGTCGTGCAGCGGCCCGATGAGATGGGCGAGTTGATCGCGCTCTACTGGCAGGAAGAGGGCAAGCACAAAAAGCAGCCTCTGACCGCGCAGATGAAGAAAGGTCTGATCGCGGCCTTCCAGAAGTTCGACGCCTACACGCTGGCCAAGTGGAACAGCGACGGCGCGTCGATTAAGCTGCGTGACGTGCTCTTCCTGATCCATGGCAAGCCCAAGGATGAGGCACAGGCCGAGGTGTGGAAGAAGTTGGCCGACAAGCAACTGGAGTCGCCGGATACGTGGGAGGTAGCGCTTTCGGCGGGTGCTGACAAAAAGGAGACCTTCACCCGGTTGCTCAAGGAAGAGAAGCTGGGTGCTCTGGCCCTGTTGCGTAATTTGCGCAACATGCAACAGGCGGGTGTGGAAGTGGAGACCATCCGTCAGGGTCTGAGCAAGATGAAGGTGGAGCGGGTACTGCCGTTCCGTTTCATCACGGCGGCACGGTATGCGCCGACGCTGGAGCCGGAACTGGAAGCCAGCATGCTCAAGTGTCTGGGTGACCATGACAAGCTGCCGGGTAAGACGGTGCTGGTCGTGGATAACTCAGGTTCGATGGACAGCAAGGTTTCCGGTAAGTCGGAGATTCAGCGGAATGACGCGGCCTGCGCTCTGGCTATGTTGCTGCGGGAGATTTGCGATGAGGTGCAGGTGGTTGTTTTCTCTAATGAGGCTGTGGTGGTTCCTCCGCGTCGTGGCTTTGCGCTGCGCGATGTGATCCTCCGCGCAACGCCCCATGGTGGAACCAACACGGAAAACGCTCTACAGGCGGCAGCTAAGCAGGGTTACGACCGTTGCATCGTAATCACTGACGAGCAGTCGCACCAGACGATCAGCGGCCCGGTCAAGAATACGAAGGGCTATTTCATCAACGTGGCCAGCTACCAGAACGGAGTTGGCTACCGCGATTGGGTGCATATCGACGGCTGGAGCGAAGCAGTGGTGGAGTACATCTTCCAGTACGAGCGCTTCACCGACGAAGCCTTGACCTCGCCGGGTGAACCGGAGACAATTAACTAGGCGATAGAGTCGGTTTTCCCTACCGATTTTGGCGTCCTTTCCTGTAAATCATGAGCGCCCCTCTTGGCCCCTCCCGGCTGGCAGGGGCGCTCTGATGTTCCCTCCGGTTCCATCTCGTCGTCAGGCAACTTGGGACTCATTGGCGATACTGGCTGCGGCCAGCGCTTGGCGATCCAATTCCTGATTGCGCCTCGCGGCAGTGCGTTCGACCTTGCGGGTTTCTCGGTAGCGCTTGTTGGCGCAGGTCCGGCACTCACGCACTAAAAACTGTTTTCCTGTGGCGTCGTAGCGGGTATGCCAAAGCAGATTGTCTCCGCCCATTTCGTGACCGTGACGGCACTTCTGTGAAGGTGTTCGTGCCATGCAAGGGATTTTAAGACAAATCGGAGAGGGGAGGCCAGCCATACATCAGGCAAGGATGCACGGCTGGCGGGAAGCAACCGCCCCTCGATACAAGATAATCGCCTTCGGACCCTCTTTGACCAGCGCCAGCGATGGCGGCTCTTGCGTCATCCAAGGCCAGCGGCAGAGATGGAAAAAGAAAACCGGCGCAGGGCCGACCCGGACGACTCTGCGCCCGTAGTAGCGAGCTTCCATCCATTGCCCGTTCTCTTCGTAGTAGAGGCGTCGTAGCAATACGTCGTCGCTCATGGCGCGGTTCCCCGTAAAAAGCCGTCAGCAGTCAATAGCCCTAACGGATCAGGTCGCAGCTTCTTATATCTAGAGGTGGTCCAACATGCCGCGCACCCATCGAATGCCTTGCGCTTAATCAACGCCAAACCTACTTCATTTAACGGCTCATAACAATACCGGCATCGCCGTTGTGGGCGTTTTCGATAGCGCGTAGTCCAAATCATCAGTTCACGCCTTTGGCAGCAGCTTCTCGAACTGCCTGCGCTTCTTCACTAGGTCTTCCAGACCGCCCGCCTCTGCCCGCGCCAGCGTCTCCAGTGCGACGATCCCGTTCTCGATGGACTGTTCCACCTCGATGCGGGTAGCGGCGCGTCCACGGCAGTACCACTCCACGTCGTGCGGCCTGCCCATCGTGATCAGGTACTTCCCCATTCCGTCCGGGAACAACTCGTATTCACGGGTGATCCAGAGCATGGTCACACCGGGGTTGCGCGTGATCGCGAAGCCGGGAGAGGTCTCGGTGATCGATGCATTGTTTATCCGATCATCCTGACGGCGCACCATGTTGGGGTTGCTGAGAAAGGGACAGTTGCGGGCGCTCCAGCGGGCGCATTCAAGATGGCTGGGTGGCTCCGATGCAGTGCGGTTGATGCCGCACATAGGACCGGCTACGAAGGCGAAGCGCGTCTCCAGCTTTTGGCCGCACACCCAGCACAGACGCTGTTTGATGGCCTGCACATACTTGCGCCTGTCCATGGCGCGGAACTCAGGCTTGCCGTTGATCCAGTCTACAAACCAAGGTACAACGTACGAGCGATCAGGATCGACCGGGAGGTGAGCCATGCGGCGGGGCACTGGCTGCGTCTTCACTACGGTTTCAGTGGCCATGATTTTAATTATGCTCCTTCCAACATTCATGATTCTTCGTTGGGGCCGGTGTTTCGTACCCGCAGCGTGGACAGCGAAAGAGTACCTTGCCGCTGCGTGTTGTCTTGGGAATAAGCTCCCAGTCGATGTCGCCGTTACGCTTCGCGTTGTAGTTGATCCGGCGCGAACCTTTCTTCATGTTGCATGCTTCGTGCGCTGCGCCGTTCTGCCACTTTACCTTAGCGTGGCCGTTCCTCTTTTTCTCTTTCACCTCGATACGGTCGTCCTGCGATCCCCCACCATAACCTCGCGGAATCTCGTGGTCGAAGGTAGCGTCAGCCCAGTTTAAATTTCCGGGGCAACTGGGAATGTAATCCTTCAGGCAGCAGAGGTGATTCTGTCGCTCCCACATAGCTCTTTTACGGCCCTTGTAAATCTCACGGCCCTCTGCTGTCTGCTGGTTGCAGACCTCTCTTCCACTCCGGTACACGTAGACTGCTTCCGGCAACTGCTTCTTTTTGTCCTTCGGCTTAGGAAGTGCCAGCGGTGTCATAAGGTCGCCTCTCTCGGTGGACCGGCTCTGTCACTAGAATCTCCTGTCGTCCTCGTCAGACTGTGCAGACTCCGTGGCGTATTTGTCGCGGAACCCACCCCACTCCTCAGCCTTGATACCCATGCCTCGAATCTCCTGAAGCTCGCGCATCTTGCCGATGATGCAGAGATCGTTGCCGGTGTACTTCTTGTCCTGTCTTTCCCGGTGCAGCATGAGGATGATCTGCGCTGCCTGTTCAAACGCCGATGAGCCGTAAATGTCTTCGATGTCCGGGAATTTGTTCAGGTCGTTGGGTGGCGCTCTTCGAAGCTGGGCCAGCGCCAAGGTGCGGCAGTAATCGCGGGCAATATGGCGCAACGTTTCAGCCTGCTTCTTCGCTTCCTCCAGCACGTTCTTAGCGCGGGGAACAAGGAGTAGCTGTGCGTAATCGGTCACAATCAGGTCGGCCTTCCAGCGCTTCGCAGCCAGCACGCTCCGGGAGCGGTATTCGCTCGTAGTCAACTCGTGGGTGTCGTCGATCACGATAGGCAGCGTGGCCAGTTCATCGCGTGCCTTGGCCAGCCGGAAGAGTTGGCCGGGTGTGAGTACGCGGGGATCGCGCATGTGTTTGACGGGCACCTGAGCGACGTAGCGAGCCATGCGTCGCACGATCTGCGGAGCGGTCATCTCCAGAGAGAAGAAGTGGACACGCAGGCCGCGTTTCGCATTCTCGACGATCACCTGTATGGCTGCTTCCGTCTTGCCTTGGTGGGGTCGGGCGCACAGGAGGCATAGCTCGCCCTGCTGGATGCCCTTGGTGGCGGCAGATAGGTCACGTGTGAACAGGGAGACGCCCAGAATGGCATCTGCTGGCGCGTTGGCTTCAGCTTCAAACTTCGGGCCGTCTTCGGCAAGGATGTCGGCAATCTGTCTTCCGCTGCGCCTGCTGTCGCGGGAGAGTGAGTCCTCCATGCGCTCGATAGATTCGACGAGTATCTCTGCGGTTGGATCGCTCTGGTCAGCGGCGCGGGTGATGGCTGTAGACGAGATGTTAATCAGGGTCCGGGCGAGCGACTTGTCCTTGACGATACGGATGTACTCGGTGATGGACAGGCGGCGCGGCAGACCTTCGGTAAGTGAGGCAAGGTATGCGACACCGCCGATGGCGTTGACCTCTTTGCGCCGCGCCAATTCTTCCGCCAGCGTGACGATATCGACAGCGCGTCGTGCCTCCATCAACTCGCTCATCCGGGTAAAAATGCGGCGGTGGGAATCGAGGGCGAAGTCTGGAGATTCGATCTGTTCGGAGGCTTCGTAGTAGGCGACGTTGTCGAGCAGGATCGCCCCAAGGATGGATCGCTCAGCGTCGATGCTGGCCGGGAGGCCGCGTTCAAAGGCTACGTCAGGGGTGGCCATGAGGGAACTCCTTCCCCCAAAAAGCAAAAGGCACACGCCGGAAAGCATGTGCCTTTGAAGGTTTTCAGGGAGTGATAGAGGGGACTTCTAAGAAGCGGTCGTGGGACGCAGGGACGAGCTTTGCGCCCGAAACCGCTCCCCAACCGCTCCCCGCCATTTTTCAGGCTGCTTGTAACTTCTTTTGTTTCAATAACTTTGGTGAGCCCGCTGGGAATCGAACCCAGAACCCAGAGTGGGGTTTTATGGGGTTCGAAGTAGTTCGGACAGGATTGAAGTAAAAGGTGTATAATCAATGATATGGCGTTCGAAATGGTCCGGAATAGTTCGGCTACAGCAGCCCCCAAACCGCTCCCCACCGCTCCCCAAAGGGAGCGGTTCTGGGGAGCGGTAGCGTCGTGCAGAAGGTACAGAAGTACCGATTTAAATTCGCTCCAGCGAGGATAACTACCATGGGAAACCAACTCACCGATTTTGAGATTCAGGCAGCAAGACCGAAAGACAAGGAGTACTCGCTGCACGATGGCGACGGCCTCTATTTGCGCATCAAGCCGAAGGGCACCAAACTCTGGAAGGGCGAGTACTGGCTGGCTGGAAAGCGTATGTCGATTCCGCTCGGATCGTACCCGCAGGTTTCCCTGAAGCAGGCCCGCAAGGACCACATCGACGTGCGGTATCACGCCTCTAAGGGCACCGACCCCAAGAAGCTCGTCGAGGAGAGGCAGAAGGCTATCTTGGACGTGCCGGGGAAACGCAGCGGCAGCGCGAGCGACGAGGAAGATGAGACGATCCCAGTTGATGAGCTTACTCCTGAGTCCACCTTTCGATCTTTGGCGCTCGCTTGGTTCCAACATTGGAAGATTGGCAAGGCAAGTAAGCATGTGTCCCGTTCCCGGCAGCGGCTGACCGACAACATCTTCCCCACGCTCGGCACGCTGCGCATTAAACAGGTGGAAGCGCCCGACATCGTAAGAATGGCCAAAGCTATCGAGCGGCGTCTGGGGAGGCCCACTGATCTTGCTCAGCGCAGCATCCAGACTGTGGGACAGATCATGCGGTACGGTCTCTACAATGCCGGGGTGGTCCGGCGCGATCCTTCGGCGGATATCAAGCCGTGTGAAGTCCTGCTGCCGGTCCCAGAGAACAATCAAGCTCGTGTCGAAGAAGCCGATGTCCCCGCGCTCCTCGTGGCCATGGATGAGTATACGGGCCGCGTCATCGTGAAGCATGCCGCGCAGCTTATGCTTCTGGTATTCCTGAGAACCGTCGAGTTGATCGGTGCTAGATGGAAAGAAATCGATCTGGAGCAGCGGATGTGGCGGGTTCCTCGTGAGCGCATGAAAAAAGTGCGTGGGCAGGGTCAACAGGCGAAGGGCGCTCCTCACCTGATTCCACTTTCCAATCAGGCGGTGGAGGTGTTGAAGCGGTTGCAGGAGTATTCCGATAACACCGGCTTCATCTTCCCCGGAGTTTATTCGAAGAGTGGTCACATCCATCCAAACAGCATCTTGGAGATGCTGGAGGATATTGGGTTCAAGGGAGAACAGACCGGACACGGGTTCCGTGGTATCGCCTCGACGATCCTGCACGAGCGCGGCTACAGCGATGCTGTTATCGATGCGCAACTGGCTCACCTCAAGCGGAGTAAAGTGAAGCGTGCGTACGATTACGCGCAGTACCTGCCTCAGAGGCGGGAGCTTTTGCAGGGATGGGCCGATTATGTGGACGAAGCTCGGGAGCGCGGGTATGCGGCTCGTCGTCCTCCTGTTGAGATGGCGGCTGATTAGGCCGCGCCTCGTCAATTCTGGCATCCTGCCACGCAGCCACTTCGGATTCAATCCAGCCAACCGAACGGCCTCCCAGAGAAACGGGGGCCGGGAAGGTTCCCTTCTTAATCCTGTCGTAAAGGGTGGTCTTACTGAGTCCCGTCATAGCTTTCACTTGGCGAAGACGTAGAAAGTGCCTTACAGGTGTGCCTGTCATTTTAAAATTTCTCCTCTCAGTTCACCCGCTCCAGCGGGCCGCTTAGGATTTCAACTTTCTCGCGCTGCTTGGACGCATCGACCGCCCAGTCCTCTTCAAAAACGCGTGTTATATTCCGGTCGTTCTGGATGAGCCAGTCGAACCGGGCCTTCCAGTGACGCGTCCCTTCTCCCCGTAAAAACGGTTTCTGTGTGCAGAGCTTCACCGCTTCCGTGAATCGCTCCAGCGTGAGGCCCTCTTTGATTCGCTTCACGACTTTGTCCCGGCGCGAGTCGGTGAACTCTTTGATCTTCGGCAGTATCTTCCCGGCATTCCGGTTCCACGCGTTGCCGAATTCCTCCGGCCTGATTTTTAAACCGGCGCTCGCGTCAACTCCGTTGACAAGAGATTTTGTATTGTCTTTAGGTGAAGGTGATGGGGATTCCTTGTGCAATACTCCAAGCATCGATTTTTGTGTGCTTGGAGCATTACCTGAAGCACGTGATTTCCAGCGTGCGTGCGCGGCGTCTGCGGCTTTCTCCTTTGCTAACCGTGTCTTAGTGACCCAGCGCAGTTTTTCATCATCGGCCCGCTTCTGGTGATACAGTCCATCAGTTTCGAGGTGGAAGAACTCCGTTAGCATTCGTTTAGCAATGCTTGGAGCATCCGGCCCAGTTAGCTTCCCGATCTGGATCAAATCTTCCATAGAGTTAGGCAGCGGTCCCTTGATCCAGTAGTGCATCAGCCACAGGAAATAGCAGCCATGGCGCACGGTATCAAGATGCTGGGTATCTTTGAGGTAATCGCCGATATTCACTGGCATCCAGATGTCGGTCTCTTTACTCACTGCGCCATCCCTCCCGTTAAAAGGCACACGGCTGTGTCGGCACACACTGCATCTGTGCGCCCCTCACTCTCTTCAAGCAACAGGGGTGTGCGTTGCGTCAGCCTTAGCGGAAAAGTGAAAGGGGCCAGTTTGGAATCTGGCCCGCAATCTTCGCAACGCTTGATGGCTGGCATCCGGTAGCTAGCCGGACTCGTCCATCTTAGTCACGACTTACTCTTTGTCAAGTACTCCATGCGTAGTTATGTGCAAAACCACCGGGCCGATGATACTAGAAAATAATTTTTCAACTTATAGCGACAGTACTTTATCCACTGGTTTTTTCCATACTACCTTGACACAGATTTTTTTCAGGACTATGTTGCGCTAAGTCGAGGCATGGTTCTGGTCTAACTTCGATGTTAGTTCCTCCTCCTCTTCCTCCTCTGAGAAAGTAAGTGGATGTTAGTTCCTCCTCTTCCTCCTCTTCCTCTTCTTCCTCTGAAAGGGCCACGATGCCAGAAATCCTTGATCCCGAAGACATAGCGATTGACGACAAACAGGACGAGATCGCCCAGATTTCCCCATCTGCGTTGGCGACTCTGAACCAGAGCGATCATGCGGCGTGTGTGCAGACCGCGAATATGCCCGGAATGCGGCGCAAGCCAAGCGAGTTCATCAACCGGCTGAAGGAGTGGGCCGCTCCCTCTCAGGCCATCGCGCTGCTGATGTTCTACTCGCTGCCTCGCGCCAACAAGCGCATCATCGGCCCCAGCGTGCGGTTTGCGGAGGTCGTAGCGCCCTGCTGGAGGAATTGCCAGACAGGCTCGCGGGCGATAAGCGACGACGCCAACACGGTGACAGCGCAAGGCAGGTTCATCGACTACGAGAGCAACCTGTTCAACGTCATCGAAGTGCCGCGCCGGATCACAGACAAGGACGGCAAGCGCTACAACGACGACATGATCGTGGTCACGCTCAATGCTGCCATGTCCGTGGCAAGGCGCAACGCCGTACTCAAAGGCGGTGTGCCGCAGGCGCTGTGGACTCCGGGATACGAGCACGCGATGAGCGCTGCCGTAGGCAAGGCTCCGTCGCATGAAGCACGTGTGAATGAAGCCATGGACTACCTCTACAAGCTGGGTGTGACGGAATGGGCGATCTTAAACTCGGTCGGCGTGCCCAGCCCCAAGGAACTGGAGACGGAGCACCTCGTCACACTGAGAGTGCTTTGTCAGGAGATCAAGCGCGGCGACAAGACCATCGAAGAAGTCTTCGGAAGTCCGTACGACAAGGAGATCGACGCGCTCTTCGTCCAACTCAAAAAGAACGATACTCAGCAACGCTTACTGCGCCAGTCGTACATGGGGCGAGCGAAAGACTTGCTGGAGTATCTGCGCAGCCAAATAGCACCAGCACCCCGCAGCACGCCACCAACACCAACACCAGCGCCCGTAAAGACGGCTGCACCAGCGCCGCCCGTGCAGGAGCCGCCAGCGCCGGTTGTAGCAGCACCGCAGCCAGTACCAGTGCAGGAGCCAGCGCCTCAGGAAGAGCCGCAGCAGGCAGCGGCCACCCCTCCAGAGGAAAGCGCTGCGCCGGTCGCAGAGGATGATACCGGTTTTGGTTTTGGTGCCAATGTGGCTGCTGCACCGCCAGCGGCACCGGCAAAGAAGCCGCGTGGGCGTCCACAGAAACCTCAGGCCCCGGAGCCGACGGAGCAGCACGAAGGAGATGAAGCGGACGATCAGTTCGCATTCTAGGTGGGAGGTCGGTATGACACATCACCACGACGATCAGCGTCAGGACTCTCTGTTTGATCATGAAAAGGAAACCAAAGCAGTGGGCAGCGAACAAGCAACGAGCTTTAGCTTCGGCGTGAACGCGCCAGCTTCGACGACGAGGGAACTAGCGCTGCCTTCTCGCCGCTTGAGCACGAAGCGCATCGCGGAAATCACTGGGAAAGAGCATCGCAACGTGCTGCGCGATGTCCGGGAGATGTGCCAGAAGCTCGGCGTAACCTCTTTCATTGCAACAGCAAAAAATTCAGCCGTTGAATCTGAAGGAGTTATTGCCGAGTACTATGCCAATGGAGACGTGCTCCAGTATTACCTCAGCGAACACTATTGTCGGCTGCTGGCCACCCGCTATGACATCAGGCTAGCCGACCTAATCCTCCGCGAGTGGGAGCAATTAAAGAAACAACAGCACGCCCTGCCCAACTTCGCAGACCCAGCCGCAGCGGCGGAGGCATGGGCCGCAGAGTACCGGCACGCTCAAAGGCTGGAGGCGGAGAACCGCGTGCTGGAGCAGCAGAAGGCGGTACTTCTCCCCAAGGCGGATATAGCCGACAAGATAGCCAATAGCGACAAATACTTCCCGATAGATGAAGTTGCCAAGCTGCTCCATATTCCTCGACAGGGGCCGAATCTGCTATTCGCGCTTCTGCGGAGACAGAAGGCTATCTACAAGAGAGACGGGGTCAACCGTCCCTATCAGGACTGTGTGGAAGCGGGGTATCTGGTGCTGGTGGAGAGGGAGATTTATAAAAACGGACACCCGGAGATGTATTCGCAGGTGATGGTCACAGGCAAGGGGATTTCATGGGTGGTGCGTTTAGTCGAAAAAGATCGGCAGGAGCAGCTTCAGCGCGGCGGCTTCAATCAGCCGCCAAACGGGAGCGCAGCGTAATGCCGTCTCCCAAAACGTTCGATGAGTTGTTTGCAGCCGGGTATCAGTAACGCCTCATCACGACCTGTTCGCAGGTGGAACAGTTTAGAAAAACCTTCCGGGAGAGCGCGACATGGAGTACCACCAGATAGCCAGCATGTTCGAACTGCTTAGCGAGGCGGAGTTACAGGAACTCGCCAGCGATATTAAACAGCAAGGTCTGCTTCTGCCGGTGATGCTTTTCGAGGGCAAGATTCTGGATGGCCGCAACCGCTACCGAGCCTGCCAGATGGCCGAAGTAGAACCAATATACACACAGTTTGAGGGTACGCCGGAAGAAGCGGTTCATCGGGTGTGGAGTCTGAACCGCCCGCGCCGCCACCTAACGTCGGATCAGTCCGCCTGCGCTGACGCAGTGCGAAACAAGCTGCTGAACTCCTATGCGACGGTGCGGGAAGCGGCGAAGCAGCGGCAGACGGCTGCGCAGGCGGCAAATCTGAAGCGGGGAAATGAGCCGCCTCCCGGCGGTGGTATTAATATTCCCGCCGGGAAGACTGAAGTAGGCAAAGGAGTTAAGACCGTCGAGGTCCGCGCGAAAGCAGCGGGTACTTGCGCAAGTTATCTCAGGCTAGCCGACAAGCTGCTGAAAGAGGAGCCGGAGGTATTCGCTCAGGTACAGAAGGGTGAAAAACGACTGAGTCAGGTACGGCGCGAGAAGGGGGCGGCGAAAATGAGTTTTTCGACGGCGCGAACGAACGGGCGAGCAAAGATAGACATTGTCGCCCGCACACACCAAGACATTATTCGGCTTGCTGAGAAAGGAAGGTTTCTTAGTAGCAGGGAGATATCCGAGGAAACGGGATATACCTGTGCGAGTCTCGACAAGTTTTTTACTCGTTGCTCATTTGTCCCGTGGGTCACTGTTCTAAGCCAGCGCAGCGAGAAGAAATTTGTAATCAACGAGGAGCTAAAAAATATTTGCGAGAACCTTGTTCTTCGTCCGGAACTGGCTATTATCCGTCCAGAGTTAGGTATCTGTTCAATTTTTGTTCACATGGCTGATTTAGGCCAAGAGATTGCCCGTAGACGACAAGAGGCAAGAGCCGGACGGTCCAATTGGAAGCCGCATTCGATCCACGCTCATCAACTGGTTGAATTACTCAACTTTATCGAAGACGAATTCACCCGCTACCGCCAGTTTTCAACCCAGACCCCAAAAAGGAGGCCAGCATGTTAACGCAGAAATCTATCAACCTAGTGCCACTCACTAGGGAGTTTGCCATCAAGCATTATTCAATGCCAGCCATGGATGGCGAGCGCGAACTCAAAGCTTCTCGGGTCGCAATATTTACCGCGCTACTTGAAACTGGGCAATTTCTTAGTCCGGTGTGGTCTATCGCGATACTCAGAGGAACCGGGCAAGTTTACCGCGCAGATGGACAGCATACCTCATGCGCTTTGACGCGAATACCCGATGAGTACTTTCCGGTCGCCAGAAATATTGCCTATCGGGTATACGAAATTGATTCTATCGAGATAGATGGCCCTACATTGTTTCTTCAGTTCGATAACAATCTGAGCGCTCGCCAAAACGTCGATTACATTGGCGTCTTTCTTGCTCGGCATCCAGATATCCAAAATCTAAGCCGCAAATTCACGGTCGAAACGATGGCCGCTGTCGCTTACTATTTACGCGATCTCGGTAGGCGCGAAACGGACCCCACTAAACGGCCTGTCGTTCACAAGACGCAAGATCATGGAATCTATCTTGAAAACCCCACCTATCGCGGGTTCGCGCTATGGCTTAATCGTTGGTGCGGAACCAGAAACGCGTGGTTGCTGCGCAGACCAGCGGTGATCGCCGAGGTACTATCTCAGTGGATGCGAGACCCGGAACTAGCTACTACATTCTGGGATTGGTATTTTACCGAGGGCCATCATGAAGCGGATCATGAAACCCGCTTGTTGTCTGTCGCGTTAAATAAACTGCATCTTAATCGCGCCAAAGCCGAGGACTATCGAATTGCAGTCAAGAAGCATTGGAACAGGTTTTGCCGTGCATTAAAGACCGAAATAAAACCCACGAAATCAACCAAGCGGCGGCTACCTCTACGCAAAGTTGAAGCTGAGCCGTCTCTTCCGTTCATGCCTCCAATGCCCCCTGCGGGAAATCGGTCCCCCGCTAAATACAGATAGCTATTGAATCGACGAATGAAATGGATAACCTCGCCCAAATTAAAATTCCGCCATGGCACCAGAGCACCGAGTTTCTAACTAGCTGCCCGCAGCTATATGTCGAATCGGTGATCAAGGGCCACCCGCAACCGGGCGGACTGGACTCCGCACGCGGCAAGGAAGTTCACCAGACTGGCGCTGCTTATGTTGCTTATTGCGCATTGGAACGCGTTTCGCTTGATCTAGCAAAGTTCGATGAGTTAGCAGCCGGTGCTGGTCCTCTCGCGGCTCGCATTCTGGCTGGGATGAGAGATTCTTACGAAGTTGACTTTACACATGTGCTGGCGACAGAACTTACCTTGTCGCTGGACGAACACTTTCTGCCGACGCAGGTGACGGATGCGATTAAGGGAACGTGCGTAGACACAGGAGAAGAGCCAGTAACCGTCGGCACGCTGGACGCGCTGTATGCATTTCCAGTGGAAGCAACGATGCGGATCGACGATTTAAAAACGCATCCGAAACCCTTTGAACCCGGCGACAAACTGCAAGCGAAAACCTATGCCCTGTTGGCGTTCATGCACTGGCAGTGGGTTGAGAAGGTTATCTTCCGCCTGATCTTCGTCCGTTATAGAAAGGTAACTCGCGAAGTTACATTTACCCGCGACCAGATACCTGATCTGATCGCAGCCGTCAAAGCTGGCCGCGAGCGGCAAATTAAAATTCACGCCGACTACGAAGCTGGCAACAAAATCGAAGCCATTGCCGGGTCGCATTGCTGGTATTGCCCCCTGCTGTCGAACCTGAAGTGCCCCATCGCGCAATACAACGAGAACATGCAACTCACCATGACGCAGCGGCTCAACTTCAATCTCTGGTACGCGCAGTTCAGCCGCAAAAATAACCAAGTGATGAGGGCATACGTGCAGGAGAGGGGTCGAGGGATCGTGCTCAAGGATTACAACGGCAAGGCGTACGTCTACGACCACGTCGAAGTCGAGTCGGAGGTGTACCCGGTATTTAAATTCATCGATCAACGCATGGAGCTTCGCGATGGCGTCAATCCGACGCTGCCGATCATCGATCTGTTGATCGACTACGCGGCTGGCAATCCGGATGACTCAGAGTGGATGAAAAATGTAGTGGTGTCGTCCACTCCGCTGAGGCGCTACCTCAAAACCAATAAGCGCAGCTTTCTCGACCAAGCTGTTGAGGATGCCGTGGTGAAAGTCCCTAAATCGCCTATACGTGTGTCGAAGCCGCTCGACGCGGTGCCGGAAGCGGAGTTTGACGATGACGAAGAGTTCGAAGACGAGGAGGAATTGTAATGGAACAGGAAATGCTGATGCGGGCCAGTGAGATCACCGCCGAAACTGAACGTGCCATGAGTGTCCATCCTCCGATCAATACTGCGCACGAAGCGTATGCGGTCATCAAGGAAGAGTTGGAAGAGTTCTGGGATTTGGTGAAGGTCAACCCCAACAAGCTGGATGCAGCGCAACGGGCTGTGCGGCTGGATCAGATGCGCAAAGAGCTTACGCAGACGGCAGCGATGTGCCTGCGCACGATGATGGATTTGGCGCTATGACTGTGCTCCCCAGATTGTTCGCGCTGATGGTTGGGCATGCGCTGGCCGACTTCCCGCTGCAAGGAGACTTCCTCGCCAGAGGGAAGGATCATCGCCATCCAATTCCCGGCGTGCCGTGGTATCAGTGCATGTTCGCGCACTGCATGATTCAGGCGGGCATGGTCTACCTCATTACGGGAAGCCTTGTGATCGGACTGGCTGAATTCGTACTGCATTTTGTGATCGATTACGCGAAGTGCGACGGGAAGCTGACGTTCAACCAAGATCAGGCGCTGCATGCTACCTGCAAAGTGATCTGGGCGGTGGTCGCATAAGGGAGCCATAGATATGAGCAATGAAGCGGATCAGAAGAAACGCACGCCCACGGAAGTCCTAGTGCAGGCCATGGAACTGGCCGAAGAGATGGCCGAATGCGTCGTTATATTTCGGCTCATGAAAGACGGTCAGGGGCACAGCGGAATGGGCTGGGTGACAGAGCTTCCAGAACTGGCGCAAAAGTTCGCCTTCCTTGAAGAGGCCAAGTTAGCGATGTTTCACAAAAGCTACGGAGAGCGGGATATGCGATGAGACTCAAGCTTGAATACGAAGACGACCCGGTATTTGCCACCGTCAAGTACAGAAAGAGCGACTATCGCGCACTGACATTGAAGATCAACGGCAAACCCTTCAGTGTCTGGGTAACGCTGGACCTCGTGTACCAGTTTCGCCGCGATGACCCAGACTACATGCGAGAGATCGACAGGAGCCTCGTTGCAGCCATGGAGCGAATGCTGGGAAAGATTTTTCTGGACGCCGTTGGAGCGATCCCGGATGGAAGCGACTTAATGATATGAAGCTGATCAAACTGCACTTGGAAAATTTCCGTATCCACAAAGACTCCACCCTGTCACTCGGAGAGAGCGCCTTCGTGGTGATTCGCGGCAGCAACTTCGCCGGGAAGTCCACCATTGGGCAAGGTCTTTCGATGTGCCTCACACCATCGACCACCGGCCTCGATGCGCAGGGCCGGGGCTACGCCTCGAAGATTAAGCGTGGCGCTACTAGGGCGGTGATCACGGCAGACTTCCAGACGAAGCGCCATCTGATCGAGCGCACGGTCACGTTGAACGCCAACGCTGCGGGCCGCACACAGAAAACAGTTTGCCTGAGTGATCCAAGCTGGAAGCCGACCAAGTTTGACGACGAGATCGACCGGCAAAAGGCCGCGCTGACGGTGGTGCTGAACACCGACGCGTTTCTGCGCATGGACGAGAAAGAGCAGAAGAACCTGCTGGCTGGGCTGGCGCTTCCCAGTCACTACGACTTCGACCGGCAGATCGTCGCGGACGTGGAGGCGGTCCTCGGCGAGTGGTCCGTCAACTTCACAGGCGAACCGTTCGCAGCGATCAATCTGGCGTACAAGAAGCTCTTCGACGAGCGCCAGATCGTCAACCGGCAGGTGAAGGAATTCGTGATCCCGGAAGCGTTGGCGGCTCCTGAAGACGTAGACTCCAACTCGCTGCAAAGCAGGCTGGCAGAGTTACGGGAGCAGCGCCGGGAGAAGCAGCGCGAGCGCGATCAGGCGGTAGCGGAGGCCAGCAAAGAAGAGACCGCCCGCCAGCGGGCCAAGGATAAAGTGCAGCAGGCTCTCGACGGTGAATATCGCCGGGGGAACTCGATCCGGGACAAGCTGGTCAAAGAAGGTCAGTTGGTCTACCTGCGCAAGATCGCGGAGAGCAAGCCGGAACTGGACAGACTGATGAAGGAGCGCGAGGCGTCTTTAAGGCTGCGCAATCATTACGACATCCAGCTTAAAGCTCTGGAGGCGGTGCCATGGAACGCGAAGGAATGCCCTACGTGCGAGCAGCCGGTGGACGTGGAGAATTTAAAAAGGCTGAGCGAGAAGCTGAAGAAGGACATCCGGGAATCCAACGGAACGTTGGGCGTCGTCGAGCAGAAAATCAAAGCTCTGGGCGACGTGGATGATGCAATCGCTCTCATCGAAAGGCACGAGGCGGCGCTGAAGGAACTGGGCGCGTTCGACGAGCAGGCGGAAGAGAGGAAGAAGCAGATCGAAGAGGCGGAGCGTGACATTCCGGGTCCGACGCTGTTCGACTTTGCCCCCTTCAATATCAGCATCTCTGAAATCGAACTGGAGATCGAGCGGCTGTCCGGCCTGCTTCGCCCGGTGATCGTCGCGGAGGAGCGGCGCAAGGAGATCGCGATCAAGCAGGGACAGCTAGCGGTCCTGAAGCAGAAGGCAGCGACGCTGGACCGGCTGGTCAAGTATTTCGACAAGGGCGGCATCAAAGCCAAGCTCATCGGCCAGTACATTGGCGGCTTCGAGTCGAAGCTGAATGAGGTGATGGGCGCGTGGGGCTACTCCTGTGCGCTCTCGATTGAGCCGTACTCGTTCGACGTAACCAACGCCCGTCAGGATGTGATTCCGGTGCGCGAGCTTTCCGGGGCCGAAGAGGTCATGTTCTCGCTGGCCTTCCAGTGCGCGGTGAGCCAGACGGCCAACATCGGCATGGTGGTGATCGACGAGGTGGCCATGTTCCTGCCGGAAATCCGCCGCGTGCTGAATGCGCGACTCTACGACATGATCCAGCGCGGCTTTCTGGAGCAGGTCATTCTGCTGGTCGCGGACACCTCGGAGCAGGCATCCAGCCTGCCGGGAGCGGCCTTCTACATGGTGGAAAACGGCGAGGTGCGTGCTCTGCCAGCAAACGGTGTACGAAAGGAGACACAAAGTGAGCGACGAAACGACCAACGTATTGCCTGATCCTGAGGAGCAGGTGCAAACCACAACCAACGGGGACGACGAAGAGGGCGACGACAGCAAGGAAGAGACGGATACACCAGAACCGGTGACGGAAGGAACGGTCAAAGACGCAGTACCTGAGCAGCATAAGACCGTTACTGTGCCGTGATTGGCGTCTGGGTGCGCGACAACTGCGAACGCCATCCACGTATTGCGGGTGGCGTCGTGGTCATATTGCGGCACATGAATGCGTGGCTGACGGAGCACGGCCACAGGACGTACAGCCTCGACGATTTTAAATCTGCTCTGGAGAAAAATGGTCTGCCCGTGATCGAGGTTGCCGGAACACTGCTGGTGCCGGGTCTGGGCTTCAAGGAAGACTGTAAATGCCTACCAAAGAACAAGCCAAGCAGCCGATCATCCCGAAAGAAATAGTTCACATGGCCAAGTTCTGCTACGCGGCCATGCGAGTCAGTCAACAGTGTCCGGAGCTTGAAGGGCATGCGCGAAAGGCAATCGACGCGGTCAAGCGAGCGCAGATACAGATGATCGACGGCAAGCCAACCCGCTGGCGTGCGAGCCGCCATGTGAAGCGGCTGGTGAGTGACATTTACGAGCGCTTCGGAACGGTGCCGTACTGAGGTGCAATATGGCTCTGAGCAAAGAAGATCAGGAGTACTACGAAACACAGCGAATCGAGCAGGAGAGGCGCGACGATTTTGAATGTGAGCGCGACTTCTGGACCAACGTCATGCTGGCGGTTCTAGGTGAACCCGGAGTCACGGTAAGGAAATCGGTTGAGCAGGCAGACGAGGCGCTGCGGCTCTACAAGGAGCGGTTTCAGTAATGGGCGACTTCAAGAGGAGGGCGCGTTACAAGACTGGCTCCGGGATTTTATTTCAGGACGCAGTGAAATCAGTTTTCCTGCGCGTCACCGGGCAGACGTACGACAACATGCTGGCGAGAATCAGAAAGAAGGGATTCCCCGGCCTGCCCTTCGATAAGGACGCCTTCCGGGATCACGTCCTGTCCGCCATGGGCGGGAACTACGACGGCTACTTCCGCTGCCAGTACTGCAACGGGTTTTTCACTCTGGAGCAGGTTGCCGTGGATCACGCCCACTCGCTAGGACGGGCCGGTGGTGTCGAACTCAGCAATCTCGACTATCCGTGCAAGCCCTGCAATGCCCGCAAGGGCACCATGCTACCCGATGAGTATCACAGGCTCCTGAAGTTCCTTGATGACGAGCTTCCACTGGCCAAGACCGACATATTGCAGCGGCTGGAGATCAGCGTGCAACTGGCGGCGGCGGATCGGGCGCGGCGAGCCAAGGAAAAGCGCCAGATGGAAGCTAAAACGTTTTAGCTGACCCGGTGCGCTCATCACTCTGGCGGCGGAGGGTAGAAGGCGTTGAAGTGCTCGTCGATGTACGCCAGCGCCTCGGTATAGGTTGCAAAGTTGCAGACCTGCGTGTCTCCAGTGGGGATGCCCTCGCGATGCGGCACCCAGCGCGATCCGCTCCATGCCAGACCGGGATGGTTGTTGTGGATAATGACGCAGCGGCCAAGTGCCCCTTGGATCACGCCGATGGGAAGCGGCGGCGCTTTGGCAGGCTGGGCTAAGACTCCCCACTGGTCGCCTTTGCGCATCACGACGCTGCCACACTTCTTGCAGCCAGCCATGAGTGCCTCTGGTGACGTGCCGACGTACAGGAATTGCTCCCAGTCATTGTTTCCGCAGGTACACCAGACTTTTCCGTCTGCGATCCGCTGTATGTCTGCGAGGTCCATCAATGCCTCTCCCAAACGAATTCCCACGAGCGCAGGCCAAGGTCATCTTCGTACACCGGCTCACCCTCAAAGTGATTGCTTAGAAAACGAATGCCGGTGTGATCGTTGTTGGGGTAGATTGCGCCCTTGAACTGGCCATCTACAAAGACCTCGACCACCTCGACCTTCCTGACGGTGTGCAGCTTCTTCCTGAATTCGATCATCGCTCACCAAAACCTTTGCTGAACACCATCTCCGTGTCAGCGGGGAAAACTCTGTAGTAGTCGATCTCGTCGAAAGAGATTCTCTTGGTGCCGTTGTCGGTCTTCTCCCGCCAGATTTTATTCGCCTCGTCATAGGGCAGGGGGCCGGACACATCGATCCACTGGTTATCCATGCCGTCGTAGAGCCGCACGATGAACAGGGAGTCCATCTTCATTCGTGTGCCTCCTTTAGTTCTTTCCACTTCACGTTAAAAGCTTCGTCGGTAGGAGCCGGAAGTATGCCGAAAGCAGTCATGATTTTCAGTTGCAAATCACGAGCGCCGCGACAGAGATGCGTTTCCCGCTTGCCGTGCAGTGCCGGGTGATGGCAGAGTTGTGAGCCTTGAAACTGGGTGCTTCGTTTCACGACGCCTGCGTGGACAGTCGGGTCACCGTTGGGGCCGAAAGGACACGTGGCGCACTGGCTCTTCATCACGGGCAGGTCGAGGGCATTGCGACGGGACCGCCGCCTCATGCGGCCTCCAGTGCTGCTTCCTCTGTGCGTTCGTCGTCATAGCAGAACAGGGCATCGCCGCCGTCATCGTGGTAAACGGCGTCGTACCCCATCTCCCCACAAAATTCAGGAATCCTGTCCACCCTCACCGGGCGACCGCAGTTCTTGCACTTTAACTCGCTCATTCGTATACTCTCCACACTTCGGTCAGGTCGAGCACGAATCCTTCAACCGGGCCAGAACCCTCCATCTCGCTCGCTGGTGTGCCTATCGCCGCCGCCCCCGCCGCTGCCGCGATGAAGTAATAACTCTTCCGCCTGTAGGGGTCGATCAACCAGCCTACCTCGACACCGTTATGGCTCCACTCGTGCATCTTGTCTATCGCCTCTGTCAGCGAGTCCGTAGCTGACATCAGTTCAATAACGAAGTTCGGGCAAACGGGTGCAAACTTGCGCAGCGCCTCGCGTGGTACGGTTGCCAGCCGCTCAGCGGTGATGTAGGCAGCGTCCGGCCCCTTCTTTGATCCATCAGGCAGGATGAACAGCGTATTGGAGTCGTAGACGCGTCCGCGCTTGTGGGTGTGCCACCATGCGTGTAGCTGATAAATAATCTCTGCGTTCGCCTCGCTGCTTTCGTTGCCGGATGGCGTCATCATGCGGATCGTACCCTCTTTCGTCACTTCAAAATTCATGTCATCGTAGCGAACGCAAAGCTCGAAAAACTCGTCATCGCTCAGCGGTGGTGCAAAAGTAATCGTGTGGTTCTCAAACAACAGCGGCTTCTCAAGCTGTGGCATACTGCTCCTCCATGCGGCGAAGAATCTTTGCCACCGTGGTGCCGCGCCACGGCTTGCCAGAGCGGCTCCTGTGGCCCCCGGCGTTGAGGTGCGCTGCGATATGCTTCGCTGTTGACCCGGTGCTGCGCCACGCCAGAATAAATTTCATAGTGGCGACCTCTTCCGGCTTCTCGCCGAAGGCATGACGACCCTCGCCCTTGCCGTGTTTTAATTTCTTGCGCTGACGGGCGGCGCGAAGCTTCTGCACGATCATCACGCGATCATACTCGGCTATCGCGCCCATGATCTGGCGCATCAGTTTACGGCTGGGATCATCGCTGCACAGGTCCGGCTCATACGCTGAGATGAGCGTGAAGCCACGCTTCTGGATATCGGCAAGAATCGTCTCCTGCACCATCAGGTCACGCGCCAGCCGGTCGAGCTTTTCGATAATGACGACCGTTACACCGTTCTCTTCCAGCGCTACGAATAGCTCCGCAAGCGCTGGGCGGTCGTCCAGTTCCTTAGTGCCAGAGACGCCCTTCTCCTGAAAGACCTCGGCGATCTCGTAGCCGTTCCCAGCGGCGTACTTCTCGCAGGCGAGTTGCTGACGATCAAAGCCGTCGCCATCAATTTGGCCCCGGCCAGATACACGTAAATAAGCAAAGGCTTTCATTTACCCCTCCCGGTAAGTGATGCAGTTATGTTCGCAGAGTATGCGTACAGTTGTCAACGTTGCATGCGTTCATGCCTGATGCCCTTTGACGTTGATGTCAGCGAAGTGCTGCAAGCGGGCGTCCATCTCTTTACTCTCTAGCTTGTTGGCGTAGAGGCGCAGCAAGTCCACGATGTCGGAGCGAGTCCCGTCATCCATCCGCACGCCATTGATCTCGCGAAAGATTTCCGGGAGCCACATGAAGCGGATGGTTCCGTCGCGACCCATGCGCAGATAGGCGAGGACCACACCCTCATCGTCCATGGGTTTCATGTATCCGGTCACTGGTGTCTCAGCGTTCACTTATCACCTCACAGAAAGGGGTTCTGAAGAGTTCAAAGTCTGAATGGATATTGTCGAGCACAGTGCTGCCATCGTGAGCGAGCGCCGCCTTCGCCACGTCCACCGGGAACGCGACGCCAAAGTAGGCCCGCCCGAGCTTGTCCCAAGTGCAATCGATTACCTTTCCGTCGTGGTCAAGGTTCCACGCGTGGTGGGCAGGGAAGTCCAGATTGTTAATGTCGGGAACGGCGTATCCTTCCACATACCGATAGCCGCGCCTCCGGCTCACCTGTAGCGCGTTGTAGAAGCACTGCCTCGGCATACCGCGCCGGATATCTTTCGGTAGCGGCTTCGGCTCGTACCAAACGCCGTGCTGCGTCAGGAAGTCGCCGATCCCGGCGTAGTGGTAGCCCTCAGGCACGCCGTTACTGCGACAGTTCTTACTGAGCAAGGTCAGCCACTCAGTGATCGAGTCTTGCGGGCTTGCCATTCTTCGTTCCCTCTTCCTCTTCGTAGTGAATTCCAGCCAGTTTCTCAAGGCGTTTGATGCGCTCGTTGAGCAGGTGAAACGCCACATTCCAAGTCTTGTGGATGTAAACCTGCATGACGAGCACGGCCACAGCAATCACCAGATTGATATACACCGGCTTCAGCATTCACCCACCGAACTCTTTCTTCGTGCCGACGAGTACATTGCCGACTACGAAGTCCACAATACCAGCACGATTGCCGAACAGGAGAATCGAAGCCTCCCGGTTGATGGGTTTCTGCTTCATCTTGCCGTCCTCGTCCATAAGCATGAGCTTGCCGTTAGCCATCCGCTGCATTTCGAAGTAGCCGCCAACGTGCTCCTGTATCTCTGCCAGCGTGAAAGAGTTGCCGCTTATCGGCTTAATCTCTTCCTGTGCGCCGCTTGCTTTTATCAGTGTTGCCCATTTATTCCTCCCGGTTTATGGGTCTTCTTCGTAGTCAATCAAGGCGATAGTTTCCGTCATGGTATGTCGCCTGCCGCGCTCACGCACAGCCGGAAATTTAATTTCGTGAATATGTGACTGTGTGTGTATCTTTTTACCGTTCCACTCTCGCGACCGGCAGTCCTGATTGCGACAGTGCGACGGGAGCGGATTGTCTTCGTATATCGTCCACTCGCGACCGCACACGTCGCACTTGCAGCGCTTCGCCGGGACAGTGATGTCGGTGATCATCAGCTTTCCAGCATCCTCGCCCGCTTGTCCTCAGGCGGTTCAGACTCGTGCCCGGACTCCATGAGGTGACACCAGACGCGCTTGTACAGGGAGTCGGTTCGCCACGCATCAAAGACGGCCTTCAGCCCGTGCTGGGAAAGCTGGTGCTGGATGCGGTCCTGCTCAGGGTCATCCTTGGACCGGCAGTCAAAGAAAGCACAGCCGAAAGGGGAAGTCTCCCAGATGAGGCACTTGCGCTTCTCAAAATAAATGCACGAGCCGTCTTCCTTGCTAGCCATGACCAGCGTGGGGATTCTGAAGGTCTCGCCGTCTTTCTTGACGATGGCCCCCGGTGACGCCTCCAGATTCACCTCGGCCCACTTCAGCGGGTCTTCACCCTCCGGGATCATGCGCTCCAGATCGGCGGGGATGAGAAACCCCGGAAGATACATACAATTCCTGCGGCAGGTGCGGCAGGAGCAGCCCTCGCCGCGCTCTACGCCGAATTCGATTCTTGTGACAGTCTGTTTCATGCTCTCCTGAATGGTCGTTGTACTGCGTTCTTTGCGGCTGGGACAGGCCGGGGACTCACGCCGTCCCATAGCTGGCGACCCGTCTCCCAGCACAGGCCCATTCTCGTGAAAACCGGTTCTCCGGTGAGGAGTCCCCAGAGGTGGTACTGATTCGAATAATCGACCAGTTGCGACTCTCGCGGGTATATCTCAACCATCTCCGTCTCCGGCCCAATGATCTCGTTCTTGATCCGCTGGAAGTCGCGCCAGTCATGCTTCGCTGTTCGCTCGTTGTCGCGGATCGAAAGGTGAATGATGTCCGGCCCGCCCTCGTGCGGGTTCGGGTACTTGCGCAGGATGACGTGATACCGATTGTTGTGGAATAAAATCCCATTGCCCTCGGGTATCTTTTCAGCCGCAAACGGTCGCCAGCTTTTAGGCATCCACTAACTCCCCGTTCTTCAGGGCAGACGCGGAGCGTCGCAGCGCAGTCAGTCTCTCAATATGCTCGTCAATTTCAGGCATCAGTTTTTTCAGGTCAGCGCGTTTGTACGTTTCGTGAACAAGAATCTCCTCGATAATTGCTTTTATACTGGCCAACGTTTCCAGCAGGGCAGCGCTGTTCGGTCCACTGGGAGCGAGAGTGCCGACCTTAATCTGCGCCCTCGCGGGGACATTTGAGTTCTTGTTGTTGTAGGGATTCTGGAAGCGGTGGTCTTCACCGTTCCAGCGTCGGCTCTTGCACGACGAGCATCGCCCCGGCTTCTTCTCGGCGCTCCACTCGTGACCGCACTTGATGCACTTACAGTCAAAGACCCTTTTTGTTCTGAGAGTAATAGGCACTGGGGAAAATCTCTTTCTGTGTCAGTTGATCTGCTGCCTATTCTCGCGGAATTGGCGGTGCAGATCGGAAATAAATTTACGCAAGTCGCGCTCCGGGATCATGCCGCCGAACTTCACGCGGAACGTCTTGACGCTGCGTTGCAACAGGGCGTCCCACTGGCTGGCATCGACGAGGTCGGCGCAGGTTTTGCATGCCGCCCAGTCGGCCTGCGAATTGATGTTCAGCTTCTTGCCGTCTGGGTTTTCCACTTGCTGCGTAAAGGTCTTGGCCGGGTAACTGGCGTAGATGGGAGTGCCGGAACAGAAGTCGCAGATTGGACCCTCCGCTGGCGCGGTGACGTAGACCTCCTGCTTCATGCCTGAATCGCTTCCCAGAAGCCCTCACCGTAAGTGGTTTTACCGTCCTGAGAGTGGAAGACAAGCCTGTCGCCGCCCTCGCAGACGCGCACTTCTTTCTTTTGCGCGATGGCTTCAACGGCTCGCCGCATAGCCTCTTCGACGGCGATCTGCTCGTCCTCGTACTCGATGACCTTGGCGAAGTATTGGCATCCGCTGTGCAGTCCGTCATCGCCGAAGATGTACAACGCCCACGGACCTTCGCTGTCCTCGGTGTACTGAAGCTCAGTCAATTCGTGGACGATGCTCACCCGATCCGGGGTCGCCATAGCCGGGTGGCCCGCCACGGCGCGAAGGAAGTCGTCCTGCTTGCGCTGGCGAGCACTGATGAGTGCATCCATCTGATGAATCGCTTCGCGCAGGGCGGCATAGTTCTCGTCGTCAGCGATCTCCAGCAGCGTCGTGCGATGCTCGTTGAAAAATTCGGACGCCTCATTCGCAAACGCCACCGTGGCAGCTTCAAGCTCCTGCACAGCGGTGTTTACGCGCTTGGCACCTTCCGGGGTCGTCAAGCCTCGGGGTGTGAGGTCGATTGTCTGTTGATTGGCCAGCGCGTAGCGGGGCGTGAAGACATCCTCGGTCAGCTTGCCGGTCTGGCGGTTGATGGCTTTACGGATGCCGTAAACGTCATGCGAAAAGTCCTGCATGGGAGCCGCCAGCAGCCCCGCGAAGTCCAGCGGGCATCCATTGGCGTGGCAGGCGGTCAGGTCCATAATCAGGGTGCGTGGCTCGTCGGGATAGCCCGTAAGGTCGCGCATGGCCCGGTCTACAACCTGCATGAGGAGATCGTGTTCCTGCTCCGTGATTTCCCAGTTGGTGGTCGTCATTTATTTTCTTCCCTCTCCTGTAAACCTGTTTACGTGTTGAACTTCTCGCGCCTCGGGCGCTTGGTGATCGGCTGCGCGTTTCCGCAACTGCCGCAAACGTTGTAGCGGAGTCCCGGCATGCCGCCGACTTCCGAACCGTCCCGCTGGGTCAGCGCCATCTGGCCGCACTTGCGGCAGCGCAGATTGCGTGTCTGGTTGCTGACTCGTATTGCCTCTCTCTGATCGTCATCCATATTGCTTAGCCCTGAGCTAGCGCGGTAATCTCAGCCATCATGAAGTCGATGCCCGTGAAGACTTTTCTCGCCTCGGTTTCGTATAGAAAGCGCTCTGTAGGAACCAGCACGCCGTCAATGTAGCGTTGCCATACTCCCTTATCCGGGTCCACGAACCAGATGTGCGGTATCTCTGCCTCGTCATATTCAGCGAACTTGCGACGGATGCGCCTCATAGATTCATCGGGGCTGAGTATCTCAAATACGGCCAGCGGCGTTGCGGTGACAATCTTCCCCTTGGCTCTTTCTTTGGTAGCGTCGAGAATGGTAACGTCGGGAACCCGGTGCATGCCGGGGCGCAGCCGCACGCGCACCTCGGGCAGGCTTTCGATGGCCCACTCTCTTTTGTGCTGCGCAAACCAGAGCATAATGGCTTGCTGCCATCTACTGTGTTCAATCGTTCCCACTGGCCTCTCCTCAACAATCCCATCGGTAAATTCTGCATCTGGCTCAAAGCTGAAATGGTTGAGGTACTCTTCCTCGGTCATCATCATTGGCGGATGCTGATATGCGGTTGCCATTAGGACTCCTTCTGTCCGTTCTCCTGTGGGCTTGTCCGAAAGAGAAACGCCCAGCCCTCTTCGGCGTCGAAGCTGCCCAGACGGTTGCCCTGCGCGTCGTACCACGTCCGGCGCTGCTCGTCGTTTTCCTTCTGGCTCTTCCAGCCTCGCGCCGCGACGGCCTCGTGCAGCGTCTGGCCTTGGGCCATGTTCTTCTTAATCCAGAACGGATCGTAGGCAAACGGGATGTCGTAGCAGAGCTTCCCGGTCACCTGATTGTGGAACGTGGTCGCGTTGGCTTTCTCCAGCGGGTAGCGCGACAGGATTCCCTTGTTGACTTCGTTGACTTCGATGTATAGATCGGCCTCGTGATCGGCGATATAGCCGCCTGTCGCTTTTACTTCTTCGTAGAGACTCATTAGCTGCCGACTCTCTCGCGGCGCAGGTCGGCCTCGATGTTGAGTAACCGGGTGTCGGTGCGGCTCTGCCCAAGCTGGTCAAGCAAAATGCCCACGAGGACTAGGAAGCTGGGAATGCCGATGGCAAGAAAAAGTTGCGAGTTGGTCATGCGTGTTCTCTCCTCCCAGAGATTGGTTTAGGTATGTGTTCGTCTTTAGTCAATTTCGCCGCCTGCCTCGATTGGCCCGCAAATTTTAATTCGCAGCACATGCCATTCTTCCGGCGTCATGCAGTCCAGCGGGTGATGGCCGACGGTCATTGCTGAAAGCTTGTAGGCGATAGCGGATGCGTGGCGGTAGTCTTCGCGGGAGTAAAATGCCTGCACCTCGCGCTCGCGCCTGTCGCGCTCTGCCTGCTTTTGATTGAACTCGGCGATCATGTCCGGGGTTGCGACGATGTAGTGGCTGGCACCGTGCAGTCCCGGCTCGCGGCCAGTGCCTTTCTCGATCCGCTGACTGCCCATGAAAATGAATTTAGGTGTGACCTTGGTGACCCCGCGCAGGGTGCCCGTCCACTTGGACTCGTTCTCGCGATGGTCAACTCTCATCGGCGCAAGCTGGTCGCCGACCTGTACGTCCTGAAGGCTGTGTTTCGCCATTACCCCTCCCGGTAAATTAACTGAAATCACAGTACAGCATGCTCGGCACCGCAGTGTCAAGTAGTGTCAGGCTTGCTCCTGACCGGGGGTCTTCCATCCCGGCTGGCTGCGAATTTCAAGTACCTGCTCAATGGTGAGGTTTTCGGCGTCCCAGTTCTTCGCTGCGCAGTACGCGATTGCGAATTCACCGCGTCTGCGCAGGAAGTCGTGTTCTTGCTGCGTACCGCCTGCGACAGTGACCCCGAAGGGGAGTTTGGTCGTGAGCTTTTCGGTCATCAGGGCTTCTCCTGTAAACAGGTTTTAGGTTGTGACGAGGTCGGCGTCGAGCAGGGTAAGCATGGACTCCGCCTCGGTTTTTACATCCGGCGTGATCTGCGCCTTGAAGTATTCCAGCCGCCGCTTGTCTCTTGCGATATGCGGCAACTCTTCAGGGCGGCAGTGCAGCAGGAGGAATGAGCGCATGTGCTGCCGGATGTGTCGGTGTCGTTGTCGGGCAGGGAAATATGCATCACGTCGAAACGAAACTCATACTCCTGCCCGTTGGAGAGCGTGACCCAGACATCGGTCTTGTCGTAGCCACCATGTTCAGGTGCGGTCTGCGCGATCTCGCGGAGCCATTGATTGCCCCACTCCTCGGCGTTGTCGCCCGAGTAGGTAACCTTGACCATCGTGTAGTGGCTGGTCAGCCCCTCGGCTCGCTCTATAACTACTTTCTGAATGCTGCGCAAATTAAACTCCTTCCTTCTGCCACGAAACCACAACCGCGACGACCATTGGCTGTAACGGAACGAATGCACCTGTGTACGGTGTGAATTGGTTCCACGGCCCGCCAGCATAGGAAACGATAGGCACCCCTGTGGTCGATGTGGCCCAGCGTGTGGTTGCAACGACTGGCTTGTATTCGCAATACTTCTCGCCGATTGGCGCAGCGAGGAAGTCGCAGTCGTGCGGTTGCTTGCCAACGAAAACATTGTCGTAGCGAACCCGGTTGGGGTTGACGTTGTACTGGATAAAGTAGCGCAACCTGCTGTGCCAAAGATCACCGGGAATCAGGTGTATCAGAGAAAGAGTGACGAGCAGCGAAAATAGCATGTAGCCCGCATAGGTCCAGAAAGCCAAGCTAGTCGTGGAGCTTCTCTCTACCGCATCCTCAACTCTTGAGACTGCTTGTTCGATATCGTAAAGATTGGTCGGCATTTTCTTTTATGCTCTCTTCCTCGTCGTTTTCTTCGCATGCGCGACGGCCCAGTTATAGCCGCAGGACGCACCGCAAAAGAGGCTGTCACGAAAGCGCCCGTAGTCTCCGGTGAACTGCTCCGGGTGCTCTTTTACCCACGCCTCACGCTGCGTGCGGCGGCGACCATCTGCAAGGTCCGGGGGCATCGCCTCGGTTATAAACTGCGGGTCTAGTTCCTTGGTGCAGTACAGGCAGCGGGGGCGCTGGCCCTTCGGTTTAGGTTTAAGGTTGATGTTTTTGCTGCCTGACTTCATTGGTTTGCTCCTGTTGTTGAGTTGTTTGGTACGTCATTTAAATTGCACCCTCTTCGTGAAAAGCTGTTTCAGTGCGCCACGCGAGTAACTCTGCGTTGTCGATGGTGGGCAGGTTATAGCTGCTGACCAAGTCGCTGTAAATCTCTTTCCCGTTGTCACTCAGGGACTCGAAGCCGTTGAAGGCTAAGGCGGGCTTGAACTTCAGGCGGTGAAGCTGAACGTGCGTCGCCTCGCTGCGCCTGCGGTTGCTCGGCCTCTCGTGCAGCCAGCCGCCCACGTTGTAATCGCTCTCCAGCGCAGCGTAAGCTTCGCAGATATCGAATCGGTCGAAATAGGCCATTAAAACTCCTTTACCACTGTCAGTTGTTTGCCAGCGTAGAGTGCCGCCGACTCCGACCCTAGCTGGTGCCACTCGATAGCGCCGGTCACCCCGCGCAGGAGGTACATCTTCGCGGGCCGCTCGTCAGCACCCTGTAATGGCATCGCCTTCACGTCATCGCCGCGATACGTCGGTTTCGTTCCATTCAGAAACGGGCAGAGGTTGATCGATAGCTCTGCGCACTTCTCATGCATGGGACCATCCGCGAAGTAGTGCGAGTCCGCGCTGGCCTTCCCGCCGACCCAGTAGCAGGACAGCTTGAGCTTGGTGCCGCAGACGGAGCAGAGCTTGTACCGGTAGTGTTGAACGTAGGTCTCCCCGTCGATCTGCCGGAAGTCCGGCTTGCCGTCGATCCACTTCACGACCACCGGGACGGGCATTCCTGCAAACGTCTTTAGACGTGCGATGGCTCGCGTGATAGGGCACTTGCTCATTGATGCTCCGTGTACCAGCGATCCATAAAGGCCAGCACTCGCTCGATCAGACTCATTGAATCACTCCTGTGTCTTCGTGGTTGGAAACGCTGGAACCGCAGAGCCGACAGTGAATCGTCGGCCCGGAGATGACGCAGCGCTCACCTACCCAGATATCGCGTCCGCAGGTGTTACAGTCCCGCGCCGCTGTGCATTCCGTCCAGTACGGCACAGCGGAAGTAGGCGGTTGGATTAATCCCGTTCTATGGTGATAGCCAAGCCAGTTCACGTCTTATGCCTCCTCGCGTAGTAAGTCTCCATCAGTGTTTCCCTCCGCAGCGGCAATGCTCCCGCGCTACCTCGTCCCACTTGTCGGAGACGGCCAGACGGTCGATGTTGTAAATAAATCCGTGGCTCCGTACCATGCGATCCGACTGCGCCCAGTAGCCCAGCTTCTTCATGCCGCGCACGCTGCCGGTCTTGTCGATGTTCGGGTGGCAGGTGTGCCCAAGGCAGATATGGTTGCAATTGCTAAAAACTTTCTCATCGTTCTCTTTCCTGTAATTTTATTTACTGCAACTCCGCAGTCGGTTGGGGTTATTCATGGGGGCCGCAGTTCTTTCCGGTAAACCTGTTTACGCGTGAATCCAGTGAACCCTGTTCTTGCAGTGAGCGCACCGCGCAGGAACGCTGGAGACTAGCCAGCGCTTTCCCTTGCTCGGGCAGTCGGGGTTAGTACACCAGATTAAGTATTTAGGTACGACTGCTGCCATCTGTGCGTCTCCTGTAAACCTGTTTTATGTGTGGGTGTAACCGTCCGGTTCGATACCGACAAACATGCCGCACCAGTTGATCCCAGCGTAGCGGTCAGAGCCGATGCCGCTTTCCTGCACGCGGGTAAAGAACTCGTGACGGTTGCGTGAGCCATCCGGGCTGCGCTTGTACAGCGCATTGATAGCCTCGACCTGCTTGGGTGTCATCCACTCAGGAATGACGATATGCGGTTCACCGCGCACCAGCCGTTCGTCGCGATCCTGTGAGCCAGCGGAATAGCCCTCAAAGTATGCCTCACGGTTGGACACGCCACGGGTGTCAGGCATCTCTGAATCGGAGCCGTGACGATATCCCAGCGCGTAATTCTCGGTCTTGGTCATGACTTTCTATTCCTCCGGTTTCGTATAAATTGGTTTAGCGTTGAGGTCCATGAAGAAGACTGCATCGCATTCGTCACAGGCTCGCAGTGCTTGCGCCGGGACGCCTTCGGCTGGCTTCGTATGCACCCACTTGCCACACTCAGGGCAAAGCAGGAACTCTCGCTGCGCGTCGCGTTCAAGGTCGGATGCTGATTGGGGACACACGCCGTTGGTGTGATCTGTGAATGGTTGGCCGCAGTTGCGGCAGCGGTCTGGCACGTCGTATCCGGCGTTGCCGCGCTGATGCTCCTTGGGATCGAGCGGTTCAAAGTGGGTCATTGCCTCTCCTGTAAACGTCTTTGTGTGAGGGTCAGATTTCAAGTGGCCGGTGGTTGCCGACCACTTTCATCCGGGGTAGGTTCTTAGGCCGCTTTCTGCGGGCGGGGGACAAGTACCCGGTACGCCTTGTGTGCGGCGACCAGCTTCTTCTCCGTGTCTGCGGTGGCGTTCTCCAGCCACGCATCGAGTGCGCGGGCTACAGTCTCAGCCGCGTCATAGACGGAGCTTGTCACCTTCGGTACAGGAGCGGCAGCAGGGGCAGGAGTATGGGTGGGCTTCTTGCCAGCCTTCCTGTCCTGTGAGGCTTGGACCTGAGCCTTCGCCCTCTCCGCCGTCTTGCCCTTACCCTTGGCGAGGACAGCGGCGACCTTGACGCGCTTCTTGCCCTTCACCACGGTCGCGCTCTCAGCGATGATCTTGCGCTGCTCGTCCTTGCTCACCTTCGCCAGTTGCTTCGCAGTGGTGACCTTGATTTCGCCCTTGGTGACGGCTTCCTGTGCTTCGACGGCCAACTCTGCCAGTGCAGCGCGATCCTTGACCCACTTCGCAGCGTTCGCCCTCTTTTCGCCCTGCTTCGCCTCGGGGAAATAGATAAGTGCAATCTCTTCGTCGGACTTCTTGAAGCGTTTACGCAGCAGAGTGATATTCCAGCAGTCGTCCATTGGCGAGGTGCCTACGCGGAAGCGGTTCTCGCTGATAGCCGTGATGAGAGCCTCTTCCTCGGACAGAGTCTCGTAGATACCCTCAACCTTAAGAAGCTGCTCTTCGGAGGTTCCCTTGGCGCGGAGCTTCTTGTTAATCAGGTTGATGGCATGGTAGCGGCAGTAGCCGAAAACCAGAACGGGCTGACCCGCATCGTTCTTGCGGAACTTGACCGGCGTGTCCTGACCTTTAGCCTGAATGTCTGCGGCCAGAGCTTCAACAGCAGCCTTGACATCAGGGTTGTCGCGCTCGTAACGCCCATTTAGCTGGGGGTCGAGGACAATGTTTTCGGGGTAGTCGGCAACGACCAGCGTGCTAGTGCGCTTAGTCGTATCGTTAGAAAAGCTTACGTTCATTTTTTAAATTTCCTCCCGTGTGATGTTTCGTGAATGCGAGCATCTAACCTCCCTGAGTCAGATGCAGTTTCGTCGTTACAGTCAGCTTATTTCCTCGGTACTGCGGTGTCAAGCAGAATCTTGGAAATTCCCTAACTATTTTCTTCTCATGTAAAGGGTTATAGGTGAGATGTCGAGTCTCACCAAAACATGTTTTTGTAAGGTTTTCGGTACTGCCGTGTCAGCGGGGGGAAATTCTCGGCAAGCCAGAAGCGCAGGATAGGCGCAGGATGGACTGATATTTATTTCGACCTCTCGATTATGAAGCTGTCTTAACCAAATGCATCCCTAGTTTTGTCCGCGTCTCTAGGAACTCAAGCAGGGAAACCTGAGACTCAGGCTTCATAATAACCGCTTCCTGCGTGGCGTAATCAAAGACGTAGTATGCACCGTCGCCCGCTTTGGCCACTTCGGCGCGGATGCGGCGGGTGGCTGCGTCAGTACATTTGATCTGCATCCCGCTGTCGCTTCGACGTAAGCCCACCCTAAAGCGTTTAACCGGCAAGTCTTTGGCGACAAGCACGTCAGCTAGATCGGTAATGATGCAGGCAGGTGATGTACCCGTCCACCATGCGGGCTTAGGACAGGGTTCGCCCTCGGCAGTGAGTGCAGGTGTGGTTACCGTGCGGGCCGGGTCGGCAAGGTTGGCGGACTGCCAGATGGCGATGCCGCCTCTGTCGCGTATCCACTCGGTTACCTGTATCGCATTCTCAGGCGATGTGATGTACGGCTTTAAATTCATTCACTCCCCCTGTACTGCGTCGAAGATGCGAGCGCCAGCGAACAGGACGATGGCTGCGATGATGCCAGCGATCCACCCAAGGTGTATCCAGACAAGAACTATCACGGCGATGATTGCCGCCCAGATTAACCAAACCATTTTGATGACTCCTTCCCAGTCAGTGTGTACACGGAATCCAGTACGAATGTGTAACGTTCTGGCGTGTCTCAGTGTCGTAGTGCGTATGTTGGTAGTTGCAGGACTCACCGTTCGGCGTGTCCTTCGCGTCGGAAAAGTATGCTGTCTCACCGTCACGGGGACAGGTTGCGGTAAGGTCGTAGCCTCCCGCGTCGGCAGTAGCCACTGCGAGTAAAGCCAAGGCAATGAAAAGCGTGAGCTTCCTCACGCGCCACCTCTCTGCGGCTGAACTGGCGACCGCCAGTCAGTGACGTTGGCCTTGTACAGGCGGTCGAACTCGGAGCGATCCTCCGGGGTTAGCTCGGTGCGGTACTCGCTAAGGTTGCGCTCTAGATCGTCGGCGCTGCCGATGAATGCGCCTCCGCCGTCTGACATGGTTGAGGCTGCGGTGACGAAGCCGTCAGACGTAATGCTCAGGCGGGACAGTTTGCCGCCGCGCCCGTCGCGTACTCCGTAGTCATGGCCGATGATTGCGCCCACGATGGCGACCAGCTTAGGGCTGAAGTTGAACTTGCTCGGATCGATGCGATCTGCGAAGTCGATGACTCCCGTTTCGTTTCCCATTGCGATTCTCCTGTAAATAGGTTTTAGTGTGCTGCGTGGCCGGGATTAGTCGGCCACGGGGTTAGGCGGGGTGAGTGACACCAGACCTGCCGTAGATGACCACTGGTAATTCACAGGCTCGGCGGACTCAACGACTTGGTAGCCCTCGGCCAGCGTCCATGCTGCCACCTTGTTGCGGCCATAAGACTCAGCTTCCTCGCGGGTCGCCAGTGCAATGCCGTTCTGGTAATACTTCGGGTCGTCGTAGACTTTTATTTCTGCTTTGAAGCTCATTGTTTAAAATTTTCCTCCCGGTTGGTTTCGTGTAAACACATGCCCCATAAAAAGCTTGCGCTTTCGGATGCCCATCGATGATTCCTGCGACTGCGCTTGTCCGCAGGACAATCAAGATACTCGCGGCTGCGTCCAGCCGCACTAGATTTCCACCCAGCCCCGCTACACCCGGTAGGGTGCTGTTTCACGAGGGTAGTACCTGACGGGCATCCGAAAGAGCAATGCTCTTCCTTGAAGATACTTACTCGGTACTACGGTGTCAAGCAGTGCCGGGTAATTTAAATTTCCGCCCCTCGGCCTCCTCAATGGCCTCGGCGGGCAGGGGAACCTCGATCCATCCAACCGGGGCGCACGCATAGGCCGTCTTGCTGTTGAGGACAATTACGTCGCCCACGCTCATGCTGCGGTTGCGGTAGTCGGCAGGGTGACCGATGTTGAATGTCTCAAACAGTCGATTGCAAGCGTCGCGCTCCTCAAAGCGTTCGCGGCCTTCCTGCGTCTCGCGCATATGCGCTGCCAGTTCGCTGTCAGGCTCGACCTCGCCAGCATACGCAAGCTCCAGCGTGTCGCCCTCCCGGTAGCCGCTGAAAAAGTCTGTCTGCGTGTTCACGAAGAACAGGTACTTCATTTCGATCTCTCCTCTAAACCAGTTTCAGTGTGCGTGTGGCTTCGATTGCAAAGCGTGCCACGGCGTCATGGCATCCAGCTTTTCCATCAGCGTGCCACCGTGTACTTGCCAGTACAGGTTCGCGTCCTCGTAGTTGGTGAAGGGTCGCCCGTTGACGCGGTACTTTCGCTCGTCCTCTCGGGGTTGCTGTGCGGGTGTCATTGAATGACTCCTGCGCGTTGTGCGAAGGCAATGTCGTCGATGACTCCAGCGGAGCCAGTGGCGTAAACAGGTTGGCCGGGATAAAACCCTCGCCCTTCTTCGTAGACGACGCCATAGGCGGGTGCGGGTTGCTGGCTGCGCTCAAAGGCTCGCTCGGCGGGTGCGACGTGCTGCTCCCACTGTTTGCCAGTGTCGCTGTGCCGGGATGGCTTGTACGCGTAGCGGTAGATGCCTACGGGAACCGTGACGGTATCGCCTGAATCAAGCTTGACCGTCACAGTGTGAACGTCGGATGGCTTCGTTTTGTAGACGTACTCCACAATTAACTTCTCCTGTAAACCTGTTTTCCTGTGTACTTGCGCGATCTATGCCAGCGCATCAGCGGCGGGTGCGGGGCAGGGCAGGACTGGCGAATCGCTGTCTGCATGTAGCGATCCGCAAGCACTGTCTCCACGTGGAAGGTCAGCAGCGCCACGATGCATCCGACCAGCAGGGCATTCACGGCGATCCTCATCGAACCTCCGGGAACTGCATCCCGGCCTTGCTGCCGTGCTTGGTGTAGAACGCTTTGATAGGTGCCAGCGTCTTCTTCAGGTCTGCATCTGTCGGCTCGGGCAGTCGTGGATATGCGCCCATGCCCGCGAACATATGACCGTGCAGGATAGTCATCAGCTTGTCGGCTGCTTTCGTCGGAAGCTTCCAGTAGGCCCAGCCATCGCTGTGCTCGTTGACTTCATTCTTGAACGCGTCCAGAAACCTTGCGTACTTGCCCAGCACAGGATGCGACTTGAACCTCTCCGCTGCCTCCTCAACTTCCCACTGATTCATCCACATAATTTTTTCCTCCCGGTTTGTGTAAATTGGTTTATCTGTAGGCGCTGCGTCGTTCAGCGCGTCTCTTTGCTTCCTGATTGGCTCGCTCTACCTCCGCGTAATCAAATACGGGGTCAAGTAGTATCAGCGTCTCGCCATCCACGGCTAAGTTACGCTTGGATATCTCGACGAGGTACTCGCCGTAGGAGCATGCCCAGTTCACCAGTGCGCGTACGTCATCGCGGATGCTCTGCGGCAGTGCGTCGTCCTCTTCGACCAGTGAAGCAAAGTCCTCATTGACTCGCTGCACGTTCAGCCTTTCGTTGTATTTCGGCTGCGCCTCTCTCAATGCTTGCTCAGCGTAGCGCTGGAGCACCTTGAAAAGGTTCCATGCTGGCCTGTTGCTGGCCGTCAGTGGCTCGTAGAACTGTGTGCGATACAGAGTCTCCTCGGCAGTGAACTGCCCGCACTGTTCCAGCTTGGGGATGTGTACGCCGTCAAGGTGGCTGAGTAATTCCTTGCTGTTGTCTCTGTCGCTCACTTGGAGATAGACGACGGCAGGATTGGAGACGCTGCGCCATGCAATCGTATAGCGGCCTTTGCCCAACTTCTCCACCTCTACGGCTGTACCTGTGTCCAGCGTCAGCATGGCGCGACGCGGCAAACTTTTTAAAGTGACTGTCATTTACCCTCCCGGTAAAGATGTTCTGGTGTGATTGCGTTCTAACCTCGCCGTTACTGGCGGATTGCCGTAACGATGCCGTTCTCAAGAGCGCAGTCTATTTTGCCTAGACGGATGGCTTCGGCTTCGCTGTCCGCGTTCACGGTGACCTCAAAGCGAAACGTCCATGTCGGTTTTAACGGATCGTTTATCAGCGTCGCTAAGTCTGGCTTCGGCTTTGCCTCGGCCTCGGCGCTCTCTGGGAACTCGCCCTCGACTACGATAGGCTCGCGGCTTGGCGCGATGCCAGACTCGTACACCAGCGCCTCCAGTCGGGTATCAAACTGGCGACGAGTCGCCAGCACATAGGAACCGCTCTCATCGCGGCAGATGACAAAGTGCTTCATGGGTTTTCTCCTCCTGTAAATCAGTTGTGGTGTGATGCGGCTCATGCCGTGCGGTTGATAATCTCCTCGGCTTGCTCCCACGTCAGCGGCTGCGTCTCGTCCGAGTATGTCGGCTCGTCGTTGTTAAGTGTGGCCGTTGGATTGAACAGAGTCCCGTGTGCGGTATGCTTCTCAACGTTAAACGTGATACGTGCAAAGCCTTCCGACCTGTACTTGACAGGTTCAAAGTCGCGGTAATCCTCGTATGTCTGGAGTAAATACCACTGGTTGCCAGTCAGCTTCGGCTCGCGCTGTGCTGGCAGGTTGCCCTCGTTGCGTGTCGTGGCTGTTGCCGTATCCGTCCACGGACGCGATACGTTCGCGGCTGTATTAATCGCGCTCTCGTGCTGCCACGAAGTAAGCACAGCATCCGGTGTGTACGTCTCCGTATACCTGCGCTTGAAGCTCCCGCGCAGAATGGACCCAGCGGGGATAATGGCCGCGCCTTTCAGTTCCAGCGCGATAGAGCGCAGCGCGTTGTCGGCGGACTCGGCACGCGCTCGCTTTTCCTTCTCGGCTCGCGTGAGTCTCGACTTGCGGTCTAGGATTTTAACTTCTGTGCTTCGCCGCAAAGCTTCCATGTCGATGTACTCGGCCACTTCTTTCAGTAGCTCCTGCGGTGTCAGTGATTCAAATGCAAGCATGTTTCTCTCCTGTAAACGTGTTGTGGTGTGGTGGGGCTTACTTCGATTGCAAGCTGGCGTTTATCGCCGTCGCTCCTGCCGGTTGCCGTGCGAGTATGTCTGCCGCTTCCTTGGCCGGGATCGTCACGCGTCCAAGCTCTACCCATTGCTCACCGCTGCCAACAACTGGAACGATCAGCAAGCGCGGCTTGCCCCATGCGTTCTTTACGTCCTTCACCCAGCATTCAACGGTCAGGGACTCGAAGCGGACTAGGACGTGTGCGCCCAGCGCGGGGATCATCTCTCTTGCTGTTGTCATTGACTCTTCTCCTGTAAATTGCTTTGTGTGTGAAGGGCCGGACCCTTGCGGGTCCAGCCTGTTGATTACCAGCCTACGTACACCGTCTCGCCAAAGGGTGCCTCGCGTTCCAGCGTGGCCAGCCAGAGCACCGGGACTTGCGGTTCAACCTGCGGGAAGATGCCCAGCAAGTCAGTGATGAAGATCGTGCAAACCGGTTGATTCTCGTCTGCGTCGATTGCCTCAAGCACGGGCCGGAAGTCCGTTCCCCATCCGCCCTTTGGCTCCCACACCAGCGTGTCGCCACGCTCAAGTCGTTGTACGTGGCAGACTTTCTCGTCTGCGAAGTACAGGGTGACTCCAGCGGGTTCGACCTCGTCCAGAACCTCCTGCACGATTGCTGCCGCCTTGCCTAGCGCGACTTGATCGATTGATCCAGAGGTATCGATGGCAATGGCCACCTCGCCCATCTCCTTGCTGTGCCGCTTCGGGAAGAAGTAACCGCTGCCCGCGTAGCGGGGGTTGGGCCTCTGCCAGTCGTAGGACGCTGCGTTGCTCTCTTGCATGAAGCGCAGGACTAAGCTGTACACGTCCACGCGTGGTTGCAAGGTCTGCTCGAATGCTCGCGTGAGTGCTTCGCCCGTCTCCAGCCCTTGGCCTTTGGCCAGTGCTGAAGTCTGCGCGACGCGCTCTTTCCACTCGTCCTCTGAGGGTGGGCCGTCGCCTTCGGCGTCACTGTCTAGCGGTGCATCGCGGCACTCACCCAACTCGTCGCCCTCCTCGTCGCCGTCGCCCTGACCTTCGCCCTCGCCTTCGCCGTCCTCGTCGCCAGACTCCCCGTCGCCCTCGTCCTCGTCTCCCTCTCCGTCCTCGTCGCCTTCTGGCTCGGACTCGTCGCCTTCTTCGTTCTCGCCAGACTCACCCTTGCCCGGTTCAGGCTTGGGCTTGTCTTGCGGTTCGTCGAATGGCATGTGGTCGTATATCCACTCCGCTGATTGACCTTGCTCGTCGCCTTCGGCGTAGTATGCGCCGTCCGGCAATTCGAAACCGAATCCGCGAAGCAGGGTATTAATCGCCTTGTCACAAGCAATATTCCAGCGTCGCATATCGCGATTGCCACGCCGCCACGGATGCCCCAACGCAACATGCAGGACTTCATGGGCTACCAGCGCAATCAACCGCTTCGGAGTCAGGCTTAGGACGAAGTGGGGGTTGAACCCCAGACTCCGCCCGTCCACCCATGCCGTTTTGCAGCGCGGGTCAGCCAGTAGCTTCAGCCCCATCGCCAGTGCTCCAAGCTGAAACTGGTCGAGTACCAGCGTCTGGCGTGCCTTCTCAAACCGCGTGACGGCTTGGCCAATGGCCGCGTCCATCGCGGCCTGTGCCTCTACTCGTGCGCTCATTTCAGCGTGTCCTTTCCAAATGCATTGAGCATGTCATCCATAATGCTCTGTGCTCTCGCGGCAGTTTCCAGCCGCACGTTTACGTTTTCGCGGAGGATGTCCGGCTCGCTCATGGCGAGTAGCTCGGTCTCGCGCCGGTACTTCTCCAGTGACGCGTCGTCGGTCACGTTCAGGCGGGTGAGAATGTCGCAGATTTCGCGGGCATTCGTTATCAGGGTGTCCTCGAAACGCTTGTACCCGGACTTCGTGTTCCCCGCCTTGCCCCCCAACGTTTCCTTGATGCGGTCAAGGCATTTGTACAGCTTCTTGGCCGCTTCGCCCGTGACCTGCTGCGCCATGTCGCGCATATCAGCTTCTGCGGACTCGCGCAGGACTGCCAGTTCAGCATCGCCCAGCGTGACGCGGAAGTCAGCGCTCGGCACGGGACGCGGAGTCACTTGCATATCGAAGCGTGCCAAGGCATCGTCTACATTCGGCCAGACTGCGTCCTTCGCCAGCCCATTAAGCTGAACCTTCGCGCATGTGACCAACTCGCGCCAGTCAAGCTCCAGATTGCGCCGCAAGCGGTCGTACTCAGCCTTGAACGTACGCCATTGATCCATGTACGGTTCATAGTTGAGCATGGGCAGGATGTGCCACCCGTCGCGGTTCCACGGCAGGGTGTTTTTGTAGTGCCACTGGCGCACGGCGGACAGGTGCGATACCAGCGCGTGGTATGCGTTTTGCTCTTCGCCCGCTTCGCGCTGCCGCTCGGTGTATGCCGTCTCAGGCATCAGTCGCTGCGTAAACTTGCCGGAGCCTTTGGCCGCGCCGTGCTTCTCAATCACAGCTTTGGACTCTGCCTTGTTCTCCATTGAGTCATTCCAGACTGGCAAGCTAGGATGCACGAGGATGGCTCGCTCGTGCAGGTTCATTATCTGCGTCATCATGATGTGTGGTTACCCCTTCCCGGTAACTGCTTTTGGTGAGTGGCGCGGTTCCCATGCCGCGCCGATTTTAATTTTGCCCCGCCAGAATGTCGGCGTACTTGCCTTGCTGCATACGGATGTATGCGTCCGTCAGGACGACTTCAGGATGCAGCTTCACAGAGGTCCGCATGATGAGGGTGGAAACCTCGCCGTGCTTCGAATCGAATAGCCTCTCCGTGTACGTTGCGACGGCGGGAAAATTGGTGCGTTTGGCCACGCGTGCAAGCGTGACGGCTACGGCATACAGTTCACCGGGTGACTTCGGCAAGGCTGCCGTGCGGGGATTCTTGAGGATATCGGCCACGTCTACCAGCGAACGATGCGCCAGCTTGAATTGCCGGTACATCTGGCCAAACGTTGCGCCCACTGCGCCCTCGATAGAGATGCGCTCGGTCTCAGCGCTCATGCCCCATGAGTCGATATGCGAGACGTGCTCCCATGTACGGGCGCAAGGACTATTCGTCAGGTCCGCCGTGGGGGTGAATACGTGGAACGCGTCCGGGTTCAACTTCAGGAAGGCAATCAACATAGGGCTGATGCCATGCGGCAGCGCGAAATTTTCCAGCCAGTAGTCGAGGTCAGGAATCAGTTTCACGATGGTGACCATGCGCGACTTGACCGTTTCCAGCATGCCGCGCACGCCCGCCTTGTGCTGCCGCTCATTCGTGGCTGCAATGAGCGAGACGCACTGCGGCAGCTTGTTATTGTGGAAAAGGTGCATGGTGGCCTTCTGCACATCCTCATTGCCTTGCGCCAAGTCGTCGAAGAACCATCCTGTATTCCTCGTCGCGGCCAGTGCCAGAGCATGCTCGCCTATCGGCAGGAAAGCGCCGCCATTGATCGGAGGCATGCCGCGCAGGTCAGGCGGTTCAATGGTTGCCGGGTACGTGGTGAGTGAGTCCCACTTCAAAAGATCGGTCAGAACATGGTTCACGATTGCGGTCTTGCCAATGCCGGGGTCGCCCGCAATGCATACGGGTTGACGCGCCGGGATAGCCTTCAAAAGTAGTTCAATCAGTTGCGCCGGTCCCATTGCCGGGACGGGTGTAGCGGTCTGCTGTGCAATTGCTGGCATTTCATTCTCCTGTAAAGGTCTTTAGGTGCATATGCGCCTATCGCTTGCCTCGTATCTGAGGCAAGGCATAGAAGCATTTCAGGGTTACTTGATATAGGCATTCAGCCCGACAATCACGGGCTTGCCGTCCACGGTTGCCGTGGTGGCGATGTTCCCGCCGCTGGATGCGACGATCAGCGTCCTGCCGGTCTTGGACGGGGTGGGTTTCTGCAAAGGAATGCGGATGACTAACTCGTTTTTCTCGATTACAACTTTCATGTTTTTCTCTCCTGTAAAAGGCGAATGCGCCTATTTCAACCCTCATGCAAAGGACTGAAGTAGACACACGGTAGAGGCTAAAATCGAAGCTCTACCCGTGCCCTCTCTCCAAACTCTTATGTTTGGTTGCCCGTCTCACGCTCGCTTGCTTCGCTAGGTCTGAGGTACTTCGCCGGTCACCATCAAGCTTTCCTGTCCCTGAATCGTCGCGCCCGTCTCTATGGACTCCAGCGCCGCCGCTCGATTCAAAGCTGCTTGTCTATGCTGCCTCACGGCAGTAGATGACCCGTCCGTTTCGCTCTAACTCTCGTGGATCGGGATACGCGCCATTACAGCGCCTTCGGCCAGTTCAAACGTTGATTGCTGGTGTCAACTCATTCCGCCCGGTAACTCTGCTGACCCCTTTCTCGCCGTCCCTCGCTAGGGACTGAAAGCTCAAGGACTCCATTTCAGCTTCGGGCTATGTTGTCAAAGATTCGGCGGTTCATCTGCGCCACTAGCGCCCCCACCATGCCCGCCCCTTGGGGCGAACTCACTAAAACAACTATACACAGAAACTCGTCAGTATGCGTACACTTGTACATAATTATTTTAACCTCTGTATTCAAGCACTTGGAAGGTTTTCCACAGGGTGTGCCGTTGACACCTCATTACCGAGTAGGCAAACCAGACCCGACGGGTATCCATATATGGGGGAAAAGTTCACCGGGTAGACCGGGACAGGATTACACTAGGAATGCATTTCAGAACTGGACTTGCCCCCAAGCCAAACCTTGGGGGTATTTTTTGCCCGCCGCACCTCTCCACACGCCAGCCCGGATTAAAATCACCCTCTCAGGTACAGGGCGCAAGGAGTCATGCTTCCGGTAAGCCTAGAGACGCGGTCTCTCCGCGTCGCGGGGGTGATCCCCGCCCGCCCGCCATGCTCCAAGCATTCGCCCGCTTGCTTGCCACGCCACGCGCTACACTGCGCCCGCCATGCGTCCGTCGCCCACCCGCCTACTCAATAGCCCGCCCGCCCGTGCGACGCCGCACAGCGCCAAGCTTTCGCTGGATGCAGGAACCGGTCTCGCGCTTCGCGCAATTAAAAAAGTCCCGCCTTGTCCAAACTGCTTTTGTCCACGTTGTCCGCTCAATTTGCTTTCGCCGGTATCGCTCAAACCCCTATAAACATTGGGTAAACTCCGATTCTCTAGATTCGGACTCCAGCCCCGCCCCGCCCGCCGCCCGGACCTGTGCCGCCCTATGCGCCTGTCCATGTCCTCGCCCGAGGTTGTCCCGTACCCCACGCCTACACTTAAGCAGTAACTCCTTTTCGCCTCTCACCTTGACGCACGTAAACTCGGAGGCGCAGCTTTGGCGCAGAAAAAAAATTGGCGGGAATTTTTTGGCGGAGATTTGGATAATTCCATACCAAAATTTAGCTAGAAAAATCTGTGGATTTCTACTCGCTACAAACGTCTAAGGTTACGGCGAGCTAGGCGCAGCTTAGGCGCAGCTTGTGTGATTCGTGCTATTTACGCAGAGTGGGAGGAGTGGTAGGGGTAGTGGTGGGAGTAGTAGTAGAACCGGATACAGGGGTAGCGAGATACTTCGCCGGTCAGTTTTCCCCGACTTCCGGGAGGCAGAAAGGGGTGTGTTAGCGACCCGAGAGGTGCTGCGACACCCTGATCTATGGAAACGGGGAAGCGAAAGTTCTCTACTACCCCTACTACTACCACTACTCCAAGAGGGGCCGGGAGGGCAAGTATGAAGCACACGCGGGCGGTGGATCAGAAATACCGGCTGCTGCGCGAAGAGGCGCGGTACAGGATGTGGGAAGGGAAGCGCCAGATGCAGGCGGTATACGAGGCGCGGATCGACGATCTGGTGAAGCAACGGCAGGCCGAGATCGACGCGTTGCCGGATTCCCCGGAGCGGGTAAGGAGCGACCCCCATCGCGAGGATCGGACGCAGCGCTATTGCGCGACCTGCGGCGGCGCGTTTCTACTGGCTACGGTCAGGAACGCCAAGCTGCTTCAGCGCGTGATTCATCTCCGGCGGACGGATACGGACAGCGAGGAAGGCTGGCACTATAAGCTGGCCGCGCTGCGCCATCCGCGCAAGAAGTACTGCTGCTATCCCTGTCAGGTGGGCCGGGAAGATGGGCACAATGCGCCCTGCTGTTTGCTGTCGGAGTTGGAAGCGGACCTGAAATATTACGAGGTGGTTGAGGGGATCGAGGTGGATCGTGAAGCGGCTGTGGCAGAGACTGTTTCCAAGCTGGGTGGCGGAGATCAGGCGGGAGAGCCGCCAGCGCACGCTGGATGAACTGAAGGCGTTTTCCACCCATCAGCCGATTGAGGCCGGGGTGGGCGTGGATGTGGAGCGGGCCTATTGGCTGATGAGGCTGGTGATGCGGCAGGAGTGGGTAAAGCGGGCGGGACGATGACCAATAAGGCGCGTGGCGCGAAACCACGACCGGCTCTTCAGCAGGTAGCCAACGATTCTATTACCGACGCCGAGTGGCTGGTGGCGCTTCTGAAAAATAGCGGCTACTCGCCCTGCCGCGCCATCCATGCCCTGCTGAGCGCCATTGTCGTGATCACCATCGGGCAGAAGCAGGAAGAGATACTCAGCGAGCCGCTGGATGAACTGGTGGGGCATTTTGCCGCGCTGCGCGAATACGAGATCGAACACGGGCCGAAACAACGGGTGCAATGATGGAAGTGCTTGACAACCATAAATACAGCGAGTGCCAAAACAAGAGAGTGAACCACCAGTGGCGAGCGTACCAGTGAATGGGAGTGAACCATCATGGGTGAGAGTACCGGAGAAAGTGAGTGAACCATAAACAAAGAGAGTGCCATGGTTCGAGAGTGAACCAAAGCAACTGCGAGTGCCATTAGATGAAAGTGAACCACGATACTAGCGAGTACCAGAGGTTTTGAGTGAACCGATGAGCATGAGCGTACCAAGAACCGGGAGTGAACCACGGTAGATGCGAGCACCAGTAAAGTGGAGTGAGCCAAGTCAAGTGTGAGCACCAACTGCTCAAGAGCGAACCAGATCAGGAGCGAGTGCCAATTTAAGTGTGTGAACCATCATGGTCGAGCGTGCCAAAGAGAGCGGAGTGTCAGCCAGACCCTTGGTGAGTGCCATGGTAGTGGAGTGAACCCAGTAAGAGATGAGAGTGCCAAGGATAGCGAGTGAATCAACGATGAAGTGCCTGAAGTGTGGACATGAGTGGGAGCCGAAGGTGGAACAGCCAGCGCGGTGCCCCAACTGCAAGACGGCGACCTACATGTTCCCTCCGGGCGTGGGCTTCGGCAGGGCCGTGCCCCGCGTCAGCGAAGGGGATCAGGGCGTCTACAACCCGCGTAGGGTGATCACGGAGCCGAAGGGCTGGAACGATCCGACGCCGCTGGTGATGGTCGAAGAGATGCCGCTGGCGGAGGCGCGGAGGCGCTACCCCGATGCTGCGATCTTCGATCCCGAGCATCCGGCGATGGCCGATGAGGTAGCGAACGTCAGCGATGCACTGAGGGGCGAGACCGCCCATCCTGTCGAAGAGGGCGAGGCCCTGTTCGCGCTCGACGAAAGCAAAGAGCCGGATATGGATGAACTCCGGAAAATTGCTTCAGGTGAGTTGGACCCCACCGGCTACAAGCGCCCGCCTGTGAGAGAGACAGCCGCTGTCGGGATGTGCGAATACCGCGAGCTTGACCCGGAGTCGAATGAGTGGGTCTACTGTTCGCTGCCGGTGCATGATCCCAAGAAGCAGCGCCATGTGCCCGGACGGAGGGAAAGCGCATGAGGCTCTTCGGCTGGTTCCGCAGGCAAACACTGATCGTGATGCGTACTGAAGATATGGTGCTGGTCCACCCGGAGACAGACTTCTCGTACCGCTGTTCGGCGTGCGCTTCCGAGGTCGGCATCTATCCCTCCGGACAGGCGCTGATCCGCCAGCTTGGCACCAAAAGGCTGCGCATCGTCTGCAACCGCTGCGTGGACGCGGGCAAGGTGTCGCGAGCACAGTTGGCCCCCGGCGCGATGGCCGAGGTCGGCGAGTCGGTCAGGAGAGAACCATGAGCGATTTTATTCGCGTCTACGGGATGAAGATGAGCCACATCGGCACCTGCGCGAAGTGTGCGAAGTCGCGGGAAAAAGGGAACCACAGCCAGTGCGACCGCTGGCCGGGAATCAACTCCATGCGCTTCGGCTTTCACTACGTGGCCAACTCCAAGGAAACCACCCTCGCCGAATTAAAGCGCGTGGTCGAAGCCATCTGCGCAGGCGACAGCGATCAGACCCCGGTGCAGTTCGAGATACGTATCCGCCAGAGGCTCAATCCATGACCTTCCCTGATATCTCCCGCGAGGCGTGGGACGCGGCTATGATCGTCGATGATGTCATCGACCACTTCTTCAGAGACCACGATCTCACCCGCAGCGAAGGCGTCACCCGGATTCCCGTGGTCATTGCCAAGCTGGTGCAGACCACCATCGATAGAGCCGAGGTCAACTGGGAGTTGGGCAAGCTGAAGGAGTCGGATGAGGCGCTGGTGATGTACATCATGCGCCACTTCGATGATATCGAGCATGACCCTGTCACCCTGCGTAACCGGGCGGCGGCGGCGCTCCACGACTATCACGAACATCAGCGCAGGGAGGCACAGAGTGGAACCCGGCCCTCTGGAGAAAATTAAAACCATGCCCAAGATTGCCGCACCTCTCGCCCTCGTCGCCAAAGGCTTACACTGCGACTGCTGTCACGCGCCCGATCCCCAGTACGACTACGACACCAGCAACAACATCGTGCTCGAAGCGTGGGTCGAGTCCGGCCCCCGGCTCGCGCCGCCGCTCATCCTCGACCGCTGGTGGGTGGTCTGCGGCGACTGCGAAGCCCTGATCCGCGACAGGAACTTTACCGGGCTGCTGGAGCGCGTGCTCGCGGTCCACGAAGAGCGCAATGGCAAACACTCCGAGGCCGACGCCTTGGACCGGCGCAGGATGTTCACCCATCTCTACCGGGCGCTGGCCGAAACCGGCATGAAGCCCTGCTTCATCTGCGACGCCTGTAAGTCGGTCAGCTATCATCCGGAGGATCGCAGGCATCGCTATTGCGGAAAGTGTCATGAGTTCCGCTGAGGAGGCGCGATGACGGAAAGCATCAGTGTAGACCGAAGCTCATGGGAGCGCTGGAAGGAACGCGCTGAAGCCTGCGGCCTGCCCGACATCCTCTCGAACACCGCCCTGATGGTGCTGTGGCTGCTGCTGGGCGAGAACTGCTGGAGACGCCATGACCCATGACGAGCTACGCGCCAAGGCCATGAGTGTGCTGCGCCGCCCGCCGGTCACGTGGACACGCACCGGCAAGTGGAAGGAGCGCAGAGCGGGCTTTGCCTGCGGCGTGATCCTCTCGGAGTTGGCGTCGGTGGCAGGCGACATCCCGGACGCCATCGGCTGGAGCTACGGCCACTCGGTGCTGATCGAGTGCAAGGTATCCCGCAGCGACTTCTTCCGCGACGCCAAGAAGCCGCAGCGCCAGAACGGCTCAGGCGCGGGCGAGCGGCGCTTCTATATGGTGCCCAAGGGGCTGATCGAACAGGCCGATTTGCCGCAAGGCTGGGGACTGCTGGAGGTGGATGGCCGGGAAGTGATGGAGGTCGTACCCGCACCCCGTCGCACGCTCGATCTGGCTGCGCACGTTCAGGAAAAGCTGATGCTGCTCTCCACTATCCGGCGCATCCGTACACGGGAGTTTTTAATTATTCAGCGCGAGGACGGCGGGGAAGGCGTGGTCGCATGAAAAGCTCTTTAGGAGACAAGGCATAATGGCGCTTGAAGTGGAAATGGAACGCGGCTGGGAATGGCTGGAAGATGCGGCACACGATCTGCGCCTGACTGGCAGTATCGCCATGAAGTTCATCGTGGAAAACGAGCGCAGTGTCGTCATCATGCTCGTGCCTGAGTCGGAGGTCATCAACGATCCCGATCTGAAAACCTCAGTCGCCCAAAAGGTGCGTACGCTGGTGGACTCGATGGACGCGCATACCGTTTACCATCTCTCCGATGCTTGGACGAGTACGGTGAATAACGCCAGCCAGAGGCCGGAGTTAATCCGCAAGATTGAGGAGCTAGGCATTCGCCGCGCCTCTGATCTGGGCCTGATCGAGCGCCGCGAAGCCCTGATGTGCTCGATCAGCACCCGTAACGGCGAAGGTGCGACGCTGCGCTGGTTCTATCGCCGCGATGGGAAACAGATCACCATGGAAGAGCGCGACCGTCCCGGCGGGGCCATGAAAGGCAGATTCTCCCACCTGTTCGACAAAGGGTCTGACCATGATCGGCGATGATTGGTTCATACAGGCGATTGCTGCTGCCATCGCGTTAGGGCTGATCTTCTGGCTGCTCGAACGGCGCGAGCGCAGACGCAGGCAAGGGAAGTAAGTCTGCTAATAGGTGTGCCTACCTTAGTAATCTAAGTCAGTCAGGGTACTTACTGTATTACGGCATAGATGGAAATTAATTTCCTTGGAGTAATGCTCCAAGCATCTTCTCGCCGCTACGCATCTTTTAAAATCCATCGCAACTCTCGCGGATTTTAAATCTCATCAAAACACTGAAAACGGTAACAACCGAACTCTGCATCTGTAACTGCTCTGGTAACTAACAGATCAGGCGGGAAGTCTCACACACGAGGCGCAGCTTCTGAATCACACGATGCGTGCGAAGTTGAAAAATATTTACCCTGCCTGTGCAAAACCATGCGCAAGACTCTTGACTCAGGAGGATGAGGAAGAGGAACATGACCAAAGTCAGTTAGCCACTCTCATCGTGATGTTAAGGGCCATATGCACAGCCGATCAAGCTTGAACCCCACCCGATGAATGTTGGACCCGCAAAAAGATGTGTCACAGCCAGCTTGGCCAAAAGTTGGGAGGCTAGAAGTGTCCGAGCAATTAAGAAAACCCGTGAAGCCAGTGAGGCCGCGCAACCACTGCAACCGTTGCGGGCTGAACTGGACGCAGCGCAAACCCGAAGACGGCAAACCGCGTGAGTGTCCCGAGTGCCACAAGCGCAACTGGAGTGATCCGCCCGACGAGCACCCCAACCCCAATCAAGAAGCGGCACCGCAGGCTCGCATGAGCGCGTAACCTGCCGTATAACCTGTGTTACTTCCGGGAGAGTAAGTCAGTGGCCGAGTTATTCGTAATTACGCGGAGCAACAAACAACCTTACCGGTTGCACCCGAGGTACGGCCATGCGCAGCCTTGACGAACTGTACTGGGACAGCCACTGCAATGAGCGCTGTGGCTGCAAGAGCCTGAAAGAGGCGTTGGCCAAGCATCCGGAATTACGCAAGGCCAGAGACGGCGATGAAAGCGAGGCAAGTTCATGCCAGCCGAATACCTCATCCTCAAAAACCGAGTCGCACCGATAGAGCGCTGCCCCGACTGTGGGGCGTACCCCTTCGACTGCTTCATGCGCGGCATGGTGAAGAGCTACTGGCGGGCCTTCTGGGGGCGTCCCTGCTGGTGTGTCATCTGCTCCCAGTGTAAAGAGATCGTGGGCTACGAGTTGGCCTGCCCGCGCAACTCCCTGCGGCGCACCCTGTACGACATCTTCACCTCGTTCAGAGCAAGGCGCTCGTGATGATCCAACCCATTCACCCAAAAGAAAGGACTATCCCCATGGCCTACATCCGCGAACGTTCGAACGGCACCAGTGTCGTCCATCCCCATAAACTCCGCGCCATGCTGAAAACTAAAATCTCCGAGCTACTCACCCGCTACTCACTGGACGAGGTGTTGAGCGAAGTCGCTGCCCAGCGGCCCAGCTTTGACATCCACATCTGTCCAGCCAAGACCGATACGGTCCCCGGCACCAAACCCGAAGAACAGGAAGCAGTGGAGGTCTAACGATGCCCTGCGGCGGCGTGTATCCAGTCCGTATCATTCCCGACGATGGCGGCATTCGACCCGCCACCATGACTCCCGCAGAGAAGCGCACCTGCTTCTGGTGCCGCAGACCGGGTGCAGGGCACTTCTATGAAGAGTGGGACGCGTACGTCCACGCCGCCTGCTTCCTGCATGATCTGCGTAACCATCCGGACGGTGAAGCTGCCATCGCACTGATCCATGGGCACCAGATTTACCTCGACACCACCGCTGACCAATATCCCGTGCTGACGCCACAATGAGCAGAGGGCGTGACACGTTGCTGGCGGAAATTAAAAACGGGGGTAAGGAATCGCCCTGCCCCCTGTGCGGATTACCCCGTGTCAAGCGCAGCGACTACATTCGCTGCTGCCGGTGCGGGACCAACTGGGTAGAGGGTGATCCGCTGGACAAAGACCCACGGAATTTCCGCCAGCGCAGGTTGATCGACGATATGCAGGCCATGCAGATTAAAAAGAGGGAGGAGCCGGATGGACGAAGCTAAGCAGTTCTCCGTCGATGGAGACGAGGTCGTGATCCGCATCAGCGCCGATGACTACGACTGGCTCCTGATCATGATGGGCTTTGCCGTGGGCGCGGCCTGTGAGAAGGATCGGGGGATGGCGTACCGCTTTCTCGATCTGATCAACCGCGTGAACAGGGGAAATCCCAACTTCATACCGTACGAGATACCGCAACACCTGAAAGGAGACTAGGCAATCCGTATGGCCCACTATCAGGTCTATCTGCGCGGCGGCGTGACCACCGAAATACAGGTCGAGAAGAACATCATCGTCAACTCCACCAAGCTGGAGAACGCCATCGGGTTGAGCTTCGCAAGGTTCAGCGCATGGGTCAAAGAGAAGGGCGGCGAGATCGTTCTGGTCATGGAGCCACCCTCTCTGGAAAGGATCAGCAAGTTATGGTGACAACACAGAAAAAGCCCGCAGCCTCCGGCAGGGTAGAAGTTCAGGACGAATTAAAATTGCGCTGGCCCGAGGGCTGGAAGCGAACCCTGATTGAGTTGCGTAGGGGGCAAAAGCGATGGGGCAAGACCTCTTCCTACTACCACCAGAGCGTCATCAGGGAACTGACGCTGATGGGTGCCACCGCCATCCTGATCACCCATTGGCCCAACGACAAGGAGCGCATGGACCCCGGCGTTGCCGTGTGGTTCTCGCTGGTCAAGGAAGACTACTCATGGCAGACGCTGCTCGATCTGCCGCCCGCGCCCACACTGGACGAGATCGACCGCGCCTTCCGCGACAAGGCGAAGCCCATCCACCCCGACCGGACGGACGGCGGCGATCCCGAGATGTTCAAACGGATGGGTGAGGCCAAGAGGCGGGCCAGAGATTGGGTTCTGGGCGAGAATGCGGGCCGTCATGAGCATGTGATGGCGCTGGACCTTTACACCAGCATCCACTCCAATCTGGCCGGACTCGCGCAAGCCTTCAAGGCGTTCCGATCCTTGCAGCGTCTGGGTATGCCCACCATTCTGGAGCGCGTGCTGGAGGGAGCTTTGAAGGGCGTACTGCCTATGACGGCATCGGGAGGTGCCAATGAGCCTCGTACTGAACGTTCCGCATAACCCGCAAGACACGATCACCTCACTTCAGCGCGAACTGCATGACCGAATCCTGCGCATTCGCGAACTGGAAGATGAACTCGACAAAGAGAAGCTGCGCAACCGGGGCGTCGAGGTCAGCGCCGCAAGCCTGCGCAACATTCTAACCCCGCTCTACAACGCCATTGGCGGCATTCTCGGCCATATAGACGCCATGGATATCACCGCCACGGACGGACGCAGCAGCGAAGACGACAAGGTGTGGGAGTCGTGGAAACAGAAGCTGGGGGGAAAGACGGCAGCGGCCATCGACGCGCTGCGCATGCACGGCCCCATGACACAGGCACAGTTACGAATTCAGCTAGGCTGCGCGACGCGTACGGTCACCAACGTAGTCGGAGCACTGAACAAGGCCGCGCTCATCAACAAGGCCAACGGAAAGATCGCGCTCAAGGAGTTGTACAAGTGACACTCTGGACGTTGTGCAACCCACACAGCTTGTCTATGGTGATCGAAATCATAGGCGTTCAAACGGTGCGAGCTACCTTCCCGGCGATCCCCGGCTGCGAAGGAGAGGGCACCCATCTCGATCCTTGGAAAGCACGCGATATGGCGATCCTCAATTGCGCACAGTCAATTGTGGCGAAGCTGCAATCGGAGTAAACGTCATGCATATTCAGGTCGTCAGCACAGAAGGTGGAAGACACGAACTTATCACGCTCACTGAACCAGTGACGATTTTGTGCGGCGAAACATTGGACCGTTTAATCTGCGGAGCCACGGAACACTGGTTCAGGAAAGACGGCACCTACGACGGTTGGGGCATGAATCTGGCCGACACCAAGATGACTCCAGAGGAAATATCCAAGCTTGTCGATGAGGTCGAGAAGGGCCGGGTGTTCCCGTAAAGAACACGGAGGCAACGATGGGTCTAAGCACACACAACTTCGACACAGAGCTTTCCATCTGGGCAAAGGTTCACAGGATTCACAACTCCCATCCGGGGAAGGTTCTCCTTGACGGTCGGGAGGTTTGCCTAGAAAAGCTCCACGGCAACTTGTCTGACACCTTCGAACCAATAGCAAGGAAGAGAAAGATAAAGCCGCCAGAGAACCGGCCCCGGTCGGCAGATTGCCTCGTTCACCGCAATGCGGAGTTTGCCCAAGCGCATGCGGAGAGGCTGGAGCGCCTGACCGGCGACCACTGCGAGGTTAGGAAGTACGGACCTACCCTCTTCAAGGTGATCCGGTATGACGCCAGCGGCAAGTGGGTCTTGAACTGTTCTTACTGAGGAGAGAAGCGATGCGTGTTCTGTTGATAGACGAAGAAGCCAAGGAAAAAGTCGCGCAGGTGATGTCCTATGCGCGACAGCACATCTACCACCCCGGCACAGATACCAAAGTGCCGGGAGGCCCCACTGTTATGGTGCTGGCCGAGGAGTTGACGCAATGAGTGACGATAAGGAAATTAAAACGCATACATCTGAAGACGACGAGTACTTAGAGCGGGCGAAGAAACGCGCCTTGGCCTACCTCGATCAGCTACACGATCCGGCGCAGGCATTCACGTCGATGCTCAGCGACATGACCAAGAACCCACATTTTAGGAACCATGCAGGCAACATGATCGGCACGGGGATGATGCTGATTCCCGGCTGGATCACCAACCCGGTCGAGGTGCGACGCTGGATTGAGGGCTATCGCTGAGTTATTTCTTAGTCTTTTTCTTAGCTCTTGCGACCCTTGTGACTGGTTCCGGTTCTGGTTCAGGTTCCGGCTCCGGCTCTTCTTCTTCCGACTCTTCCGGTTCCTCTGGCTCTGGCTCTTCAGGCTCCGGTTCGGGTTCCGGTTCAGCCGGTGGTTCCGGCTCAGGCTCCGGCTCTGGTTCAGGTTCAGGCTCAGGCTCTGGTGTTGGCGGTTCCGGTATAGGAAGCCCAGCCAGCGTCAGCAACTGGACGTATCCCTCCTGTACCATCGCGTCTAACTCTTCCTGTGTATGCTGGCCAACCCGCACGCGGTCGTCGCCGATGTCAACCGCTTCCCCCGGAGCCGCTTCCCCGGATTGCATACTGGGCAAGGAAACCCAGTAGAACGTTTGTTCGTTGACGCTGATCCGCCAGATGGCGCAGTAGCCAATCTCACCGTCCGGGACATGGCCAAGCTGCATCATCCCCCATTCGTCATAGCCAGCGATATCCGCCAGCCAGCCGCGAAAGCTGGCACGCTGCATCTCCAGTTGTTCACCGGGAGCCACACCTAGTGCTGTGAGAATTGCATTGGAGTTCGGCCTGCCTTCCTCCATGCGCATGGTGGCGTCTTGAATCTTGAGCATGTCTTCGCGACGCATTGCTTCTGCGAACTCTTCCAGTGTTGCGACCTGCTGCATATATCAACCTCCACTGCCTATAGTAGGTCTAGAAGCGAACTTATCCGACACTTATTGTCCCCAGATAGATTCTTGCTCTTCACGATGCGCGGCCAGCACGCGGCTGCGGTGCGGCGCAGGGAGATAGACCATGCCACCCATGCCACCGGGTTTAGGAGCGAGGCACTTGCCCGACACGGCTGCGTTGCACTCTGGACACCTGATAGAGAGGGTCTCGTCATCATAGTTGTCGAAGTCTAGGTGCAAGTCCATTGTTCCTCCTCTTCCTCCTCTTCCTCTTAACTACTCTAGTTATCCACAAAAGTTTTCCACTTATGCACCAGCGTTCTTGACTTAAGGCGCAGCTTAGGCGCATGTTAGCAGAGTCGTGAAGGCTTATTCACCATGCCGCTGTTGGAAAAGATTTACATGCAGGAGAGAATCACTGACCTGCTCGTTCGCTTCTGGGGGTTGGGCAAAGAACTCAACGCCGAGGAGAAGGACACGCTTCTGACGGCACTTGACGCAGAAAATAAATCCATTCGCGGGCCGATCCATGTGCGAGCACTGGAACGGCTCCGGGAGATGGGGATTGAGTAAACATGCCAGCCGACAAGGACGCGCCCTGTGGACGCTGCCACATGCCTCTGAGCGAGCACTGTCCGGGGGATGTGGTTCACGGCGGCATCAAGTGCCGCACTCGCCACTGCCTTGCGCCGTTGTGTGACTGCATAGACTATGTGGAGACGAGAGATGCCGCGATCCAAGCCAAGGCCGAGAGCCGAATCGCAGACCGAGGACGTAGACCTGAAACAGCGTAGAAAACGCGCCAACGACTGGAAGCTATTCCGCCGTAACAACCTCTTTACACAGAAGCGGCTGGCCGAAGTGATCGGCGTGTCGCGTCGCACCATCCAACAGATCGAGGGCGGTCACATTACGCCGCGTGACGTGACGCTGCGCCGCTTCGCCGTCTTTAAACAAAAGTGCAAAGTCAACGCAGATTTAAATCTGCAACTTGTAGAAGGAGAAACTGATGGCAACGGAAGTAGATGAGTACGTCGAACCCTTGAGTGGCGAAGAGATTGTGATCGATCTGTGCTCGCGGATCGCTGAAAAGCTGCGAGCGGATTGCAACCTGAGAGAGAGCGATGCCTACAGCGGCGGCTACATGGCCAAAGTAACTGTCCATCTGGAGGCTTACGGGATGGATACGGCCAACGTGGACGTGACAGTTGCAACCGGCAAGCCACAGGACACCCCGGATGAACTGCTCGACACCGAGTACGAGATTCCCCGCGAGGAAGCTCTGAACAAGGTGCGCGAGCGCTCCGACCAGCCGGTGCCCACGCTCACGAGCGAAGGCGGTCAGCCGGTGGTAAAGCAGCGCCGTTACGTGAGGGGCGCTGAGAAGGTGGGCGGGGGAGCAAATTAAAATTTTCCGCGCACTGTTACGCGGCGTGCGGCAGTCTTCGAGGGAACGGGAAGCCCAGACTGCCGCACGTATTCCGCCGAGGTTCAGCGATGACCGACGACCAGATGAATGCGTTTGTCGAACGTTTTGTGCTATCGTTCGAAAAAATAGGGACAGCGCTGGAGGGTCTGGATGAAACCTACCGACGACACCTCGACAAGCTCTACCCGGCCCGCGCAGAGCGCCGGGAAGCGGTCGTTACGCGGGTCCAAACCGAAGAAGACCGCATCCGCGAAGCCCAAGGCTCAAGCGCGAAGCCACTCGACCAATGGCTCAGCGAAGTCGAAGACGAAGAAGAAGAGCGGGAATATATTGGAGTTCGCGAGCGGGTCTGGCTCGACGGTCAAAAGCGTAGGCAAACTGAAGAGAAACCAGCAGGGGATTGATCGCTCGGCAAATGCCCTCAAGCGCATCCGCGTCTCCCCGGAACAACTGGCGCTCGCCCCCCAGATCACGCCCCTGCTGAAGCAGGCCGCAGGTGGACTGCAACAGGTCATTACGGCACTGCGCTTCTCCGCCGATACTCTCGCGCTGGCGTTCCTTGAAAAGTACGACTCTATCCCGACTGGAGATCGCGAGTACCTGTCGATTGAGTCCATCGCTCTGGCGGCGGGAATCGACATCACCCACCTACTGGGATCGATCATGGTCTCCCTTCAGCAGCACGCGGTCAACGCGACACGGATTATCGCCATGACGAATCACCCCAAGATTACGGAGGCCAGAGTTGCGTACGGCATGCTTCCGCTGGGTGAACGCGACCGCACGGCGCTGGATACGGCGATGGGATTCCTGCCCAGCCCCAAGGGGCCGACCTTCATCGGCAAAGCCATTTTCGGTTCCGGCAAAAATACGATGGATCAGCAGCGGAGTGATGAGGACGACGATCCGGGAGACGATGGTGATGGCCCCGATCTGGACAAGCTCTTTCCACCTGCAAACACGATGCAGAATAAATTAACCGCGATCCGGCAGAGAGCGTTACCGCCTCCCCCGAATCAGCAATGAATTTTTTAATTGCGGCAGCGTTTCCTTCTTGACGCCTGCCGAAAACAAGCTTAAGTATTGATTCGATAGGGACACAGGCTCCTCTTCTCAGAGAAGGGACAGGCAATGGCTCTGGCGACAACGCCAGAGCCATTTCTATTTGCGGCTCATGTACTCCAACAGAACCATCGTCGATAACTTGGAGCAGTTCGAAGCGCAGGAACGGTGGATGCCTATCTACCACACCTACGACGAAGTGCGCGAGTTCATCGCCTACATCGACTCGCTGACCAAGATCGAGTCGAACTCCAAGACCAGCTATATCTCCGTGGTGAAGCCGATCAGCAGCCAGCGCCAGAAGGACATCGCCCGCTGGGTGGAAAACGAGCAGGTGTTATGCGGCTTCGACAGCAGCTACTGGGAGCAGAACTACGCGTGGGTCTGCGACGAAAAAGGGCAGATTTTTAAATTTCATAATCGCAAATCGCAGGATGTGTTCGACGCTGTCATCGCCGACTTCGATGAGCGGCAAGTCTCCATCGAATTACTGATCCTGAAGGCGCGGCAGGTGGGCATCTCCACCAAGACGGCGCTGAAATTTATTCACCGGCTGATGTTCATTCCGCACACGCAGGCGGTGATGGCGTCGGTGATGAAGGAAAAGTCGGAACTGATCGGGCGCATCCTCGATACCGCATACAATCGTTCGCCATGGTGGCTGGTGCCGCGCCGCATGCCGAAGCGGTCGTTCGACAACGGCTCCATCCTTTCCATTCAATCCGGCATGCAGGCCACGGGACTGGCGCAAGGCTGGACTCCCACCTGCGTCCATGTTTCCGAGCTTGCCGACGTTCCGAATCCTAAGGTCACCATCGAGGAAGGATTGTTCCGCGCCGCGCACTCATCCAGAAACCTGTTCATGGTTCTCGAAGGAACGGGTGGCGGCAACACCGGATGGCTGGCGGAGACATGGAGAGCGGCGAAAGCGGATTGGCCCAAGGGGCTGGCTCGTCTGTTTCCCATGTTCATCCCTTGGCCTATGTGCCCGGACATCTATCCGGAGCCGGACTGGCTCAGAAAATTCCCCGTGCCCGCCGAGTTCGAGAGCCGCCAGATGCATGACATCACCCGGAAGCACGTAATCAAGTGCGAGTCGTACATCCGTAACACGCCCTACCTCGCCAAAATCGCTGGCACTGGCTGGCGCATGCCGGTCGAGCAGAAGTGGTTCTGGCAGTTCTATTACGACGCGGCCTGCAAGAACCACACGCAGAAGACGTGGTCTGCGCAGATGCCCGCCGACGATTATGAGGCGCTGACCGGCGTGCATGACACTGTCTTCGATCCCGAAGTGCTGGCCGAGGTAGAAGACCGCATCTACGAAGTCGAATCCGACGACTACAAGCGCAAGCGCAAACAGCCGGTCGAGATATACGCCATCACCGGCCACGATGTGGACGAGGTCTTCTACCCGCCAGAAGAGCGCATTGACTGGGAAAAAGAAGTGGTACGCGTCGAGTGGGACTCGTATCGCGGCCACCACTACGAGTGGGACATGATTCCGCTGCTCACGCTGGACGAAGACAACGAGCGGAACACTCTGGACTACCTGCTGATCTATGAGTGGCCCAAGAGGGGACAGCGCTACTCCTGCGGGATCGACACGGCAGACGGGCTGGGCAAAGAAGACGAAGAGCGCACCTGCCTGTCGGTGGCCAAAAACCGCTTTGGGGGAGACTGCGACCAGCAAGTCGCTGAGCTTACGTCGAATCGTATTAACTCCGCGCAGGTCGTCGCCTTTGCCGCCTGCGTAGGAGCGCTGTACGGGCCAGCCTGCCCGGATGCGAGGGGTATGAAGTACTGCATCGAGCAGATTCAGGGGCCGGGAGACACCTGCCAACACCAGTTGAAGATGATGGGCTTCTTCAACCACCATATCCCACGCCGCTACGACTCGAAAAAGATCAGAGACGAGTCATCGAGAAAAGAAGGCTTCTATGCCAGCACGTGGTCCATCCCCCTGCTCATGACGCGATTCGTCGAGGCAGTGAATGGCGGCTGGTACGAGCCACGGTCGAAGTGGCTCATCGAGGAATTGCGCACGCTGGAGCGCCACGTCACTACCAACAAATCAAAAATGGAGCACCAGACCGGCAAGTTTGATGATCGCGTGCGCGGCGCGGCGATGTCGTACTTCACCGCGCACGACATGGACGTGCTGACGGATCGGGCACAGAAACGCTACGCGCTGCCGGTGAACAAGCGGCCCGTGGCCTACAAAGCGGCGTGTAGCGCCAGTCGGGCATCCGTGGGGAATTGGTGATGAAAAATACGCAGCTAAGAAATAAGGTCGTGTACTGGGTGGACCGGAACCAGCAGCTTTACATGGGCCTGCCGGAACAGTTTCCCGCGCCGTTCGGGATGGAAAGAATCATCTGCGTCACTGCCCAGCAGGCCGAGTACTGGTCGAAGCGTATGCGCGAGCAGGAGCGGGTCAGAGAAGAGGCGAAGGACGAGGAGCGCGAGAAGGTCGAGGGGCCGATCCGCAAAAACCTGCGCAGCCACATCCTGCATCTGGCCGGGAATGCCCGCAACAACATGAACCGCGATTTTCTTCTGATGCACCTTCGCCAGTACGACCAGCGTGCGGACCTCACGAAGACAAGGCGGACCAGCTATCTGCACAGCGAAGCGTTTGAGCAAGGGCGTTAATTATGCCGGTCATTCTCGAAAGCACGGGATACGTAAATTCGGCCAGTGATCGGACGTACTGGGCTGCGCCGAAATTCGAATCGCATCCCAGCGCTATCTTCGGTTGGGTCGAGGAGCAGATTCAGGAAGGCGAAGGCTTTTTGGAGGGCCAGCAATGCTATCGGGAATGGGCCTCCAACCTGCGCGTGTTTAATGCGATCTTCCGCGATACCACCAAATCGAAGCTGGTCACCAACGAGCTTAAGTACGACATCCGCAAGTTCTGCGAGACGCTGGCGCAGGTAAGAGAGATCGCCGGGTATGCCTCCGACTTCCCCGGATTTAAAAAGATGGCCGACATGCTGACGAGAGTCTCCAAGGCCGTCTATCACGAATCCGATTTCCCTTTTCAAATCCTCAAGGCTCTCCAGTACGCCAGCGTGATGGGTATCGGCTACCTGTGGCCCAAGGTGCGAGCCGACGAGTACGGCTATGGCGAAAGGAAGATGGAGTTCGACGCGCTGGGATTGCTGGATGTGGTTCCGGTGCAGATACCGCCACGCACCAATAACGTACAGGACGCATACGCGATCACCCTGTACGACTACATGCCCATCGCGGAGGCGTGTACAAGATTCCCACTGTTTCAGGGTGATATTCAAACGGTCGGCCCGCGTAACTTCAGTACACGCTTGCAGGCCCGCCGCCTCGACTTTGCGGAGCGCACCCGCTACGGTCAGCAGGGCAGGAGCTTCGGTGATCTGTACGCGGAAATCCGTTGGACGTTCATTCGTGACACCCGCATCAACACCACCGGCTACGAGCTTCCCATGGGGGATTTGGGAACGACGTGGTTCTACAAGGTGCCCTTTGTCGGCCAGCAGATTCTCGGCGGCGTCTTCAACGGACAGCCCTACATGCGCTCCGCCACTCCGGAAGACTGCCGCGTCTATCCCAACCTGCGGCTGATCATCACTTCGTCCGGCATGAACAAGCCGATGTACGACGGCCCCGGATTCGACTGGGATTCGAAGATGCCGGTCATTCAGTACACCGTGGACGACTGGGCATGGGAGCCGCTGGGCCGCTCGCTGGTGGGTGATGTTTCCACGATTGAAGTCACTACGCGCAAGATCGAGCGCAAGATGGACGCGGTCATCACCGTCACGCTCAATCCGCCGCTGGGCTACAACAATACGGAAACCGGTGGCCCGAAGATCGAGCACTTCGACATCTTTGAAGAGGATGTTCGTCTGGGCGTGGATGGCAAGCCGCGTGAGACGTTGCAGTCGGTGCTACCCGACAGCGTGCGCGTCGAGGGCGAACATTTTAATTTCCTGAAGTACCTGAAGGAAGCCAAGCAGAGCCAGCTTGGCCTGACCGATCTCGGCAACCTTCAGAATATGAAGATGAATCTCGCCAACGACACCGCAGATAAGATGCTGGAGTCGATTGGACCCATTGCCAAAGGCATCGCGGCCCGCATCGAGCGCGGCAACAAGGCGGTTGGCCAGCGGATGAAATTCCTGATCCTTCAGTGGTTCGACGTACGCAGGATCATGGAGTACGTAGGTCCGGAGAACGTGGCTCCGGAAACCTTCGATTACAACCCGGACGATCTTGTTCCCAGCCACATGCCCAACGAGATGGTCTACGGGAATTATCCGGAGGGCGCGTCGCAGTATTCGCAGCTTGATCGAGCGCGGTGGTTCGCCCGGAATATCCGGCTCATCTCCGCACCCAGCACATTGCTGAAGATTACCCAGATGCAGCGTCAGTTGATGATGCTGCAACTGAAGCGCGGTGGTGCGCCGCTCTCATGGCTCACAGTGTTCCAGAATATGGACATCGCGAATCCGGAACGGGAGATCGAGAACAGCTTCAAGGAAGATGCCAAGCTGCAAGAGATGAAGATCATGGAGCAAATTTCCATCATGGCGAAGCTGAAAGCCATGGGTATTGACCCGCAGGCACTGGGCGGCGGCGAAGGCGGTGGTGGCGGTGGAGCAGCCAAGGGACAAGGCAAGGGCGGCGGGAGACCATCGAGTGCGCAGAGAGCGCCGCGACTGGGAACCAAAGGTGCTGCCGGTGGTCAGCCACGCACCGTAGTGAAAGAGTCGTAAGATTAAACTTCCGGGAGAATGGTCATGGCAATAAAGCTCCAGACGCAGAACGATTACCTGCTTACCGAAGTAGTTATCGATATACCTCCTGACCGAACGGAGCAAAATAAGCTGCTGAGCGAGATTGATGCCCTGATGAGGGCGTCGCGTGGCACAGGTAAAGTGGTTGCACAGTACTCCAGCGGCGGATTAAACGGAATTAACGTGGAGCAGCGATCAAAAATTCGCGGCGCAGTCGCAGATAGAGTGCGCGACCTCGTTGGTATCGAGAGCGTAGAAATTAATAATGGCTACCATAAGTAAGATGCTGCGCCTAACTGCGCCTAATCTGCGCCTATCTTCCATACCTTTGAGTTAAGCTCGCAAGTATTGCAGATTCTGCAAAATAAAATCTTGACGACAGGGAATAGTTAGGCTTAGGTTTTTATGAAGATAAGTTGAGACGCAGACTCCTCAGTAGGTACTGGGATAGGTCATGGCTCTGGCGGAAACGCTAGGGCCATTTTCATTTGACCTAGCCCCAACCGAAAAAGGAGACTACCATGGCCGGTCGTCGTCGTCACACCGCTGCTGTAACCCACATCAGGAAAGTCACCCGCAAGCGCCGCACCCGTCGTAGCGGCAAGCGGTCAGCCATCAAGGCGTAGTTGTAGCCCACCGTTCGAGGTCAATCGATGGCTACAGCACCGCCAATGCCGGATCAAGGAGCGCAGGGAGCGCCGCCACCCCCGCAGGGTGGTGGTGCCCCTCCTCCTCCTCCCGACCAGAATGGGCAACAGCCCGGTCAGGGAGATCAGCCGCAGTCTTCGTTTCAAGCTCCCGCAAATCCTATCCAGATACTCCTCGCGAAGTGGTCCAAGGTGGCCGAGCAAATGGCCGGTGCCGATCCTCGTCTCGCGGCGGGTGCGCAGAAGGTGCGCGAGGGCATTCGGGACATGCAGCAGGCCATGATCACGCCACAGCAACCGACGCCACTGGGGCAGCAGCCTCAGTGATCAACCAACCACCTGTTTATTTCCGGGAGAAATAACATATGCCAACCGTTGAAGAGGTTTTGAGACAAAGCGGATTCACCAATGAGCAGATTGCGGCGCTCGATCAGCGGGCAGTCACCGCCTTCTCCGGGGTTCTCACTGAAGCCACTAAGGCGCAGAGCGCAGCGGAGCAGCAGCGGGCGGAAGCCAAGGCCGCGCAGGACGCAGCCGAACTGGCACAGCGTAGCAATATCGATTTTTATGAGAATCGCATCGCGCCTTCGTTGACCGCATGGGAAGAAGAAAAGCAGCGGCTCGAAAACGACCGCGCCAAGGCGAACGCGGAAGCAGCCTTCTATCGCGTGCAGGCCGAAGAGGCCAAGAAGACCGGCTTTATCCCTGCCGAAGCTCCCGGATTCGATCCCGCCAAGTTCGCTCCTCCTGCAAATGGCAATGGTCAGGTCCGCGACCCGAATAACGGTCGCTACGTGGCTGGCGTACCCGGTGCGACCCCCGGTTCCCCAACTTTCAATGTGAATGAGTTTGCTGCCAAAGCAGGTGATGCCATGGGCATCATCGCGGATATCAACTGGAACTACCAAACATTGTTCGGCAAGCCGCTCCCCGTTTCCCCAACGGAATTAATTAGAAAGGCCGATGAACAAAAGCTCGATCCGATGACGTACGCGTCCCGGATATTTAATTTCGACGCCCGCCGACAGGAGCTTCAGAAGCAGGAACAGGAAGCCCGCGATCAGAAGCTTCGCGAGGAAGCAATAGCTCCGTACGAGCAAAAGCTCAAAGAGAAGGACGAGGAGTCCAAGAAGGCTTTGGCTAACAAGGATCGCGAGTGGGCGGAGCGCACCGGCAACAACCCCGATATCCGCAGGCCGCAGGACAACGCCCAGATGTCATCCATTGCCAAGGCGGCGAAAACCGACCCCGCGAATTTCGATCCCTTGTTATTGAACGATCAGCAGCGCAGGTCGCTGACCGCGCAGATGATCCGCAAGGACATGGAAGCCAATACAGCCGCGTGACCTGCGGCGGACGAAGTTTTGAAGTTACCGACGATAGGAGATATCAGCCATGCCGACCGATCCGCTTTACAACGAGATAGACGCCAGTAACTTAGAGTCTGTCCGGCGCAATGTGGTATTCAACAACCTATTCGTCGGCACCCCTTTTCAGGCGAAGCTGCGACGCGCTGGCGTATGGGACGAGTTCCTTGGCGGCGCGGGCATGATGGAAGGCATCCTGTACGGTCGCACCCAAGGCGCGGCTGTCAATCCCGGCCAGACCATCACGGTCACCCGTCAGCAGATCAACACCGGAATTAAATTCCTGCCGAAGGCGTATGCCACGTGGTATCCGCTCGACGACTGGGAGATGGATGACGGCTCGGGCACGGGCGGAGTGATCAACTCCGGCCCATCGTTGATCGTTGACTCGTACCAGCTATACATGGAGAACCTTGTCCTGACCATGAACACCATGCAGGAGATGGACTCCTTCCGGCACGGTCAGGCGTCATCGGCATTCATCACCGATAACCGGACCAAGACTATCAACGGTCTGGACGAGGCGCTGAACAACGGGATCGATCCGTCGGTCTACGGCAACGTCTACAAGTCCTACGGCGGACAGCAGCGCAACGGCAACGTCGGCGTCGCGCTGAACTCGACACCCATCTACTGCGGCACTCCAACCGGAGGCACCGGCCAGATCGACTTTGCGGTGCTGATGCAACTGTGGTCGCAGTGCAAGGTGACGGGCGGCTCTCCCTCTCTGGGTATCACCAACGTGTTCGGCTTTAAGGCGGTCGCTATCGCACTCGATGCGCAGCGCCGCGATATTTCGAACACGCGTCACGATATCAAGTGGGATGGGCTGAACTTTAACGGTGTGGATATCTACGCCGATCCTCTGGCTCCTTCGGCGCAGGCACAGAACTACATCGCGCTTGGGTCGGCGGTCGGAGGTGGACAGGGTAACGCCAGTCTGGTGGATGGTGTTGGATCGAGCACCACGACCGTCGCTTTCACTACGCCGCAGTTCGTCAACCCGACGACTGGCGCACCGATGCCGGTATCGCCGACAGGATCGGGATTGCCGTCCAACCAAGCCATTTCACCGGGTGAGGTTCTCTACTTCTTAGAGCCGGAGTCATTCAAGATCAGGCCGACTAATAAGAAGGGCTGGAACTTCGGACTGCGCCGTGCGCCGATGCCGAACAACGTAAGCATCGATGCCTTGTTTATGAGGCTGGGTATCAACCTCTACAACACGCAGCCGCGCCACAATTGCTACGCATTCAGCTTCTCCGCATAACGCAAGTAAGAGGGTTCTTAGAAGGAAACGATGCCGCAGCAGCAGATCATCCCGACATGGTTGGCATGGAACAACGCTAACTTTGCCACCGAGTCCGGCATTCAGGACTTTCGTACAGGGCAGAACTTCCCTGCCGGTGGACTAGGTCTGGGTGACTACTTCGATGCGACGGAAAAGGAAGCCAACACCGCATCCTTCCTTCAGAATGGCCTACTTCACGCGGGTCGATACCGTCTCGTTCAGGTGGATTCCGGTGCCACGGTTGCCAATGTAAAGACCGGTACGGTCGGTTTTATACGTCCCGGTTCTTTTTTGCAGGCGATAGCGATTGCCGTTCCCGGCACGGGCGGGACTCCCGGTACTTACAACATCCTAGCGACACCGGGCAGCGGCGCAGGCGTGGGCGCGGCGATTCAAGTGGTCGTCGGGCCGACAGGCGGCATTCAGTCAGCAAGCGTACTTAAGGGCGGATTTAATTATGTATACGCCGCTCCTCAATTTGACCTGACGATCACTGGTGTCACGGGTGCGGTCTTGTTATCGCGCCTGAATTCTTCGCCCAATATCGTGACCAGTTCAGAAGCGGGACTTGAGCCACGTCCGGTCGTGTTTCTGAATGCAATCACGCCGGGGAGCTTCGGCTTCGTACAGGAACTAGGTCTGGCCACTGTGTTGTGCGGCCCGACTGCTGGCTCTGGTGGTAATGGTCAGGGCGACTGGGTGAACGTCACCCTCGCCAGCGGAACTGTAACGGCCACTGCCCTGACCGGGTCGCCGACTGGGCTGACTGTCGGGAAAGCGTTGGAGCCGGTTTGGGCCAACACGATGTTGAAAATCTATTTGACCAATGTTCCGGTGGTTCAGGACTAAGGAGCAAGTTATGCCACAGCAACAAATCATCCCGACTTGGTTAGCTTGGAATAATGCCAACTTCGCGACTGAGTCTGGCCTTCAGGATTTAAGAACTGGGGCGAACTTCCCCGCTGGCGGCTTAGGTCTGGGCGATTACTTTGACGCGACGGAGAAGGAAGCGAACGCTGCATCCTTTGCCGCAAACGGCTTACTCCATGCGGGCCGGTATCGTCTCGTGCAGGTTGATTCGGGAGCGACAGTCGCCAACGTCAAGACTGGCACGGTCGGCTACGCACGTGTTGGCTCGTTCGTTCAGAGCGTACTTGTCTCTGTTCCCGGCACAGGCGGAACCCCCGGCACGTATAACATCCCGGCTACACCGGGAAGTGGTGGCGGCAGCGGCGCGGTACTCACGGTCGTCGTCGGATCGACCGGCGCGATCCAGTCTGCCAGCGTGGCTCAGGGTGGATTTAATTATGTCTCTCTGCCTACTTTCCCGCTGACTCTCACAGGTGTGACCGGCGCTACGCTGTCAGCGCAATTAAATTCTTCAGGCAATATCGTAACCAGCCAAGACAAGGGTGTCCCAGCGCGTCCCGTGGTCTTCCTGAATGCGATCACGCCGGGAAATTTTGGATTCGTGCAGGAGTTGGGTCTGGCCAATGTGCTGGCTGGCGCGGCTGCTGGCAGCGCCGGTGTCGGTGACTGGGTGAATGTCGGCGCAGGCGGAACGGTAACGACCACTGCGGCGACTGGGTCGGCGATTGGAAGCACTATCGGGAGCGCGGTCGATGTGGCGGTTGCGAACTCGACGTTCAAAGCCTACCTGTCTGAGGTTCCGGTAGTTCAAGACTAGGGAGCGAGTAAAGGTGCCGCAGCAGCAAATCATTCCGACTTGGTTGGCGTGGAATAATGCCGACTTTAGCACGGCATCGGGCGTTGGCGACCGACGCACAGGAGAGAACTTTTCTGCTGGCGGCTTGGGTCTTGGGGACTATTTTGATGCTACGGAGAAAGAGGCGAATGCCGGTTCCTATTTGCCGACCGGTCTTTTGCACTGGGGAAGATATCGGCTTGTACAGGTGGATTCCGGCGCGACTGCGGCGAATGTAAAAACGGGTACGCCCGGTTTTATACGTCAAGGCTCTTTCTTGCAGGGTATACAAGTTTTCAATGCCGGTTCAGGCGGCACTCCCGGCACCTACACGATCCCCTTCCCAGCGGGTTTGCAGTTTGGCTCGGGCGGCGTCATCCAAGTGGTTGTTGGAGCGGCGGGAAGCATAACTTCAGCCAGCGTGCTTCAAGGTGGGCAGAACTACGTAGGAGCCTTCCTGATCCCTGCGACACTCCTGACCGCCGCCATACCGGGACTGACTGGACAGGTTTTATACACCCAAATGGGTGGCTTTTCTCCCAATCTTCTGACCAGCTTCGACCAGCTTCTCAATGTACCGGGACAATCGTTTCCCCAGACTCGTCCATTCGTCTTTTTAAATTCGATCACTCCGGGCAACTTCGGTTTTGTTCAGGAGCTTGGCTTGGCTACCTGCTTAGCTGGTTCAGTGTTTCCATTTGCTGCACCCAGCGCCCAAGTCGTAGCGTCCTCAACGGGATTCGGCACGGGCGCTGTGTTGGGCGTTTATCACATGGGCGCATCTCTCGATTGGGCGCAGCCCGGACAGCTATTCAGAATGATTATTCAATTTATGCCCCCATGTCAGGACTAAAGGAGCGGGTTTATGCAACTTACATTACTTAGAGGCTACCCCGATTTTGTCGGCAAGCGGGCGACGTTTGTCGGGTGGGAAAACGGACCCGCTTCGTATAACCAGACGACTGGCGATGTAATCAGCCTGCCGCAACGAAACTACTACATCGATGCGGTTGCAGGCGGGGTCAACAGCATAAACCTGACCACGGGTGTGATGGGCGGCTTCTATGTCAGGGCGCAACCCTCCGGGGTGGGGCCGCGAATGACGTGGGCGCTGTTCTGGTTCACGCCAGCGGGGGTGCCGGTCGCAAACGGCGTCAACCTCTCAGGCGAGCAGGTACAGATCGGCGGAAATTGCGGCCAGTACTAAGGCGCAACACGAAGTCTCGACCCCTCCCGGAAGAGACACAGGCAAACGCCCTTGCGGGGGAGCAATCTTCGCAGGGGCGTTTGAGTTATAGGGGCAAAGGAGAAACGTTATGGCGAGACGCAAGAAGGTATCGGTCCAGTGCGATAGCGATATGGGGCAGGGTGAAGAAGCTCCGGTGAAAAAGACCACGCGGAAGAAGACACGCAAGCGGGTGTCGAAGAAATAAAGGAGCGCAATGTCTCTGGGGTCCATGCGGCAAGAGTTACTCGGCATACCGGGTTCGAACTTCGGTCTTGTGACCACTCGAATCAATGAGGCTCTTGCTGCGATTCAAAATGAGAACGTGTTCTCCTTCCAGCTTCAGGTCAACGGGTGGCTTACTCCCGGCCTGTTGGGCGGGCCGACGACTACCTTTCTCAGCCCCGGCCTGATCACGATCAAACCGTACACCAACACGGTTACTGGCGATCCGGTAGCCTCGCAGATTTGGCAGGCCACCATTTTTAATCCGCCCTTATTGACCCAGCAGCAAATTCGCGTGCCTTACTACTCGCTGTACAACATCATCGCGCTGGGAAATAACGGCACCGTTTCTTATGCGAACATCATCAGCCCCGGCTCCGGGCAGACGCCGGGGACTTATGCGGTCCCGGTGATCGACGGGGCAGGCGTGGGCGGCGGCGGCATGGTTTCGATCACCGTAGGGTCGGACGGGACGGTAAGCATTCCTCCGGTGGTGCTGGCTGCGGGAAGCGCGTACATCATGCCGATCATCGACTTTTCCCAAGGCGGAAATCCAGCAGCCTTCAATGTCGGCTTGCAGGCAGTGCTGACGCTGGATCGGCCATGGACGGACCCGAATCAGTTAAACGCGGGCTACCTGATCTATCAGGCTTACTTTCCCGCGCCGCCCGGATTTAAACGTTGGTACTACATTCTCGACACCACGAATAACAACTGGTTGGACTGGTGGTCGTACACACAGGTCAATCTCTCGGAGAAGGATGCGCAGCGAGTTAATTTTCTACAGCCCACCAATGTGGTTCCGTATGGCATGGATACGCGGCAGGGAAGCGCAACTCTCGGGCAAATGCTGTACGAGTTATGGCCACATCCGATTATGCAGTTACCGTACACCTTCGGTTGTCAGACGAACTGGCCCGCGCTCCAAGCTCCGGGCGACACGGTCCCGTTCCCGCTGACCGACGAACTGGTCAAGATGCGGGCTTACGAAATGATGTACCTCTGGAAGGAATCCCAGAAGGGCGATGAGATGGAGCGCGGATCGGGAGCCAATTGGCAGTTTCTGGTGCAGGCGATGCGGGCGGAATACACAGATCGGCTCAAGAGAATTCGCATCATGGATCGCCATTTGGTCGATCTCTACTTTACGAAGATGCGCAGAATGCCAATGAGTCAGCAGGTGTGGGGCACGGTGACAGGTCAAGCCAACGTAGGCGGCTGGAACAGCTAAGGGATCACATGAAAACCTCTTTAGGTGAGAAGAACGGAGAAGCGGCATGAGCGGCGGCTATGGCGGCACCGGACAAGCAGCACTTCTGCGCCAGAATCAGCAGGTAGCTCTGTTCCAGCAGGCGACAAATATTGTTGGTAGGGCGAGCATTGCCATCCAGCCGGAGCGTCTTTCGTTTCCGACCTCGTTATCCGTCCAGATTTATTTCACCGACGTAAACGGCAATCCGTCCAGCCCCGGCGCGTTTGAGGTGGATGTCCAAGCATCGGACCTCGATCAGGATTCGCAGTATTACACCGCCAGCACATGGACCGGCCCTCTGAACGCAGGAGATGTGGGCCGAATTGAACTAGGCTCGATCCTCGCCAGATATGTCCGCATCGTAGTGAAGTCGCTGACCAATGCTGTCTACACGACCGCATACCTCACCAGCTTCGCAGGTGGCGGTGGCGGCGGCAGCAATGGCGGTGGCGGAGGCAGCGGCCCTGCATTGCAGGTCAACGGAACACCGACTGCGGATCAGGCACTTTTAAATCTGGTGGCCGGTCCCAATGTGACCATCGCCGACAACGGAGGCGGTGCTGTTCAGATTTCTGCTGCTGGTGGCGGAGCGCCCTCCGGCCCTGCTGGCGGCGATCTGACGGGCACGTATCCCAACCCAACTGTGAATGGGATTGCTGGCGCTGCCTTGCCAGCCAACTTCTTAGCGAGCGGCGCAGCCAGTCTACCCGCTGTCACGATGACGGGCGCACCGTTCGTAGGGACCGCCATCACCGCCACGCCGCTCCTTCTTCTTAGCCCAAGCGGCACACCTGCTGCTTCGACGTGGATTGCAGCCGGAACTTTCCTTGGCATCAACTCACCGACTGGCTTCTCAGGAAATTTAATCGATACCAAGCTCAACGGTGTTACCGTCTTCAGCGTAGGACAGGCGGGCGGGGGAAATGTCCAACTCAGCACAACGTTTCAGGTCATTCCGAATCTCTTCACAGCGACTTCAAACTCGCTTCTCGCGTGGTTTAGCGCCACAACGATAACAGGCGCTCGCGACACGACCCTTGGCCGCGCAGCGGCAGGCATACTGCAACTGAACGCCGGATCGACGGCAGGGAATACAGGCCAGCTTAACCTTGGTGCAATTCAGTTGATCGGTGGGACGGCTGCTGCATCGGTATCGCAGTTGCTCTGCACCACTCCGCCGTTTACGGCAGGTACGGCCACGACTAACTTGCCGGTTCTTTATCTCAATAGCAGCGCGATCTTACCGACATGGAGCACTCTTGGCACCATACTCGGCATCAATGCTCCAGCCGGGTTTGCCGGGAACTTTATCGACCTCCGTCTCAATGGAGGTGCCTCTGGTTTCGCTGTCGCTAACAACGGAACAACGAGCGTTGCGAATTTAAATATCGGCACATTCTTCACCGGGCTGGCTTCTCTCTCAAGAATGGGGATGAACAACGCGACGTATCTGGCGTGGTCGTCCACCACCGGTACGTCGGCAGGGATGGATACAACTCTCTCCCGCGCCAATCCCGGCGTACTGCAACTCGCCAGCAGCGCGACGCAAGGGAATAACGGTGAACTTGATCTCGGCTCCCTTCAGGTGATTGGCGGCACCGCTGCGGCGTCCGTGTCACAGATGTATTGCACCACGCCACCGTTTACAGGTGGCACCGGCACGACAAATTTCCCAGTGTTGTACCTGAATAGCGGTACGACACAGCCGACAACCTTCAGCGTGAGCGGCACAGTCCTTGGGATCAACGCTCCCGCTGGATTTACCGGGAACCTCGCGGATTTCCGCGTCAACGGAGGAGCAGCAGTACTTAGCGTGAACGCAGCCGGAGGCGTCACAACCCCTAGCTCTGTCTCGGCTACTGGCGGCTTCGGTGTTACTTCTACCGTAACGATAAATTCCACACTTACCCGATTCCAAAATGCTTACGTTTTGGGATGGTCGTCCACCACTTCCATCGTATCGGCATCGGACATAACTCTCTCCCGTGTTGCTGCTGGCATCCTTGGCGTAGGTGCGGTAAATGGAGCCGGAGTCCAAGGTACGATTCAGTTGGGCCAGATCATGGGCGGCGGCGGTACGCCCAGTATTGCGGCAGGTGCAGCCGCTGGGACAGCCCCAACGGTCACCATCGTCTCCAATAGCTCCAATCTGGCGGGCAGTGTCAGCGTCACGATTGGCACGGCACCCGTTGGTGGTGCGCCGATCCTGACCATCACCTTCGCAAACGCCTTCACCTTCGCCAACGCTCCTTTTAGCATGCTCACACCCGGCAACGCCAATAGCGCCGCACTGACCGGCCCGACACAGGTCTACACAACAGAGACTACGACCACGATTGTCATCAACGCTGGAGCAACCGCGCTGACAGCGGGCACGCAATACGTCTGGAAGTATCACGTAGTCGGGTAGGTAAGGGAGGACTTATGAGTGGTGGCTATGCCGGAACAGGACAATCGACGCTTTTGCGCCAGAACCATCAAATAGCCCTGTTCCAGCAAATGACAGGCATTGTTGGCGCGGCGAGTATTGCCGTGCAACTGGAGCGCGTTCGCCTTGCGGCCCCCACCTCAGTTGCTGTCCAAATTTATTTCACCGACGCGCAGGGAAATTCATCCAGCCCCGGTGCCTTTGAAGTCGATATTCAAACCTCCGACCTCGATCAGGACTTGCAATACTGCACTGCTAGCACATGGACTGGTCCTTTGAACGGTGGCAACGCGGGCCGGGTTGTGCTGGGGCCGGTCTTTGCCAAATACGTCCGGATATTTGTGAAATCGCTGGCCAACGCCTCCGTGTATACAACTGCCTATCTCACCAGCTTTGCAGGCGCAGGGAGTGGCAGTAATGGTGGCGGCGGAGGTGGAGGAGGTGGTCCTGTGTTACAAGTCAATGGCACGCCGACCGCAGATCAGGCGCTACTCAATCTGGTGAATGGCCCCAACATAACCATCACCGATGAAGGCGCAGGAGCCGTTCAGATATCAGGCACGGGCAGTCTCAGCGGAAATGCTCCTCCGTTCTTCCGGTATTTTGGCGACGGCTCCGACGGCTCATGGACGGACCTTGTTCCCGCTATCGGCCTCTTTGAAAACTGGTATACGACTTTCACCCTCAATGCTGGAGTCACGCTCACTGCCGGATCGGGTGGGCAGTATCCGATGGTCATCCGTGCCACACAGAAAATTACCATCGCGGGGACCATTACGATGCCCGCATTGCGGCCTTTCCCGATGGGCTTGGGCGGAGGCACGGGTGGTGGTGGTGGTGGTGGCGCTGCGGCGGGTACGGCGGGCACATTCATGGGCTACGCGGGATCAAATGCTGGCACGGGCGGGGCGGCGGGCGGCATCGGGCTTGTGGGTGCGGTCGGCAATACGATGCCTCCCAATACGTTGCGCTTTGTACTCACGACGATGGGTTTCCCCGGTTCTCCGGCCAGCGTCCCAAATACACAAATTGGTGCATACGGTGGAACCGGAGGAGGGCAGGGCGGATCGAGCGGTGGGGCTGGCGGCGGTGGCGGGGGCGCGGTGTTCCTGATTGCCCCGATCATCGATTTTCAATCGACAGCCGTCATCAACGCTCCCGGCGCTGCTGGGACGGCAGCTTCCGGCGCTAGTATCGGCGGCGGTGGCGGTGGCGGTGGCGGACTTGTCATTCTCGCGGCTGCGACTTTCCTGAATCAGGCGGGCACGATCAACCTCCAAGGCGGTGCTGGCGGAGCGAGCGGTGGCACCGGCTCCGGTGCTGGCGGTGCTGGCGGAGTTGGCAACTTTAGATTCATGACCATCAGTTGAGTCGATGACTTTATGGATAAAGAGCGGGCGCGAAAGCTGATCGAACAACACGAAGGGCGGCGGAACCGGGCCTATGCCGATACCAAGGGAATTATGACGATTGGCATCGGATTTAATTTAGAGCAACTGAGTGCCCGTGCCCGTATCGAAGCGCTCTTGGTGGATTACGACGCACTGTTCGACCGGCGCTGTGCGCTGACCGATCCGCAGATCGACCAACTGTTCGGCAGCGATCTCGATACTGCTCTCACGGAAGCGGCAAAACTGGTGCCGGATTTCTGGAATCATCCGGAAGATGTGCAACTCGCCGTCGTGGACATGATTTTTAATTTGGGCGGGCCGCGCTTCTCCGGGTTTGTGAAGTTCATCGCGGCACTGAAGGCGAAGGACTATCTGACGGCAGCGGCGGAGATGGCTGATTCCAAGTGGGCGCTGGTCGATGTTCCCAACCGTGCTGCCAACGACATCGCACTGGTACGCGGGTGCGCGACGTGAGGAGCTTATGAACCCGGTAGATAGACTCAAAATGGTATTCGGCATTCTCTTACTGATGAGTCTTGTCACCCTCGCTATCGCCTTCGGCATTGGGCGGGTAGAAGAGAAAACCAGTTATGGCCTGATGCCTATCATCACCACCCTGTCCACCTTAGCCGGTCTATTTGGTGGCTGGGCGTTCCGCGAGACCAACGATAATCCGCCACCGCGACTGAAACAGCCGCCGAAGGACAAAGGAGAATCAGATGACTCCCGCAATGGAGAAGGCTAAGCACTGGATCGTAACCACCGCCGTAGCCATGCTGGGCGGCGGCGCTGCGGCTGGATTTTCTGCCGCGATGGACCCGACAAAGTACCACTTTCCGCAGGACTTCGGCTCCGGGAAGCTGTGGAAATACGTCTTCATGGGCTGGGCGCTGACCTTCGGTGGCGTCCTCATCCACTCCCCGCTTGGCCAGAAAGTAATCGCCATTTCCAAGCAGAGTAAGGAACAACTGGATCAGACGCAAAAAGACTTGGATCAGGCCAAGGCGGATTTAAAATCTGCCGCCGCTGCGAAGCCAGCGGACAGCGCTAAATCTTGATGACACCGTAGTTGGAAGCGGTGTATAAATGCCGGTAAGACACGCGCTCTGCGAGATATCGACGAGCAATAGGCGGCGGCTTCCCGGTGAAACATCAACCCGGAAGCCGCCGCTTTTCGTTTTGCGGCAAAGGAGAACTCACTCATGAAGCGGAAAAGACATTCAACTGAAGGGTCAAAGGCGGGGCAGGCTGCTGATTTCGGAAATCTGCCCACTCACCCGAACGCGCCAGAGAAGGCGACCTCCAGAAGGGATGTGGCGAATTCCTTCGTGAGTGGAGGCGGTAGGGAAGGGCACGTCGGACACCGTAAGGGCATCGGCAAAGGCAAGGCCAGCCGTCGCAGGAAGGCCGTAATCGCGAAGAAGTAGATGCCTGTCGAGAGCTTCAGCAGTCCGGAAAAGTATCGCAAGTACCGGGCATTCGTGCATATCCACGGCATACCCACGCACGCAAAGCGCGTGTGCATTCAGGGCAAGTGCCACACGGTGAAGCACTCGACGAAACGCAAACACGGACGAAAGAGGCTGTCGTGAAATGGCTGCTAGCAGCGCTTCTATCCCTGTTGTCGTTTCCTCTGGTGCGGGCGCAGACGCAGAGCGCTCTCCCGGTCATCGGCTTCTGCGTGAATGGCGCGAAGCCCGCCATCACCAGCGGGCTGGCCTCCAGTAACTTCAATCAAAATTTAATTCCGAAATGTACGGTATCTGTATTTTTGGCCGGGACCACCTCCCCGGCCACGATCTACGCTGATCCAAGTCAAACTCCACTCACGAACCCGTTCACCGCCAACCAAGATGCTTCGTGGCAATTTTACGTAGCGCCAAGTGCTCCGGGTCAGGCTTACGACATTACTCTTTCAGGCGGCATTCCGCCGAATACTTACACTTCGCCACGAACGCTGGTGAACTGGCTCCCCGTGGGTGGCGGCGGCGGCGGAGGTGGCGGGGGCGGTCCAACCGTTCCCATGAACCTGATGGCGTTCGGTGCAGTGCCGGATGAACGCGATATCTATGATGCCGGGGTTTCGGGAGCAGCACTTACTTCGAACACGGCCCAATTTACGCCCTTGGACAACAAGCGTATCTTCCTAGTTCCCGATGGAGCGCAGGGCGTGCTCTATGCGACCTATGTCTCTGGGGGAACGCCAACGGGAACCACCGGACAGACCTGTGCAGTCACCGGCTTCAATGGCGGCGGCTCCAACACGTCGGGCGTGATCTATCTCAATGGCACAAACACCTTCGCTGCCAATGCCACCATCTACACCAGCCCAAGCTACGGAACCGGGTTCACCAGCGCACCCACTTCCGCCACGCTGAGCGCGGGTGGTCCGAATCCCGCTACGTCCTGTTCAGGCGCGATCACAATTACCTCGACCATGGTCACTTATCCGATGCTGACCACGGCAACTTATGTCAACGCAACCACGATGGCATTGGCAGCACCGGCCACGACGAATGGCACAAATCTGCACGTGAGCATCGGAACCGACAACGCGGGGGCAATTCACAACTGGATCACTGCCTGCCAAGCGGCTGCACAGTCCGTATCCTGCTACGCACCCGCTGGTCAGTATCTAACGACACAGACAGCAACGGTCACGCATCCGATACGCCTTCAGGGTGACGGGGCATATGCGCAATTTGGCTCTGGATCGACCTTCAGCCAATTCTATCCGGTGACGCCTCCATTCCTGACGGGGTCGATCTTTGTGGAAGCTGGTTTAGGCATTGACGCCTTCGATATCGATTCGCAGGCTGCTGCGGTAAACATCTTCGATATCGGTGTACGCTTTGCCCCTGCCATTGCTTTCTGGAATACAGGGCACGGCTTTAACTCTTCGCCATCGGCTACCTTCGGCGGCTTCCCGGTTTGGGGTGTGATGAGCTTCTCGTGGGAGCGCGATTCGGTCTGGGGGCAGGATGGCAATCACTATGCATGGATGATCACCAACTCTGAAGCGGGAAGGCTGATCGGCCTTAGCTCGTGGGGCGGCGGTGGTTTGTTCTGGACTGCGAATACAAATCAATGCTGTCCCGGCAATTCGACCGTCGATCAATTTGTAGCGGGAGTCGGCGTGGGTGGTGCGGCTGGCACGACTCCGACAGGCGGTGCTGGCGGTATCGTGCTCTATAACCAGCCGACCACGTCTGCGAATAATAACCTGATGTGGATCATGCGCCCGAACATCGGCGTCTATCCGATTACCGGCTTCTCCCCGGCTGGGAACGTCGTCCTGAGCTTCAATCTGCCTCCAGTATCGCCATCGCAGCCGCAATATTACCTCGACGACAATCAAAGAAATATCTATATGGCGGCGACTGACTTCGAAGGCAGCGCTGGTGGCGGATCACGCTTTCCTGTGCGGCCTTACGACTTCGCCATCTTTGGAGAAAGTACCGGCTTTAGTTTCATTCCGCTGCAATTTGCGATTGCCCCGAACACTCTGAACGGGGCAGCGTATGCCTACAATGCAAATCATCACAGCCCTACGGTTCCCATCATGCAGGTTGGAGATACCGGCAGAGGAATTGGAACCAACTTCGAACTCGGACTCCTGCAACCTTTAGCAGGCCCGACCAGCGTACAGGGATTAGGGATCGGGCAGAGTCTTGCGCGAGGAGATTCGCTTGCGCTGCTCTTCAATTACGAAGGCGACAACTCACCGAATAGCTGGATTCAGTTGGGCATCTATGACGATAGTCCTCTGCTCATTTCGCCTGCGGGATGGCTGGGGATTATGACTGGCCCTCCCTCAACTACAGCGTTGCCGACTACGCCTCTTCAGGTGGGCACGAACGCAGGGAACCCGATCCCGGCGAATACAACCGCTGCGAGATTCTATGCCAACAACTCATCGATCAGCACTCCGGTTGTCGGGGTAGAGACGGATTCGGTGATCAATGCTCCAGCGGTCTTAGAAACATTTCTGGCCCCGGATGCTTCACCCTCAGCGGGCGCATTTCCTTTTACCTGTACCGGCGTGGATATTGCTACAGCCGGGGACTGCCTGATCTTTGGCATACACTACGTCGGCCCCGGAGACCCCGGAAACTATGGCGATATTCATCTGTTTAACAGCCCCGGCGACATCGTTATCGATTCATCTGGGCATGTCGGGATCAACACCGGGGAAACACCATTGACCTACACGATGAGCGTGAATGGCCCTCTCGAATTTGGTCAGCTTGTGAGCGGAGGACACCCGAGTATCACGGGTTGCAACCTCAATAGCGCAGTCGGCACTCAGGTAGCAGGCACGTTCGCTTCCGGGACTTCCGGAACATGCACGGTCACGGTCACTCTGAGTATCGCAGCGCCCAACGGATGGTCGTGTGGCAGGCCCAGCGACTTGACGACGCCAGCGGATACATCAAGCTGGCAGCAGACAGCCACCACAACCACAACGGCAACACTGGCAGGAACCACGGCCTTAGGAGACGACATGATCTGGGGACCGTGCGTGGCGTATTAACGGGGATTTTGTATGACAAAAGAAGCTGTCGCGAATTGGTTGAGAGTCGTACTTTTATTGCTGTTCCTGTCTCCAATACTGGTGCAGGCGCAGACGCCGCCGAGCGTTCTCCCTCTCTCCGGTTACTGCATCAACGGCTCGAAACCTTCCATCACCAGCGGTCTGCCTTCCAGCAACTTCAACCAGAATTTAATTCCAAAATGTACAGTGGCAGTATTTTTAACTGGGACCACAACTCTGGCCACCATCTACGCTGATCCGAACCAGACTCCACTCACCAACCCGTTTACCGCTAATCAGGACGGGTCGTGGAAATTTTATGTGACTCCGGCGACGCCGGGTGAGACCTATGACGTGACTCTCTCCGGTGGCACTGCGCCGAATACTTACAGTCCATCGCGCACTCTGGCTGGTATGTATTCCCCACTGAATCGCGCAGGTGACCAAGCGACCGGGCCGCTCTACTTTATGAACACCGGTTACGCACCGGATGGGTTGATCGATCTACGCTCAAAACAATGCGGCGCAGTGGGAAATTTCGTCTCACTCACACCAACAGCCACCATTACTCTCGCCACTCCGACGACTCTGACTTTAAGCTCTGCCATCTTGACCCCGGCAGTGACAGGGCAAACCGTAGTGGTTCACGGCGCAGGAGCTTCGGGTGGGCCGCTTATCTCAACGATCACCTACGTAAGCCCGAACAGCGCCACGCTGACCACCGCCGCACAGACCGCCGTTTCCAACGCATTCCTCGGGATGGGGACCGATGACAGCACAGCCGTTCAAAGATGCACGACCGCAGCGGGCCAGCAGTCTAAAGGCGTAAAAGTATCAACCTCTGCAACTCCAAACGGCTGCTATCTGGTAACGAAGTCTATCGACGCGGGCATGCTAGGAGGGTTTTACTATGTGGGCGATTCGCCGACATGGGGATTCGGTCGCTCCACGATCTGCCACGCGCTCACTGAGCCATATCCGGTATTGGACTTCACCGGCTCGTCCCGCAGCGGGCTGAACAATGTGAATGTAGGAGCAGTCGGCGGTGATCCCTCTAACTCGCTGGCGACCTTCGGGTATCTTCAAGCACCGGCAGTAGGGGGAAATTCTCCCCTAGTCGCACGACTGCTGGGAAGCACTATACAGGCAGGAAATACTCCCGGCTCAGGGGCATGCGGGATAGCAGGCGGCTTTGACCTAATCGCCCTAGTCAACACGCAATGCAGCAGCAACTATGTGGGCGCAGTGCTGGGCAACGGATTCGGAACGACGACTCCAACCTCAAAATTCCACACGATTGGTCCGGGCTACGGAGCCACGCTCATCCAGATCATGAACTCATCCATCATGGGTTCGCTGGACTCGCCGCTGGAACTGGAAGGCTCATCCGCTTGGGACGTTGGCTCAAACACATATGTCACAACCGTCAAGCCTATAAACAACACCGGCACGTGGTCGAATGGCGCGATCATTCGCGTGGATCAGCCGGGAAACTATGAACAAAATCGGCTAACCATGCACGCTCTACGCACGGAAAACCAAGCCGGGTGGCCGGGGATGACTTCCCTGATGCTGAACGCTTACGGCTTGAAAGAGTGTTCGATTGAAGCGAGCCTTAACAGCAACCCGAATGGCTACGCGATTGGCGGGGGACCGAACGCGCAGATTGGTTTCTGCTCGATCAACGTCGATACGAACAATTCCACTGCCTTCAATCTTCCGGGAGGAATGATCAATTCCACGGTGAGGTTGAGTTATGGAGAGGGCAGTTTCGGCACCATCGGCCCCGGAGGACAAGGCTTTACCGGGAATTCGATCTATAGCTGGTTCACGTTTGCTCAGGTGGTGGCGGGCCTGTCACCGGTTCATCAGTCGAACATGATATGCACTGTCGCCAGTGGGGGAGGCGCTTGCCAGTGGGATGGCGGCTTCCAGATGACGGGAGGACTGATTGCAGGGGGCGACATTACTACCGCAGGCGGACTTTCTACAGTTGGCAATGTGCTCATCGCGGGTGTAGTGGGCGCGGGCATGATGTCGAATCTGGTGCGCAATTCATATGACTTGTCCCAACCGAACTGGGTAGTCACGACAGGCACTTGCACCGTCGCCAGCGGATGCATGACGCTCAACCAGCCAGACGGATTCGGCACCAATACCGCTGTAGAGATCACGACCACAGCGCCGGTAACGTTTGAAGATACCAACACCGCGAACCCGCTGAACAGTGCCTATACCTATCTTGCCTGCGCTCACCTGAAAGGCGCGACCGGGACGGAGACGGTGGCTGTCAACGCTTTTGAATTGGGCATCGCGTTCAATCTGACACCGACTTGGGCATGGTATTGCTCACGAGACTCGCGGTCCATTAACTATCAGGCCGTTTTTAACCTTGGGGTGAACGCGGCAGCGGGCGAAAAGATTTGGGTCGATGCAATGCTCACCGTTTTCTACGACACGACATTTCGTGGAAATTCAGTCCCGTGGACAGGAGCCACGCCCGCTTACTATCCGACGGGAGCGGTTGCGCAGTCTACAGGCATACCCGCTGTCGTGGCCGGAAATAGTGTGCTGAGCGCGAGTCACTAAAGTGAGCGAATTTTATTTTTGTGCGGAGGTGAAGAATGGCGGCACTTACCACAAAGCAGCGTAACCGGCTTCCGAGCAAAGTCTTCGCTCTGCCGGGGCGGCACTATCCGCTTGATACCGCCAATCGCGCCCGCAGCGCGTTGTCCCGTATTTCCGCACACGGTACGCCGCAGCAGAAAGCTATCGTGCGCAGGAAAGTGCATGCGCGTTATCCGGGCATCGCGGTGAGCGGGCTACAGAAGGGCAACAGAAAACATGGACAGCGCAAGCGCGTCAGCGCACGGAGGTGAATGTGGCTAGCAACGAAGTGAATGTAAACAATCAGGAGTCGGTGTCATGGGATACCGATCCCGACAGACGGGGAGGGAGCCGCGATCCGCAGCATTCGCCTAGCCCCGGCACCAAGCGTCTCAGGATAGTGACCAGCGTCGATCCGACCGTCGCGGCCAGACCGAAGCTGAAGTACACCAAGAAACCTCCCTACAAGCGGGATTGAAAGGCGGCAGACCATGGCAAGGAAGAAGAAAGGTGCGAGCGTGATGCAGAGTCAGCCCGCCTCGATTGGTGGCGGCAGCGACCGGATGAGCACGGACATCTCCTCGGCGGAGAACGGATTCATCGTCAATGTTTCCGGCGAAACAGGCGGGAAGACTCCCAGCTACTTCAGTAAACGGTTCATTGCCACCAGCCGTCCGGCAGCGCTGCGGATCGCGAATCACCACATGGCCGGTGCCGGTTCCGCGAAGGGCAAAGGTGGCAGGAAGAAGGGCAGAGGCGGCTTGCTCAAAAAGAGTCTGGCCTAGCCTCGCTGGTGCGTAGCGATGCCGAACTATCAGTGGATTAATTTCGTCACGGGCCGGGGTGAGCTAGCTCAGCGGCTGTACGACGAGAACAAGGTCTGGACGACCGATCCGGAGTTGGGGATTTATATCCAGCAGGCGCTGCGCATGTTCAATGCGCTGACCTACACATGGAAAGTGGATTATGTCTTCAATCCCAGCACGCTGTGGAATTCGCTGGGCACACTGCCAGATTCACCGCGAGTGCGCACGCTGACCGATACCGACTGCTATACGCAGATGGAGTACATGCTCTTGGAGCCGCCTTCAGGTGGCTTTTGGACCGGCACTCCGCAATTCGCTATCGCTGATTTCGCGCAGGCGCTGCAAGGACGCAGAGATGAAGTGTTGCAGGTATCGAACTGCAACCAGCAACTCATGGCGAACATCGCGCTGACGCCGGGTACGCGGCGCACCGTGCTGTCTGACAATGTGATCGAAGTCGCCAGAGTGCGCTATCTACCGATCCCGTCATTAGGATCACCAGCCACGCTCTTCCGCGACGACACCGTTGCGCAGGAGTTTTACGAATACGGCTTCATGCAGGCGCAGCCGAATACACCGCAGACGTTCATGCTTTCGTCCGAGCCGCCGCTGTCTTGGGATGTCGATATCCCGCCCAATCTGCCGGGAACGTACGAGGCCGTTACCCTCCTGTCGGGTCAGGCATTCGTTCCACCAGCAAGTACGCCGCTGAATATTCCTGACGACTTCATGTGGATGCTGATCTGGGGAGCGATGTCCGACCTGCTGGGCCGGGAGTCGGAAGCGGTAGACAGGCAACGCGCCGACTACTGTCTGAAGCGCTACTTGGACGGGATGAAGTTAATGCTCAAGTCGCCATGGATCATGCTGGCGAATGTTACAGGCGTGCCTGTGACCACGCAATCCATCGTGGCGGCTGATCGTTATACGCCGGAGTGGGATTCCAGCCCGACGACCTTCGGCCCCTTCATCGTGACGGGTGGCATCGATTTCTTTGCCTCGCCGCAGGGCACCAGTATCGGTTTAACCGTGTTAGGAAATGCGCCTGTACCGGTCGCGGATACCGATTTTATTCAGGTGTCGCGCAGCAACTGGAACACCATCCTTGATCTGGCGCAGTGCTTCGCCTGCTTCAAGATGGGCGGCGAAGAATTTCAAGCAGCACTGGAACTGGAAGCGCGGGCGGTACAGGCGTGCGCTGCGGAGAACTCGCGGCTGAAGAGCACGGGAGCCTTCGCCGACATTCTGGTCCAGCGCGGTCTGATGCAAGAGGTCGATCAGGAGCGGTACGCAACGGCAGCACCGGCTCCGACGAGGTAGCGAGGGTCTATGCCTCCACAAAATTACGGACGGGACAAAAACGGCGCTCGCTTCGATCTGATCAGCGGCATGACCACGATGATCCCCGCAGATTTAATACAGCAAGGGCAGGGGTTCCCCTATCTTCAGAACGTAAGGCGCAATCTTGCCGGACGTACCGTCTCACGGCCTACCCTCTCTGGCAATTTTCTTACCGGCACCATCTTACCGCCCACCTCCATGATTCTCATGGACGACCCTTATATGGTGACGCCGCCAGCGCTGGGGCCGACTACGTATGTGCTCGTCCTCGGCGCGTCGGGATTTTTGTATGTCAACACGACGCAGTTAGTGTCCGGGCTGACCGGCCTGCCGCTGAGCTTCATCATCTTCGGGCCGAACACTACGCCGCAGCCATGGTGCTATGTAGCCGATGGGTCCATGGCGGTCACCATCCCGAATTATCCGGCCACGATTTATGGGAACCCTATTGCCGGAATGGTGAAGGTGCGTTCCGACAAGACTGTCTACAAGACGGGGATCGCGGAGCCGCAGGTTGCGCCGAATGTCACACTGACCCAAGGGGCGGGTCCGAACTGGACGATCTATCGGTACGTCTACCGCTCCTCCGTCACAGGAGCTATTTCCAATCCGTCTCCGGAATCCGGAGCGCTGGTGGCGGAGCAAGGTACGGATATCGGTGGTCCGGTCAATGCAACAGCTACCGGGGTCACGTACAACGCCTCTCAGTATGAGCCGAATCCAGAAGATGCCGATCAGCTTCGAACCAGCGGGAATGTGGGTGGAGGCGTCCTGACGGATTTCATCATCGTGACCGGCTTCGGCCTAGACGTTCCGGAGAATGTGCCCATCCAAGGCGTGACTGTTTCGATGAATTGGTATGGACAGAACGCCGGAGCGGGCCTGCTGTTCAATGTGTCCCTCTACTATCAGGGCAATCAGTTTGGGACACCGAAATCTCCGGGCATATCCAACACTGGGCCGGATGACACAACGGCCACCACGACGCAGGGAAGCAACATTGATAGCTGGGGCGCAACTCTGAGTCCGGGAGTGGTCAACGATCCCACCTTTGGCTTCGGCGTGCAGATCGAGGCGGTCGTTGCCGACAGCACAAACAGGTCGTTCATCAACAGCTTCACGATCACGGTGTACTACGCCGACCAGAATGCCACGGTCACTGCAACTTCTTCTCCTGACCCGCAGGTGGATAAGATCGACTTCTACCGCAGCGATCCGGGCTTGGATGACTTCACCTACGTAGGGACGATTTTAAATAGTGGCGCTGCGGCTGGACTGAGCGACACTCTGAGCGATCTGGCGGTTGCCGCCAATCCCACCTTGGAGTTCGATAACTACGAGCCGTTCCCATCTATCGACCTGCCGCGTTCGGGAATCTGTAATGTGGCGGCAGTGAGTCAGTTTGTGAGCGGCGTCCAGATCGCCTCTCCGGGCAGCGGGCAGATAGATGGAACCTACACAATCCCGGCAACCGGTGGTGGCGGGACAGGAGCGACGGTCCAGATCACGATTCTAGGCGGAGTCATCACAACAGCCGCAGTACACACTGCTGGTTCCGACTACACCTCAACGCCGACATTCCTAGTCCCGACGACTACCGGCACGACGGGAACTCTGGCCGCTAGCATTAGCCCGGTCAATCCGGGAGCACCGAACGTAACGTGGGTATCAGGGGATCACTTCAATGTGCGCTGGCTCCCCGGCGATATCCTTCTTCTGGGCGGTTATCCCGGCTCCACGCAACAGATTGCTTGGACGCTCTACGCCCGCCCTATCTCGACGACGCAGTTGCAGGTGTATCAAAGCATCATTGATCCAACCACCGGCATCCCCAGCTTCAATTTTCCTGCGGCAGGAAGCAACCTGACCTTTGAGATCAGCGCAGCGACACTGGCAGCGCAACCCAGTCCTGTCATCTGGGGGCCGACGCCGGAAAATCAGGGATCATTTTATTTCGGCGTGGACCTGCTGAATCCCGGTGATCTTGTGTGGTCGAAGGGAAATAATTTCGACTCCGCTCCCGACACCAACCGCATGATCGTTACTTCGCCTTCTGAAGTGCTGATGAATGGAACGATCACGTCGGAGCTGAGCACGGTGTTCTCGACCGAACGCTTCTGGCTCATTTATCCGAACTTCGCCAACGCCATTGCCACCGTGACCGGGACAACAGGCCCGCAGTGGACGCTAACGCAGGCGCAGGCAAAGCGTGGGCTGTATATGCGCTATGCGATTTTCGCTCTTGGTTCGATGATTGCGTACCGAGCGAAGGATTGCATTGCGGTGTCGATGGGCGGAGGCCCGGAAGAATCGATCACCGACGCTATCTATAACCTGTTTCCCCATGGTGGAGCCGTCCCTCAGCCGGTCGTGATCGCCGGGATTACCGTGTATCCGCCCGATGACACCAAGCCAGCGGCACAGACCATCACCATGACGCCGAGTTACCTGTTTTATAACTACCAAGATACGACCGGCACGCCAAGGACATTGGTCTACGACCTTGAAGCGAAGGGCTGGAGCGTAGACGTTTACACTCCGACCGTCAATTGCCATCTATCCACTGTAGCCGGATCGAATGCCCGACTTCTGACCGGCTGTTCCGATGGCACTGTGCGCGTGATCGGCGAAGGTCTGCCCACTACGGAGACAGGTACGTCGATCCTCCTGACCCGCGCAGAAAATGGTGGTGATGCACGAGCGCTGAAGCGCATAGGAGACATATTTTTTAAGGCGGAGCTTTTCTCCAGCGCCCCGGTAAGTTTGCAGTTCTGGGAGTCACAGTTTGTACGGCAAATTGCGTCAGGGTTTGCTCCGACCACTCTCACTGGAACGACGGGCATTGTGACGTATTACACCGTCGATTTCACATCGGGCCTTGCTTTCGACGTAGACAATATCGGCGCAGTACTTTCGTGGCCCCTTGGCAGTAATAACATTCTCGACTTATGGCAACCCAGTTGGACAGAGTTACCGGAAGTTACGCAGGACCGGCCATCGGACTGGGACGATGGCGGGACTTCAGGCAATAAATATGTACAGGGCTTGCTGCTCGAATGCGACACGTTCGGCTTCTCCAAAACCTTTCAGGTGGAGTCCGACGACGGCGTAATGCACACGCCTGTGCCCATGCCTTTCACGCAGAATGGGCAGGCGATACGGTCGTTTACCTTCAATCCTCCGTTCACCGCGCACATGATCCGCATTGTTTCGACCGATGGGGTGGCGTGGAGGTTTGCGCCGTCTGGAGGCTGGTCGGCTTCATGGATCACCCAGCCCTATCCAGAGGCTAGCTCTTCGTGGACAACGCAGATGTCGAGCTTGGGGCTTCTGGGCTGGAACCATATTTACCAGATCAATCTGGCCTACATTTCAGCCACGCCGGTTACGCTGACGGTTAGCACCGATCAGGGACCGTTTACGCTCACTTACCCTCCCAGCACGGGGAATGTACCGTCGAAGATTCTGCTGAAGTGCCCAAGGAATAAGTGGAAAGTCGTCTCCTTTACCGCCACATCGACCGCCGCATTTTCGCTCTGGAAAGACCTGACGGAAGTGTGGGTAAAATCGTGGGGAAGTACGAGTGAGTACCAGAAATTAAATCCCTTCGGCGGTGACTCATCGCCTGCTGCTCCAATTTAAATTTTATGAGTACAAGCAGCACAACGTCGCCTACCTTCGCTCCCAAGATCGAACCGTCGATCCCCCGCGACGTGCAGCGCCATCTGCAACTGATTTACCAGACGCTCAGCGATCATACGGCAGCATTTCAGGCGCTACCCAAGGCGACCAGTACCGCGCCGGTCACCCATCAAACGTTTTTCCCAAGGGTCTCGCCGAATATTCCCCGTGATGTGCAGCGGCATCTGCAATTAATTTACGGTGCGATCAATAATCATGCCGCCGCATTCAGCCAGCTTCCGAAAGTACCGACGACGGCCCAGCAGGCAGCCGCGCTCCAAGCAGAATCGACCTCAAAAACATTCTTTCCGCGCATCGAGACGACGATTCCGCCCGAAGTACAACTGCACCTGCAACTTATCTACGGGAAACTCGGCAACCACGCGCAGGCATTCGCGTTCTATAAGCAGAACATGCCCACGAGCTAAGGAATGAATTCTCCGTTGCTTAACCGGCTGGAAGCGGCGTATTATCGGCGCAAAGAGACACGCGATCCCCGTGCGGACAGTCGGCGGCTCAACCTAACTGGTTGAGCCATTTGTCGTTTATGGAGGAATAAATGAGCTTCTGGTCTTCCATGTTCGGTGGTTCGAATCCGACTTTAAATTCCGGGATCAACCAAGCGGGTCAGGTTGCCGGATTCGGCACCAGTCAAGGCGAGGGGTTGCTCAGCAGCGCCGGGAACTTTTTCCAGACGCTGCTGGGCGGTAATCCGGCGCAGACAGCGAAGCTGCTGGCCCCGCAGATTCAGGCAAACAGCCAGCAGGCGCAGCAGGCCAAGCAAACCATGGCGCAGTTCGGAAGCCGCTCAGGCGGGACCAACGCTTCAGCCCAGACGATTGACGACAAGACCCGCTCCAACATCAACGACATGATTTCGAAGCTCACTGGACAGGCGGCGACGGGCGCGGCGAGCACCGGATCGAACCTGCTCAGCACCGGAATAGAAGCGCTAAATCAGCAGGTCGGTTTCAGTCAGGACCAGATGCAGAACTGGGCGAATTCCATCTTCGGGCAGGGCATGGCAGGCGCGGCTGGCTTTGGCGAGTCGGCAGCGCTGGGCGCTTAAGCAAGCAGGAAGGGACGCACCATGGCAACCAACGCGTTTATGGCAGGCTTCAACCTGAGGAAGAACAAGACGGGCGACGACAGCCAGACTCCCGGTACTGGAGCCAGTGGGGCGAGAGGGAAGGCCAGCGGTGGCGGGATTCCGGGCCTGATCAGCGGAGCCATCCAGAAACGTCAGCAAACCAAACAGCAAACCAAGCGGTCCCAGAGCACGCTGAAGGGGGCGCAGTCTCCAAGCGACGTTTCTACGACTACACCAGACCTTTCAAGCGCCACGATTCCTTCTTTCAAAAAAGGTGGGCGCGTGAAAAGGACCGGCTTAGCGTTCGTGCATCGCGGGGAGCGGGTCATCCCTGCCAAGCGTTCCCGTACGAAGAGGTCCAGCAAACGGACAGTCACCAAGCCCTAATATGCGGAGCGCACAATGGCCAGTTCGGCATTTCAACTCGGCTGGGAAGCCGGGCATCAGAAGAACGTGGAGAAGCGCCAGCGCAAGCAGGCGCTGAGTGATGAGGAGCGTCGGGCTACGGTCGCCACCCTATACGATCAGGGGGATAAACTCTCAAAGCTGGCGTACTCGCTCCCGGAAGGCAGCGCGGATCGCGAAAAGGCGATGAAGCAGTTAACCGATGTCGAGCAAAGCATCCAGCAGATTTATCACCCTGACAATAATCCCGGCGCGATCCAGAAAGACTGGCACCTGCTCACCAGTTTAGTTACCGGGAAGAAGTCCGCCCCAACCGTTGCTCCGCAGGGTCAGGAGAGCACAACTACGACCTCTGACATGACCCTTCCGTCCGGAACCGCCACTGCACCTGCTGGGCGGAGCAGTGATTCTCTGGCCACTGCCGACTTATCAGAAATCTCTTTACCCACCGGGCCGGTAACCATTCCGGGAACTGGCAGCACTACCAAAGTCACGACCCCGGCTCTGGCCACTTCGGAAGCAATGGCAATTCCTACGCCAAAAATAAAGGGGCTGGTCGCGCCCGGAAACGTGCCTATCTGGAATCGCCCCACCGTCAAGAATGACGATGGCACGGTCAGCAGTGAATTCTCTACTTCCTTCATCGATGAAAATAAAAACAGCCCCTACTTTGGCAAAGAAGTTCTGGTGCCGACGGTTGTGGATGGCAAGTTCCTGACGCCGGATGGCAAGAAGCCACCTGTGGGCAGTCAGGCTGAACACGACATGACGGAAAGAGCCAGAACTCATTACGAGCAGACAGGACAACATCTGGGTGTTTTCGATAGTCCCCAAAGTGCCGATAAGTATGCAGCACAGCTTCATAGCCGTGGAGAGAGAGCCAGACCGGATGCCGCCGCCTATCAAACGCCCGCCCAGCGCAAGCAGCAGGCGCAGCAGGACGCCGCAAGAAAGAAGGCGGAACTGGCGGTAGCGGCAGCGGGCGAACCTCCCACCGCAGACCCAAAGAAACTTTTGGCCGATGCGCGTGCGCAGGTAGCAGCACAGAGAGCCAGAATCGACGCGTACATGGAGGATTGGAATCGGAATCATCCGGACGCGACAGAGGAACAGCAGAACGCGGCAAGGCAGCGCATCTTTGAAGGCGTAGCCGGATTTAAAACGACAAACGCCAAGATGCTATGGAAGACAGGGAGGTTTGGACCTAAGGGCGAACTTACTACCGTTCTGGTCAATTCGGCGGACCCCGATGCCGTTATGCAATACACAGACGGAACTCCGGTTCCGCCAGAGTTGGCGCGAACATTTGTCGAGCAGAAAGGCTCCGCGAAGGGCCTGACCTTCCTTAAGCTAACGGGACAAGTGAAAGACGCGGACAGTGGGCACGTGTACGACCGGGACAACCCCGATAATCCACCAGAAGTGACCGCGATGTTCAAGGGGTACGACAGAACGGACGCCATCCAGAAGGCGTTCGCCATCCAGTTAGCCGCAGAAAGAGGTAAGGGATACAACGATTCGAGGTGGGTGAATGTCTTAGACCAGCAGACGGGCCAGACGACCTCAGTGCAATATTCCGAATTCAGAAAAGACCCTTCCCGCTACGTCATCGCAAGCGAATACGACAAGTGGTCGCCACGCGTCAATATGCTGGAAGACCTGCGCGGATCGTCGCGGATCGTGCGCGACTCCATTAAGAAGTTGCAAGCTGAAGGCGGCTTTAACTGGCAGAGCGACGCGGTGGTAGCACTTCAGCAAGCGCTCAGCGAGGAGCATCCGCAAGGGGCGATTCAGAAGTTGATCGCTACAAATGCTCTCGGCACTCTGACCCCAGACCAGCAGCACTATTTAATTTCAACCGCTGCGCTGATCGAACAGGCGATGGGCATGCGGTCCATTCTTGGCGCGGGGGCTGGTTCGGACGATGTGCGTAGGGCGATTACAAACACGATTCCCGGACTGCTGACGCCCAGTGCCGACTTCGCTATCAACCAGATGGATGTTTTCGATGGAACGCTGGAGCGCGTACATCGCATGATCCCTGCCAATATCAAGCTGCAATACAACCTTGGCGATGCGGAGTGGACGGTGCAAAACAAGCCGTCTCCATACTCGGAAATCGAACAGGGTGGTGGCGGTGGTACAGCGCGGCCAGCGACAGGCAGGGGTGGCGGGGGCGGCGGAGCGGCTACTACAGGCGGTGGAGCGCCGCTTCCAGACACCTTCAGAGGAGCGAAAGGGTCGAGAAGTCTTCAGGGAGCCATAGGGGCGATGCCGGGTAAGTCGCAGGCGGAAGTAATAAAGACCTTACACGACAATCAGTACAGTTACACGTTGCCATAAAATGCCAGCCACGAACAAAACCGATCCCTTCGCGGCTCTGCCGGACACTTCGGTAAAGGTGGATAACTACAATCCCGCCGCCCCAATGCCTGCGGCTGGGAACACCGACCCGTTTGCTCATCTGCCCGACACCAGCCCCATGGAGGACAATCCCGCGAACGAAGGCACTTACTGGATGCGGGATAAGTCAGGTAAGCAGACCAAGATCGCTTACAGCAGGGTGCCGCGAGCTACTAAGGCCGGTTACCAGCTAGTGGATACAAAGTCCTATCTTGGCGACCTGTCGCATGATCCCAAGTTGACTAAAGGGGGAGTCCTCGTTGTCGGCCTGAACGCGGATAACGCACCGATATTTGCCCCCGTAGAAGGGCCGGAGTCCGGCGCGTGGGGCCGATTCGGATCAAGCATGTGGCAGCAGGTTAAAAGCGTGCCCCAAGGCGTCTACCGCGCATTTGCCGACAAGCCACAGGATGCCGAGGAAGCAGAATTCTTGAATCAGCCGGGAAACACTCGCGCCGATCTGGCACTCAGGCGGTTACTTATTCAACCGCAGGTGGCGCAAGGGAAAAAGGCTTACGAAGCGTGGAAGCAGGTGAAGAACCCTGTGTCGTCGCTGGCGACCCTCATGACGTATGGGCCAAGCGATGATCCGGATGACGATGTCAACCGCGCATCACTGGCGCTGGGGCGCACGATAGCAGCCGCGCTTCCGGGGATTGGACCCATGTGGGCGGGAATCGCGGAGAAGGCTGGCCAGCAGGCCGGGATGGGCGATTGGGCTGGCGCAGCGGGTAGTGTAGCCGGTGGCGCTGCCGTTGAAGAAGCTCCGAAAGTATTCGGCAAAGCCGTGCGCAGCGAGTACGTCACGCGCAAACTGCCTAAGGGCAGCATTAACCGGATGATCAGGACTGGAGCGGGTGATGTGAAGTTCGGCAAAGACCCCGCCGAGGGAATCCTCTCTGAAGGGATCACCGGCAACAGCCTTAAGTCGGTAAGCGATCAGGTTTCACAAAGGCTTAAAACGGTGGGTCAGCGTATCGATACCCTAGCTCAGAGTCAGGCGTACGCGGGAAAGACCGTGGATACAGCATCGGCGCTTCAGCCGCTGGATGAGGCGATAGCTAAAGCCGCCAAGGAAGGCCCGGACGCGCTGTACGAAAGATTGAAAGAAGCCAAGCACGATATCACTTCTGAGTGGACGCAGACTCCAAACCCTAAAGCTGTTGGAGGTATGGAGCGGACTCGTGTCGGTCCCAAAAATATGACGATGTCTCCGTATGACGCCCTGAAGTTTAAGCGGCTGGTTGGGGACAGAGTCAAGTGGGATGCGTCCCTGCCGTATCAGGATGATGTCAACAAGGCGATGGCCAAGGTGTACGGGGCGGTCGATGACAAGCTGGATGCCACTCTCGGGAAAGAGTTCGAGAATTTAAATCAGACATACTCCAATTTGGTTGGCGCAGCCAAGGCGCTCCAGCGCAGAATCCCGGTGGCTGAACGGAACGCGAACTGGAATCTGTCTGACATTGCGCTTGCGGGAACCGGGCACCTCCCGATAGCGGTGGTAAGGAAAATCGCCATGTATCCGGCGATCAGAACGCGCTGGACGCAGGGTGCGTACAGGATGCAGGACTTCCCGAAGGTAAGGGGAGCGGGAGCGGTAGCCAGCGCGGCGGCGGCGAGTCAGCCGCAGCAACTGGACGAGAAATACTGGCGGCAGTACCCGCAGTTTCGCGAGAAGGAAGCAGCGGAGACACCAGCGGCAGCGGCAGCGGCAGATGATGGACGCGACCCCTTTGCGACGCTGGCCGACACTTCAGACCAAAACCTCTTTAACCGTGCCGCCACGGCGTACGATCTCGATCCAAATCTCATCTACGCAGTGATGGGTCAGGAGAGTGGCGGCAAGTCTGGAGCCGTCAGCGTTTCAGGAGCTACCGGCCTGATGCAGCTTATGCCGGATACGGCCCGGAAGTATGGGGTGACCGACGCCACAGACCCTGAGCAGAATGTGATGGGAGGCGCTCACTATCTTCGCGATCTCCTAGACAGACATAACGGCAACGTCGCGGAGGCTCTGAAGGATTATTACGGACGCGGTACTCCGCCTCCCGGTTTCCCGTCTACCGATGAATACGCGCAGTCGGTCTTACGGCGATACGATTCGTTCTCACAGCCGCCGCCAGAACCCGCTCCTCTCCCAGTTGTAAGGGCAGAAGCCGCAAAGCGGAAGCCGTCTCCGATGATACCGGCACCACCGACACCAGTACCGATACCGGGTGCGACACCTGAAGAAGTCGCGAAGGCGCAAGCGATGCTTGGAATGCGCAAAACTTATTCGTACACCGCTACCGGTCCCAACAACCACAAGATCGGCAGCGATGACGGCGTGACGTGGTTCGATATTCAATCCGGGCAGCAAATAGGACAGTGAGATGGCTCCAGTAACCGCTTTCGACAATATGGACGACGAGCCAAGAGGGCCGGGAACGGCTGATCCGCTGGGCATCAGCCCGCTCTCTCTTGTCAAGAGAGCACCCGCCAAGGCAGATGATCCGCTGGGCATTTACCCTCTCCGCGTCCTGAAGCAAGAGGCGGCTCTGCGCAAGCCTAAGCCTATCGCACTGTCTGCAAAAAAGATCGTGCTTCCGCAGGGGTACACGCTGGATACCCCGGCAACACAGGGAAAGACGTTTACGGCAAAGGCGGCAACGCCCACTCCTGCGGCTGCGGCTACTACGGCGTCTACTCCGCCGCCAGCATCTTCTCCGCTTGAATGGCTGAGTCAGGCCGGAACGTCAGTGCTTCACGGCGTCGGCTTGCCCACGCCCAGCGAAGCAGCCAGAAAGCTGGGCGAGCATCCAGTCAAAGAAGGGTTGAGCTATATCCCCCTCATTGGTGGCCCCCAGCGGATCGTCGAAGGGGCCAAGGCGCTGTGGAGTGAGGCGCAGAGAGTCAAGGGAGAAGAGGACGAAGCAACCAAGGCGCTGAACACTCCGGGAATACCGGCTCCGCAAAGAGCGGCGGCTTTTGCTTCCCATGAACTCTCAGCGCTTCCTTTTGTTGGCCGCTTAAAAGACGAAGCTCTGGACGCAGCTATAAAAGCGGGCGCGGAACCGGTCACTCCTACGGAAGACATCACCGATCCCAAAAAGTATCTCAGGAATTTAAAAATCGTGGCCACTAGCCCGGTAGTACTGGGCACAACAGCGGCTGCGGCGGCGCAGGCGGGTTTAGCGGCAGTGGATGGCTACAGGGCACTCAGTGACGCCTACGCGCATAAAGCCAGCAGCATGCAGCCTGAGATTCTTGATCCGCAGCAGCGTGCCTTACCCGCCAGTGCGGAGCCGCCGACCATTGAGGGGCGTGTTGCCCCACCTGCTGTACCGCCATCGGGTGCGCCGCGTGCAGCGCTGCCCGCACCGACCGAAGGCTTGTCGCCTGCGGAACAGCAAGTAGAGCAGGGAATTCTAGATCGCATTAAGGAACACCCCGAAACAGAAGCACAGGTGCGGAGTGATCTACAGGAAGTTCCACCGGAAAACAGACAGGCGGTTCTAGACGCGATCAATCGAGAAGGGGTCGAGGCGTACCAGAGGGGCGACAAGAAAGCTGCGGAAAGAGCAGTGCAGCACGCGTGGATTCTCAAAGGGATCATGCAGGCAGAAGCGCGTGCGGCGCGTGCTGCACGTGCGACGGCTGCGGCGGTTACGCCTGCTGCGGAAGCCGCTCCAGTAACACCGGCTACGCCCATCGTTTCTTCCGACCCGCGCCTCGCTCGCCGGACCACAGAGCCAGCGACAGAAGAGCCGCAGGGGACGCTCTTTGCTACCCCCGAAACAGGCGTCACTCCTGAGGTATCACCTGCGCCAACGCGTAGACGTGCTCCGGTCGCGACCGCTGAAGCAGAACCGGCGCAGGGAGCGCTGTTCGACACTTCGGAAGCAGAGTCCGCGATCACGCCAGCACCGGTTACTACGGAAACTGCGCCAGCGGAGGAGCCGGAAGCTACCACGACGCCCGCCCCGGAGACAGCGGCAGAACCTAAGTCGGGATATGTCCGTGAGGTTGCAAAGAAAGTTAGAGGGGCGAAAGCGGCGACTGCTGCGGTGGCTAGGCCCAGCGCCGAGGTGGAGCCGGACGAAAAGGAAAAGACAATTGGGATAACTGCACCAGTGGGCTATGTAGGCCCGCAGGGCGAACGTGCGTGGGTTGCGGAGTACGGAAAGGGAAAAGAATTTAAAACTAAGGCGGAGGCAAAGCAGGCTGTCGCCAAATGGGAAGCCGGGTTGATGCCGATTGAGGAGTTCCATGCGCAATCTACCGCAGAGCCGCCTGCGACTCCAACAGCCGTCGCGCCAGTGATGGAACCGGAAGCGTCTGCGGCTGAACAACCGGCCACGCCATCGCCAAATCTACGCAGACAGCGTTGGTTGTACGAAGATGCAAATCGCAAGCTGGAGGAATTGAGAAAGCAGAATCCGAACACGCCATCCGCCTACCGTGCGCAGGCGGGCGCAGTTAAGAAAGCCTTCAATCGTCTTGCCAAGCAATACACAAACGAGTTTCCACAAGATACGGAGCGGCAAGGATTGGCGGACTGGCTCAGGAAAAAGCCGGAAGACTCTATCGTGCCGCCAGTACCAGAAGAGGCCGTAGCCGCCGAACCCGAGACTCCTGCGCCTACACCGCCTACCCCCGCGCCAACTGCTAAGCCAATCACAGTAAACCGTCTTTCAGGGATGGTGTGGGAAGTTCCGGGCACGGATTACACCATCCACTATCTCGGTGATGACAAGTTCGATGTCCGCAAGGGCGGTGAACATATCGGTACAGCGCCGAGTGTGGGCGATGCTAAGGCTCAGATACAGGCACATCAAGCGTCAGCTTGGGAAGCACCGACGCCCGGTGAACTCGGGGCCACGGCGAGGACGAATAAAGCACGCCGCGAAGCTCTCACAGCCGCGCCGCCAACGGGTCCGAATACGGCGGTGGTGAAAGGCGCTCTCACGAACGCCGGTCTGTACGACCCGGCCACTGCGCGAGTTGTCAATCGCGCCGTCCAACAAAATTTAATCCCGTCGCCTGAGAAGCTGGACGAGGTACTCCGGATTGCTAAGACGATTAAGGGGCTGAATCCGAAAACCACGAATACGGCGGCGGCGATTGAGGCCAGTAAATATGGCAGCATGGCAGCGCTGGGAGATTTGGCTGCGGCCAGTGAAACGGATCATCCAGCGGGTGTCGTTGCACGGGCGAGGGAGGTCAAAACTGCGACGTTGGATACGCCTGCCGATTCGTACGTGTCGATGGCCCGCGTCACCGGAGGCAAAGTCAAGATCGGTGCTGATCCGAAAGCGCTGGCCGAAGTGCTTGGCTCCAGCCTCTACGGGAAAAAGCCGGTTGAAGTTGTCACCAAGGAACTGCTCCAGAACGCATGGGACGCGATCCGGCCTGAAGCTTGGCATCCCGGCAAACCTCCGAAGGATTTTGTGGGGGAAGTCACCGTCGATTTTGATCAATGGAACCGCAGCATCACGATCAGCGATAACGGCTCCGGCATGACCCGCAAGGAACTGGAAACTGTTTTCACTAACCTTGGAGCCACGGGGAAGCTCTCTCAGGCGGGGGCATCTGGCGGCTTTGGGATCGCAAAAGCGGCACCGTTCATGATGTCGAAGAAGCTGACGGTCACCACGGTCACCAAAGAGGGCGGGAAATTCGTCGAGCACTCGTTCACGTCCACTCCGGACGAGATCGTCGGCAAAGGCGTGGAGGTCAGCACCAGAGAACTGCCGGAATGGCTGGACGATAAAAAGACCGGCACCGTCATCACGGCGCAGTTCGACGAGGATAACTGGGAGCCATGGGTGGCGGAGAGGTTTGCCCGTAAGTCGCAGCGTTCGCTTAGCGCACCGGGAACGCTGCGCGTGAACGGCGACGAATACGGCGGCACTTCAGGCGCGAAGCCGGTTGCAGCGCTGGAGCCGTCTCCCGTGGGCAGCATGACGAGGCCCGGAGCCGATATCGACCTGTTCGCCAGTTCGGAAACGGAAGTGCCTAGCTGGGGTGCGGTTTCCGTCGAGGTAAATAACAACGGAATCTACCAGTTCGACATGGAGGTATATGCGCCCGTCGAAGGGATGCAGGTGCCCAAGCGTGTCGCGGTGAACGTGAAGGCGAATGTTAAGGAGCGCGATCCGGATTATCCGTTTCAGGCGAACCGCGAGGCGTTTCGCGATGAGCAAACAGGCAGGGACTTGAAGGAACTCATCACGCAGAAGATTTTTGCACCGCAGGCTTCCAAGCATAGGCAGGAGATTTCCGATGCAATACGCGACCTGCCCACCATCAAAGTCGGTGCGACAGAAATTCCGGTCTTCGATTCAGGCAGGCGGCTTACGCCCGACGAGATGCAGCAGTTGCAGTCCGACCCGGCATTCATCGATCTCGCGCACACCATCAATCAGGTCACGCAGGATGCAATCGCCAAGCTCGCGACCGCTGACCTTCCCAGCAACCTGAAGGGGCTGGGAGGAAAAATTAAAAAGATTGGCATCGTGCTCTCCGACAAGCTGCACGGAGTTCACATCACCAATCCTGTGGACGAAAGCGATACCTACCTGTTCGTGAACCCGTTCCAGAGCCTGAAGGATGATGCGGAGCGTGCCGCCAGCCAAGTCTGGCATACGATTAAACATGAGATCGTCCACGACAAGGTGAAGGGCCATCACGAGACTTTCACCAGTACTGAGGCGGTGGTAGCTGGGGCGCTGGGAAGTAAGAGCGAACTGGCCGGAATCCAGCAACTGGAGGATGTATATGCCAACCCCGATGACCCCGAAAGAATACGCCCAGACCTTGGTTCAGCGATACAACTCTATGAGGACTCACGTAAGCGACCAGAAGTTACAAAAGATATTTTTGGGGGCGAGGGACTCGCTGGCGGCGCTGCCCCCGCAGATGCAGGACGAGATGAAAGTCGCCTACGACCTAGCCCAGAGGGAACTCTTCCCGGATATGTCCAGCCTCTGAAGGCGAGAGAGTCGGGGAAGCCCACAGAGGTCAAAACCGAAGAGCGCAAGCCTGAGCCGGAATGGCTGAAGCGCAGTGCGCAGCAATACATCTCTCGACGCGGGAGTCCTCACCACGAAGCACCTGCCGGGACTCGCGACGCCCGCGCTATGGACATCGCCGACGCCTACGAGGCAATGGAGCATAATCCAAACGACCCGGCAGTGAAGGCTTCCTACGACGCCTTCAAAAAGGACATCGACAAGCAGTGGGATTTTGCCGTCAAATCCGGCGTTGATTTCGAGCCGTGGACGAAGCCGGGACAGCCCTACGCCGACTCCGCTGCGATGAAGGCCGACGTAGACGATAACGCCCACCTGTTCTTCTTCACTGGTGGAGAGATGCCTGCGGACCATCCGCTGGCAGCGGTCGATCCTAAGACCGGGTACACGTACAACGACAAGCTGCGTGCGATTCACGACCTGTACGGTCACGCGGTGCATGGCTGGCAGTTCGGTGAGCGTGGCGAAGAGAACGCATGGATCACGCATTCGCAGATGTTCTCGCGGCAGGCGATCCCGGCCTTGACCAGCGAAACGAAGGGGCAAAACAACTGGGTCAACTTCGGGCCGCACATGCGCCGCGCAGACGGCACGCTGATTAAGAAAGGCGAGGAGGGTTGGCTCGACCGTCCTCAGCGGCCCTTCGCGGAGCAGAAAGCAGGACTGCTGCCGAGGCGCTACCACTACCGCATCGATGCGCCGCTGTCCTTTATCAGCCCGAACACTCTGAACATCCCCGGCGTCACCGAAGCACAGCGTCAATTTAAGTCAGACATCCACAACCGGTTCATCGATCAGGCGCACACCTTGGCCGACGACATGGGCATGAATGTTGTCGTCGAATCAGCGCTGGGATCGTGGAAGGGTGGAGCCGAAAACTCCATTGCGATTCGTTACCCGTTCGGCGCTGACCCCGATCTGGTGAAGTACTACGAGGCGAACCTTGGGCGCTTGGGTTACCAGTACGCGACGGCGCGATTTACTCCGGATGTAAACGGGAAAGATACGCTCCATCAGTTCTGGGTACAGAGTGCAAATGCCGATGCGAGCAAGATAGCGAGCTTACTCTTAGGGAATAGCATCGAAAATAGTACAATAATTCCAGCAGAGGACGGTTACATCGTCACGCTGATCGACCCCAACGATGGGCTGCGTGAATCTGTCAGGAACCTAAAGAACGAACTGGGAGTAAAAAGTGTTGAAAATAACCGAGGTGCTGCGGAATTTCCCGGCAACTACACAGACCGAGACGCCGCAGGAAGAGACTTTCAATCAGCGATTGAAGAGATTGAGCGTAGAAGGCCATCCCTCCGGAGACTTCGTAGAGGGTTCGAGTCAAGGCCCGGTTACAATCTTCTCCACCGAGCCATCCGGGAAGCCCAAGAGCTAGTTCCTGCCGAGCCAGCGCCGGTTTCGGGACCGGGCACGCTGGAAGAAATTAAAAAAGAAACAAAACGGCTGCAAGGCCCACGCGGTTCGACTGTGCCGCTGATGCGCTCTGTGCTGTTGCCGCGCTACAAGATGATTGAAGATATCGCGGCGCATCTTGAAGACAACACCCGCAAAACTCTGGACCAACTGTATCCCGGTGGAACAACCGCCGAGCACAGGGCCATGGTGAATCGGGCAGTGCGGATCGCCAAGGACGAATTAAAATACCAACTCGCTCAGGAGAACAGCGGCGCGGACTGGTACAAGGACGACATCAGAGGCCCCGCGAACTCCCTGATGTCGGAAATGAAATTACTGCATCCTGAACTCAGCGATCCGGTGAACGAGCGAATGTTTTTACTCCACGTCGCGGCCACTTCGCCGGGTAAGACTGCGGCCTTCGATAACGTCAACGTCGCCGAGCAGGCGTACAACCTCTACAAGAAAAGGGGCGAGATACCGCTACGGCAGGAAGACGGGACGCCGTGGGGAGCTTACGGACATGCTCCGCTCAAGACCGCTCAGGGCCTGCTGAGGTATTTCGATGGCGACGTAGGCAAGGCAATGGAGTGGATGCTCACCAAGCACCCGCTGAAAGAAGTTGAGAATGTGAAGGCGAGGTCTGGCTACAGCAGGGACACTGTGAAAAATGCGCTGCCGCCAGATTACGACCCGGATGCGGTGTACGGCGCGTACATTCTCGGCGAGAAGGTCGGCCCCTTCTTCATGAACCTGAACGGCATCTCCACGGAGTTGACCGTGGATCGCTGGTTTATGCGGACATGGAACCGGCTGATGGGCACGCTGATCAATAGTGAAGGAAAGCTCCAAGACGTACCACGGGGCAAGAACGAGCGGGCTGCTATGGTCGATGCCATCGACAAGCTGGGCAAGGAATTTGGCCTTGAAACCAGTCAGGTGCAAGCCGCACTCTGGTACTACGAGCAGGGACTTTACTCGCGGTTAGGACAGAGGGGAACCTTCGGAGGAACTTATGCCAGCGCAGCGAAAGATGTCTTCAACCTTCGATCTGAAGGTTTTACAAGCCAAGGCGAGAGAGATGCTGCGCAACGGGACGATGCCCTCCGAGGGAGCGCTGGAGGCGGCGCTGGCCCGCCTGCGGAAGGAGTACGGCCCGAAGATACTGAAGGCGAGGGAGTTGGATCAACGGGAGAACTCTTCGGAGACACCTCCTTCGACTTCGGAGAGCCAAAAGTGATCCCGATTCAGGAAGCAAAGAGGATAGCTGAGCGGCAAAAGCCACGTGAGAAGCTTGCTGCCAGTCGAAAAGACAGGAGTCAGTGAACCCAGCGCGACGTGCCCGCCCCACGTCAACAGGGAAGGCCAGCAGTCCAACCCGGAAGCAGTGGAGCGAGAGCGCCTGCGCCTTTCCTATTATTGCTTAGGTGCGGTTTTAAGCATCCAATGTTTCTGCCGGGAGGGGTTGAGATCGAGGTGTCGCATGATCTCAATTCTCATCACGATTATTATCGTCGCGCTTGTACTGGGACTGCTGTTCTGGGCGTTGTCGTTTCTGCCGATCCCGCAGCCGTTTCTCAATATCATCAAGTTTGCGATTGTGCTGGTGTTCGTTATCTGGCTGCTGTACACGCTGCTGCCGCTGGCTGGGGCGCATCCGATGCTGCGCTAAAATTATGTCGTGAACTCCCCGGAACTGTTAACCGGCTTTGAGCGCTGCGGACGCATCCCGTACTGGGGTAAGAGTTGGAAGTTCCGCAAATTGAAGCCGGTGGAAATACTGGAGGCCGGGGTCCATGCCGGACTCACGGAACTCACCAGAAGTGATTATGGTGAGTTAGCCGGGGAAGAGGTCTACGGCTTTGGCTCCGATCCCGGCATCGATTCCAAGCAATACGACCAGCACACCGAGGTCGTACATCTGGCCTGCATCGCCGATATCGTCACGTCCGCGATCCGCCGACCCGCTGGCGATCCATGGGTGCCAGCGCCGCCAGTCGATCACTGGAAGTCAGGCTGCTACCTTTCGCCTCAGCGAAATTACCTGCGCCGGATCGTCTTCGTCACAAGCTGGAGCGACGACAAGCATTACAGCCTCTGCCGCTCGTGGGAGAGCCTCGCTGAAACCTGTTTTCACAACCTGCCTATGCAGTTGGTGGTTGTGCATCTGGGCAAGCACCTAAACGGGAAGTATCACTCCTACTGGTCGCACGGCCTGCGCCACCCGGCCAACAAAGTACTGCGCTTCCGCAAGCGGAATAACACCGCTGAGCCGTTCAAGGAATCGTGGATCGAGGTCTGGCGCGAGGACTACGACGATATCTCCACACACGACTGGCTACAGGGAATGCTGGCAGACGGCGTGCTTCAGGATTGCTTAAAGAGGTACGACATCCCGGTGCCGAAAGAGGAAGCGCGGGAGCGCATCAAAGCGCTGGCGCTGAAGAAGCTGGAAATGATCCGCAATACGACCGAATTGCCGGATCAGCAGATGAGTACCTGCGATTGGCCCGCGCCTTGTGTTTTCCGCACGCCCTGTCACGCCCAGCAGGAGCCGGGTCCGGCGTATGGGTTCATCCGGATCAGCTAGTGCCACGCACCGCCCGCGACCGTACTCTCATTCAGGAACTTGTTCTCGTCTTCCTCAGCGCCCCCATCGCCTTCTACCGGAAGCTCGACCCCGATAGCGCCACCCCCTCCGCGAGAACTCAAGGTATTGGCCGGGTGAAGCTCCTGCGGGACAGGCATTCGCGGCACCTGTGGCGGTGGCGGCTGCGCCGGGATGTCATACCGGGGCGGATTGGCGTACGACAGCGGCTGATCGCCCACGATCTGTTCCAGCGTCGGCGCGGAAACGACTCCGTACGAGGGTGCGCCGGGGAACTCCATCATTCCCATTGGATTCTTGAGGGCTAGGATGATGCGCTGAAGCGACGGAATCTCCGCGCTCACGACCGCGTACTTGGCAGCAGCTTCGGCGCGTTCAAGGATGGCCTTTGCCAGCCGCTTCTCTGCCGTTTTAAGGGCCGAGGAGAACTCCCGTGGGCCTGAGACCCCTTTCCTGCTCCGCGAGGGCTTAGAAGCGGCCTTGGCGGCTTTTGCCTTGGCCTTGCGCTCCCTCTCCCAGCGCTCTTTAGCCGCAGCGCTCAAAATCTTGGACCGCTCTTCCTTGGTCAGCTTCGAAGGTGCCTGTTTTTCGGGGGTCTGTTCGTCCGCCATGGCTGAATTCTCCTGTGAGTGGGACTTATGGCGCAGTTAGACGGAATTTAATTCCCACTTACTCACAAGTCAAGGGGTTTTAGCCAGCTTCCACTCTTTGGGTAGCACGCCGAAGGGGTGAGTAAATTGTTCTTCTCCGACTACACCGCCCCACTTGGCGCGGTAATACTCACGATACAGCGGGAAAGTAACACTGTTCAGGTGGCGCAGATAGGCATCACTGTTGATCGTCTGGCTCCCATGCCCCTCCGGGCCGTGTTTTACCACGATTCCCGAACTGATACGCTCCCAGCCAGCGAGGTCCATGCGCCGAAAATAGTCATTGTCGGAAAAGTAGGCGGCAAAGGTGGTGTCGTAACCGCCTATCGCCCCATAGACTTTTGGGTTATAGACGCATAGTACGTCGTGCAGGGTGTAGATAACTCCCCATTTAGGATGAGGAAGAGGAGGAAGAGGATTATTGATAGCGCGAGCATACTCCAGCAGCTTCTCGCATGCACCTTCCGGGATAACTGCATCGTTATGCATGTGTATGCAATAAGACTTGCCCCGGCGCAGCGTCTCTTCGAGTTCCCAGTTCATGCTCTGGGTGAATGACAGCGGAACAGGCGGACGAAAGACTTTGACCGGGGGCAACCATCTCGCATATGCGCCGTTCTCGGTCGGAACCATGATGTTTGCGACCATGCCGTCCGGGGAATTGTCGATGATGGTCAGATCGTCGTGCAGGCAGGTGACCGAATTTACCGCGTTTATCAGCAGGTCAGGCCGGTTTACGACAGGAATAAAGGCCGCAAAGTCAGACATGGTGAGATTCTAAAATTTAATTTCAGTCGCTACCAGAGTCTTTCCGAATCATGGCGCGATCCAGATGGTGTCCACTACTTCGACGCCGGGAATCAATTCATCGACGATGCGCTTCACATCCGGCCAGCCCGCGAAGCCGTAATCGTGGCCGCAGAAGGTTCCGCCTTCGGCCAGCAGCGGTTGCCATGCCATGATGTCCTGCCGCACGTTGTATTCATCATGGGCAGCGTCGATAAAAATCAGGTCGAAACGCCGACTGAGCTTGACCGCCTTGCGAGCGGCCCAGATCGAAGCGTGGTTCATGGGGCGCACGTTGGTTAGATGGGCGGTGTTGGCGCAAAACACGTCGTAGTACCAGCCATCCGTACCGCATTCGGACCAGATATCGACGGAGTAGACTCGCGCCTCCGTGTTCTCGGCCAGAGCGCATGTACTGCGCCCTTTGTAGCTTCCGATCTCCACGATGCTGCCGCCCTTGGGAACCTTCGCTGCCGCTTGCGCCAGCCAGAGCAACTCGGTTTCGCTCATCCAACCCGGAATCGTCAACGCCTTCTCGATGTTCATACGCCCATCCCACTCGTCGGTACGTTAATAATAGGGGCAATCTCCGGGAAAGCGATATAGGAATAACGCTCTTTGAGGGCATCACAAAAGATGCCGTCCAGCGTGTACTCATCCCGGTTGGGCCACTCCGCGATCTCCCGCTTGATGACCATGTTGGCGGTATCGACATGGCAGCAGCGCGGGTCTTCGGAGAAGAAAATCCGGCCATGGCGCAGGATGGGGAAGACGGCCCAGTCAGGACGCGCCTGATCGAGAGCGCGGTAGATATCGGTGAGCGCGTCGGAGCGCTGGAAGAAGTTGTCGTCGTCCAGATAGATGCAGTAGTCGCCGGTCGCCAGCCGCCAGCCGATCCCACGGGGCGTGTTCCCGAAATTGCCGTAACGCTTGCCCAGACAGACGATCTGGCGGTCGGGGTGCCGGATGGAATTCAGGAGATCGGAATTAAGGGGACCGCCGTCCACGACGACGATGTGTTGCCACAGGTCCAGTTGGGTTTCGATGGACTGGCAGCAACGAAAGAGACTGTCACGCTGAAGCGTGGCGGTGATAATGCTGAACATCGGCATAACAGCCTCATTGTCTCATTCCTTTTTGAGATCGCCGCTTGGTTCAGCGGCTTGCTCTATGAACGTCATCATGGCCTCTGCCGCCTCCGTCCGACTGGCATTGGACGTGACATAAAACGTATCCGCGCCGCGATCAGGAAAGATCAGCAAGACGAAGCCGTAAGTGGGGAATGCTTCGGTGAGGGTGGCGGTTAGTTTTCCGCCAACCTCCTTCAGCGCGGCTGCTAGCTCAGGATCAGGACTATCACCTATGCGCATGCGAAGCTTACCTTCTCCCGAGATCGCCTTCGTGAACTTCGAAGTCTTGGGGCGTGTCACCTTTCTTGATATGCATCGCTAGGTGTAACGCCTGCCAGCGCCGCCGCAAGTCGGTGCGGTGCATTTCCTTCGGTGGCACAGCTTCGCAAAACATGCAAAAGGTTGGAACCCCGAAGCCGCGTCCGCTACGACGAATAATGCTGGCCAAGAGCGAGAATGACCCTGCGGGCAAACTGGCGTGGAGCGACATCATGCTCGTCCGCAGCATGGCTGAGGAAACCTTTGATGTTTCCGACTGCATCAGCGACTGCAATCGTTTCGGCAAACGAGGCATCATGGGAATTACCGTGCCGCTCGGTTGCGTGGACTGTGTGGGCTGCTGTTCTTTGCGTGCTGCCATTGGCGTGTATTAGCTCCTCAGTGGTGGCTGGAAGGATTTGAAGTCCGCGTGGATCGACCTGATGTTTGCGCTTAAGGTGAGCCGCCAAGAATTTCAATGCCTTAAAAGTGTTGGGGCATTGCGGACACTGAACCCTGCCGTTCGAATTCACGGCTACCTTCGGATTCACGATGACCCCATTGGTTCGTTGTTCGATCCGTTGTTCTTGGCGACGCTCCAGCGCAACTTGAGTCTTGAGGTGATTGCGCCCAAGAACGCCATGCTTGAAACGGCGGTGCTTCCCAAGTTCGGTTGCCGTAGGAAAGTCAATCTTTCGGTGTAGGCTTTGCATGCATTCCGGACAACGAAAGATACCTTGCTGAGCAAGAGCCGCGTAGTGTCTGGCAGCTTTATCGGAAGAGACGTTTACGGTTGCCTTGTCAATCGCCGTGTTGAGCTTTTTCTTTTTTGCATAACTGGCTTTGATCGCTACCTTGGCTTTCTTCCGTGCTTCGGGCGAATGCCAGCCGCTATCGGAGCGCCTCTTTAGCTGCGACGCTTTAATGTTTTCCTTACGTTTCTCAATAGCCTCTGGGGGCAGCGGCTCTCCGTTTCGCAAGAGATTGTGAGCCATCGCCATGTGGGACGATAAGCCAGAGTTACTCTTGAACTCTTTCTCGCATTCAGGAACTGGACATTTTGTCATTAACTCTCCTTTACTTCAATTCAGTCTGTTTACTTGTTTTTGTTCTAAATTAAATTCAAATTTTCTCAGTTTGAAGGGGAACAAGGTGTTACTGCTTTGCGAGTGCTTTTCGAAACCACGCGTCAAAGCGGGGCCAAACGTTACTCCAGTCGAGTTGACTAGGCTGATTCACCCTCTTCCCTAGAAAATACTCTATCCTGCCCACCCAGTCCTTAGCGTCAAAGATCGGGCGGTAGCAGTTGTACACGCCTTCCAAATGAAGACGAACTGGATTTATTAACAGGTCTTGGTCTACAAAATCAACTGCGCCTGCGTATTTTCCGTGAATGCAGGGTGTGCCACAAAACAAGCTCTCGGCTATCGGATAGCCAAAACCCTCACCCGCTCCGATCCCAAGGGTGACATCGCAAGCCGAGTAAGCTTGGGCCATTTCGTCATCGTCCAGATAGCCCAGCGAGAACATGGCAGTGTCAGCGAGTCCGAAGTCCACCAGCAGGGCAAAGAGCGACCAGTAGTTCTCCATCTTGTCGGTATGAATCCAGAATCTCGCCTTGGGGTGATGACGATGGAGGAGCATCTCGCAAATCTCCGCCCACAGTCCCCAGTCCTTGCGGGCCTGATTGGTGGCGACCGCGCCGATCAGGATTTCGTCCTCCCGAATCGGTGGCGGCGTTGTGCCACGCAGGTTGCCGCAGCCAGTCAGCGACGTGAAGTTCTTACGCGCCTCGCTCCGGTCGCGGGGGTAGAAGATCGCAGGGTCGATGCCGTGCGGGATCGATCCTAAGTCTCTTTCCTGTGAACGCTCGTTCCCCAGAGAGCGGCGGATGATGTCTTCGCTCCACTGTCCGTAGGCCAGAATACGGTCGAAGCCTAGAAGGCTCTGGACGAGCGGGTAGGAGAGCGTGTCATGCGGCCCTTCAGCATCGACCGGATTGTAAATCCAGCGCTCGATCTTGGCGGAGGTGAGAAATTGCTTCAGAGGTTCGACCCCGCACATTACGTTGGGCCGCGAGAACCAGCCGAGACGACCGGCGTCCCAGACAAAGAGAATGACGCCCGCCTGTTTACCGGCCCAGTCCGCCCAGACCTCGGGAAGCGTAGGGAGGACAAAGTCGGCCATGCCTTCAACTGCGTACTGGGGAAATTTAAATCTCTGTGATCCGGGGCCACCATAGCCAAAGCTGGCGATGCGGCAAACGTCTTTAAGATTCGCGTCAGCTCGTATAGCGATTTCGCCAGCAATTCGGCCCAATCCTGTTCCTGCGGACACAGCGTCGCTAACGATCAGCACAGGGGTTGGTGCGACCATGCAGGCCAGTCTAGGACGGCGTCCCTAACATGTCAAGCGTATTTACGCATCCATACGCTTACTTGTGTTGACACTGAAACCGGGTGGTTTTATTCTTGAAGTATGGGACAAACGGCGGTAGTAAGAAAACAGCAAACGAGGGCGACAAAAGTGGCCAACACCTTAACCGAGGCTGAGGTACTCAACATCATGAAGGCCGAACAGGGGGCACAGTCCCTCCGTGAATTCGCGGCCACGATTGGCGTCACCCCGGCATACATTTCGGACATCTACAACGGCAGGCGTCACCCCGGCGCGAAGGTTCTGGATCATTTCGGCATTGGCAAAACGAGCCAGATTATCGTAGAGTACGTATTCTTCAGAAAGAAGAAATAGCCGGGAGGGCAATCCCCCATGCCCATGATCGAACTGCATGAAGGCTTCTACGTCCGTATTGGCAGCGACATCGCATTTGCGGTAGTCAAGGCAAGCGAGGACGGAAAAGCGTGCTCTGCGTTTACCGATGGCCAGTCAGCCGTGGATGGAGGCTTCCTCATCCCCTACAAGGCGTCCGAGGTTTGCGAGCAACTGAACGACGCCGAGGAAGAGCTTTACGGCGAAGAAGGGGACGAAAAGTAGGATGCCGCGTCACGTCTTCGTTGGGGACGCCGTACATCTGAAGCAGTCTCCCTGTCCCGTCTGCGGCCACAAGCTCGACGGCCTCACCCCCGCCAAATTTGACACCCCTCCTGCCAAGCAGGACGACTGGGTTCCGACCAACACCTCTTTCAGTATCTGCATCTACTGCGCATCCATGCTCCGTTTTGAGGGTGAACGCAAACTGCGCAAAGTCACCCCTGAAGACCTCGTGGAACTGCTCAACGCTGAGCCGGAACTCTTCAGCCTGCTGCATAAGATGGCCGACTTCGCGAACGGGATGATCCGGGATCGGCAGCGCAAGAACTACAGGAAAAACTGATGCAGGCCAGCGACAGGCTCAAAACGGTGCTGGGGCTGGGAGACGTGGTCGCCCTGTTCCCGGTGCTTAAGGATTGGAGCACGGATGAGCTACGGGCACTCCTTCGGGATATTGAGGAGTACGCCTCTGTGAGTCACAAGGCCATCGATAGAGCGTGGGAAACGGTCGCGTTGTCGCCCAACATTTTCCTGAGTGAAGCGTTGTCGAAGACGGTTGACGAGTATCGCGACGAAAAGAAGATAGAAGTGATGCAGATTATGTCGGAAATTAGTTCGGTGGCGATGTTCTATTTGAACCAACGTGGAATTAAAATTCCCGAGTGAACCAATGGGTATGAGAGCGCCAGAGCCTGAGAGTGAAAACCAATAGTTGTGAGCGTGCCAAAGTTTGGGAGTGAACCATACTAATTGCGAGTGCCATGATCAATGAGTGAACCGGGCAGGACGAGCGTGCCATGAAGGACGAGTGAACCACATCCAGCGCGAGTGCCATGATTGAAGAGTGAACCAATAATTGGGAGAGCACCAGAAAGAGGGAAGTGAACCAACGCTGGGAAGAGTGCCAAAGTACGGGAGTGCCAACCATATCCTCTGAGGGTGCCAAATATCGAGCGTGAACCAAATACGACGTGCGTGCCAATGTAGATGAGTGGGAACCAATATGTGGGAGCGTGCCATGAAACAAGAGTGGGAAAACCAAGTCTGCTGAGAGGGCCAAGAAAGGTGAGTGCAGCCAAATCTGATGAGAGTGCCAAAGGTGGTGAGCGAAAACCAGAGTGCTTGAGCGTGCCCGGAAAAGTGAGTGAAACCGACTCTACAGAGGGTGCCAAAATACGGGAGTGAAACCGACTACGGCGTGAGCACCAAAACCCATGAGTGAACCGGAGTTTGTGAGGGTGCCATATCCGGGGAGTGAACCAAGTGCAAGGAGAGTGCCAAGGTTCATGAGTGAACCACAAACAGCGAGAGCACCATAGGAGTTGAGTGCAACCACGAAGGCTGAGAGTGCCATGAACTCCGAGTGGAAACCAAATTACGGGAGCGTGCCATATCCGGCGAGTGAACCAGCGAGTAGCGCGAGCGCCAAAGTCTGGGAGTGAACCGATGAGCATGAGCGTGCCAGAGGTGAGGAGTGAAAACCAATGATGTTGCGAGTGCCGAAAGTCAAGAGTGCAACCCATGTCAAGTGATAGCGCCAAGGGTTGAGAGTGAAACCATATTTGCCGCGAGTGCCACGCATCGAGAGTGAACCATACATGATGCGAGCACCATGTAATGTGGAGTGAGCCGAAGTAATTGCGAGCGCCAACTACTCAGAGCGAACCGAATCAGGAGAGAGTGCCAAGAGACGAGTGTGAACCAAATTCATGGAGAGTGCCAAGGGTCGGGAGTGTCCAGCCAGACATTCCGCGAGCGCCAAAGTCTGGGAGCGGAAATACAACCATGAGCTATGCGAGTACCGGGAGTCCCGAGTGAACCAATGAAGAATGAGAGTGCCATGATTAAGGAGTACCAACCAAAGGAAGTGAGAGTGCCATTTAGCTGGAGTGAGCCATACGTGACGCGAGTGCCATAGTACCTGAGCGAACCAATGAAACGGAAAGCACCAAAAGGACAGAGTGAACCAGTTCTTGCGCGAGCACCAAAATCGATGAGTGAACCAGATAACCGGCGAGTGCCAGAAGATGAAGAGTGAACCATCATCGAGGAGTGTGCCAAGGTTAATGAGTGAACCGTACAGAGGAGAGCACCATAGTTGAGGAGTGAACCAGCGTCAGTGAGCCGCACCACAGTGGAAGAGTGAACCGAGAAAGCGGAGGAGCACCAACGGAGTGGGAGTGAACCAACGTCAAGGAGAGTGCCAATGTGCCAGAGTGCAACCATGATCGTGGAGAGCGCCACTGAACTGGAGTGAACCAATCATGCCGCGAGCACCAAGACGAGTGAGTGAACCATCAACAAAGCGAGTGCCAGAAGTAGGGAGTGAACCGATACTGAAGAGTGCGCCCAGAGATGCGAGTGAACCACAAGGTATGCGAGCACCATAGGCTAAGAGTGAACCAAACATAGCGGAGAGCACCATGAAAAGGGCGTGAACCATCAAATCGGAGAAGCACCAGAAGACGAGAGTGAACCAGAAATCCAGAGAGCACCATATGATGAGAGTCGAACCAAGCTGTGAGGGAGCACCAGAGCGGAGAAGTGAATCAAAATCGTAGAGAGCACCATCGTTCAGGAGTGAAAATCAGATGAGCACCACGCCGATCATTGAAGCCATGGAGCCGCTCAAACGGCTCACGAAAGATTTAGCCAAAGCAGCCGTCACCCTGTCACCCCACGAAGCGCGGTTTCTGGTAGACGCGTATTACATCATGCAGCACAACCGTATTTCCGCTGCGCATCAGGTACGCACGCTGGACAAAGGCGATGAGCCGCACAGCGTGATTGACTGGTTCGCAGTACAGAGCGAGATGCTGGAGAATCAGGTCAAACGCGCTCTGGATAAGTGGACCGACGGCCAGCCGGTCGCGGTCTGGGCGAAGTCGATCTGCGGAATCGGGCCGGTGATCGCGGCAGGGCTGGAAGCCAACATCGATATCAGCCGCTGCGAAACGGCAGGACATATCTGGTCGTTTGCTGGACTGAACCCGGATATGAAGTGGGAGAAGAAAACCAAGCGGCCTTACAACGCTTCACTCAAAACCCTGTGCGCCTTTAAGCTGGGCGAGTCGTTCGTCAAGGTGCAGTCCAACGACAACGACATCTACGGCAGAGTCTTCGTCACCAGAAAGAAACAGGAAGCAGAGTGGAATGAAGCCCTGAAGTTTGCCGATCTGGCCAAAGAGAGAGCCACCAGCGTTAACAAGAAAACCGATGCCTACAAGGCGTACAGCGTGGGCAAGCTGCCCCCGGCCCACATCCATGCGCGGGCACGGCGCTACGCGGTAAAACTGTTTTTAGCGCATTACCATATGGTGGCCTACTTCGTGCATCACCAGAAGCTGCCGCCCTTTCCCTACGCCTTCTCGCACCTCGAAGGACACATCCACTTCATCGCGCCACCCCACGCCGATCTGGTGGATGGCCTGCTGCCTGCGCTCAAAAAGTACGAAGACGAACTGCGCAAGCGCGGGGAAAAATAAAAATCCAAGCGACTGGAGAGCACTATAAAGAGGGAGTGAATCATAAATTGGGAGAGTGCCAGACATGGTGAGTGAACCATGATTGCGGAGAGCACCATAAAAGAAGAGTGAACCAGAGTTCGAGTGAGCACCAAGAGTCCAGAGTTCGAGTGAACACCAAGAGTAGAGAGTGAAACCAGAAATCCGGAGAGTGCCAAGAATAAAGAGTGAACCCAGTGGTGGGAGCGTACCAATGATCTGGAGTGAATCCAACATCGCTGCGAGTGCCAGAGTACAAGAGTGAACCATCATCGGAGAGAGGACCATCTTACGGGAGTGAAAACCAAACATCGCGAGAGCACCCAGATCAGTGAGTGAACCAAGAAGCGTGGGAGTACCAGTGTCACTGAGTGAACCTAGTGGTGGGAGAGCGCCAATGTGTTGGAGTGAACCAGACAACCGGCGAGCACCATAGTGCAGGAGTGAACCACGGTCGAAGAGAGTGCCAAAAAGAGCAGAGTGAGCCATACGTGAAGCGGGTGCCATAGTACCTGAGCGAACCAACTAGGCATGCGAGTACCAATTCAAGGGAGTGAGCCAAGTCCCAAGAGAGCGCCACGAGGCAGGAGTTGAACCAGAATTGTTGCGAGCACCACATTAAGCGAGTGAACCAGCTTTAATGCGAGTACCAAAGCCAGCGAGTGAACCTGTGTACCAGAGGGCACCCAGATGAGTGAGTGAACCAATTATCACGCGAGCACCAGCGTCAAGGAGTGAACCATCATCAAAGCGAGCACCACCGCACGGGAGTGAACCATACATCGAGAGAAGCACCAGAGAATCGGCGTGAAACCAAATTTGAGGAGAGTACCAGAGTTTGGGAGTGAGCCATTCAAAGAGAGCGTACCAAAGTGTAGGAGTGAACCGCACCACGGGAGAGTACCAGAATCAGGGAGTGAAACCATCTCCAACGCGAGCACCAATGTGCCTGAGTGAACCAGCGATCACGGCGAGCACCAAGACCAGAGAGTGAACCATCAATGAAGCGAGTGCCCAAACGAGAGAGTGAACCATCTCCCATGAGAGTGCCAGAAGTAGGGAGTGAGCCAAAGAAGTATCCCGGAGAAGAGAATGGTTAAGATCGTTTTTGCCGCAACTTTGCCCAACGAATTGTTGCAGTCATTTTTGCAAACGATTCGCGATTTTGATATGGAGCACGACCCCAACCATGAGGGCAAGGTCCAGATTGAAATGTTGACCGAGTCTGACTGGCCGGTGGACAAGATGGCCGAGGTTCTGAGTTCGTTCACCCCCAAGCCGCAATTTATGTACGTCGAAAAATTCGATAAAACAGGCGAGTCTAAAAAATGATCCACATGTTACAAGTCCTGTGCGGTCCAAAGCGGCACGCAATCTACGGCATCATGTACGACGACAAGGACATATCTCCAGCGGACGCGATGAAGGGGCTGGAGCTTATGGTCGAGGAAGATATAGCCCTTGGCAAACTCAATCGCCGCTGCGAAGTTTGCGACAAGCCTGTATTTAAATTCTTATACGAAGACGGCATCAGCAAAGAACAGGACTGGGCGAAGGCAAAAGCAATTTCTGAGCGGTTACAGGCCGAACAGATGGTGGCACGAGAATTCGCGCTGCGTTGGAAAGGGAGATGCACGTGGTCTGCGTGGATTGCTTCGTAAAGCTCGTTCAGGAGCACACCGTCATACTCGGCGGATCGATACGGCACGGAGTGGTGATCGAATGAGCATGATGTGGTTTGGGAAATGGCACCCTGCACC
>Ga0307478_10000075_pt1 | contig 119853 bp, 111 predicted proteins | sample atmos_gasesECM4C_2_FD_203713 | JGI IMG/M metagenome (GOLD analysis project Ga0307478, IMG submission 203713) | Hardwood forest soil microbial communities from Morgan-Monroe State Forest, Indiana, United States - atmos_gasesECM4C_05 | ecosystem: Environmental > Terrestrial > Soil > Temperate...
ATGCAGATCGAGCTTAGAATGGCCGCATGGGCGCATGCAGCAATCTGAGTCCGGTTGAGAAGTGCTTGGCAACCATCGTTCATAGCGTGGATGCGTTGCAGGACAGAGATTTCACCCGGGCAGAAGCGGCACTGCGTTTGGGGCTTGCTATCGCTAAAACTGCGCCTGCGGAGCAAGCACGTAACCTGGAACCGCTTGTGCTCCTCAACCTTAGTCGGCTAAGGCAAAGGCAGGATCGCGAGCAGGAGGCTCGTCAGCTTCACGAACAGGCCAATGCGCAACTCGAACAGAACGAGCCGACTCTGCCGAATGCACTCTTCAATCTTCTGATGGCGGCGGTTCTGATGGATCGTCGCGAGTATCGGCGGGCGATCCATTTCTGGGAGCAGGCGATTCAATTAGACGAAGGCACGGAACCGACCGGCATCGCGCAGATGCTGTGGAAGGTCGGGGAGTGTTATAACCGGGCCGGTCTCAGAGACCACGCCGCGATCCCGCTGCGTGCCGCCGTCAAGATCTTTCGTAAATATCCCGAGGACCCTCGCCTGTCCGCCACTCTGATCACTTTGGGGAACGCGTTGCGCAAAAGCGCTCCTGCCGAAGCTGAATCTTGCCACCGCGAGGTCGCCGATTGGCATATCGCGAGGGGGCAGTTCTTGTCTGCAACTCCCGCCTGGGGAAACATTGGGATTCTCTGCTCCGAGCAGGGTCGCTACACCGAGGCGTTAGAGTACCTCGACAAAGTCCGAAAGATAAGGGAACAGTCTCCCGGCACACCCATTGCCGCAATTGCGATAACCCTGAACAACATCGCGAACTGCTACCGGCGAATGGGGAAGTTTGCAGAGGCGTTCACGGCGGTCTCTGGTGCAATTGACCTTTTGCAGGAAAAAGGTGGAGCGGAGTTGGCGTCAGCGTATGGAACTCGCGGATTGATCTACCTCGATCAGGGAAACGATTCGGAAGCAGCCGAGTGGCTGAGAAGGGCGTATGAGCAGCAACAGACATTACCTAGCCCGAACATGGATACCATCGCCGAAGACCTAAATCGCGAAATTGCTGCCCTGCAAAGGCTCGGCAGAACGGACGAATTGAGAAACGCTGAAACACGGTTGGCTTCGGTGCATACCGCCATGAAAGCTGTTCCCATTGTCAGTCGTGACTTGAGTGCCCTGGACGCACCATTGCAGTGCGCGGTCTTTGTCGAAGTGAATGTTGGTAGTCGGGGACGCCGTCCCGATGCGCCGCGCGAAGGCGTGGAGTTGGAGCGCCGACTAACGGAAATTCTCGAAGGCAAAGACGTAGGTTGGTGTGCGGGCCTTTTGACGATACCTGAGAGCACGACCCTGATCTTCTACAGCTCTGATGCAGAGATATTGTTCCAAGCGCTCGAACCGGCGCTAACGAGCGAACCGGTGTGTGCTGGAGCGAGAATTACAATCCGGCAGCGCGATGGTCAAAGAGAAGTGATGGTCCCGAGTCGCTTGACGTAATCCGGCACTGGGCAATCCGGTAATTGAGGCCCGTCGATCCCTCAATTGTTGTAATCAGATGTTTACGCTCATCGATCTGTTGGTGTACGAAGCGACTCAGGTCCGCTGTCGATAGTGGCGGAGACATTGTCGAGCTAGACTGACGTATATTAAAGGCACCGTGTTGAACGGGCAGCCGGGCGGAGATGCTTGCAGTGGCCAATGACTTTCCTCGCTTTGACCTGACCGGTGATGTGGCGTTAGTAACTGGCGCTGGTCGCGGCCTGGGACGCGCCATTTCTCTGGCTCTTGCTCACGCTGGTGCTGATTTGGCTCTCGGTTTGCGAGATGTGAAAACCGGAGGTGAGCTGGTCGGAGAGATCCAGGCCATCGGCCGGCGGGTATTGCCGTTGCAGATGGACATGACACGACTCGACCAAATCTCTCAGGCCCTTAGCGATACGGTTGCGCATTTCGGCCGGCTCGACATCCTCGTAAACAATGCGGGGCTGTCACCGGAAAACCTTGCGGAAAATGTACGTGAGGAAGATTTTGATTTGACTCTGAGGGTGAATCTTAAAGGGACATTTTTCGCGAGTCAGGCGGCTGGGCGCGTGATGATTCGCCAAAAGCGTGGATGCATCATCAACATGAGTTCGCAGGCAGGCTTTGTGGCGTTGCCGACAGAATCCGTTTATTGCATGACGAAGGCCGGCATCGCGCACCTGACCAAATGTCTGGCTGTGGAGTGGGGTAAGTACAACATTAGGGTCAACGCCGTTGCACCCACGTTCATTCACACGCCAGGTACGGAATCGGCGCTGGCCGACCCGGCATTCCGAAGGAACGTAATCGAGCGCATCGCGGCGCTACACCGTGTTGGTGAGCCAATGGACGTTGCAGGTGCCGTCGTTTTTCTTGCTTCCCCAGCGGCATCATTGATCACTGGTCATACTCTTCTCATTGATGGCGGCTGGACCGCCACGTAAATCTGACGAGAAGGACGAAGAATATCGAGTGTACATGGTAAGGTCATTCGGCGCACTAGGGCCAATCCCTGCCTAGTTCACGTTATTCAGGCGTGGCACTGGTTTGACCAGTCTCACCCGAGGGGGGAAAGGGATATGAGAGATGTTAAGCCCCTTGAGACGATTGCTAACCAGGTCTTGGCTCCGATAACTGGTGCCGGTGCCTGTGGAGCGGACGGTGATTCCTGAGACCGGGTTCGACTTATCTTTAGGAACCGTAGCTATTCTGATCTGTTGATTTTCTTTTCTGTTAAGCTCATCTCGATGCATTGCCGGTCCCGCTACCTCTGGGCACGGCTGTCGTCGCGACGATGCTGCTTTACTACCGTTGGGCGGGAGCGAACGCAACGCTTGCGTTGCTCTTGAACGGAGTGCTGCTGATCGCCGCGCTCTCATGTTTCGGAGGTGTGCTGACGCTGCCGGGAATCGCCGGTGCAGTCCTAACAATCAGTATGGCCGTTGACAGCAATGTGCTGATCTTTGAACGCATCCGCGAGGAACTGCGAGCGGTCAGGTCGGCGTCCGGAGCCCTCGCAGCCGGGTTTTCCAAAGCCCTCGCAACCCTGGTGGATACTCACGTGACCACCGTGGTCTCGTCCATTTTCCTGTTCTTCTTTGGGACTCCAGCCGTGAAGGGATTCGCAACCACTCTCGGGATCGGCCTGACGACCAACCTGTTCACATCCCTCTTCGTTTCACGAGTAGCGTTCGATTGGGAATTGTCGAGGCGAGGACGATCCCCGCAATTGAGCATCGGGATACCTGGCTAGATAGACATGATCGCTGGTACGGCTGCTACCGCAGCGGGGAGGGCCAAGGCTGGTGGACGCTGGCAGACGAGTCCATGCCCCCGGGCAATAGCTGACGTTTGTGGCAGATGATGGACAAACCGGAATGACTGTTGCAACCAGCACTCAAAATCCCTTCAGCAGAAACGCAACCCCGAACCCTCTTGGCTCTCTTGGCTTACCACTCTTGACACTAAAGACTCGGCGGCCCTAAGCTGAAAGTCAATTGCCGCGAATAGCCTCGGCTTTTACGACACGATGGAATCGCTTGCTCGTTCCTCCTGAAGTGATAGCTGCCGAAGTACCAGACCACGACTCAGGTTCGCGTTGCGCGCCAGCAATCGTCCCTAGTGATTCTCTGGAGGTTTTTTGTCAATGATCGAAGTTCACAAACTGCTGCGGACAAAGGAAAACGAGCTTGCCCGCGTCCGAAAAGAGATCGAAGCACTGCGGACCGTCGCACCCTTGATCTCGGAGCGAGATGAAGTTGCAGACTTACTACCCGGTGGTGATCGCCAAGTGTCGCCCGTTCGTCTCGAAGCTTCCCTCGCCGAAGAAAATGCTCTACAAGACGAACCTTCGCACGGCTCTGATGACGTTTTGTTCGACTCCATACCGCCGAAGCGGAACCGTCTCCGCGATTGGATCGGTCGCGCCGTAGGCGAATAGCGCCAGGGTCCACAACGTACGCGGGTTTTTCAAAGCCTGGATATAGACGTGGCGTCCCGACCTCCGGCTAGCGGAGACTAAATCCGTTGCGAGGGTGTCGCTACAAACCTGTGTACGGACTTGGATGAGTGTAATCGCGATGCTACGCCATCTGAAGGAAGCAGACGGTTCTGTCGGCATGCAGAACTGGGGGATCTCAGCCGTTGCGGCCCTATAAAGAAGGGGAATAAGGCGGCAATAATGACGACGAAGGTTAGCCCTTCAATCAGGAGGGCATCGGCGAGCAAGCCCAAAGCGAGTCAACCACCGGCTGAAAATCAGAACGACGACCACTATGGGGATCGCAAACAATCGAAAGATACAGGCATCGCCCCAGTACCACTGATTGAGAACTGGGATGATAAGTTAGCCGACCGAAATTGGAGCCGTCAAACTCAAGCCGAGCAGCACTTTCGCATAAGTTGTGTAGCACCATTCAGAGTTCCTGATCACTAACACCAGAGCGACCGTAGGCACAAGGAAAAGGAAGCAGATGAAGATTTCGAGCAGAAGATCGCCGCCCGCGTACATGCCGCTCGATGCCGCCGCATCTTGCGGGTTCCGGACATATTGCAGGTAACGCACATAGATCAGTAGAGCGGAGACAACGCCAACCACCGCACAGCTTGCCGCGACGAGACGCAGCTGCAGGCGCGAAGGAGACGGTTCCATGCAGGAATTGTAGCTGCAGGATCCAGCCTGACTCCGGTTACCAAGCGTAATTGATATTACGACAGCTATCGCGGGTAAAATAGACAGCGACTGCGATGATGCAAGACCTGCAAGCGCAACTGTCTGGCTTCGAGCGAGTTCTTTCTGCTCGGCTTCCTCAGCATCTAGCTGGCAGTAGCGTTGCCCGTGTTCTTCGGCAGTTATATGCCACCAAGAGCGCCAATGCGGTGATTACATGTGTTGAAGCGCTTTACCCAGCAGAAGTCGAGAAGGTCCGTCAACTATCAGCTGAAGAGGATCAGTCCAGCTTCCAAGCTCCTCCTCTACCCAGCGTCGTTAGCGTTCAGAGCGCAGCATCCCGGCTTTCGGAAGCCGTTGCCTTGCACGACGGAAAGGGAGCTGTAAACGCGCTTCGAGAACTGGGAGCTCTCGCACTTTCCCCCCCGACTGAACTGCTGTTCAATCGATTGGAATTCAGTGTTGAATGTGTCGTCGGACCGGCTCGCGTGGTTCCCCTCGTCGAGTTGGCTATGATGGCGGCTGAGTTAGGTGCTGATGAGAGAGCGGCCACCTATATCATAAAGGGCCATGCTCTGGAGCCGGGAGCGCCGGAACTTCACGACCTCAACACAGTCGCCGGGTTGGTCGCTCTCAATGCCGGTGACGTAGCTAAGGCTAAAGAGTGCCTATCGGAATCAGTCCGTGTTTGCGAACAAAATGAGTTCTCATGGCTTGCATGTAGCATCCGTCCTTTCAATCTACTTCTTGCCCAGAAGCTACTACAACGTGGCGAACATGCAGCGGTAATCAAATACCTCTCGCGATGCCAAGACATTTGGGAGTACGAAGCAAAGCGAATTGCGTTCTGGATCGAGGCAATCCGCAAAAGTAAACAACCAGACTTTCAGACTCCAAGGTTTGCGAAATGTTCGGGACAGTCCCGAGCTGAAGATTCGAGCTCTAGCGATCAGGAGTTCGTTCCTGCCTGCAAGGCACGAGACATCGTTCGCGACCTCCCGTTTGGACATCCGCACCGCTCGCGAGGAGATGCGGGCGGAATACAAGCGCCAAATGGCCGCTGCCATTAGAGGAAAGCTAGACAGAGGAAGAAATTAGCGAGTGGCGCATCTTCCTGCCTCCTGGCCTATCTCGGACAGTTGACGCTATCAGAAGGCGTTTACACTCAAGTTGCCGGTCCACGGCTGCTGAATCAAAGAAAGGCAGCGGTCCGGTCAGCGCACAACAAATCCCGTAGTCGCGACCACGATTCCAACCACTCCCAGCACGAGACCAAGTCCCCAGAAGACTCTGCGACCTGAGAGCAGGGTGATCGACGTGACCACCAGTCCAATCTCCAGGAAGACCTCGGCCAGATCGAATCGATCGGCGCGATTCCTTTCCGTCGCCACCTCCGCCTCCATTTCGCGTGCCTTATCCTCGATTTCCTTCTGGTCGTCTCTGTAGCGCGACGCTTCCTGGGAATATTTGTCGCGCAACTTAGCCAGGGCGGACGCGTCCGTGGTCGGGGTCACCGAAGTCAAGTCGGTAAAGAGTTCGTCGGTATGTCGGCGAATGTTCTTAGCCTGATAGTAGGCCCATTGATCCGACGACTTCGCCTGCAACACAACTTCTTCGGTATGGGCGCGGTGCCCCAGCAGACTAACGACGGCGACCAGAACGGCCAGCACCGCCATGGTCAGGGACACCGGGGCCAGGCTTGGATCTTCTTTCGCGTGCTCCGCGTGTTCCTTCAGTTCGTTCAGTTCTTCTGACATCTTGTCACTCTCCCATAACTTTTACGATTACGCGTTTGTCCCGCTGGCCATCGAACTCGGCGTAGAAGATTCGCTGCCAGGTGCTAAGGTCCAGTTTGCCAGCGGTAATGGGCACGATGACTTCATGGTGAATCAGCAGCGCCTTCAGGTGGGAGTCGCCATTATCCTCACCGGTCTCGTGATGCTTATAGTTCTTGCGGAACGGCGCCAGATGTTCGAGCCACTGATCAATGTCTTCGATCAGCCCGCTCTCGTTGTCGTTCACATAAACTCCGGCCGTGATGTGCATGGCAGACACCAGCACCATGCCTTCCTTAACCCCGCTCTTGCGGACAATTTCTTCCACCTGCGGCGTGATGTGCACATAGGCACGATGCGTCTTGGTATGAAACTTCAGATACTCTGTCAGCGTTTTCATTTACCAAACCCATGGTCGATTGCGACTCTTTGGCCCTAGCGCAGCGCCTCGGCCACTTTGCCACTGGCAATCAACTCCGAGATCCGCGCCAAGTCTTTATACATTACCCGATCTTTTTCCATCGTGGGACACACGGAGCGGATCGCGGCTTGCGCGGCCTGCCCGCGCTTTGACGTCTTCAGCGGCGCCAGAAAATCGAGGGCTTGCGCCACCGCCATGGCTTCGATCGCCAGCACGTTGCGCGTGTTCTCGACGACGCGCTTCAACTTGATCGCTGCGGTCATCCCCATCGAGACGTAGTCTTCCTTGTTTCCCGATGTCGTGATCGAATCGACTGACGCCGGATGAGCCAGCACTTTGTTTTCGCTGACCAGCGATGCGGCGGTCACCTGCGGCATCATGAAGCCGGAGTTCAGGCCAGCGCCGGCAGCAAGAAACGGGGGAAGTCCCTCGCTCAGGGCTGGATTTACTAGACGCTCAATCCGGCGCTCGCTGATGCCCGCCAGCGCGCTGAGCGCGATGGCCAGAAAGTCCAGAGCGAAGGCCAGCGGCTCGCCGTGAAAATTTCCGCCCGAGATCACGTCACCCTCAGCATTTTTCGCATTGGTGATAAAGACGAGCGGGTTATCGACGGCAGAATTCGCTTCTGTCTCGAAAACCTCGCGGCAATGGGCGAGCGTGTCGCGGACGGCGCCGTGGACTTGAGGAATGCAGCGCAGCGAGTAGGCGTCCTGCACGCGGCCGCAGGCCCGGTGCGATTCGCGAATCTGGCTTCCTTCCAGCATGCGGCGCAAATTGGCTGCGGTCTTTGTCTGTCCGCCATGCGGACGCGCCTTGTGAATCCGTTCGTCGAAAGCCGTGTCGGTTCCCTTGAGTGCGTCGCACGACAATCCACCCAATACGTCGGCGGAGTCCACCAACGTTTCCGCCGCAAGCAGCGCCAGAGTGCCGACAGCCAGCATGGCCTGCGTTCCGTTGATCAGGGAGATGGTTTCCTTGGACTCCAGCACCAGGGGTGTGATCTGCGCCCGCTTCAGCGCTTCGCTGCTCGGGATGCGCTGGCCTTTTTCATCGAAACATTCGCCTTCTCCGATTAGGGCTAATGCCAGATGCGCAAGCGGAGCCAGATCGCCGCTTGCGCCCACGCTGCCCTGGGACGGCACCATCGGAGTGACCCCACGGTTCAGCATCTCGCACAGTTTGTCGATCACGACGGCTCGCACTCCGGAGTGGCCCTTGGAGAGCGAGTTCGCCCGCAACAGCATGATGGCGCGGGTTTCCGCGACAGAAAGCGGTTCTCCCACGCCCACCGCGTGCGAGCGAACCAGGTTGACCTGCAATTCACGAATCTGATCGCCGGCGATGCGCACGTCGCTCAGCTTTCCGACTCCGGTAGTGATGGCGTACGCGACTTTATTGCCCGCGACAATCTCGTCGACCACGGCACGGGCCAGGTCAACCGCCGCGCGGGCATCGGGAGCGAGGAGCACAGCTCTGCGTTCCGTGGCGACCTCGCGCACGTCTTGCAGCGTGAGATCGTTTCCGTTGATGTGGAGTGCGTTCAACAGCTTTTCCTGGGTGCGGGTTCGGAATGACAACAACTATTTAGTTGCCGCGCCGTTGCTTACCGCTGCGCGAAATGCTCCCAAGTACTTTTCCGGCAGAGGCACGACCTTCATACTCGAATCAGTGACAATGTGTGTAGTTTCACCTTCTGCCAGCAGGGTTTCGTCTTGCGCGCGCACCAGTTCGTAACTGAAGACCACAACCGACGAGCGCACGTTCTTCAATCGAGTGCGCACGATGACCTCTTCGTCGTAATACACGGGAGCGCGGTAACGGCACTTCACTTCAGCGACAGCGATGAATCGCCCCTCATCTTGCTCGAGGTCACGATAGGAAAATCCCATCTGTCGCATGAGTTCGACGCGCCCTACCTCAAACCAGATCAGATGATTCGAGTGGTAGACCACGCCCATCTGATCGGTTTCGGCATAGCGCACGCGCAGGCGCGTTTCATTAAACGCGGGATGCCTCATTTGCCTGTCCACACTGGCTTGCGCTTCTCGAGGAACGACACGATCCCCTCGCGGAAGTCGGCCGTCGTGCGGATCCCCGCATTCTCCCGTACGGCTGCGTCAATCTGGGCGTCGAGTTCCGCGCGCGCATGATCGGTGAGCAGTTGCTTGGTCGCTCGCAACGACGACGGACTGCTTTCCATCAGCAACGCGGCCAGCGCCCGGGCCCGCGGCATCAGGTCGCTCGGGAGAACAATCTCGCTCACCAGGCCCAGACGTACCGCCTCCTCCGCGCCGAAAATCCGTCCTGTCAGGAGCAGATCGCGTGCCTGCTTTTCGCCAATTTGCCGCAGGAGAAATGTAGAAACAATCGCCGGCACAAAACCGATGCGCACTTCGGTGTATCCAAACTTTGCGTCGGGAACGGCAAGGGTGAAGTCACATAGCAAAGCGAGTCCTGTACCGCCAGCGATGGCTGCGCCGTTTACCGCCGCAATTGTCACCTTGGGAAACTCGTAGAGCGATCGAAACAACTGGACCATAGTCCGCGAGTCTTTCAAATTCTCTTCCGGCGTGCGTCCCAGCAGTGCCTTCAGATTATCCAGGTCCAGGCCCGAGCAGAAAGCAGTACCAGCGCCCGTCACAATTAAGACGTTCGCGTCGGACTTCGCGACCTCGTGTAATGCCCGCAGCAAGTCATCAATCAACTCGAAGCTGATGGCGTTGCGCTTCTCTGGACGGTTCAGCGTGATGGTCGCGACGCCACCGTCATAGACGAGTTGTATCGTTTTGTAAGTCATTTCGTAATCGGCCACGGATTTCACGGATTGCCACAGATAAACCCAAAATCGTCAGACAGTAAATCTGTGGCGACTTAGTCTGCCGCGTGCGAAGCGGAGTATTTTGCACCAATCCCGCCTGTAGCTTTCAGGAGCGCGTCCAAAGGCTTCAGATGTGGCAACTCCGCACCCTGCTGGCTGAGCACCTCGATCACCTTCTCCGTCGGGATATTACCAACCAATGCATCCTGCGCAAAAGGACAACCACCCAAACCTCCTAACGCGGAATCAAAGCGCCGGCAGCCCGTATTGTACGCGGCGAGAATTTTTTCGGCGGCTTGCTCTGGCCGGCTGTGCAAGTGCACGCCAATCTCGAGATAGTCGTACTTTGCCATTACCGCGCCCACTAGATCGCCGATCTGCTGCGGACCGGCCATGCCAACAGTGTCCGCCAGCGAGATCATGCGCAAGTTCTCGACTTCCAGCAGCGCGATCGCCTCGGTGACTTCGTCAGCAGTCCACAGGTCGCCATAGGGGTTGCCGAACGCCATTGAGATGTAAACCACGACATCCATGCCGGCGTCGTCGGCCTTGTTCTGAATCTTCTCCAATTCCTCCAGCGCTTCCTCGGGCGACTGCTTTTGATTTTTGCGCAGGAAGGTTTCGGAAATCGAATAAGGAAAGCCCAGAGTCGACACCGCCTGGGTCTCAATAGCCCGCTGCGCACCCTTTTCGTTGACCACAATGCCGATGATCTCCACATCATCGGGAGGATCGAGTTCCTTCAGCACCTGCTCGGAGTCGGCCATCTGCGGTACAGCCTGGGGTGAGACGAACGATACCGCGTCGATATGCTTGAACCCAGCGCTGATCAAGGCTTTCAGGTAGTCCGCCTTCAGGTCGGCAGGAATCAATCCCTCGAGCCCCTGCCAGGCATCGCGCGGACACTCGATCAATTTGACAGCAGCACCCATATCAGAATCTCGGCCGCGGATCTCCAGTGATCCACACCGATCATAATCAATCTGAAAAAATATGTTTTATCCGCGTCGATCCGCGTAAATCCGTGGCAAAAGAAGTTCCCCTACGTCTGCAACACACCGACTTTGAACTCCGCCACATCCGGATTCAGCGCGGCCGCCTCGAGCGCTTGGGTAATTGCATCCCGGGTTTCAATCGGATCGATAATCTTGTCGATCCACAGCCGAGCCGCGCCATAGCGGGGATCGGTTTGCTCGTCGTAGGTTCGCTTCACGGATTCGTAGAGCTCTTTTCTTTCTTCCTCGCTCAGTTGCTTCCCGCCGCGTTCCAGTTGCTTGACCTTGATTTCAACTAGCGTCCCGGCCGCCGAGTCCCCGCTCATCACGGCGTATTTCGCCGTCGGCCAGGCGAACACAAAACGCGGATCGTAGGCCTTCCCGCACATCGCGTAGTGTCCTGCTCCGAACGATCCGCCGACGATCACCGTAACCTTAGGCACCACGGAGTTCGAAACGGCGTTCACCATCTTCGCGCCGGCTTTGATGATGCCGCTCCATTCCGCATCGCGGCCCACCATGAATCCGTTCACGTCATGGAAGAAGACCAGCGGAATCAGGTTCTGGTTGCAGTCCATGATGAAGCGCGCCGCTTTTTCGGCTGACTCGGTGTAGATCACGCCCCCAAATTCCATTCGTTTGTGGCCTTCGTGGTCGATCTGCTGCGCGTGCAGTTTTTGATTGGCGACGATGCCTACGGCGAACCCGCCAATGCGGCCATAGCCGCAGATCAATGTCTTGCCATACTCAGGCTTGTACTCGTCGAAACGGCTGCCGTCGAGCACACGCGCCACGATTTCCTTCATGTCGTAAGGCCGCGCCGGCGACGAATCATAGATACCGTAGATTTCCTCTGCGGCCAAGGCCGGTTCGACGGGCTTCTTGCGGTCCCATGGCGATAGTCGGCGGTATCCCCACTTCTCAACGATCGAACGGATGCGCGCGATGCAAGCCTCATCATTGGGTTCGCGGAAGTCGATGGTGCCGCTGATCGCCGAATGCATTGCCGCGCCGCCCAGGTCTTCGGCGGAAACTTTCTGGCCGATCGCCGCCTGCACCAGTGCCGGTCCGGCGAGAAATAATCCGCTGCCATCGGTCATCAATAAGTGGTCGCACATCACAGGCAAGTATCCGCCGCCGGCTACGCACATGCCCATGATGGCCGCGATCTGCGAAATCCCCATCGCCGACATGACCGCGTTGTTGCGGAACACGCGCCCAAAGTCGTCCGTGTCAGGGAATACATCCTCTTGCAGCGGCAGGAAAACCCCGGCTGAATCCACCAGGTAGATCGTTGGAATACGGTTTTCAATGGCAATGTTCTGGGCGCGAATCACCTTCTTCGCCGTCATCGGGAAAAACGCTCCCGCCTTCACCGTGGCGTCGTTGGCGATGATCATCACCAGACGAGTGTGGATGCGCGCAGTGCCGACCACCACGCCGGCTGCGGGTGCCCCGCCCCATTCCTCGTACATGCCGTGCGCCGCATACAGGCCGAGCTCGAAAAATGTCTCGCGATCAACGAGCAAGTGGATACGCTCCCGCGCCGTCAGCCGCCCCTTGCCATGCTGGTTCTCGATGGCCCGGGCGCCACCACCTTCGCAAATCTTTTCGCCCTCATTGCGCACCTGCGACATCAGGTCCGCAAGAAAACGCATGTTGGCCTCAAAGCGTGCCGAAGTCGGGTCGATTTTCGTCGCCAGCACGTTCGCTGGCGGAGACGAGTTCGTCGTGGAAGATTCGTTGCGGTCGGCCATGGGTCGAAGGAGCGGACTGTTTACGGTATACCAGCGGGGCGGAAGCGCGCAACGCGGTACAGCCTGTCTCCTTCCGCCCTCCATGCTCTATTGCAGAATGCGAACATTCAGCTGGTCCAATCGTTTGCGCCGATCCTTTCGCTGTGCTACCGTCCCATTGACTTCCAGTTCATTCTTCAGATTTCTGAGGAGACTCTCATGACTGGCATCATCTTCCTGGTAATTCTGGTTGTCATCGCGGTGGTGCTCATCGGGATGTACAACAGCCTGGTGCAGCTGCGCGTGCGCTGCGATTCGGCCTGGTCCGATATTGATGTGCAACTGAAACGGCGGCACGACCTCATTCCTAATCTTGTGGAAACGGTGAAGGGATACGCCGCGCACGAGAAAGGGACGTTTGAAAATATCGCCAAATTTCGTTCGCAGGCGATGCAGGCGTCCACTCCGGCCGACAAAGCGGTTGCGGAGAATCAACTGACGGGGGCGTTGAAGAGCCTGTTCGCGGTGGCCGAGAACTATCCCGAACTCAAGGCGTCTGAGGAGTTCACACAACTGCAGGGATCGCTGAGCCAGACCGAGGATTCGATTCAGAACGCCCGCCGCTATTACAACGCCGTGGTGCGCGACCTGAACACGAAGATTCAAGTGTTTCCGACCAACATTCTGGCCGGTATGTTCGGTTTCACCGCCCGCCAGTTCTTCGAGACTACCGAAGCCGACCGTGAGCCGGTGCAGGTGAAATTCTAGCCGATGAACGCACTCTCTGCTGTAGAGACGTTGCTTGCAACGTCTTTTGTGCGCAGGCGAGAGAAACGTAGCAAGCTACGTCTCTACCAGATTGTCGCGATTGTTCTGGCTTGCACCGCGAATCTCGCGGCCAAATCGTGGCGAGTCGCGGACTTCCAGGACAACATCGTGGTCGCCAAGGACGGCAGCGCCGAAGTGACCGAGCGCATCACGCTTGTCTTTGTGGGCGAGTGGCACGGCATTCATCGCACGATTCCCATCGAATATCCCGGACCGAACGGCACCAATTACGAACTCTATCTCGACCTGAAGAGTGTCACCGACGGTGAGGGCGGCAAGCTTAAATACGAATCGTCGGTGGCACACGGCGACCGCGATTTGAAAATCTACATTCCGGACGCGGTCGACACGACCCGGACGGTCCAGATCACCTACGGCGTGCGCAACGGCATGCGCTTCTTCGACGCGCACGATGAGTTTTATTGGAACGTGACCGGCAATGACTGGCCCGTGCCGATCGATCATGCCGCTGCCACGGTGCGCTTCCCCGAACAGGCCGCGGGATCACTGAGCGCGCAGGCGTTCACGGGCGTATATGGCTCAACCCTGCGCGACGCGATCGCCAAGATCGCCGGCGCCGAAGCCCAGTTCGAGACGAATAATCCCTTGCCCATGCGCGGCGGGCTGACGATTGACGTTTATATTCCGAAAGACATCCTCAAAGAACCTGGAGCGCTGACCCGGTTTCTATGGTTTGTGGGCGGCAATCCCGTCATATTCCTGCCGCTGGTCACCATGGCGGTGATGTTTCCGCTGTGGTGGTACAAGGGACGGGATCCAGATCCCGGAATGTCGGTCGCTCCCATGTACGACCCTCCGCCGGGCATAACTCCAGCGGAGGCTGGCACACTGCTCGACGACACCATCCACCCGCGCGACATTACATCGACGATCGTCGATCTGGCCGTGCGCGGCTACATCAAGATCGAAGAGACCGCGGAGAAAGTCCTTCTCTTTGCCCACAAGGACTATGTCTTCCACCTGCTCAAGCCGCGCGAGCAGTGGGGCTCCGATCTTGCTCCGCATGAACGCGTCATGCTGGAGAATGTCTTCGCCGGCGGCGACCAGACGCGGTTGTCGAGCCTGAAGAATCGTTTTTACACGGCGGTGCCCATCATCCGACAGGACATTATGTCCCAATTGAAAGGCAAGGGCATCTACCTGCTCGACCCGGAGTCGGCCAATGGCTACAGCGTTGGGGCAGCGATCGCGATTCTCATCCCTTTCGGAATTTTTCAATACCTCGGATGGGCGAACTTCTTCGACTCGGCCCCGCTGCTGATCATCAGTGTATTGGTGGCAGCGCTGATCTGGTGGCTGTTTGCGCGGGTGATGACGGCGAAAACTGTAAAGGGCGGACGAGTTCGCGTCGCCGTGCTGGGCTTTCAGGAATTTATGAATCGGGTCGACGCGGAACGGCTTAAGCTCATGCCCCCGACCACGTTCGAAAAGTTTCTGCCCTATGCTATGGCGTTGGGCGTCGAGCATCACTGGGCGCAGGCCTTTGCCGGGATCGTCAAGGATCCTCCCCAGTGGTACGTCGGGCCGGGCGGTTACTACGGCGGTGGCTTCAATCCGATCTTCTTCTCGAGTTCGATGCATAGCATGGCAACGGATATGCACCAGGTCTTCGTCTCCGCGCCGCGCGCCAGTTCGAGCGGGTCCGGATTTGGCGGCGGTGGAGGCGGTGGCGGATTCTCGGGCGGCGGCTTTGGCGGCGGCGGCGGCAGCGCCTTTTGACGCTCACGAACTGACGAAGCCTACGCCCTCCAGCAGGCGGAATACTTCTTTCCTACTATTGATCTTCCTTTCTGCGTCCCTATAATTGGCCCACTTTTATTGGGGTTCGCTTGCTGCAAAAATATCAGCGTTTCAAAAAGCCGCTAATCGCGACTGTCTGCGTCGTGGCCGCGCTCTGGCTATTCGCGAGCGCGTCCCTGTACGGCGTGATGCGGCAATCGCCAGAACACTTCGCCCGCGTGATGTCCAAGATTCCGGGCCCAGTCGCTTTTCTGGTTTTGCCCTTTGAAACGCTCTGGATGCGCGCCCGCGCGGGAAGCCTCCAGATCGGCGACCCGGCACCGGACTTCTCGCTGGCCAAACTCGACAAGAGCGATCACGTCCAACTGTCCTCGCTGAACGGGCGGGGACGCCCGGTGGTCCTGGTATTTGGCAGCTACACCTGACCGCCATTCCGGCGGGAGGTGCCCGCCCTTAACAAGCTCTATCAGCAGTACGGAAGCCAGGTAGCCTTTCTGGTGGTCTATATCACCGAGGCCCATCCCAGCGACGTCTGGCAGATGCAAAGCAACATCAAAGACAATGTGGTTTTTGCCAGCCCGCGGAATGAAGACGAACGCGCTTCCCTTGCGGGCGCGTGCGTCCGCAAACTCGGAATCCAGATTCCCGCGGTTCTGGATGAATTCGGGAACTCGACCGAGAGCACCTACACGGCGTGGCCCGAGCGCCTTTACCTGATCGATGCCGATGGCCGAGTGGCCTATAAGAGCAATCCCGGCCCGTTCGGATTCAAGCCCGACGAGTTACAGGCTGCCCTGCGCAAGGCGGTACCGGGGCAGTAATCGACTACATGGACCGCTCGGGCCTCCCTTTGAAGCCAGTTCTTAAACGGGTATTGCTAGAGCACCCGCAAAACCGCTAGTGTCGCATCATCTGTCTGGCAGCCACCGGAGAAGTCATCCATGGAGTTGAAGATCAACTGGACTAGGTCTTCAGCACCGTTCAAGCATTGTGGCTTCCAGTCGGCGGTCGCTTTCAAGAGACCCTGAACTCCCCACTCCTCGCGCCCGGGATTTGTCGCTTCAATGACCCCATCCGTGTAGGCGATGACCACATCGCCGGGATCAAGCACTACGGCGCTCTCCTCATAGTTCGAATAAGGGAGCATTCCAACAGGTGTACCACCCCTCTCAAGCCAATCGATTGAGCCGTTATGCCGAAGAACAACCGGCGGATTATGTCCGGCATTCACGTACCGTAGCGTGCGCGTTGCTCCGTCGAAGACGCCATAGAACAACGTCGCATAGCGGTCCGTCAGCGACGAAGTATATGCCTGGTGATTCACAACCTTTAGCAATGCGGCCAAGTCGTTGGCCGTGAACAAAGCCGCGGTCCGGAGTGAGGACTGGACATTAGCTATCATGAGCGCCGCGGCGAGACCTTTGCCGGAGGCGTCGCCAACCACCACCGCCAAGCGGTCATTTGCGAGCGGCATGAAATCGTAGCAATCGCCGCCGAGGGCTCGAACTTGGCGGCAGAGCGCGCTGTAATCCACGAAGTTGCTGGTCCGATCCAGACCCTGCATGAATCGCTGTTGGACATTGCAGGCTTGTACCCAATCCTGGCTAACATCAACCACCACATCGTCGGTCGTCATTTCCCATCCCCCATTCGTATGTCGGTTCTGGGTACGCAAAATCGACAGGCTGTCAGTTTGTAGTTTGAAAAAATTCCTTCTGCGGGATGTAGAGAACGCCGTGCCGGCTCCGACTACTCGATGAAAACGCAGACTAGGGTCTGACCAGTACTAGAACAAAAGGAGAATGACCGTGGGCAAAGCTAGCAAGGTGTCTCGTCGCCGTTTCGTCGCATCCGCGCTCTCCACTGCGGCAATGCTTGCTTTGCCCGCTCGTTCAATGGCAGACGCTAAGATGCAGAAAAGAGGAGCAAATGAAATGACAACCTTGACGCCCTATCTTCTTATTCGATGGAAGTTGCCTTCCGGCAATGGAATTCTACAAAACCTGTTTTGGCGGAGAATTGACTACGACCAAAGTGAAGGATTCTGAGGCGAAGGATCACATGCCTGCGGTCCAGCAGGAGAAAATCCTTAATGCACGACTCACAAGCGGCAATCTGGAGATTTCAGCATCGGACTGGCTACGGCCCGACCGAACTCCAGTTCGCGGCAACACCGTTTGTCTTTATCTGAGTGGTGGAACATTCCAAGAATTAAAAGCTCTGTTTGAAAGACTGTCAGAAAGCGCAGAAGTGACCGACCCTCTGAAAGAGCAGTTTTTCGGCACATACGGAGCACTCAACGACAAATTTGGTGTGCGATGGATGTTTCAAACAAACCAAACGGCTTAGAAAGAACTGCAACGAAGTCGCAAAAACCAGCACAGGAGCGAACGAAATGAAATACATTTTGCTGATGTCTGGCACGAAAGCCGGCGTTGACTCGTATCACGCCTGGTCGCCCAAGGATATCGAAGCGCATATGGGAGGCCTGAGGGCCATGGCGAAGGAGTTGACCGAATCTGGGGAGTTCGTGACCACGCAAGGATTGGCCGAACCGGGTGAAGCCAAGGTAGTGCGCGGGGAGAAAAACGGCCTGCCGGTCACAGACGGTATTTTCCCCGAGTCGAAGGAGTTTCTGTTGGGCTACTGGATCGTTGACGTGGGGACTCCAGAACGCGCTCATGCCATAGCAGCCCGGATTTCGGCGATGCCGGGGCCCGGGGGATTGCCTACAAACGTTCCCATTGAAGTGCGGCGCTTGGCGTTTTAATGCGCAGCCCTTGGTGCAAATGATGAAATGTCGAGAATCAGCCGTGGGCTCCCACTTTCCTATGAAGGGCAGAGAGGCGCAACAACGAAAGGAGAAGCAAATATGAAATACATCTTGATGATGAACACCATGCGAGTCGGCCGTGGGGTTCCCCAGTGGCCCCAAAAGGACCTCCAGGCACACATCGCATTTATGATTAACATCGACAAAGAGCTACGCCAAGCTGGCGAGTTGGTCTCAGCTGAAGGTCTGTCTTTCCCCAATCAGGCTAAGCTGGTGCGCGCTGGGAAGGATGGCACGCCCATCACCGACGGCGTGTTCCCTGAGAGCAAGGAATTTCTCGCGGGATACTGGATTGTCGACGTTGACTCTCCCGAGCGAGCTTATGCCATCGCCGCCAGAGTGTCGGCGGCGCCCGGTCCGGGCGGAACGCCTTTGAACATGCCGATTGAAGTGCGCCCCATTATGAGCGGGCCACCACCGGAAATGCTCTGACGGAAGCGACGATGACCAAGCCCTGGGATTCGACCTCCGAGCATCTGTTGCGCGAACTCGCGCCCCAGGTGCTCGGATCCATCGTTCGCCGTTTTTGCGACTTCTCCTTGGCCGAGGATGCCGTGCAGGAGGCGATGATTGCGGCGTTCACCCAGTGGCCGCAGGAGGGCGTTCCCGACAATCCACGCGGCTGGTTGATCCAGGTCGCATCTCGGCGAGTGACCGATCAGGTGCGCAGCGAAATTGCCCGGCGCGAAAGGGAAACCGCGGTGGCCCGGGAGGTGGACATCACCGCACCTTCCGTCGAAATCGAGTCTGATGTGGATTCTGACGACACGCTCATCTTGTTGTTCATGTGCTGTCATCCCGCCCTGACTTCGTCCTCGGCCATCGCCTTGACCCTGCGGGCCGTCGGCGGTTTAACCACGGCGGAGATCGCCAATGCGTTCCTGGTTCCTGAAGCAACAATGGCGCAGCGGATCAGCCGCGCCAAGCAAAGCATCAAGGCTTCCGGTGTGCCATTCCGTTTGCTTTCTTCGCAGGAGCGTGCGGTACGCCTCCCAGCAGTTCTCCATGTGCTCTACCTGATCTTCAATGAAGGTTACGCCAGCAGCATCGGACCGCATTTGCAGCGACTCGATTTGGCACGTGAGGCAATCCGGTTGACTCGCTGTGCGAAAGCGCTGCTTCCTGATGATGCAGAAGTCGCCGGCCTGCTGGCGCTTATGTTGTTAACCGACGCCCGCCGTGCCGCGCGAACCGGACCTGATGAGGAATTGATCCCTTTGGACAAACAAGACCGAACTCTGTGGGACCGGGCCGAGATCTCCGAAGGCATCGGTCTCCTCACCGCCGCGCTATCGAAAGCATCCGTCGGTCTGTATCAGCTACAGGCCGCGGTCGCCGCAGTTCATGACGAGGCGGCACGAACTGAAGATACGGATTGGCCACAGGTCCTTGCGTTATACGAGTTGCTGAAGCGCGTGTCTCCCGGTCCCATGGTGACGCTCAATCACGCGATTGCAGCCGCAATGGTACACGGCCCTGCAAAGGGTCTCGAACTGCTGAGGGCCCTCGATACCGACGCCCGGCTTGCTGGTCACTATCGCCTCGACGCGGTTCGTGCCCATTTGCTGGAGATGGTTGGCGATTATGAAAGCGCCATCATGCACTACCGCATTGCGGCTGGCCGGACAACGAGCATCCCGGAACAGAATTACCTCATGACACAAGCGGCTCGGCTCGATGACAAGAGGAGTGGCCCGGATAACACGACCGCTGCCCCCATTCCATAGGCACGACCCATGCCGTAGATGGGGCCCTGGAGAACAAGAAAGGGCCGCGATCGGATCGATCGCGGCCCAATTCACACTGAGGTAGGGAATCTTTACTGCTCACCCGCTGAGGCGTTCGATCCCCATAGCACATTGCTTCCCCACAGCACATTACTGCCCCATAGGACATTGCTTCCCCACAACACGTTCGATCCCCATAGGACATTGGAACCCCACGGTTCGCCGCCGCTGCCCCATAGCACGTTGCTCCCCCACAACACGTTGCTGCCCGCGACGGTCGACGCGGGTGCGCCGGTCACAAACTGCGCAGATCCCCACACCGCAGCGTTCGACCACGTGGCGGAGGTATTCCACACCGCGGTCGGGTAGTCGTTCAGGTAGACGTTGCCCGAGTTCGCGTCATAAGACGCGTACGGCGACATCGCCGTGCCCTTCGCCACATCGGTACTGCTCAGGGCAGCTTCGACGTCGACATAGCCGGCGCCGATCGTGAATACATCGTACTGATCGGTGTACGTAATTCCCGTGGAGGGATCGGTTGTACTGCTGTAGGCTGGGAACGACTTCCAGGCCGTCTTCATCAGGCGAGCTTTCACCTGATCAGGAGTGAGCCCAGGACTTTTCTGCAGCAGGTCGGCCACGACTCCGCTGACCACGCCCGTCGCCATGCTGGTGCCACTGAGCGTGAAGTAGTTCGAAGACGGCGCACTGTTTCCACCGTTCACGTAAAAGCTATACGGCACGCGATTGCCGGGTAGCTCGTTGTACAGGGTCGAGCCAGGAGCTTCCAGCGAGACCAGCAAGTTACCGGGCGCGACGATGTCCGGTTTGGCCACAGCATCGATCGCCGTCGGCCCTTTTGAACTATAGCTGGCGATCAGGTCGTCAACGCGCGTCGGCGTTCCCATCGGCTTCATCGCCCCCACCGTGATCACGTAGGGATCGTTGCCCGGTGCGGTAACCGTCCCATAGCCATCGGTGGGCTGGTAGCGTCCGTTGTTGCCGGCCGCAACCACCACCACGATGCCGCTTTTCCACGCAGATTCGACCGCCTGGCAGAGCGGATCGAGTTTGTAACTTTCATAGACCGCGCGTCCCAACGACAAATTCAGCACGCGGATGTTAAACAAGGGTTTCAGAGCGATCGCGGTGCTGATGGCCGAAATCACGGCGCTATCCGTCCCGGCCCCGTTCTGGTCCAATACACGCAGGTTAATCAGGTTCGCCTGCGGGGCAATACCTTCAAAGGTGTGCGAATACTTTGACCCTTTGGAACTCGTGCCATTGCCCGCAATCAGGCCGGCAACATGCGTGCCATGGCCGAACTGATCGGAAGCGCTGGCATTGCCGGTAACGAAACTCTGGTTCCAAACCACTCGCGACAATCCCAGAAACCCGCCGTTCAGGTCGGGGTTGCTGCTGACGCCGCTGTCCACCAGTGCAACACCAACTCCCTGGCCGGTGTAGCCCGACTGCCACGCGGCGAAGGCATTCACCGCGGGTGCGGCATTGCTCAACGTGGGAGCAAGCGGGCGATCCAGGCTGATGTACTTCACGTTCGACTGGTTCGACAGCGAAAGAATGTTCGACAGGGACAAGTCGGCGACCACCGCGTTCACCAGCGGCAGCGCGTTCAACAACGAGCCCAAAGTCGAAAGCAGCTGCAGATCTAAGGGACCCGGAGGATTGTTGTACTGCACAACTACCCGCGCCGTGGGGGCGGTCGACTTCTTCAGGTCCGGAGAGAGTTTGGTGCTGTCGGTGGCATACGCCAGCGTCACCGCGGTTAGAAGTAACAACAGCACGATCTTCTTCATGATTTCCCCCACGCAAGCGCCTACTGGCGCACCCCAAGTGACTATTACTGAGGCAGGCTGGGTTCCAAAACCAAATCCGGAGGACCCTTATTTATCAATGTCTTAGATGGTGCTGTTGCAGAATCAAACGGGCACATTGGCCCAGCCCCAGGAACATGGGACAAGTTGGCACACTTTGACTCCTCGCGTCTCTGCTTCCTTGGGCCGCCAGCAACTGCTAAGTGCTTGATTTGCGAGAGGAAAACCATGGTAACGAATGGCGCTGTTTTGGGCGCGACTCTTCTCTGCAATTCGTTGAAAATTTAAGCACTTGTGATGTCTGGGGTTCGTACCATTGGCGCGCGTGTGTTCATTGCCGGGATGTCTGAGGCAGCGTGCCTGTGCTTTTTCTTGGCCTTCTCCCACTGGCAATCGAGCGATCCCGTCAAGTTTGCTTGCTATCTCATCGCGGCGCTGGTGGCGTCCTCGCTCAAGGTGGGCCTGCCCGGCATTGAGGGGACGCTCTCGGTTAACTTCCTGTTCACACTGCTGGGGATCCTCGAACTCAGCCTGCCCGAAACTCTGCTGATTGGCGTGGCCAGCACGCTGGCCCAGTTTTATTGGAAGCCGGCAAGACAGCTGAAACTGGTCCAACTTATATTCAATCTGTCGCAAGTCACGGTTTCAAGCGCGGTCGCGTACTGGGCGTACAAGTTGGTTGTCGTTCATGTTCTGCATTCTCCTGGCCCGCTCGCTCTTATGGTAGCCGCTATCACGCACTTCGCCTGCAACACGGCGGCGACTTCGACCATCATTGGTCTCACCGAAGACAAGCCGGTCCGAAGGGTATGGGGTAAGAGTCATCTCTGGCTGTTGCCCTACTACACAGTGGGAGCCGCCACGGCCGGGCTAGTCCATTTTCTGAACGCACACATCGGATGGCAGTCCTCGCTGCTGGTGCTGCCCCCTATCTACCTGATGTACCGCTCCTATCGCCTTTATCTGGGCAAGCTGGAAACCGAGAAACGGCACGCCGAGCAAGTAGCGGTTCTTCATCTGCGCACAATCGAGACCCTCGCGCTCGCTATCGAGGCCAAGGATCAGACCACCGGAGAGCATCTACAGCGCGTCCGGGTTTACGCCATGGAACTCGCCCGGGAACTGTGTCTCAACGAGGACGAGACCGAGGCGTTGCGGGCCGCTTCCGTGCTCCACGACATCGGGAAGCTGGCCGTACCCGAACACATCATTTCGAAACCGGGCAAACTGACGCCTGAAGAATTCGAAAAGATGAAGATCCATCCCATCGTCGGCGCAGAGATCCTGGAGCAGGTGAACTTTCCCTACCCGGTTGCGCCGATCGTGCGTGCCCACCACGAAAAGTGGGACGGAAGCGGTTATCCGTATGGACTGTCAGGCGACGCGATTCCGATTGGGGCTCGCATTCTGACTGCAGTCGACTGCCTCGACGCCCTGGCCTCGGACCGGCAATACCGCAAGGCCCTGGCGCTGGATGAAGCTATGGCCAAAGTGGTCTCGGAGGCGGGCAGCAGTTTTGATCCGCAAGTGGTTGCGATTCTGCACCGCCGCTATGTCGAACTGGAGAAGTTGGCGACGGAGCAGCCCCTGCAAGCTCCGCCCAAGCTATCGACCGATATCAAGGTTGAACGTGGCTTGGCGCCGGACGCGGGATTCGCGGAGTCGGCCGCCCCCTCCAGATCCAATGGGGCAACAAAGAATTCGAGCGCGCGTATCTCAGATGTTCAGCGCCAGGTGCAGGAGATCACCAACCTCAGCCAGCAGGGTAGCGCACTGAGCATCGCAGACATTGGCTCGCTGCTCGCCGTCCGCTTGAGATCTCTCGTGCCCTACGATTCGATGGCTTTCTATTGGCTGAACAGTGGCGTCCTGATTCCGGAGTCTGTGAGTGGAGAAAATTTCCGCCTGTTTTCGTCGCTAAGAATTCCAATCGGGGAAGGCCTCTCGGGATGGGTCGCGCAGAATAACAAGGCTATTCTGAATGGAAATCCAACGGTTGAGCCGGGATACCTCAACGATCCTACCAAGTTCAGCACGCTGCGTTCAGCGCTGGCAGTTCCCGTCCAAACCGCATGCGGAGTAGCCGCGGTTCTCGCCCTCTATCGCGCGGGGCAGGATGCCTTCACCGCCGACGATCTTCTCGTCGCCGAGACCATGGCGTCGGGCCTGACTCCGGCAATCGAGAGCGCAGCCAGACCTAGAGCAACGGGAGTCAGCGCTGGCAACACGTAATCGCGCTCCCTACCCAATGCTGTCCCAGCCTTCTAGTTCTTCGGGCGCCAGGGGTTCGGAGAATTCTCGGCCGACACCGAGTTTCCCCCAGGAGAATGCCCAGCTTCCGGCGGCCCTTCCGGTTCGCGATCGGAACCAGACGCGCGACTGGGTGCGGGCCCGCGCGTGATAATGATCTCTTCGCCGCGACAGGCTTTTTTCGATCAGCCGCGACAGATTGGTTTGGGCTGCGCGAATTGTGACCATTTTCATTCGCAGCCTTACTCCACCTCGAAGCTCACGTACAACAGCCCGCCGTCACGCTCGACCTGAAGCGCAACCGGATCACCCGGCTTCAGTGCAGCCATCGCGGTGCGCAGGGTCCGAACGGTATCAATCGGCATCGTGTTGATCTGGTGAAGAATGTCGCCGGCCTGCAATCCGGTGTCGGGCATGGTCAGGTCCGCGGCGCGTCCCACCACGATCACGCCCGAAGGAATCCTGAGTGCTGAGCCCAGCCGGGTACGCAGGTCGCCGCTGAGATCGACGGCGAGAACGCCCAGGCGCGGAACCAGACTGTTTTCCGGATTGACCGCATCGAGCAGTTCGTCCATGTGATCGCGGTGCTCGATGGCCGGGACGTACAAGGTCTTCCGGTCTTTGCCGCGTAAGATCTCTAACTTCACCACCTGGTCGAGCCGATGAAGATACAAAGCCGCCGAAAGGGAAGCCAGGGTCTCGATCCGGCGATCATCGGCGGAGAGGATGATGTCCTGAACTTGCAGGCCGGCGGCTGCGGCCGGGCCGTCCGGGTTCACATCCACCACGATGACTCCCCAACGCCGTGGGAGTTGCAGAGCCTCGGCCAGGTCGGGCGTGATCTCCTGTGACGCCGCACCGATTTCGACGCGATGCACGTGCCCATTTCTGCGTAAAGCGCGGTACACGAAATCGACCACGCGCGCGGGAATGGCGAAGCCCAGACCCTCGCTGCCTCCGCCCTGGGACAAAATGAAAGTGTTGATCCCCACCACCGACCCGTTCATGTCTACCAGCGGCCCCCCGCTGTTGCCGGGGTTGATGGGAGCGTCAGTCTGAATATAGGTGAGCGGCTTGTTGGGATCGGCCTGCCGCGCGACCGCGCTGACCACCCCCATCGTGATCGAGTTTTGCAACCCCTCCGGGCTGCCGATGGCAAATACCAGTTGTCCCACTTTCGGTAACTGCTGGGTAAGCAGTGGAATCGTAGGCAAGTCGGCGTCGTCAATCTTGAGAAGGGCGAGATCGGTTTCCTTGTGCTGGCCCAGCAGCTTCGCTTCCACGATGCGGCGTTTGCCTAACGGCACTTGCCCGGCGGAGTCACCCATCGGCAGCGGCAGCGCAACCCGAATCCGTTGTGCGCCCTCCACGACGTGGGCATTGGTCATGATGTAACCATTGGAGTCGACAATCACGCCCGAACCAACCGCATTCTGGCGGACGATCAACGCCGTCTGGGACTTATCTGTTTCGTGGAGCGGACCGTATCCGGTCACCAGGACCTGAACCACCGCGGGAGACACCCTGATAGCCAGACCTTCCAGGGCGCTGTTCAATTGCACGAGAACCCTTTGAGGTTCGGAGTCCGCCGCTTCGGTTTTCGATACCGGCTTCCCAGCTTCCGTCTTCTGCCCTGGCGGTTGCGCGTCTGGCTTCGGGCTGGAGGTCTGCGCAACAGCGCCGGCGACGCATAGAACCACAAGGAACAGAACCCGGATTGCTCCCGTCTTGACGACCGGATGAGTGTGAACGGCATGTGCCATAATGAACTCCTGCCCCTGTTGTGGAAGAACCGCTTTTCAAAACACTATCACGCGCGCTCGCTCGCAGATGTAAAGCTGAGCAGGGAAGCTCGTTGCTACAATGAGGATCGCTGATCGGGTGCGCTGATGAACATCCCCAGCCGCCCCTCACTCCCAAAGCTCGCGCGGAAGCAATTTGGCGGACTGGCCTGCTGGCGGCAAATACCGGATACCAACTGCGTGCAAATCTAATGACCAACTGGCATCGCCAGCGGGGGAACCTAGTTGCTACCGTTAACTAACGGGTAATCAGGCTTTTACAACGATAACTTTCGTGATATAACCGCCGGTAAGCAGAGAAGCGGGCCCCAGCCCGCCGGGAGCTCGGTTTGACGACGTTGGCCTCTTTAAGGATGAGACATCGAAATCAGGCCAGCACAGAGGAGGCCCTTTGGCCGAAGAAGCACGGACCGGAAAAAGATTTCCCCTGGAATTACCGATCAAGATCCACAAGGGCGAGACCGGCGCAGACGCCAAGGGCGTAACCGGGAATCTCAGCGCGGCCGGCGTGTACATCCGCGCCGACGCCTCCATGGAGATTGGCTCGCCGGTGGAATTTGAAATCACCTTGCCTCCGGAGATGACCGGCGGCCAGGAAAACGTCACCATCCAGTGCAAGGGGCGGGTGGTCCGCGCCGACGAAACCGGAGAAGGCGGAGAAGGCCGCGGCGTGGCTTGCGTGATCGACTCGTACGAGTTCGTGCGGAACTCATAGAACTTTTTTGGAGCGCTGACAAAATGCTCAAACTGATTCTGGCTGATAACCAGGCGATCTTCCGAGCGGGCATCGCTAAAGTGCTTGCCGTAGAAGACGAGATGCGCATCGTAGCCCAGGCGCAGACCCCGGAACAAATGTTCATGGCAATCGACAAATTCCGCGCCGCCGTATTGGTGGTGGCCGCGGGATTCCACGGCGACTTTGCCGCCATCGTACTGGCTGCGAACAAGGCCAAAACCCGCGTGATCGTTCTCGCCGATACCGGTGAGAGCGCGCAGCGCCACATGACGAATGGCGCGCACGGAGTGGTCTATCGCAATGTAACCAGCGCAGCTCTGGTCGATTGCGTGCGCAAAGTGGCGCGTGGTGAAACCTGGGTGCAAGACGTCGCTGTGCCCAGCGAACTCACCGAGAACGATATGGTCGGTTTGCGCGTGCGCGACCGGCTCACGGCCAAGGAACTTCGCATCGTCGCCCTGATCGTGCAAGGTTACAAGAACAAGGAAATCGCCACGCAGCTCGGCACCACCGAGCAGGTCATCAAGAACTACCTGCGCAACGTCTACGACAAGATTGGCGTTTCGGACCGCCTCGAGCTGGCGCTGTTCACCATTCACCATCGCATCCTGAACGAGGCCGCAGCCGCCACCGCTTCTGGCGCCCCGCCGCAGGCACCCGCCGGCGTTGCACCGTAAGACTTACGAATCCGCAGAAACGGAAAGGCCACCTGCAAAGGTGGCCCTTTTCAGCTCTCTTTTCTCTTGGGCCTCACTCCCCCGACCTGGGCCGGGATTGCCTCGGTCCGAATGTGGTTCCGGAGAAGTCGCCCTTATTCCAAGCTGGAGAACCCTCGTGCTGTGCGACTCGGTAGTCGACGAGGAAATTCGGCACCTTCCCCTTCGCCATCGAGTCAAAATCAATGGGCTGCTCCATGTTGTCGAGCGGTGTGTGATCGCGCGTGACCCGCCACTTCTTGATGACGTCGAGGCCGTTCACTTTGGCATCGGTAGACTTCACCCCGTCCTCAACATCGACCGCCGGCACACCCTGCAGCACAAACGAATATTGATCGCTGCGAATGAACGCCAGCTCTTCGGGCATCGGATCCGGGCTGACATCGTATCCCATGACTCTGGCCACCGAGGCACTTCATCGCCGACCGTTGAGTGTTCGGCTCCCCGAGCGACCACATCCTTCAGGGGGAAGTAGCTGCCCGGAGCGCCGTCGATGTTAACGTTCGCCACGATCGACCGCAGCGCGCCAAGTAATCTGAGCCGAGCAGGCCCATTTCCTCCCCGGTCACGAACACAAAGAGCGCGGACCGTCGCGCAGGCTGCGGCAGGCTGGCATAAGCGGCGCGCGATTTCGAGCAACGTCGACGCTCCGGAAGCGTTGTCCAGAGCGCCATGGCAAACGGTTGTCGCCCTCGACCGCCGGATAAATTCCCAGGTGATCCAGATGCGCGGTGTAGACCACATACTGGTCGCGGAGCGCAGCATCGGACCCCTTCAGTTCCGCATAAATTCCCAGGTGATCCAGATGCGCGGTGTAGACCACATACTGGTCGCGGAGCGCAGCATCGGACCCCTTCAGTTCCGCAACAATGTTGGGGCTCGGGATTACCGATTGCGTGGCCTCGGTGTGGATGTGCGAGTTTACCGGAAGGGCAAATGCCTGCGGCTTGCTGGCGTGAGCAGCGGAGGAAACCTGCTCGAGTGTTTTGAGTGCGCTGGCAAAGACCAACTCCGCTCCTTGCGGGCCGAAGAGCGCGTTGCCGCGAAGCTCAGGGAAAAAGTCATGCGGGATACCGCTCTTATCGAGCCAGTGCATTTCTCCCGCCTGGATCTGCGGAACCAGCCATTCCCACGCATAGCGTTTCCAGTCCTCGGGCAGCATGATCGACAACTCTCCGACCGCCCCATGCGCCACCGCATTCTTTCTCTTCACGATGCCGTCGGAATAGTAGGCGCTCGGTGGAAGGAAAAGCCGAAGGTGCTCCGTAGATCATCAGAACTATCTTGCCGCGCACATCGACGCCCGCCTAGTCGTCGTATTTCTGATCGGGCGCGGTAACGCAAAACCCACGAAAATAACTGGCGCGGTAACGTCGCTTTCTGCCTTGCTCTTATCTTTGGCCGCCGGACTTGCGAACCAGGTCGAGAGCACGTAATCCTGGGCGTCGGTCAGCTTCTTCTCCTTGCCATTTACCGTGACCGTCAGCGAACTGGCGGCCGCGTCCGTCACCGCCCTTTCAAGGGGCACGGTCTGGAACCACCCGCCGGACACACCCGGATCGAGCCCCATGCCTTCCAACTGCGTGGCCACGTAGCCTGCCGCGCTTGTCATAGCCGGGCGTGCCCGGTGCGCGTTTCTTGCAGCAAGCTGTCTGACAGGAAGCGAATGTGGACCCGGATCTTCTCCGGGCGAATGATTCAAGTCGCCAGCTGAACCGCCGTGCGTTGCGAAGGGTTCTGAGCTGAGAGGTTGAAGGAAGGAAGAAAGAAGACAAGGCCAAAAATTACCAGGGAGCGAAGTCTCATTTGTGACAGGTCGCGATTCTTGAGCAAACTCGTTAGGTGCGTCCAGCTGATTTCAGCCACCAATAAAAGAGATAAAATCCAGGTCGCAGCGAAGACGCTGAACAAAACACACATTACTGAACGATTGAGGTGAGACTATCGGCTATGGAATACCGACTGCTCGGACGATCTGGTTTGAAAGTTCCGGTGTTGAGTTTCGGCACCGGCACCTTTGGTGGCGGGAACGAGTTCTTTCGCGCCTGGGGCGCGAGCGATGTGGCCGAGGCAACGCGCCTGGTTGACGTCTGTCTGGAAGCCGGCGTGAACCTCTTCGATACGGCTGACATTTACTCGGACGGGTTATCCGAAACGATTCTGGGCAAAACGATCGCCGGCCGTCGCGAACAAGTTCTGATCTCCACCAAAGCGACTTTCCGCATGGGGCCCGGCCCCAACGATGTGGGATCTTCGCGGCATCATCTGATCCAGGCCTGCGAAGCCAGCCTCCGCCGGCTGGGAACGGATTACATCGACATCTATCACCTGCACGGCTTTGACGCGCTGACCCCTCTGGAAGAAGTACTGAGCACGCTCAACAACCTGGTCACGAGTGGAAAAGTTAGATACATCGCCTGCTCGAATTTCTCGGGCTGGCACCTGATGAAATCGCTCGATGTTTCTGACCGGTATGGCTGGGCACGTTACCTGGGCCATCAGGTCTATTACTCGCTGATTGGCAGGGAGTATGAATGGGACCTGATGCCGTTGGGCCTCGATCAGGGAGTGGGTGCGCTGATCTGGAGTCCGCTCGGATGGGGACGGCTCACGGGCAAGATCCGCCGCGGACAACCGCTGCCGAAGGTAAGCCGGTTGCATCAGACAGCTCAGCTAGGTCCGCAGGTTTCTGACCAGCATCTGTTTGACGTGGTCGACGCGCTTGACCTGGTTGCCAAGGAATGCGGCAAGACCGTGCCCCAGGTGGCGCTCAACTGGCTGCTGCAGCGACCCACGGTCGCCACCGTGATCTTTGGTGCGCGCAATGAAGAACAACTGCGCCAAAATCTTGGTGCAGCTGGATGGGCTCTGTCGTCCGAGCAGGTAGCTAAGCTAGATCGCACCAGCGAGGTGACGCCGATTTATCCGTACTGGCATCAGTGGCAGTTTGCGGAACGGAATCCGCCTCCCGTTCTCAGCCAGAAGTGAAGGTCTGATCGTGTGGAGCGGGTACTCTTGCCCGCTGCTTTTGTGCGCTCAGCCAGCAAGCGGGCAACACTGCCCGCTCCACACTCTAAATTTTCTCTCCCACCGACTTGGCCTGCGTGAACAGATACAAATAGTCGGGGCCGCCGGACTTGGAGTCTGTGCCGGACATGTTGAAGCCGCCGAAGGGGTGCGCGCCGACCATAGCTCCCGTGCACTTGCGGTTGATGTACAGGTTGCCGACGTGGAACTCCTGGATCGCGCGGTCGATCTTGTCCCGCGACTTGGTGTAGACGGCACCGGTCAGGCCGAACTCGGTGTCGTTGGCTATCTCGAGCGCGTGGTCAAAGCCGTGAGCCTTGATCACAGCCAGCACGGGGCCGAAGATTTCTTCCTGTTCGAGCTTCGACTTCGGGGCGATGTCGGCGATCACCGTGGGCTTGATGAAGTAACCTTCGCCGGCTTCGCTGGCGCGTTCGCCGCCGGTGATGAGGCGCCCATCTTTCTTTCCCTGCTCGATGTATTCGAGGATGGTCTTCATTGAGCCTTCGTTGATCACGGCGCCCATCGCGGCGTTTTCGGTGACATCGCCGACATGAATCTTTTCGACGCGGGCTTTGAGCTGCTCGAGGAACTTGTCGTAGACGCGTTCGTCGACGATGGCGCGCGAGCAGGCCGAGCACTTCTGGCCCTGGAAGCCGAATGCGGCTTGCGCCACGCCTTCGACGGCGGAAGCGATGTCGGCATCGGCGTCGACGATGATCGCGTCTTTGCCGCCCATTTCGAGAATCGTGCGCTTGATCCAGATCTGGCCGGGGGCCTGCGTCGCGGCGACTTTGTTAATGTGCAGGCCGACTTCGCGCGAGCCGGTGAAGGCGATGTAGCGGGTCTTGGGATGCGCGACGACTGCGTCTCCGAAACTGGCTCCGGCGCCGGGGCAGAAGTTCACCACGCCTTCGGGCATGCCCGCTTCTTCGAGCAGTTCGACAAACTTCGCGGCGATGGTGGGCGAATCGCTCGACGGCTTCAGGATGACCGTGTTGCCGCTGACGATCGAGGCCACCGTCATTCCGGCCATGATGGCACAGGGGAAATTCCACGGCGGAATCACTGCGCCCACGCCCAGTGGAATGTACATCAGCGTGTCGTGCTCGCCGGGTAACTGGATGGGAGTTTGCGCCTTGGCAAAGCGCAACGCCTCGCGCCCGTAGAACTCACAGAAATCGATGGTCTCTGAGATGTCGGCGTCGGCCTCGGCCCAGTTCTTGCTGACTTCGAAGACCAGCCACGCCATGAATTCCATCTTGCGCTGGCGCATCAGGTCGCCGACGCGGAAGACCAGGCTGGCGCGCTCTTCGACCGTGGTGCGGCTCCAAGACGCGAAGGCTTCGACCGCGGCCTTCATGGCTGGCTCGACGTGGTCTTTGTTGCCCTTCTGATGGATGCCGACGATCTCGGAGGGCTTCGACGGATTCAGCGACTTGATCTTGTCGGTGGTCTTGACGCGCTTGCCGCCGATAATGAGGTCATACTCGCGTCCGAGTTGGCTGCGCACTTTGGCGATCGCGCCGCGCATGCGGCGCGAGTTCTCTTCATTGCGGAAATCGAAAAAGGGCTCGGTGACGAAGGGACCTTGATGGAGGCTTGTGTGCGGCCGGACGGGGGCTTCTAGCGTTGCCATGGGAGGAGTCCTTTCGAAACGGAATCGCTGAGGTATAAGACTTGGATTAGTTTACACCTCGTAAAGATGCGAGGGCGCGTGCGTGAAAGGCCGATGGTGGTTGAGTTGAGCGAGCTCCGTTCCTCATTGCTACCGGGGTATATCTCTGTAATTGTTTTTGGCGCTGTTCCTCCAAAATATTCTCTCCTAAGGACTTACAGAGTTGAGATATAGGGGCATGTCTGTAAAATCTTGAGCCGCAGGAACTTGCACGCAAAATATTGCGGAATAGAGAGTTAGCTGCGGTTTCGAAGCAGGCAACTCCGCGCGGGTGTACAGCAGATCCCCTTCGGCGCGCGTTCGCTTGCTCAGGACAGGCTCTGCCCCGCGGGTGAAAGCGCGGCTTCGGGATAACGCGCCGAGTGTCCTGGAGTTCCTTCGTGCATGTTCCCAGAATTTGCATTTCCAAAATTCTCAGTAGAGGTTGTTCGTCACAGAAGTGCTCGGCGGCTGTTGGAAAACGATGAAGGTGGTTCACGAATCTGACATGTCGCATTTTTACTGTCCTGGCGGCCGGGAGCACGCCTAACATCCGGCTCTACGAAAGCATGTGGAGGGGCGCAGACGGCAATGGCGACGGCATCCTGTCAGGCGTCTGCGAAAATGCGGGCGCACGTTCTGGTCGAACATTGCTTCTTCACTGGGTTGGCGCTGGCGATGCTCGCCACATCCGCAGCCGGATTCTTGCCATCACTTTTACATGCGGCGGGGCGGAGGGCGTCGATTTCCCCGCTCGCCGCAGCGCATGGCATCGTGTTCTTCGCGTGGTTGTGCATCTTTCTCGTCCAGAGCAGGCTCGTCGCAACCGAGAACGTTGGGCTTCACCAGCGCCTCGGCGTGGCCGCGGGTTTCGTTCTGGCGTTGATGATCCCGCTGGCGTATGCGACAACGATTGCGATGGTGCGGCGCGGGTTCGATCTGAGCGGCGATCTCAGAATCGACCATGACCCGCTTTACGAATGCATATTTCCGTTGGGCGACTTGCTCCTGTTCTCCGTGCTGGTCCTTGCCGCATTGACCTTTCGCCGTCGACCAGAGATACACAAACGCCTGATGCTGTTTGCGAACATCGCGCTCATGGGCGCTCCGCTCGCGCACTTGATCGGTCACGCACCGCGGCTGGCTGCCATGCCGGCAGCGATCATACTTGCGCCCATCTCGATGTTCCTTCTGGCCGGAGTTGCGAGGGAATATTTGCTGGTGACGAAACCTCATCCCCTGACATGGGCTTTGGCGGTTGGGATGTTTCTGTTCGGGCCGCTTCGCGCCGGCTTAATCGGTCCAAGCGTAGCCTGGCACCGGCTGGCGAACTTATTCACTCGATAGCCTGGGAGCACGGGCTGTAGTAGACTTGCTCCCCGCCGCACTGCCATGCATGCTATCCGTCTCCTCCGGCCCGCACCGCCGCTCCGGGGTTGCGTTCGCTTCTACGCTCAACGGGAAGTCAAGATCCCGGGCCCGGCTGAGGTTTTTCCTCTACCCGCTCGCGCCGCTTCGTTGCTGGAGTTCGTTTTCGGCGATCGCTTTGAAGTCTCGTACCGAACGCAATCGCTCACAAAAACAACGCCTCACGCCGTTGTCGTGGGGCCGCAGACCCATAGCCGCATTCAGTTACGGCTGCAAGGGACAATCGAGTGTTTCGTGATCTTGTTCCAGCCCACAGGATTGCACCGGCTGTTTTCGGCTCCGATGCACGAGTTGACGGATCGCGACTATGAGGCACAGGCAGTGCTTGGCGCTTTTGTATCGCAACTTGAACAGCGTCTCGGAGATTGCAGAAGCTTCGGGGAGCGCGCCCATGTTGCCGATCAGTTCCTGTTGCGTCGCTGTGTCGATGTCGGTGGCGGCGACGGAATTTCAGAGGCCGCAAGCCAGATTCTCATGGGTGGGGGCAATGTGCGGATCGCCGCTCTGGCGGAGAGAGTGGGCTTGAGCACGCGGCAATTTGAGCGAGGGTTCGTCCAAAGAGTCGGAATTCGCCCCAAGCTGTACGCGCGGATCGCACGATTCGAAGCCGCTCTCGATAGGAAGGCGCGCTCCTCCACGAAGTCCTGGACCGACGTGGCACATGAGTTTGGATATTACGATCAGATGCACATGGTGCACGACTTTGAAGACTTCACGGGTGAGACTCCGACGAACATGCTGAGTCGGACCGAGATGGTCTTCCGAGAGCAGCTTGCGGCAATGCGGTCGAGCCTGCTTTCTGCAGACGCTGATGGCAATTCACGGCTGGTACTCTGATCCTTTGTGGATTCTATCTTGTCTACCTCTGAGTCTCAGCTGATGCCCAGTGCGCATCGTTTCTACCCGTGCTGCGGCGCTTCGTGCTGACTCGAGCCCACCTTTTCGCAAAGAGCGCGAAAAGGTGGGTAACCTCCAGTGGCAGTGCGGGACGTCCAACGCTGCCTTCCGGTTTGATCCGTCGAAAGTTCCCACTTCTCGCGCAAAAGGCGCGAGAAATGGGGCACCCGGCATTGAACGTCGGAAAAGGTTGTGCCAGACCGCCATTCAAAATCCCCATACTAACGTCGCAAAAGACGCGACGTTAGTATGGGGCACCCTCGTTATTGTTTTAGAGTGAAAACGTCAGTCCGGCTCAATTTCGGGCAAGGGATTCTTTCGTGGCTGAGCCGGGAGCGGCGGGACGGGCAGGGGGATGTCCACGGTGCCGAGGTGGTTGCTCATTTGATCCTGAATGCCGAGGCGCAGCGAGGCGGCTTCCACGGGGACGTCGACTTCCTGGCGCACGCCGAATTCTCCGGCGATCACTTTGTTGTAGACGGCGGGCAGTAGGTCGCTGGCGCCGACGTTTGACGTGCCGGTAAGCATTCGGCCTTCACCATCGAACGAGGTGACCATAAGGGTGAGGACGTTTCGATAGGTTTCATTCGCCAGCGGGATGAAGCGCAGGGCCGAGCCTTCGAGTGTGTAGTCGATGCTGTAATGCTGAACCTCGACTGGGGCGGTGGCGTCCGGGGCTTTCGCCTGCACCAGGACGTCGCCGAGGGTGGCACGATCGATTTTCTTTTTTGCGCCCACCGGGGAGACGATCACCGAGAACAGGATTTGGCGTGAGGGTGGCGATCCGCGCTGCATGGCAACGGCGCGGGTTCGACGGGCGAGGTCGGCGTCTTTATTCTTGGCTGCCGCATTCGCGTCGTCGGCGAAGTACCCCTGCCGGTAGTGGAGCGTGAGTCCCTTTTGGGCCAGAAGGACTTTGATTTTTCTGAATTTGCCGTCGTAGATCTTGTTGGCGGGAGTGTAGGAAAGGGTGTAGTAGTTGGAGCCCTGTTCGGTTGCCACGGCGATGGCCTGGCGAATGCCGTTCGAGTTGTAGAACGCCTTGCCTCCGGTGGAGGTTGCAAACTGGTTGAGCGTGTCCTGCTCGGCGGCTTGCTGCGCCAGTGCCTGCATGTCTTGGGGAACGTTCGGAGTCGGGGAGATCACGGTGTTGGCTGAGAAGTCTGACGGAATGATCGCATTCGAGCCTCCCATGGTTCCGGCGCTGTCGGCGCCCACGCCGTTGGCGAGCAGGCCTCGCACATCCACCGGGTAGACGGCAATCTGCGCTTCGGCAAGAAGGTTGGTGGCGCGCTTGATCCTGGCGGTGTAGTTGGGATTGTCGAGGGAGAGGTTGCCGGAATTCGTGGTCGCGGTGATGGAGATGGGGAACGAACCGGAGAGCCAAACCAGGTTCTTGCGGCCGGGAATTGCGGAGAGATAGCGCGCCAGCAGCATCATGGCGTCAAGCGTTTGGCCGGCCCTCTCCCCGGTGTCGGTGACCTGCTGCTCGGCTTGCATTTGTTGCAGGGCGCTTAGCAGTCCCTGAAAGCCGCTGGTTGGCCCGCCTTGGGCCAGATCGCTGACAGCGCTGACGGCGGTATTGGTTCCTTCCGCCAATGCCTGCCACTTGACGGCCTTCGGCGAACTTTTTTTGCCCTTGGCCGCGGCTACCAGCAGAGTTTCATCGGGAGTGAATCCCTGGATCAATCGCAAGCGGGAGACTCCTGCACTCAAGCTACAGAGGGCGAACTGCGCGTTTTTGGGTTTGGAGCCGAGAAACTTAATCAACTGCTGGCGCGCGTACACCTGATCTTGCGATGGCGTGTTCAGCAGGTCGAAGAGAATCAGCGTGACGGCGCCGGGATCGGGGGCGTGAGTATTGTTGGTGAAAAGATTGGGAGACGGCTTTTGGGGCGCGGGCTTGGGAGGCGTTGGTTCGGAGGGAATGGGCGCCTCCGCATCACTGTATTCGCGGAAGGAGCGGATGTCCTGGGATTTTCCGTCTTCTGCCAACCGGAAATCCTGCTGGTGTAGACTGCGCACCGGATTTCCCTTGGCATCGGTTACGACGACGTCCACCACCACGGCTTTCGCATTGACCTTGAAAGTAGTTACGGGAGTTGCTGGGGGCGGCGCATCTGGCACGGGAGTGGAGGCGGCCGAAGATGCGTCCGCGGTGTTCACGGTCGCAGGAGAAGCGTCGGGCTTGTCGGTTGCGGTGCTGGCCGACGCGTCCGGTCCCCCGGCGGTTGTGTTCGCGGAAGTGTTGTCCACCGCAGGATCGGGACCGGGCGGGGTGACGGAGTCCTCATCCGAAGCGAGTGCGTACAAATCCGGCATGTCGGTTTCGAGGGCGGAGAATTTGGCCCGTTCCTGTTCCGATGGTGGCGGCAAGTCGAACAACTCCACGCCGGCGCCTTCGAGCACAGCCAAGCGGCGGCCGTCGAGTGAGAGCGAAAAATTCTGCCCGCTCAACACGGCGGAGCTCACATCGACCGACGCGACCGAGGTGCCACTCGCCGTTTCGATAATCTGAATCTCCTGCTGGAAGACTTCCTGTTCAGAAGCAGTGGGCTCAGAGACGTGCTGGTCGTCAGGGTCAATGTGAGATGTCGCGGTTGAGGCCACCGGGGCTGCGAGTCGCGCCGTGCTCACGGCAAAGCGACTGCCGTCTTCACTGTGCGCGACCGAGGCGAAGAAGCGATACCGGCTCCAGTGTTTCAGCCATAAGCGCCGGCCGGCCGTGGTGAATGCAGTGACACTGTAGTCGCAGTTCGAGGAGGAACATCTCCCAATCAGGACCGAGTTGTTGCTCGAATAGAGCACGCTCGGGACCGTCCGCGATCTCACCCGAGCCAGATTGCGACGCTTGGCTGGTGTGGATCCGAAGCGGACCAACCAGATCTCGCCCTTGTGGACCAGATCGACGTATCCCGCGCTTGCGCCATTGAGATCCACAACCTCGTTCAAGGGAATCGTCCGCTGCGGCGCTAGGGTCTTGGCGTCGAGAAACTGCGCCACAAACTTAGGCTTGGGTTTGGCGGCTGAGGTTTGCTCTGGTTTGGAGTCTCGGGTGTCGTTGGCGGTTTCTACAACAATCTGCCTGCCGTCCGGGGTCACGGAAACCCAGAGCAGATCCTTGGGCGAACTGATCAGCAGGTTCTCGTGCAAGGCGGAATCGACGAGGTAGAGATCGTTTAGTTTGCGGAGCAGAAACTTTCCGGGACCCAGCGGCCAAAGGTAGCGACGGCGATCATGGAGATACCAATCTGCCTCGTGCACGACCTTTCCGCCGGGGACCTCGAGGACGACGGCGTGAACCAATCGGTCCTGGTGCTCCGGGGGGCAGCCGGGTAGTCGCTGGAACAGCTTTCTGGGATTGAAGGTAAGCAGCAGGTGATTGGTGTCGACGAAGTTCAAAGACACATTGGGCTCGTCCTCTAAGAGGCGATCCGAACGCGATGCCCCGTGGTAACCGAGAACGGACAACTCGATCCGGGTGGCAGGCTTCGGTGGAAGGTCTCGAACCGCGGAAACGCCTTGAGCCCGCAAGCGCGAGAAGTGGGCGGAACAAATGAAAAGAAGAGCCGCGAGAGCGCATCGACACGTTTTGGGGCTATGGAAGAAATGGCACTGCACTTGTGTGCGCTCTCTTTAGATCTTAGGAAGCGGAACACCGCATGCCGCGCGAACCGGTGGTCCATTTGACAAGCGTCGCGTGGTCGAACGTTATCCCGTGAACATCTAGACCAGCGGGTGGGAGCGCGTTTGGGAGTGGGCGGAGGGTTTAAAGGGACATGCAAAATCCCCATACTAACGTCGCAAGCGCGACGTTAGTATGGGGCACCCTCCTGCGTTGCGGGGTTAGTTCTCGGAGGGCATTTCGGTGTGGTCGATGACTAGAACCTGCACCGCGTCAGTTTTCGGTTCGAGCTTCAGGCCAAGTTGCTCCTGAACGGCGGTGGAGAGTGGAGGCCAGGAGGTTTCCGGTGAGGACGCGTCAGGGCCTGCGGGGACGCCATCGCGTCTTAGGCGCTCTTCTTCAATCGCGTCCGGTGTCCACTGGAGGGTAAACGCGTAATTTCCTTTGAGGCCGGTCTTGTCTACCACTGTACGGCCCAGGCGGATCGACAACTGATCTGCCAGCAGGGCCAGAGGAATTCCTTGCGCGATCAATTCCCCCTTCCCCAAGCGGATCCCGCCCTTCATCTGACCTGAGGTGGTGAACTCCTGGAGTTTGGCGCCGCTTTGGTCGACGACCAAGTGATACACCGGAAGATTCCTGTTTTCGGGGTGCAGCGCCAGTCTGAAGTGATCGCGTAACAGGGCCTGCAGATCGCCACGGCGTTGCTCAAGCGGTAGTTTGCTCATTTCCTCGACGTCCACACTGCTCATGTGTGCATCGATTTGGAACTTCTGCGTGTTGAGCCAGTCAGGTCCTCCCGCGAGTTGAGAATCCTGAACGCGGTACGCCATTTTAATAAGCGTCTGCAATGTAACGCCTCGTGCCGCGAAGCTTCCGTTATCCAGCGAAAACATCATTCTTGTTACGTTGGGGACATCGCCAGCCGGCTTTTCCGGTTTGATGGAGACGGAATCGAAAGTGGGCGCGGGCTGCGCGGTAGTTGCGTCCTGTGTCTGAGCCTGAGTTGGAGTTGCGTGCAGCAGGCCAAACGTAATCGGAACAGCGATGGCCAACAACGCGGCCGTGGTGAGCAAGAGCTTTCTGGTGAAATCGAGTTTGCGCAAGATGCGAGCGGTCATAATATGAACCATCCTTTTCTTAAGATCGGCGCCGGTGACACCTGAGACGCAGGGCAACGGCGACCCTAGGCAGAATTCGCAGACTTTCAGAATGCTCTCGGCATAGACCTGACGGTCGCCGCCCCGTTCCACGACCTCTTCGTCGCAGGCGCGTTCACGCTCCTCGAGCAGGCGCGCTCCCAGCCACCAGACCAGCGGGTAAAACCAGAAGAGGGCTTCGACCATCATGTGCAGGGCGGCAAATAGATTGTCGCGGCGGCGGACATGCCAGACTTCATGGGCGAGGATGGCTTCGAGGTGGGAATCTTCCAGGCGTTTGGAAATGCCTTCGGGCCAGATCAGCACGGGGCTGGAGATGCCGAAAATTCCGGGCTCGAGCGAAGATCGGGATAACAACAGCTCGATCGGCTTGCGCAAGCCTCCCATGCGTTCGACCCGGCGCAGGGCGCCGACTTCCCGTCCGTCGGCGAGTGGTTGGGCTGCGCGCTTGGCCGCGGAAATCCGCCACCAACGCGAACTCCATACCAGGAGGACCGCGAGGAATCCGCACAGCCATAATGCGATCAAGACCGGGAGCAGGGGGAGCAGGCTTGGGGCTATGAAAGGACTGGCGCTCACATGCAGTAATGGCGGAGTGAAGGGTTGGCTCATCTGCTCGATAAAGTAGAAGCTAGGTTCTGGCGCGGCAGCTGTTCGCGACCATGCCAGACGGCTCCCCAAGCGAACCAACCACGAGAAGGGAAGGAGAAACTTTATCGACGCTGCCAGCCATAGCCAATAGCGAGCGCGGGCGTGGTGCTTGCGCAACAGCAAGGTCAACATGCCGGCGGCCAGCGCGAATAGTGTCGACTGCCACAAATGATTGGCTAGAGCCGGCGCGATGGCATCCCACATACCGGACAAATATGCAGACGAATATTTTGGGATCATGATTGTTGGTCCCTTCTCTCCAGCTTGCGGAGGGTCTTCTCGGCTTCCTTCACGTCGGCAAGGGAGAGCTTGCCGGATTCGATCAGGTGTGCCATAACGGGCTGAGTGCGTCCGCCGAATAGGGCCAGCAGATCATCGATCAGCTTGCGCTGGGCGACGTCGCGGGAGACCGCGGCTTCGAAGATGTGGAAGTTGCCGACTTTCTTCACGCGACGAACGGCCTTCTTGCTCTCCATGCGATACACCGTCGTCTGGATGGTGGTGTAGGCGGGCCTCTGTTTTTCGGGGAAGCCTTCCTGAATTTCGCGGATGGAGGCACTACCGCGAGTCCAGAGCGTCTCCATGATCTGAAGTTCCAGCTTGGTCAGTTTGGGTCCGGCCATGTCATCTCCTACCAACGTATGCAGTATTACTACGTATGTAGTAGAAGTCAAGTCTTTTTTGTTGGCACCGCTGACGGGCCCGGTGGGGTGCCCGTTTCCAAGCTTTGCTTGGGCGGGGTTTTCTCGGGAGGATCGAAAGTCAAAGTCCTCACAATAACGTTGCAAAAAGCGCGACGTTAGTATGGGGCACCCTTAGTATGGGGCACCCTTGCATCCTTTAATCCCCACCTGCGCGCACAACTCGGGAGCGTGTGGCGGCCACGGGTGCCGGTTCCAGATGCGCGGTGAAGTGGCGGAGGAAGGGGGCTTCGTAGGTCAGGCGCATGCCGGGGATATTTCGCGGTGCTTCCAGACTTCGAGGATTACCTCGACTACGTAGTCGATGTGGCTCTGCGTGTAAACGCGGCGCGGGATCGCTAGGCGCACCAGGTCCATCTGTGCGGCGCCGGGGAATTGATCGGCGGGAATGTGGGGCAGGAACGTGCGGGCGTCGAGGTAGATGGCATGGCCACACGGCGGTTGCACGGATGTGGGACTCCTTGCGACGCGATGTGATTGCCCAGGTAAGCGGTTGAGGCGATGCGGTAGCGCAGGGTAATCTTCTTCGAGCGCCTCGTCGAGGACGGCGATGGCCTCGAGATCGCGTTCGGCGTGGCCGCCGTACGTGGATAGCCTTCGGTCAGAATCAGGAGATTTTTTTCCTGCTGGGCCAGTTGGTCGTCGTTGGTGCAGAGGAAGCCGCCGATGTTGGCCATGCCGTCTTTCTTGGCGGACATGGTGCATCCCTCGCCCTGGCTGAACATTTCCTGCGCGATCTGTTTGGGAGTTTTGGATTCGCATCCTTTCCGCGCAGTTTGATGAAGCAGGCATTTTCGGCGAAGCGGCAAGAGTCAAAATAGAGCGGAATGCCGTGGCGCTTGCACACCGCTCTCACCTCGCGAACGTTTTGCATCGAAACCGGCTGGCCTCCACCGGAGTTGTTGGTGACAGTGAGCATGACGAGCGGAACGCGGTCGCTGCCTACGCGCTCGATCAGGGCTTCGACAGCGGCCACATCCATGTTGCCTTCGAAGGGATAGGTCGACGAAGGCTGGCGGCCTTCGGGGATAACGAGATCGACGGCTTCGGCGCCGACGAACTCCACGTTGGCGCGAGTGGTGTCGAAGTGCGTGTTGTTGGGGACGACGTCGCCCTTTCTGCAGGTGACACCAAACAGAATGCGCTCGGCGGCGCGGCCCTGGTGCGCGGGAATGACGCGTTTGTAGCCGAAAATGTCCTGGACGGAATTTTTGAAGCGGTCGAAGCTGCGGCTGCCGGCGTAGCTTTCGTCGCCTTCCATGATGGCCGCCCACTGGTGCGTGGACATGGCGCCGGTGCCGCAGTCGGTGAGCAGGTCGATCAGCACGTCATCGGCGGGTAGGAGGAAGAGGTTGTATTGCGCGGCAGGGAGCAGTTGCTCACGCTGTTTGCGCGTGGTCCAGCGGATGGGTTCGACGCGCTTGATGCGGAAGGGCTCAATGATGGTCTTTGCGGGCATGCGGCCAGATCCATGGGGAGGATTTCAAGACTCCCTATGATACGGCCCGGGCTGCGCCCGGAAGGGACAGCCAAAGCGCTTGCCCTGAGCGTAGTCGAAGAGCGGCTGTCCCCACCTAAATTCCTCAACACTTAGCGCCAGTCGTCGCGATCGCGCCAGCGATGATCGTCACGGTCACGATCCCAATCGCGGCGGTCATCGGAGTCGAAGCCCCGGCGATAGCCTTCGGCATAACCATCGCGGTAGGCGCGCTTGTACTGGCCGTGGTCGCCCATCCAGTGCTCGTAGCCATGGGCGTCTTCCCACTGATCGTTCTTGAAGTGGAAGCGGCGGCCGCGTTCGCGGTCGGAGTGACCGGCGCGGGCGCCGTCGCGATAGCCGTTCTGATAGCCTTGCTCGCGAGCCCCGTCGCGGCGATGGTCGTCGTCATCGTAGCTCCAGGCGAGGCTGCCAAAGACGACGGAAACCATGGTAGCCAGGGCCGCCAAACGCAGGGTGCGCAACATTCTCGTTTGCAACATGATTACCTCCACCCCCGAAGCCCGGGAAGAGCAGCTCCGGTTCGTTCATCTCATCCGATGCGGGTGCGGCGGCTGGGTGATGCCTGCGAAGTTCGCGCGAATTCGGCCAATGGCGCGGCGGATTTTTGGACAATAGCGCAACCCGCAACTTTTTCGTGGGATCGTGTTTGATGTGCTCTTCCAAGCTCGTATCTCAAGTGGTCATCCAATACAGGCAGGGTCGAGCTTCGCTCGACGGACAGCCGGGGGCGGCTGTCCCACATCTTGTTGCCGGGTGGTAGACTCGAACGTTTTCGTGAGAGGCACAGACAATGAACATTCGGCGAGTCGGAGTGGTCGGCGCGGGCACGATGGGCAACGGCATTGCGCACGTGTTCGCGCGCAGCGGATACGACGTGGTCCTGTGTGATGTCGAGCAGCAGTTTCTGGAACGCGCAATCTCGACTGTGGCCAAGAATCTCGATCGTGAAGTGGCGAAGTCCAAGATCACTCCAGAGGACAAGGCCGCCACACTGAGGCGCATTCACCCAGTCACGGAACGCGGCAAAGTGGCGGATTGCGATTTCGTGATCGAGGCGGCGACCGAGAAATTCGAGATCAAAACCGAAATCTTTCGCGATCTGGACCGGCTGACGCGGCCTGAAATTATCCTGGCGTCAAATACGTCGTCCATCTCCATCACCAAACTGGCGGCGCTGACGAAGCGACCCGAGAACGTCATTGGCATGCACTTCTTCAATCCAGTGCCGGTGATGAAGCTGGTGGAAGTGATCCGCGGGCTGGCCACTTCGGAGGAAACGTTTGCCACGGTGCGCGATTTGTCAGGGAGGCTTGAAAAAACGCCGGTGGAGGTGAACGATGCGCCGGGCTTCGTGTCCAACCGCGTGCTGATGCCGCTGCTGAACGAGGCCATGTACGTGGTGATGGAAGGCGTGGCCACACCCGAGGCGGTCGACGAAGTGTTCAAGTTGGGGATGGCGCATCCCATGGGGCCGCTGACGCTGGCGGACTTCATCGGCCTGGATGTATGCCTCGACATCATGCGCGTGCTGCACGGCGGGCTGGGTGATCCCAAGTACCGGCCGTGCCCTCTGCTGGTCAAGATGGTGGACGCGGGATGGCTGGGGCGGAAGAGCGGGAGAGGGTTCTACAAATATTAGGGTTGAATGACAAACGGAACCAAGGGCGACGCGTGGTTCTACCTGCTGGCTGCGCTATGCGGCATTAGCGCCGGCTGGGCTGACGTCACGATCAATGACTTGCTGTTCACCGCACTGCTGGTACTGGCCTCCTGCATGCTGCTAGGGCTTCTGCGGCCGCGTTGGCCGTGGCGCTGGGTGGTCGTGGTGGGGGCATTCATTCCGTTGACCGAAGTCGCGGCTTACCTCATTCGAACCGTGAAGCCGTCGCGGGCGCAGATTTACGGATCGTTCCTGGCATTTCTTCCCGGCATTGCAGGCGCGTACGGAGGCTCGCTGATGCGCCGCGTGGTTGAGAACCTGCGGCAGGGAAAGTAGGTCGCGCGTCTCCCGGGGGCTTGAGCCTAACCGACGGAGTGAAACTCTCCGCGGTCAAATGCAGCCCCTAAAGGCGTCCCCGCACAACCGCATTTGCAGCATGCCTGAAGACATCCCCTACGAATGGTAACTTCCGGTTGCGGAGCCAGTTGTAGGTGTATGTCAGACGGCTGCCCGGAAGTACGGTGTTTACCCCAGGCTTCCTACAGAAACTCCCTCATGTTCCACTTGAAGATGGTTGTCGTAAATTCTGTGTCGGCACTATGCACGTGTTTGGTGCCGGGGCTGGTTCCGTCATACCTGCGGTCGGTTTAGCTGAACGCTATCTCGTTTGGTCCTGTAGGAATATGAAGTCACAAACGATCGGAAACCTCGTTTCCCAGGAGGGCGACATGCGAGATCTGTATGAAGTTTTGCGAGCGAAAGAAATGCGCATCCAAAGACTGGTTCGTGAACTTGAAGCTCTGCGGTTGGTGGCACCGTTGCTCACCGATGATACGGACACCGGATCGATTCTCACGGATGCGGCGGCTTTTCAGGGAGAGTCGGATGGCCAGAGCGTTCGCTCAAAAGGACGGGCTGGGAAAGGACGCCCGCCTGTCACTCGGCAGCGTAGTGAGACAACAGCGGTCCCCGATGAGGCAGAGGTAGGCGCCGCGCAAAAGATCTCCAGTCGCCTGAAACGATTGGCTACACCGTTGCTGAACGCAGTCAGCCCAGCCAGTTAGCTCCTGTCGGTCACGTTGCGGCAGACGAAAAAGACTTGATCACTAACTCCTCGCATCCTCCTCAGTGGGATGGCGCGCTGAAGTCCGTGAATCGGAACTGTCAGCTCGCATTTTTCTTGCCGAGCCGCGTCCTGGCTGCCATCATCACTGCTAGCCCAACATTCGAGACTCTAATCATGCGGATGCATCCGCTGGTTCTCATTGCAATCACGGGAATGTCTACCGCCTTGCTGGCTCAGAAATCTGCATGGGAGCCTGCACCGGGCCATATCACTCTCCCCCTGTGGCCGCACCCTCAGTCCAATCTAGGCCCCGAGACCGACGCCACCACCGCCAAGGACAAGCTCATCGCCGGCAAGCCAGTCATGCGTCTGACCAACGTATCCTCGCCGACGATTACTCTGTACACGCCTGCGGGCAAGAGCACCGGCGCTGCCGTGGTCGTGTTTCCCGGAGGGTCGTACCGCATTCTGGCCATCGATCTGGAAGGGACCGAAGTATGCGAATGGCTGACTTCTTCCGGCGTCACATGCGTCTTGCTCAAGTACCGGGTGCCGGATTCGGGACCTTACCCCAAGTCCTCAGCCGCGTTGCAGGATGCGCAGCGCGCGGTCGGCGTGGTCCGCTCGCATGCCGACGAGTGGCATATCGACCCGCACCGCGTGGGTGTTCTTGGTTTCTCCGCAGGGGCGCACCTGGCCGCGGCGCTTAGCACTCACTTCGAGCAACGGCTCTATGATCCGATCGATGGAGCGGATCAAATGAGTTGCCGTCCCGACTTCGCGGTGATCGTCTACCCCGGTTACCTTGCGATTGCGGAGCAAAATTTCGCGGCCAACCCGGACATCAGCGTCACAAGTAAGAGTCCGCCCTCCTTCATCGTGCAGGCGGAAGATGATCCGGTCCACGTGGAAAACGCCACCGTCTATTTTCTCGCGCTCAAGAACGCCAGGGTGCCGGTCGAGATGCACATCTACGCGCAAGGAGGACACGGCTATGGCTTGCGGCGCACCGAACTCCCCGTCACTCGATGGCCTGAGAGCGTTGAAACCTGGCTGCGCACGATCAAGATATTGCCGGCTGAGGCTCGCTAGGCGCAGAGCATTTACTGTGGGCCGGCAGCGGAGTTTAGCTCAAAGGTATCGGATAACCAGAAAGTTACTCCCGGTTCCACAAGGCGGGCGCGTATGCTCGGAGTATGGGAGTAAGTGTATCGATGCTGGCCTCGGGGAGCCGCGGCAATTGCGCGCTGGTGGTCAGCGCCTGCACGAAAATTCTGGTGGACGCCGGCATCTCCGGCCGCGAGACGTTCAAGCGCATGAAGTCGCTGGGCGAGGACCCACACTCGCTCTCGGCGATTCTCGTTACTCACGAGCACTGCGATCACATCTATGGCTTGGCAACGCTGGCGAAGAAGCTGCGCATCCCTGTGTTCATGACTGGCGCCACCCACCAGGCCTGGGCGCGTGCCCTGCGCGATGAGAACGGCGTGCGGCCGCAACTGGAGAAGTGGGAGCGCTTCGAGTCCGGCCATAGCTTTCAGGTTGGTGACATTGCGGTGAAACCGTTCACCATTCCCCATGATGCCGCCGATCCTGTGGGCTTCACCTTCCGCGCCGAAGGCATCAAGGTGGGGATCGCAACCGATCTTGGATACCTTCCGGTCAGCGTGCGCGATCACCTACGCGGTTGTGATGTGCTGGTGATGGAATCGAACCACGATCTGGAGATGCTGCGGGGCGGGCCGTATCCGTGGTCGGTCAAGCAGCGGGTGATGAGCCGCGTGGGGCATCTTTCGAACGAGGCCCTCGCGAATTTCTTCACGAACGACTATGATAATAGTGCAACGTTTGTAGTGCTGGCGCATCTTTCACAAGAGAACAATCATCCGGAAATAGCCCGGAGAGAGGCAGAAAAAGCGCTCGCTATGCGGGGCGGCCTGTTCCAGAACCGCGTACTGCTGGCCTCGCAGACTGAGGCCCTGGCGCCGATTTGCCTCTAGATTGGCTTTCGTATCCCCCATGAGTCAGCAGTGCGTTGATCCAATCGTAGGTAAGATTCTGGCGGGCTGGCGATATGACATCTCAGGCCTGGCGCCGGAGATGCGCGGCGACTACGAAAGCCATTTCGCAGGGTGTGAATTCTGCCGACGCCGCCAGCAAATACATCGCATCATTGATGTTGGACTGATCGCGCTGGCCTCGATTTCGGCGGGAGTGTTTCTGCTGGCGTTTGGCGTGATCCGCTACTTCGGCCCGCGCCATGCCTTCTGGCTGGAAATCGGCGCGCTGGCGGGATTCGCGCTTTCTGCTCTGATCTGGCTGGTCGTCGCCGTGGCGACACCGGCTCCCGTCACGATGCTGGACGCGGCCAAAGAAGGGGCGAGGCGCGTGCACGACCGGTTGCCAGAGGAAATTCGGCAGCGGCTGCCCGAAGAAATCCGGCTGAGGATTACAGGTACCTGATCGGGATGCCGCTCTGCTCACGCATTGTCGCGGTGATCGTGCTGGTTGCGGTAGGCGCGGCTTTCGCCAGTGCTCAGGGGTCAGACCATTCCATCCCACAGCCAAAACTTCCTCCTTGTCATGGGCATATGCCCGAGCAGCCTGCGCGCGCGCCTCTGAGCTATCAGTGTTGCGTCAACGGGCATCATGCTGCGGTTCCGTCGGCGACGTTCTCGGCGCGTCCGCTGCTCGCGCTGTTCCCTAAATCGCATGGAGGCGAAGACTTCTCGCCCGCCTCCGTTCTCGCCCCGCATTTTTCGACAGTCGTCACTCCATCGAGCAGCCCGCCCGGGATTGCCCCGTTGCGAATCTAGAAAAACCTCAAACCACAAAGGACACGAAGGTGCACGACGGCCCTGATCGCCAGGCTTCCTCCGTGTGACCTCGTGTTCTTCGTGGCAGTGATTTCACATTGAGCTGCTGCGAAACTTGTGACTACTCGCGATGAGGTTCTGGTGAAAACTACATGGTCTGGTGTGCTGATTCTGTCAGTGATGTCGCTGGTCTCGGCTTCGGCTCAAGAGAGCTCTACTCCTCCACCGCATGAGCATCACTCCCAGGAGCAAGATACCTCCATGGCGGGAATGCAGATGGGCGGCATGCATATGGACGAACACGTCGAATCGCGGTTGCCCTCGCCTCATGCCGGGTCAGGCACAGGATGGCAGCCCGCGTCGGTGCCGGGGCACGACTGGATGTGGATGCGTGGGGGATGGGAATTGATGGCGCATGGTGTGATCTTCGCCAGCTACAACCAGCAAGGCGGCCGGCGCAGGCAAGGCTGAGTCGGTCAACTGGGGCATGCTGATGGAGCAACACAAGTGGGGCGCGGGCACGATCCTTTTTCGGCAGATGTTTTCGGCCGAGTCGCTAACCTCGCCGCACCCTGGTTTTCCTGAGCTTTTTCAGACGGGCGAGACGTACCACGGCCAACAACTCGTCGACCATCAGCACCCGCACAATTTGTTTGCGAAACTGGCCATGCTCTACACGCTGCCGGTCACGGAAAAAATCTCCTGGGAACTCTACGGCGGACCGTCGGCAGAGCCAGCGCTGGGGCCGGTCGCGTATCTGCATCGCGTGTCGGTTTCCGAATTGCCGCTGGCTCCTCTCAGCCATCACCTGCAGGATTCGACGCATACAAGCTTTGGAGTGGTCACGACCGGATTTGTGATCGACCGCATCAAGCTGGAAGCCTCCGCGTTCAACGGCCGCGAGCCGAATGAACAGCGCTGGAGCATTCAGTTGGCGGCGCTGGATTCCTGGTCGGGGCGAGCCAGCGTGGCTCCCTCTCGCAACTGGACCGCGCAATACAGCATTGGACGGCTGGAACATCCCGAGGCGCTGGAGCCGGGAAGTCAGTGGCGACAGAGTGCGTCGGTGGAATACAACCGGCCATTCGACGGCGGCAACTGGGCAACGTCGGTAGTGTGGGGACGGGTTCGCAAGGTTGCGACGAACGCGCACCTGAACAGCTATTTGCTCGAGTCCACGCTGAATTTCCGCGAGCACAATTACGTCTTCTCGCGGCTCGAACTGGTCGACAAAGACGAACTCTTCCCCGAAGCGCCGGTGCATCCGGCTTACCGCATCGGGGCGTACACGATAGGCGGCGTGCGTGATCTTCTCGGCGCTCGCGTCGAGAACCAGCCATGGCAACTGGGGTTGGGGGCCGACCTGACGTTCTATTCCAAGCCGGCGGTGCTCGATCCGGCTTACGGCAGCTTTCCGGTTTCGTTCCAGATTTTCCTGCGATTGCGTCCCGCTCTATCAACTCACATGCATGGGCATTGAGAATTAGAATGGGTCGACACGATCGTGTATGCTGCTAACGGCAGTCAAAAAATTCTGGCTGTCTCTCGGCAAAATGCGAGAGAATATTTATCTGATGTCTAAAGCATTGCGGACACTGCGGGCGGTGCAGTGGTCGATGCTCGCCAGCATCCTCGTGTACACGGTGCTGGGAGAACTCGTGGGGCCGCGCTCTCGCGGCGTGGACCCGGGGCTGAGCTATCTGTTCAGCACCCTGGCCGTGGGCATCGTGGGGGCCATTTTTGTCGTGCGGCGTACGCTGGTGCAACGAGCGGCCGCAAGCCTGGCCGCTCACCCCGACGACAACCTAAGCCTCGGTCACTGGAGCACGGGCTACTTCGTGACCTACGCGCTTTGCGAAGCGCTGGCCCTGTTCGGTCTGGTGCTGCGTTTTCTGGGAAGCCCGGTGCAGCACAGTCTCCTGTTCTATGTGGGAGGCTTTGCGTTGCTCTTCTTCTTCCGGGCGAGAGAGCCCGTCAGCGCCTGATTTTCCTGTTGGAGGGTCGATGTCGATCAACGGGCCCGAAGAACTGCACGGTATGCGCGCCGCCGGGGCGGTGGTGCGTCAAATCCTGGAAGCAATGAAACGCTGCGTTCGCCCAGGTGTGAGCACGGCGGAACTGGACGAAGTTGGTGCTGGGGTAATGCGGGAACAAGGAGCACGCTCGGCGCCGGCACTGGTTTACCAGTTTCCGGGCGCAAACTGCATCAGCGTCAATGAGGAAGCGGTTCACGGCATTCCGGGGAAGCGGGAATTGCGGTCCGGCGACCTGGTTAAGCTGGATGTCACGATTGAAAAAGACGGATTCATGGCGGACGCCGCCATCACCGTTCCGGTGGGTGAGGTCACAGAAGAGAGCCGGCGTCTGGCCGAGTGCGCGGAGCGCGCGTTTACCAAGGCGATGCTGGTGGCACGGGCGGGCTTTCGGGTCTCAGAAATCGGAAGAGTCGTGGAGCGCGAAGTGCGACGCAGTGGGTTCGCGGTGATCCGCGATCTCAGCGGTCACGGCATCGGACGCACCATCCACGAGGATCCGCGGGTGCCGAACTTTCCTGACCCGCGCGCGAACCAGGTATTGACGGAAGGCCTGGTCATCACGGTCGAGCCGATTATTGCCGCAGGATCGGGAAGAACCGTTGTGGCAAAAGATGGATGGACTGTGGTCACGGCCGACCGACGCCCTTCCGCACACTACGAGCACACACTAGTCATCACGAAGGGCGCGCCCATGCTTTTGACCGCGGCCTGAGGCTTTACGTTCCGATGTGGCAGCTGGCCAAGCCCCGCTTCTCCAGATACTGCTGGTGATATTCCTCGGCGGGATAGAACTCTACGGCGGGCACAATCTGGGTCACGATCGGCTTGGAGTAGCGATGCGCCTTATCGAGCGCTTCCTTCGAGGCCTGGGCCTCCGCCGCCTGTTCAGGGGAATGGAAGAAGATGGCGGAACGATACTGTGTGCCCCAGTCCGGACCCTGACGGTTCAGCTGGGTGGGATCGTGGTTCTCCCAGAAGACTTTGAGCAGGTCGGCGTACTTTACCGTGGCCGGGTCGAATTCGACTTCCACGGCTTCGGCATGTCCTGTCCGATCGGTGCAAACTTCCTTGTAGGTTGGATTGTCAGTCTTTCCGCCGGTGTAGCCGACGCGGGTTGCAGTCACGCCCGGAATCTGCCGGAAGGTGGCTTCGACGCCCCAAAAACATCCTGCTGCAAAGGTGGCTTTCGCCATTTTTATTGCCTCCTCGGTCAAGGCCGTTGTGAATGCTTCGATCTCGCCCTAGGTTAGATGAAGAACCGGTGAAAAAGTCACGGGAGTGTAAATTTCGCAGTCCGGGTACCTCTGGTCATTGACGCTCACTTGGAATCACGATAAAGTCCGGATGCAGGGTTTTTCTCCCCCCGAGATAGGTCCAGTGGTGCCCACGGCCAGCCGCCTTCAATCCGTGCCCAAGACTGTGCAGAAGTTCGCACTGCTCATTTTATTGGCGGTGACGGCGTCTCAGGCAGCCTTGTCGCAGGCGGTCCGGGCGGTCTCAGGATTCGCGCCGCAAAAGCGCCTGGGTTACCGCAATGGCGATCAGTGGGAACCGGCTATGGCTGCGGATGCCCACGGGCACATTTACGTGCTCTATCCGCAGTACGGCGCCGTGCCGGAATGCCCAACCTGTACGGCCCCGACGATCGCCCTGCTGGTCAGCAATGACAGCGGATTTTCGTGGCACTCCTCTCATCCACTGCTTCCGTTCCCGACTGGTCAGTTTGATCCGCAGATTGTGGTGGATCCGCAGGATCGACAGACGGTGTACGCATCGTGGCTGCAGAATGAGAAGCGCGACATCATTGTCGCGCGGTCGCTCGACTTCGGCCGCAATTGGTCTTTCTCAGTGGCGGAGCACGGCCGCGAGGATGCGGACAAGCCGGTGCTCGCCGTCCATGGCGCCGATGTTTACGTGGGATTCAACCACGAGGAAAAATTCCTGGTCGCCGCTTCGCACGATGCGGGGCAGACGTTTAGCGTGGTGAGCGTGAATCCGGCGGCTCCGCCGGGATGGTCGCTGGCCGGGGGCGCTACGGTCGATCCCGCCGGAAACGTTTATTTTGGCTGGACGGCATACGCTCGCCGCGAAATGCCTCTGCACCCGGTCAGTGTGTACATAAGCCGTTCGCTTGACAGCGGCCGCAGCTGGAACACGATGCTGTTGGACGTTTCGAGCGCTCCGCCTGGATGTGATGCCCAGGGTTGCCAGGTGGGCTTTCTGGGCGCGCAGATCGCTCTCGCATCGGATGCAGCCGGGTCGATCTATGCCCTGTGGAACGCGGGGAGCATCGCCGGTGGCGCCGAGCGCATGTATTTTTCGTCGTCCACTACGGGCGGGGCAAGCTGGAGCGCGCGGACGAGCGTTTCGGATGCCGCCGGGGGTGTGGAGCATTGCTTCCCCGCCATTGTCGCCGGTACTCCCGGCGATGTTCGCATTGCATGGATGGATGCCCGGTCCCCGGAACCCGGCCACCCCAATAGCCGGTTGTGGAACACCTTTTACCGCAGTTCGACCAACGGCGGCGCTACCTGGAGCCCCGAAGCGCAGCTCTCCGGTCCCAGTCGCGGATACGATTACGTTTTGCCCGGCGGTTTCCGATTCCCCTTCGGAGACTACTTCGGCCTGGCCATCGACAGCGAGGGCGCCACACATGCCGTGTGGGGCGAGGGGCGCGATTATAAATCTCCAGGCTCTATCTGGTACACTCGCGGTCGTTAATCAGTAGCCGGGCCATCAACACTCCCAAGTCTAGAGTCTTAGGCAACTTTTCTTCTCGTTGCATTGCGGACCTGATCCCGGCGCGGTTCAATTTCGCGTGACGGAGGCGTGCATGCACTTTCTGGGAGTCAATCTTTGGGCTGTCCTGGTTTCCGCTGTGGCCACCATGGTGGTCGGCTTCGTTTGGTATTCGCCGATGTTGTTCGCCAAGCCGTGGATGGTTTTGATGGGCTACGATCCCAACGACAAGGCCAAAATCGCGGAGATGCAGAAAAGCGCCGGGCCGTCGTATGCCATGTCGCTGATCGCCAGTGTCCTCTCGGCGATCGTGCTGGGGAAAATCATCGCTGTGTCGGGAACCGTCGGTGCCTTGGACGGTCTGAAGATCGGTTTGGTCGTGTGGCTCGGATTCGTCACCACGGTGCAGTTCACCAATGCGCTGTTCAGCCGCCAGCGCAACAAGCTTTACATGATCAACACGGGATATCAGGCGGTCTGCTATGTCGTGATGGGCGCGATTCTGGGCGCCTGGCGGTAAGGACAGCCTATCAAGTCTCTGGAAGGAACGAAGGCAAACAGTAAGGGGTGGAATTCCCAACTTCTCCAGGCAAAAACGAAACTAAGCTTTTCCTCGCCAGTGCCGTGACGCTCTACTTCGAGGTGCTGGTGATTCGCCATTTACCCACGGAAGTCCGCGTTTTCACCAATCTCAAGCATCTCCCGCTAATCGCAGCTTCTTCGGTATGGGATTGGGTATGCTCCTGGGAAGCTCCAGTCGGCGCCTACGAATTGTTTTCCCCTTTGCGGGTCGGTGGCGGGTGGGTAGCTGTTCCGGTTCTCTTCTCAGGGATTGTGTTTTCGAGCAGTATGCGGCGATTTAGGCGGCCGGCTGAAGCCTTGGGCGTCAACCTGTACGGTGCGGTACTCGGTGGGCTTCTCGAAAACACTGTGATGATCGGCGGCACGCCAGTACTCAAGGCGCTGGCGATTGGAATGTATGCGCTTTCTGCGGTTGCGCTGTATCGGAGCGGACTCCAGCCTGCCTTGAAGGTTACTGGGGACGTCTTCGATGCGCAATGAATGGTTAGTAGCATGGAAGACCGTATGCCGTTACGGAACTTGCCGGGGCAGATTCGCACTCACTCCGTTCACTCCAGCAGCATTCCGCCGGTGAGGTCCGCAATCTGCGCGACGTGGTGCTCGCTGCACCATTCCTGCAGTTCGTCCACGATTTTCTCGGTGGCGCAGGGATCCCAATAGCTGGCCGTGCCGATCTGCACTGCGGTCGCACCCGCCAGCATGAACTCGATGACGTCGGCAGCGGTGGAAATCCCGCCCATGCCAATCACGGGAATCCTCACCGCGTGCGCCCCATCGTAGACCATGCGCACCGCGATGGGCTTGATCGCCGGGCCGGAAAGTCCGGCCGTAATGTTGGCGATGCGCGGCTTGCGCGTCTCGGTATCGATCGCCATGGCCACAAATGTGTTGACCAGCGACAGAGCGTCGGCGCCCGCTTCCTGCGCGACGTAGGCCATCTGGGCGATGCTGGTCACATTGGGCGAGAGTTTGACGATCAGCGGACGCTCGGCCACACGCCGCGCAGTGGTCACCACCTCATCGAGCGTGCGCGGATCGCTGCCAAACTGCAGCCCTCCATGGGCGGTGTTGGGGCAGGAGACATTCAGCTCATAGGCTGCGATGCCTTCACCGCCATTGAGAATCTCGATGGTTCGCTCGTAGTCTTCACGCGTGTAGCCGAACACGTTGGCAATCACCACGGCGTTCCTGATCTGCCGCAGCCGCGGCATCTTCTCGTCAAGAAATGCCTGCGCGCCCATGTTCTGCAGTCCAATCGCGTTCAACATGCCGGCCGCTGTCTCCCACAGTCGCGGCGGTGGATTGCCGATGATCGGCTCTTTCGACAGGCCCTTCACCACAAGACCGCCGAGTTTGCCGAGGTGTACTACATCCTCGAACTCGACGCCGTAACCGAAGGTTCCGCTGGCAGCAATGACTGGGTTCCTGAGTTGGAGACCAGCCACGTTGACGCTCAGGTCCGGGTGGGATGCGGTCATGGCTTGCTCTCTCCGGGTTGGTTCTCTCCCGCGCACCCGGCGCTTGCTCCGGCTGAACCAGTCCCGCGATGTGGCGGAACCAGCGCCTCGGTCAGCACGCGCCCCACAGAATGTGTGGGAGCGTTGATTCCCAGCAGCGACGCCAGAGTCGCCGCCATGTCCACCGGTTCAACGCTGGTGCGATAGGTTCCCGCCTGAAAGGGCAGCCCGTAAAAGGCCAGCGGAACGTGCGTATCGTAGTTGTAAGGCGAGGTATGATCGGTGCCTTTGCCGGGCCCGACCGTATATATGTCCGGGATGCCCATCACGTACCAACTCCCCTCGGGAGAATAACTGTTCAGGTATTTTCGTCCTAGTGCCGTGTCGGGGACCTCGCCCAACGCGAGCTGCGACTTGGTGTAGTAGTCGCGCAGGCCCGCTTGCTTCATGGCTTCGCCCACGGCGCTCTCAGCATCATGCTGGCGCACGTGAGCCGCGGCGAAGGCGTCCTGGTCGAGCCAGGCCAGTGGGTAATCCAGCTTCACATAGGAAGCGGGATGTCCGGGAGAGAACTTTGCGGCGATCGCGGCGTTGATCCGCGACTCAAGCTTGGCGACTTCGAGATTCGCCGCCGGGATGCGCAGTTTCTTCGCCTGGTCCGGCAACCACGAAACACCGTGGTCGGCGGAGAAAGCGATCCAGACGTCGGCCAAGCCGATCTGGTGGCCGAGGAAATTGATGAAATCGGCAAGCTCCTTATCGAGATCGAGAGCCATCTGCCGCATCTCGGCAGAATCGGGGCCGACCTGATGGCCGAGAATGTCGTTGGGCGAGAGGCTGACCGAGAGCAGATCGGTGGCCGGGCCGCGGCCGACGTTTTCGTAGACCATTAATTCTTTTGCGAACTCGAATTCGTACTCGTTGCCGAATGTGGTCGATCCCACGATCTCGTAGAAACCGGCTTCGGATCCGTCCTTGTTCTTGCGATGCTGGGTCGTGCGCAGCAAGCTTCCCTGGGCGTCTTTCCAGTCACGATCCCAGTATTTCGCGGGACGAGTCGAGTTGAAATCCTTCACCCAGCGCGGGAGTTCGTTCCGGTAGAAGGTGGAAGTCACCCAGGCACCGCTTTTCGCGTCAATCCAGTACGCCGCATCTCCTGCGAAGCCGGCGGGCAAGACGGCCGCGCGATCCTTCAGCGAGACTCCGAACACCCGCGCTTTGCCGTCAGTGGCGAGTTTGAGTTCATCTCCGAGCGTGTCAGCCAGCAGGTTGTGCGGGGAGGCACCGGCTTTGTCGCCCTCGACGCCGATCAGCTTAGTGTCATCGTCTTCGACCGAAGTCACCATGCGCTTCTTTTTCTGGTCCCACCATTCGTTGGCGGCGATGCCGTGGCCATTGCTGTAGGCGCCGGTGAACAGCGTCGAGTGGCCGGGGGCGGTGCGCGTGTTGGCGTAGTCGTAGTAGCAGTTGGGAAAATAGGCGCCGTGGTCGAGAAGGAAGCGGAAGCCGGAGTCTCCGAACTGGTCGCGATAGCGCTCCAGGTAATCGCCGCGGAATTGATCGATCACAATCACCACGACCAGCTTGGGGCGCCCGTTATACGCCGACGGGAAAGCGCGAACCGGAAGAGTGGCAACCACCACGATCACGGCCAGGGCCAACGAGAGAGATGGCGCGGTCGATCTGGGGGAAGACCTCATCGCGAAGGTAGTTTACACAGGCGGGGCGTATCCGCCAAAGATCGTGGCGCGAACCTCGCCAGTCTGAACGGCGAACGCCGGGATGCTCGCTACTCCGGGGTACTATACCGGGTAGGCTTGGGGCAGCGCACGGAACAGACTCCCTGGTTTGGATTGCTCTGGAAGGGTCTTGCTTTCAGCCGTTTCGCTCGTGGACAAGATCGAAAGCGGTCTCATCCTCTCCGATCGATGGCTGCTTGACAGATGAAGGATGGCCGCAACTGCGAGGCCCAACGGGGTGCTGAAGGCGACGAAATACCACAGGGCGGGAAGGCCAAGAACAAAAATCAGGCCACAACCAAGGGAACACCAGACCCGGGAATCCAGCCCCGACGCCAAGTTTGTGCATGTTGATGCCGGAATGGCGATTCTCAGACACAGCACACCTTCTTTACTGAAGCTAATCATCCCACTAACCTGCCCCAGACTCAAGGTTCTCGATACTGGATGACACTGGATGCTGGCAACTGCTGACTACACCGGGACCGGGACGTTCTCCACGATCTCGCGCAGGACTTGGTCGGACTGCTCCGACTTTTTCAGGGTTGAGGCGTACAGGCCGTTGACTACAACTCTGTGGGCGAAGACGGGAACGACCAGGGGCTTGAAATCTTCCGGAGTGCAGTAGGAGCGGCCTTCGAGAAACGCCATGGCTTGGGCGGCCCGGTAGAGAGCCTGCGAGCCGCGGGGCGAGACGCCTAGCGAGAGAAATTCCGACTCGCGGGTGCGGCGCACGATCTCGAGGGCGTAGCTCACCAAGGATTCGTCCACGCGGATGAGTTTTACAGCTTCCTGCATCTCGAGCACATCCGCACCGCTGAGAACCGGGCGGAGATCTGCCATATGTGAGGCTCCGGCTTCGGATCGCAGGATCTCACGCTCGGCCTGGGCGTCAGGATATCCCATGCGCACGCGCAGCAGGAAACGGTCCAGTTGCGACTCGGGCAGGGGATAGGTTCCGTGATGCTCCACGGGATTCTGCGTCGCAATCACCAGAAACGGCTGCGGCAGCTCATAAGAGTGCGCGTCGACCGTGACTTGGCCTTCATTCATCGCCTCGAGCAGAGCAGACTGCGTTTTGGGCGTGGTGCGGTTGATTTCGTCGGCGAGCAAGACGTTGGTAAAGACCGGTCCACGCTTGAAATCGAACTGCTGCTCCATCGCGGAGTAGACGGAGATGCCGAGAACATCGGACGGCAGCATGTCGCTGGTGAATTGCACGCGCTGAAAGGTGCAGTCGATGGCGCGGGCCAAGGCCTGTCCGAGCGTGGTCTTGCCGACGCCGGGAACGCCTTCGATGAGCAGGTGTCCGCGGGCGAAGATAGAGACCAGGGCCAGGCGGACCACGTCGTCCTTGCCACGAATCACGCGACATAGGGCTTTTTCCAATTCCTTAGCTTTGTGGGATACGGCGCTGGCGGTCTCAAGTGACATTCTCTCGATTCTACTATCGGGTTCGGCAGGTGGCGGAGTTACGGACGTCATGAAGCTTCTAGCGGCTAGCTCCTAGCTAATCAACTTCCGATTCTCCACGGCTGCAGAAGTAAGAACGTCAGCTTTCCCGGTGCTTGCGCGGGCGCACGAAGGAACGCTTAACGAATGTCTGAGCTAGAAGCTAGGAGCCAGCAGCTAGAAGCTGTCTCACTGCATAAACTCCGCGGGCCTTCCCGTCAGGCGCTCGATGCGCTTGGCGACGGGCGGGTGGGTCGAGAACAGGTTGCCGAAGCTCATGCCTCCCAAGAAGGGCTGGATGATGAACAGATGCGCGGTTGAGGGGCTCGCTTGCAAGGGAAGGCGGCGCGCGTACGCGTCGATTTTCTGGAGGGCACTGGCTAAGGCATAAGGGTTGCCCGTGTAATGCGCGCCGCTGGCGTCGGCTTGATACTCGCGCGTGCGCGAGACCCAAAGCTGGATCAGGGCGGCGGCGATGGGGGCGACGATCAGCATCAAGAGTGCGCCCAGGCCTCCGCCGCGATTTTCGCGTTCGCCGCGTCCTCCGAAGCCGCCGAAGATCATGGCCCAGCGGCCCATGCTGGCGAGCATGGTGACGGCGCCCGCAAGAGTGGCGGCGACGGAACTGATCAGGATGTCGCGGTTGTTGACGTGGCCGAGTTCGTGGGCGAGGACCCCTTCCAGTTCCTCGTCGTTGAGCAACTCCAGAATGCCATGCGTGACCGCGACCGAGGCATGTTGCGGGTTACGTCCGGTGGCGAACGCGTTGGGCGATTCTGTGGGAATAACGTAGATCTTCGGCATGGGGATGCCGATTTTCTGTGCCAGACGCTCGACTGCAGCGTAGGCGCGCGGGAGTTCTTCGCGCGTGACGGGCTGCGCGCGGTAGGTGGCGAGCGCGATCTTGTCGGAGAAGAAGTAGGCGACGAAGTTCATCACGGCGGCGAAGACGAGCGCGAGGATCATGCCATTCTGGCCTCCGAAGGCGCGGCCAATGAACATCAGCAGCAAGGTCATCAGGGTCAGCAGAAATGCGGTCTTGAATGCGTTTCCCATAGAATTGTTGAGTCTAGCGTTATTAGATGATGAGCGGGGTGGGGAGATGCACGGGTGCCGATTTGGTACGAACACTCTGTGGGGTAGGGTGCCCCTCCCCCGGTCTATTAGAATCATTGAGTTAGCGGTAAAACTAAAGTAAATCTATGGACTCAATGGGTTACGAGCAAGAACGTGCCGAATAAGGGGTTAGCTGGGAGTTGGCGGTAGGGGATCACGGTAGAGTGTCACTTTTGTTAGGGAGGCGCGATGCAAAGGAGTTTTGGCCGTCGTTCAGCCGTCCCTAACAGGACGGGTTTGAGATCTAGCGATCGCGACCCGGCGTTAAGACGCCGGGCCATTTTCGGGCGCGCCTCCGGCGCTGGGTAATCTACTCGCGGCTTCGAAGGTGGACTAGAGGACAGCGGATTCCTCAGCGGCTGAAGGCGCTTCGGAATGACAAGACTTCAAGGAAGGAGCGTGCGAGGGCGACACGCGCATCCGATAGGTCGAGAGGTCGAGTTATGCTCGACCGGTACAGCCGGGGCGATAGTCCCCCCATTAGCTTCCTGCTGTACACAGCGAGGACGGCTCAAACTGGTTTGGCGGCTTCGCGTTTTAGGGCGCGTTCCAGGGTTTGGTCCAAGGCGGACTTGGTTTTTTCGTATTCCTGCTGCGAGATGCGGCCTTGTTTGTGTTCGACTTCGAGTTCGAAGAGCTCTTCTTTCAGGCCTTCCAGCAGCATGGAGGTCGAGGAGCCCTGGGGACGGGCGGGCTGCGGGCGTGCTTCCGCTGTACGACCGTCGCTGGGACGAGGCTCGCTGGCGCGCACTTCTCTCGCGCGTACCTCGCGCACGGGCGGAGCTTCGGGTTCCTCGTAATCGGCGTCCAGATCGGGCTCTTGCATTTTCTGCAAAGCCTTCTTGGATTTCGGGCGGGCCGCTTCACGAGCGGCGGCTTGCTGGCGCGAGGCTACGTAGACCCCTCCAACTACGAGCGCTAAGGCGAATGCGCCGAGTATCCACCAACGATATTTCTGGAGAGGATCGGGAGCGTCAATGGGCGGGCCTAGGCCGCCGCCGGGACGATTATTGTCTCCCTGTGCCGAGCCACCCTCGCTGGGTGCGCCAGCGTTTTCCTGACGGGCCTGCAGGGTGCCCGTTCCTGACACCTTGAAAGCGAGCGACTGTCCCGCCTGTGCGCCGGACGCCACTTGCACATTGGCGTCGGGCTGCTGCGGGTCATTCATGGACTGGTAGTTGGTCCCGGAGGCGGCCGCGAAGTTCATGCCCTTGGGCACGATGGCGACGAAATGCTGCAGGGGATAAATGCTCTTGGGGTCGATGTTGGCGCTACCGTCGTAGGGGAGTTGGTACTCGACCTGGAATTGCGTAGTGCCGGGGCGTAAAGGAAAGAGAAACGAGTAACGCGTCTTTTTGTCGTCCTGCGGAACCGGCATTTGGCTAAGCGGGTTGCCGTTCGCCGTCATGGCCGAGCCGTTGACGATCTTCGCGCCATCAGGGACGTAGAACTCCAGGTTGCGCTCATTCATCTGGGTGAGCGGAGGCTTGGACTTGTTCTCGACGGCGAAGGCACGCATGACGTCCAACTGGTTTCCTTCGGCTTGCACGCGCATGATGTCGGCGACGACCTCGATGCCGACGACTTGCTTGGCGACGTCGTTGACTTCGACTTCGACCGACGTAGTTCCCGGAGGAGCCATGCGGTGGTAGGTGACGCCCTGGTGGATGGCGCGGACCAGGTGCGGGCCCTGCGCGTCGAGCTTGAAGCTGAAATTGCCTTTGGCGTCGGCCTTGGTGCGTCCGGCTTCCTCCATGCCCTGGCCGAGGGTGAGCAGGACGACTTCGTCGCCGGCGGCGGGCTTGCCGGTGGTGGCGTTCTTCACGGTGCCGGTCAGGGTTTGGGCGGCGGCGAAGGGCGTCAGCAGGGCGGCTAGCAGGACCAGGAATGCCGCTCGGCAATTATGTGGCGACAGCCGCCATTGGCTGTCGGGCCTGGCGAAGCCCGGCTGCTGCCGGCCGGAGGAGAATGCAGTCGAGCTGCGCTCGACTGGACAGCTGGGGGCGGCTGTCCCCTCATGGATCGGTGAGAACTCCCTGACAGCCCGGTTGGACGCACTGTCAAGCACGAGGTCCCTCGAGTTCGCGGGAACTCCGCTTCGCGCACTTCCCGCTACGCTCAGGATGACAGAGTGTTTCTTGATTTGGGTTTCGGTCATGGTCTCGATTTTCCTGGTACGGCGGCTGCTTTGCCTTCGAGGCGGGCGATCTCGGCCAACAGCGTCGCGGCTTCATCTTGCAGGGACGCTTTCATGGACTGGTAGTCGGCATCAGGGACCTTGCCGGCTTTGTATTCGAAGTTCAGATCGCGCAGGTTTTCGTAGACGACGTCTCTGCGCTCGCGCAGGTACGCGGCGCGCGTTTTCTCTGGACCCAGGTAGAGCTTGCCCGGGAGATAGAAAACGTAGAACAGCACAGCGGCGGTGAACAGGAGGCAGCAAGCCAGTTCGAAGCTCATAGGTCGATCTCCTTGCGGGCCTGATCGCGGAATTGTTCCAATTCGGCGCCGTGAAGGGGGCGCAGGCCGTCGGCGATGGCTGGCGCAGGCCGGTTCTTCCAGAGGCGGACAATGTAGATGACCAGGCCGAAGCCGAAGATCAGGGCGGCGAAGGGCATGATCCATGCGGTGCGATCAAAGCCGGCGCCGGTAGGAGCGGCGAGGACCGTGGGTCCGTATTTTTGCACGAAGGCTTGCTCAACCAGGCTGTCGCTGTCGCCGCGGGTGATGGCGGCCTGCAATTCGTTGCGCATACTGTCGGAGTCGGGACAGCCCACGTGGTTGCATTCGAGCAGGACCTGGTTGCAGCTGCAGATGCACATCAGTTGATGGCCAAGGTCGTGGAAGCGGGAGGCGGGATCGCCGGCGCCAGCCAGGGCGAAGACTGCGAGACAGAGGAGGGCGCATTGGAGGACGTGGCGGAGGGTTGGATTTGGTCTCGTCTTCATTTGTTGATTCCGCCTTTTTCGTTAGGGATTGTGTCGTCCCTACGGACTTGTTCTTTTTTATCGAACCTACCCGGCACTGCCGTGCCGGGCTTTCATATGCCGCCGCTTCGCGGGCTGGGCGCCTTGACGTGCAGGCTCCATCTTCGCGTCTTAAACTTGCCTTTGCCCAGAAGCCGAGCTTCGCTCGGCCGGACAGCCGAGGGCGGCTGTCCCTACATTTGCCTTGTCCTTCAGCGTCAACGGTCCCTAAACTTTTCACACTGCCAAACACTAATCCCCGGCGACTGGAGCCGGGTGCTCCACGAGCCTTGGTGCCGGCACCCTTACTTGCGCGGGGGCGTTGGGGACCAGGGCTAGGCCGGTACCCAGGAGCATGAGCCACACACCCAGCCAGATCCACATCACCAAGGGATTCACGTGCGCCTTGAGGATGGGATGGCCTGTCTCCTGATTCAATCCTTCATAAACGATGTAGAGATCTTCGTTGAGCGTCGAGCGGATGAATGGCAAGGTCGATGCCTGGTTGCTCGCTTTGTAGAAGCGGCGCTCTGGCGTCAAGGTGTCGATCTTTTTGTCCTGTTTGTAGACATCGAGCACGGCCCACTCGGAGGCATAGTTGGCGGAGTCCTCGTCGGTGTAGGACTTACAGACCAGGGTGTAGCCGCCGATATACATCTTGTCGCCGTAACTCATCTCTTGTTCTTTTTCTTGATTGAAGGCAGCGCCGGCCATCCCGATGATGATGACCACGGCGCCGAAGTGGACGATGTAGCCTCCGTAGCGGCGCGTGTTGCGATGCGTGAGCTGGACCATGGAGGCGAACATGCCCTGGCCGGTGTGGCCGGAAATGACTTTACCGCCGCGATAGAACTCGCTGGCGATGGTCAGCGTGACCAGCACGGCGAGGCTGAGCGCCATCAGCGAGTAGAAGTAGGAAATGTCTTTCCAGGGGCGAAGACCGAACGGTCCTCCCCAGGAAGGCGGAGTCAGCATCAGGAAGATGGCGACGATGACCGCGCCGGCGGTGGGCCAGGCGAAATTACGCTTCAGGCTTTCAAACGACGTTTTGCGCCACGCCAGCAGGGGGCCGACGGCTGTGAGGATCAGGAGAAGGAGCGCGACCGGAATCGCAACCCGGTTGTAGAATGGCGCTCCAACGGTGACCTTGTTGCCCTGAACCAATTCGGAGATCTTCGGGAACCATGTTCCCCACGCTACCGTGAAACAGAGCAGCACAAAGAGAAGGTTGTTGAACAGAAAGCTGGACTCACGCGAGATGAGGGATTCGAGTTTGTGCTCGCTGCGCAGATGCTCCCTGTTCTTGATGTAGAAGAACAGAAAGACCGCGGCAATGACGGCAAGAAAGTACGCGAACCAGACGCCAATCGAAGATTGCGCGAAGGCGTGGACGGAACTGATGATGCCGCTGCGGGTGAGGAACGTTCCCCAGATGGAGAGCCAAAATGAGCCGAAGACCAGCCACATGTTCCAGGTTTTAAGCATGCCACGCTTTTCCTGCATCATGACTGAATGCAGAAATGCTGTGCCGAAGAGCCAGGGCATCAGGGAAGCGTTTTCGACTGGGTCCCATCCCCAGTAGCCGCCCCAGCCTAGGACCGAGTAAGCCCAGTGGGCGCCTAAGAAGATGCCGCAAGTCAGGAGTCCCCAGGTGACCATGGTCCAGCGGCGGGTGATGTGGATCCATTTGTCGCCGGGATACTTCATGATCAACGCGCCGAGCGCGAAGGCGAAGGGCACGGTGGTTCCGACGTAGCCGAGATAGAGCATGGGCGGATGGATCACCATCTCGGTGTATTGCAGGAGGGGATTGAGACCGCTGCCATCGGGGCGGAGCGGGCCTTCGAGGAGGCCGAAGGGGTTCGCCGCGAAATTTACGAGAGATAGAAAGAAGATCTGGACTGCAGCGAGAACCACCGAGGCGTAAGCGAACAGGCGAGGGTCGGTTTTGTAGCGCAGCCGCAGAACGAAGGCGTATCCCGACAGAAGGAGCGACCAGAAGACAAGCGAACCTTCCTGTCCGGACCAAAGCGTGGCGAACTTGTACTTTGCGTCGAGGTCGCGATTGCTGTGATGGAAAATGTACGCGATGCGGAAATCGTTATTGAAGGCGGCGATCACCAGAACTGCGGCAGCCAGCAGTACGGCTACGAAAACCACGAGCCCGGCGCGGCGCGCGGTCTCGGCGATTCGATCGGAGGACTGACGCAGCCCGGCGATCAGGAACGACCAGAACGAATCGGAGCGGCGATCGAGGTCTTTGGCGCCCCGCTGGGCACGCCCGTCAGAGGCGGGGTTGCGGAGCACGAGCGCGACAATTCCGGCGGCGAACGAATATACGCTCAGCGCCAGGGCAATGAGCAAAGCAAAACTACCTATTTGCGCCATGTCGGGAGTCCCCAAGGTATTTTTTCAGAAAGCCACCGTTGAGGCAACTGGGGAGGGCAGGAAAACAAGTACCAGTAGGACACGGCGGAGTGGCAACGGGGAACTGGAACTTGTAAGGAGAGGAAAGGGAAGTACCGGAAAATCGATTGGGCGGGAAGGTCACATTGCCGCCCTGGAGCGGCGGCCGGGGCTCGGCCGCCATTCGCGGTTCGGGCGACGAGTCGGCGCTATGCGCTTTGCTGGTGGTAACGCTGGCGAACCTCGCGCTCTGCGCTTACCCAGTCCTCGGTTTCGTGGCCAGGCTCGAACCCGCGCCGCTCGGAAAGCAAGTAGGCGAGGCGGCGAATCTCATCTTCGAGGTTGATGGGAACGAGGTTCGAACGGGACTCCGCTTTCACGCTCTGGGGCTCGCGTGGTTTTCTTGGAGTCGTATTCTTCATCATAGCTTTTATGGTTTCTGAGGCAGTCGGTTGAGCCGCGAAGGTTTCCGGCGATCCATTGCCAGGATTGGATACGGCAGTTGTGGAGCTGGACGCGAATTCCTCCGTGCCAGGGTGCTTCTTGGGAGATTTCGATCTGGACATAAGTGATTACTCCTTAAGGTCTCCTAAATGTCTAGGAATGATTGGAATAGTTAATAAATGAACCACATGCATACGCGTTGCTCCGGCAAGTTCGTTATTGCCACACAATGGGTTGCTCCTCCGATGATTATCTTTAATATAAACCCACTGGGACTGTGGAAGGGAGCAAGTTGTAGTAATAAAAATGATACGGGCGTGCGAAATCCTGAAACCGGAACTTGCAACGGACCTGATTTTCGAGCAACCAGATCGGCTCCAGTGCCGGTGCGAAATGGCTTGCTATAATCGAGGTCTGCCCAGAGTGGCGCTATCGTCTAGGGGTTAGGACGGAAGATTCTCAATCTTCAAACCCGGGTTCGATTCCCGGTAGCGCTACCAACTGTTTTCCGCTAAAGCCCGCTAAATCAGCGGGTTTTGTTTTTGCCCGAAAATCGTTCTGACGATTGTTTTCTAGCGGGGATCGAGTGCGTGTCTCGGATAACTTCTTTTGGGCAAAAGGGGCCACAGGGACAATTTCAGCGCCGCCAGATGCGGTTACAACCCTGAGTGGCGCATGGGATGGTGGCCTCACGCGACAGGAAACGAGCGTACAAGGGAGGCATACCGTTTACGGGGTGTGGTTCGACGAGCCGCAGTTCGCTGCTGACGGAGACGGCCCCTACAGTGGCGGTCAAATCTGGGAAAGTGCGTTGAGTTTGATAACTGACAGACCGAACTAGCCCGTCGTTGATGAGCGTAATTGATTTATCGGCAACAACACCACTCAGGCTGACCAGTGCTCAGGGCTTCTGTTGACTCCGCCGCTCGGCCTCATTTATCGCATTCCTGAACTGTTCGACCGCGACGATCTCAGGCAAGTCGTCCAATGCGTCCTTTGCGACGTAGCGCCAAACCGCCGGAGCATCCAGCGGATATTCGACTCGCCCCCTATAGACCTCAAAGCTATCCTGCAACAGACCCATTTCGTTACTAATATGCGGTCGTCGGTCCGTTGCGGTTGCGCGGCCGGAATTGGTGAGGTCGGGCGAAGAGCGACCCTGCTGAGAAGCGTCGGGAATATCGCCGATATAATCGTTCGGGCGCCTGTCCGCCGGGGAATTGTGGATCGTTGGACCATTCGCATGTCCCGTCCGTACCGCGATGATCAAGTCCGCAGCCGGTGCATTCATGATGACCTTGAATCTGCCACATTTCGTTATTGCATTTTCCACGTTAGTCTGCGCGGTTCGATTTGCGTTTGGACTCGTCAGAGGCTCGCCTGCCTCAGGACGAATCACAACTGCAACGGTCTGCGCCCTGAGCACATCTTCGGGGAGCACCTGCTTTTTCTTGTTTTTTGCGCTCGCTTGGGGAACTAACAGAAGAAGAACGAGGAAAGCAATCGGCATGCGTACGGACATAGCTGCCTCCGTGTTCTTGTGCTGGCCGTTATACAACTCAGATTGACGAAACAGGCGACTTCACTCAAGTTCCCGGTCGCGGGGGTTCTGAGCCAATGGCGATTTCTCGCCAACTGATTGCCCTGGCTCAGTCATGCGGGGCTTCGGAACAATTACCGGAGAGATGGAAATCTAAAAGTAAGCGAAGTCGCACAGACTGAAGCCTCGATGTGCCGTCAGGTGAACTGAGAATATGGCGATTCGTAGAAGGGAATCCTGTAAACGACGGAGTTGTATTTTGGATTCGTGCGGTTGCCTATGATCTCGCCGTGAAGATTCTCAGCGATACGCCTGCTGGCAGTGTTTGTATGGCTACCGGATAGATGAAACTTCCTTTGCCGAGAGTTGCGTGTCCCCACTCAACAAGTGCGGCCACGACTTCCCGGCCAAAACCCTGCCCGTGTGCGGTTTCCTTGAGCCAAAGGCCGAGTTCGGGCGAAACAGAATCCGCGTCTTCCAACGAGGCCATGCCTAGGCACTCCCCGTTGTCGAGCCGCCGGATGACCAAAGAAAACTTGGTCGGTTCCGGAGCCTGCACTCTCTTCTCGCATCGCGTCACGTACTCGCTCCACGATGGCGGCTCCCATGGCATGAATTTGGCGATGGCGGGCCTGATGCACCCAAAAACCTCCTGTGCATCCATCATCTGGAACTCGCTGAGCTCCAATCTTGGGGACTGGATGACAATCATTGTGTCAGCCCATCAACGACGGATGATACGTCAATCAATAGCTGGCGAAAACAGGCGTCTCACCAAGAATCGGGCCGACTTTCGGTCAAGGGTCAAAACGCGCTAGGCGATTTTGCGTCAACTGAGAAACGGGTTGTGGGAGGATCCCGGGCGCGCTGGTCAGTCGAGTTTGCCCTTATCCGGGTTGTAGTAGAAATGTAGCCGCAGTGTGAGATACGAGCCGGTGAATTCGCTGGGCAGCGGCGGAAAGGGGTTTGACTTCGTTATGCCTTCGAAGGCCGCTCGGTCTAGCAGCACATCGCCTGAAGCAGCTACCAGACCGATGTTCGCAACGCTGCCATCTTTACATAATGGAAAACTCAATGCCGACCTTGCCCTTCCTCGTCGAAGCAGATTCGGGGATTAGGCGGTACCAGTTGGCCTGAATGTCCTGCCTCACTCGTTGCACGTTTTGTCCAAAATCCACGCCCTGCGTGTCGCTTAGAATCTCGATAGATCCCGACCCGCGCCCCCCAGTTCCTCGGCTACACTCCGCCACTTGCAAGACTACGAAGCCCTGCTTTGTTCGGATTACATCGGAAACCGGAAGACATTGCCGATGCAGTAGCGTTTCTGGCGTCAGACGCGGCCCGCTGGATCACGGGTGCCAGCATTCCCGTTGATGGCGGCACGAAGCTGTAACTAATACGGTGAGGAGCGCAATGGAGACTGAGACGAGCAAAGGCAAGGAGATCAGAATTCCTGGGCCAGACCATCCCATCGCAATTTCTCCGGCTGAGGGTAAGGTGCGTCTAATGGTCGCCGGGAAAATAATTGCTGAATCGACGCGAGCACTCCGACTGGAGGAGAAGGGCTATCCGCCTGTTTACTATCGCCGCGTAGCGATACGGGGATGTCGTTCCTCGTTCGAACCAGGCATTACAGCTACTGTCCGTACAAGGGGGATTGTACGCACTGCAGCATTCCGATCGGCGGTTCGAAATCGGAATATGCCGTCTGGACTTACGAAAAACCTTACGACGCAGTCGCAAGCATCAATGACCACCTGGCTTTTTATCCCTCGCGGGTCGATGCAATCGAAGTGATCTTCTGAGCACGTTTGAGCGTTGTTCTGCAGCTTGCCCTCTGCGAAACGATCTTCAATGTTTCACCGACCTGCGGTCGGAACAAGAAACAAAGCTAGATCTCGCTGAGTAGCAGGTACCAGAGGTAGCTAACGATCTGTCGACCTCGGCGTTAAATGCACACAGAGACCCGATCTGCACTGCCCGACTTCACGGGACTGTTCGTCCGATTAGAGACTACGAAGAGCTGTCACGAAGTTGTCGATCTTGCGGTTCGACGATGCTTTGCCTGATTTGAGGTTGCGCTCGATGCATAGCCCGGAGAAGAAAGACAGCACCATCTCCGCAATTGCAGAAGGAGCCATTCCGGGCTTTTCCGCCTCGATATTCATCGCGAGAAGGCGCTGCAACAGCGCCCGATTCTCCGTCACGACGGCATAAGCCTCATCTGGAAGAATAGCGAACTCCCGCATGGAATTGACGGAGAAGCAGCCCTGCTGTTCCCCGTTGTTGAGCGGACCATTCTTAAGAAAAGTCTCGACGTTTTTCCAGCCGAGAGGCTCCTTAGTGAGAAGCCCCCTCTTCCCCTGGCTCTCCAGGTAGTGTCGAAGGCATTCCACGAAAAGATCTTCTTTGTCTCGAAACTCTGTATACAGCCCCGACTTGTTCACGCCTGTGGCTCGTTCTAGTTCCTGAAGGCTTGTGTCCGCGAACCCGTGCTTCCAAAAGACCGGCATGGCCTTCTCCAGCACTTCCTCTCGGCTAAACTTCTTCGGGCGCCCCATCCACACATTATCTGATAAAGAACTGAATAGTTCAATATTTCTGCAACCGCGCGACAGCCTCATCATCTTATAGAACTGAGCGGTTCAAAACTCCGTGGAGTTTATGAGATGTCGAATCAGCCATTGTTCACACCATATCGGATGGGGGACCTTGGTCTCCCTAACCGCATCGTCATGGCCCCCCTCACCCGGATGCGTGCGCAATCGCAGGATCATGTGCCCACGAGCTTGCAGGCGGAGTATTACGCGCAGCGTGCTTCGGCCGGACTGATCATCGGCGAGGCCACCGCGATTAGCCCGGAAGGATTTGGCTGGGCCGATACGCCCGGCCTGTGGACGGAGGAGCAAGTCCGCGGATGGCGACGCGTCACGGATGCCGTCCATGCAGCTGGCGGCCGAATCATTGCACAACTGTGGCACACAGGAGCAATCTCGCATCCTGAACTACGACACGGTACGCAGCCCGTGTCCGCATCGAACGTCAATCCGGGCCAGCTGTCGTTCACGCGGACGGGACGGAAGCCGACGGTAACGCCGCGGGCTCTGACGAAGCACGAAATTAAAGTCACGATTGCGGACTTCGCGCGAGCTGCGCGAAATGCGATGAAAGCCGGCTTCGATGGTGTCCAGATCCTCGCCAACTATCTCTATTTGATCTCGCAGTTTCTGAACGTCGCCACCAACCTGCGTAAAGACGAATACGGCGGGAGCCTGGAGAATCGCTCGCGTTTTCTCTTCGAGGTAGTCGAGTCGGTCCTGGGTGAAGTCGATTCACAACGAGTTGGAGTCAAGATCAGCCCCATGCACGAAGGCGGTGCATTTCAGGCCAACGATGAAACCCTGCCCGTCACCGAATACGCAATTCAGAAACTGAATGCCTACAATCTTTCGCACTTGTTGCTCATGGGCAATACCACCGACTTCTCCGGTACCCCACTCGAGAAGTTGGCCGGGGATGGCATGTTCCAGCATTTCCGTCCTCTCTTCAACGGCGCTCTGATCGCAAACGTGAAGATGGACCGTGACCGCGCGAATCGCCTTGTTGCGGAAGAGGTGGCAGATCTGGTGGCGTTCGGCCGTCCTTATATCGCAAATCCTGACCTGGTACAGAGGTTTAGAGAGAACGTCCCTCTTGCCGAAGTGGATTGGGAAACCGTCTACGGCTCGGGGGCACGTGGCTATTCCGATTACCCAACGCACCAACCATCGAAAGAAACAAGCCTGCACAGTTCGGAGGAATCATGAAACTCAGTGGAAACACCATCTTCATTACCGGCGGCGGATCGGGTATAGGCCGCGCGCTGGCCGCGGAGTTACACAAACGCGGAAACAAAGTGATCATCTCAGGCAGACGCAAGAGCCATTTGGACTCCGTAGCGATGGCCAATCCAGGCATCGAGGCGATCGAACTCGACATCGCAGACCCGGACAGCATCAAAGCGGTGGCGAAGAAGTTGATTGCCGAACATCCGGATCTGAATGTTCTCATCAATAACGCGGGAATCATGGAGCCGGATAAGGCAGCGGGGGTCATCGACGACAGGGTACTCGTGTCGACTGTCACGACCAATCTTCTGGGCCCGATTCGCTTGACATCGGCTCTGCTGGATCACTTAAAGAGCCGTCGTGGCGTGATTCTATACAACACCTCGGTCCTTGCCTTTGTGCCATTGGCAGTGACGGCTGTCTATTCTGCCACAAAAGCTGCGCTCCACTCCTATGTGTTATCGCAACGCTTCTTGCTTCGCGATAGCGGCGTTCAAGTGCTTGAGGTGGCACCTCCCTGGGTGCGCACGCCGTTGATGAATAGCGAAGACGCCGAACAGGCGATGCCTCTCGACCGGTTTATCGCCGAAACGTTGGACGTGCTTGCAACAGGTGCTAGCGAGATTCTCGTTGAAGCGGCAAAACCCTTGCGAGCCAATCCTGGCCCTGATGAGCATGCTTTAGTGAACGGGTTCAACGAGCAAATGCTGAAGCTACCCGGTTTGAGGCAACAGTAGCCGTTGCCGGGCCGCCCGTCTCGGCTGCCTCGCTATCTGAGCGCGATTCATGAACTGTGCAAAACACCTCCAACGTCGATGTGCAAGAGAGGAGAAACAATGAGCGATGCAAATGCGGAGAAAAATAAGGCAATCGTACTGGAGGCATTCGACACCCTGTTTAATAAGCGAGACTACACGGCTGCGGAGCGATTTTGGTCGCCCAAGTACATTCAACACAGCGCTCATATCGCGCCTGGTCGTGAGGGTTTGTTCGATCTGATCAAGAGCATCCCGGCAACGTTAAAGTACGAACCGGGAACGATCGTGGCTGCGGGAGACATCGTGATCGTGCACGGGCGATTTTCGAACTTTGGCCTCCCAGTGAACTGGATTGCTGCGGACATCGTCCGTATCAAGGACGGCATTCTGGTCGAGCACTAGGATGTAATTCAGGATGAAGCGACCGAAGAGCAGTCCAGAAGCAAGCGACCCATGTTTGGAAAAGCTTTCCCGACATACAAATGAGTCGGAGCGCGGGAAGCTCGTTACAACTCGGCAACAACGCAGAAACACAATGCCTAAAAGGCTCGAAGGCAAGGTCGCTGTCATCACCGGCGGCACAGAAGGGATTGGATTAGCTACCGCAAAGCTTTTCGTCAAAGAGGGTGCCTATGTCTTCATCACGGGCCGTCGGCAGAAGGAGCTCGACGATGCCGTGAAGGCAATCGGCACCAACGTGTCTGGGATTCAGGGAGACGTTGCCCAATTGGCCGACCTTGATCGTCTTTATGAGACCATAGCTAAAGCGAAGGGGCAAATCGATATTGTTTTCGCCAACGCCGGTGTTGGCGAATTTGTTCCCTTTGGCGGTGTCACCGAACAGCACCTCGACAAACTATTCAACGTCAATGTGCGGGGAACATTGTTTACGGTGCAAAAGGCCTTACCCCTGCTGAAGGATGATGGCTCAATCATTCGCAACGGCTCTGTCGCGAGTGTTAAGGGTAGTGCCGCCTTCGGCGTCTACGCCGCCAGTAAGGCGGCCATCCGCTCTTTCGTGCGAACCTGGACTACCGATCTAAAGGACCGTGGTATCCGCTCTAATGTGGTTCGTCCGGGTCCGATCGACACGCCGCTCGCGAGTCGGCAACCCCCCGACGTGATTGCGCGGATTGTGTCCACCATTCCGATGGGACGCATGGGGAAAACCGAGGAAGTTGCTAAGGTGGCGTTGTTCCTGGCATCGGATGACTCCAGTTTCGTCACGGGTATCGAACTGTTCGTGGACGGCGGAAGAGCGCAGGTTTGATCGATCAGGATAATCATATGTTTATTCAATGGAGAGTGATGAAAAGTTTGGGAACGAGGCGACCGAACGTGATCGTTTGCGAATTGTGAGGGGCTTCAAGGAAGGTTTCCAAATGACTATAGCCCATCATCAAATCGGCCCTTGTATCGAACTGGAGGGCTCTTTGCCGTGCGAGCTGGCCGCGATCTCTCCCTTCGTGAATAGACTCATGCTCTTGCTCAGGAAGTGCGGCTGTGTTCCTCAGGGCGAGAGCGACGTTGAGATCGAATTGCGCGAAGCTCTCGGAAGCGCGATCATTCGGGGAAATCACGAGAATCCCCGAAAATGTGTCTATATTCGTTGCCACTGTGAGCCTGATGGAGTCTCAATCACGGTAAAGCACGAGGGAAAAGGATTTGACATCTCCAAGATGTCTGATCCTACTGCTCCCAAAATATCGCCTCCCTTCATGGCCGTGGCATCTACCTAATGAGGAAGTTGATGGATGAAGTGCGCTTCGAAGAAGCTGGAGTTGTCGTTCACATGCGAAAGAGCGCCCAGGCCGCGACCAACAACCTGCGGAAGTACTCGCAGGAGTAGGCTGACGGTTCGAAATCCCATATCGAGATCTCTAGAAAGGAGATTTATGTCCACGATCATCCAAGCCAGTCCCTTAGCGAAGGTGTCGCAAGAGCCACTGCCAACCGGAGATTCCTGTGTCTTGATTATCTTCGGCGCCTCGGGCGATCTGACGAAACGAAAGCTGATCCCGGGCCTCTACAACCTCGCATGTGAGGGTTGCATGAACCCGGAGTTCGAGGTTCTCGGGATCGGCCGCACGCCGATGGGTTCTGAGGAATTCCGCAAGAAGACAGGGGAGGCAGCGGCCGAGTCGAAAGACACACGCAACTTCAGCGAGCCAAGATGGGCAGACTTTGAACACCGGCTGCACTACATGGTTGGCGACATCAACGATCCGAAGTTCTATTCGCAGTTGCGCGTTCGACTGGAGGAGATGGAAAAGAACGGTTCGAGCCCAAACCATTTGTTCTATGTGTCCACACCGGCTTCAGTGGCGGGACCCATCATTGAAGGGCTGGGAGCGGTGGGATTGAACCGGCGCGACCGTGGATGGACGCGAATCGTTTTGGAAAAGCCTTTCGGACGCGACCTTGAGTCGGCGCAGGCGCTGAATGAAGTGGTACGCGGTGTATTCGACGAGAAAACCGTTTACCGGATTGACCACTACTTGGGCAAAGAAACGGTGCAGAACATTCTCGTCTTCCGTTTCAGCAACTCGTTGTTTGAACCGGTGTGGAACAGGAACTACATCGACTATGTAGAAATCACCGCGGCTGAAACGGTGGGAGTGGAAAATCGCGCCGCATTCTACGAAGAGACAGGCGCGTTGCGCGATATGGTAGCTAACCATCTGCTTCAGTTGCTGGCGCTGACTGCGATGGAGCCGCCAGTAGCCTTTGATGCGGACTCGGTGCGCGAACAGAAGGTGCAGGTATTGCGATCTATACGCCCGATGAGTGTCGAAGATGTAGCGCGCCTCACCGTTCGAGGGCAGTATGGTCCCGGCGTGATTGATGGGAAACGGGTGCCGGGCTATCGGCAGGAGCCAGGTGTGAACCGCAGCTCCACAACTGAGACTTACGCGGGAGTAAAGTTCCAGATTGAGAACTGGCGTTGGGCGGGAGTTCCTTTCTACGTCCGGACGGGAAAGCGTCTGGCACGAAATCTGACGGAGATCCGCGTGCATCTCAAACCGACTCCACAGGCATTGTTTGCGAGCACGTCGACGGGTATTAATCCGAATGTCATCGCAATTAGCATTCAGCCGAACGAGGGAATCTCGATCGCATTCGACGCGAAGCGACCGGGAACGCAGGTGCGGACGGTGACGGTTCAGGCCAATTTCTGTTACCAAACGAGCTTTGGGTCGAAGGGACCCGTTGCCTACGAAACTCTGCTGCTCGACTCGATGCGTGGCGATGCGACACTATTTACGCGCCGAGACGAAGTAGAAGCTGAGTGGCGCATCATTACTCCTATTGAAGAAGCGTGGGCACAGCTACCCCCGCCGGAGTTTTCCAACTATGTCGCTGGCAGCGAAGGACCAGCCTCGTGGCATGAATTGCTTGAAGTCCTCGGCTCTGCGGAACACATGATCGGCCACCACGATTAGGGGGAATTGAGCCGGATCTCGTGGACTACCGTTGTCGACAAACTTCAGGAGTAATTCCGGATCGCAAGGAAGCAAGTCAATGAAGGCTTTTTTGAATCACCGATAACATTTGTGGAATCGTTCAATAGGAAGATGCCGCCAGGTTCCTCCGAGCCTCTGCATCTAGTGGGCACAACCGATTTCTGCGGGGCTGGCGGCGGTAGAGAATTCGCGTGCCTGGTATCACCTTTGGAGGCAAGCACATGTCGAGAGCGGTAACGGTAAGTGGTGGTCCCTCTGGCCTGCGCCAAGTCATTTCGGTGGGGCGGCACCAGTTGTTCGCGGATGAACCGAAGGCATCTGGCGGCCACGATGAGGGGCCCGACCCTTATGAGTTGCTGCTGTCCGCGTTGGGATCATGTACCAACATGACCCTTCGCATGTACGCTGACCGCAAAGGGTGGCCACTCAAGGAGACTCAGGTCGTCTTGACACATTCGAAGAGTTACGCCCAGGACTGCGTTAACTGTGAACAACCAGCAGCAATGCTCGATCGAATCGAGAGACGAATTACGCTGATTGGCGAGCTGTCGGCGGAGCAACGGCAAAAACTACTGGTGATCGCAAATCTTTGTCCTGTGCACAAGTCGCTGACTTCGAAGATCGTTGTCCAGACCGAATTGGTTGACCCATCGTTGTAACGGACAATAATTCCGAAACATAGGCAGAAAAAGTGGAGGTTCCATGTCGAATATTTTGCCGGCGGGTACACCGGCGCCTGATTTCACTTTGCAGGCGACACCGGACCAGACGCTGACGCTCAAGGGACTGCGCGGCAGACCTGTCATCCTAGCTTTTTATCCAGCCGATTGGAGCCCAGTGTGTGGTGACCAGATGGCGCTCTACAACGAGGTTCTGCCCGAATTTCAGCGATTCAACGCCGAGTTACTGGGAATGTCCGTGGATGGAGTCTGGTGCCACGCCGCGTTTTCACGCGATCGCAAGCTCCACTTTCCTCTGCTCGCTGACTTCGAACCCAAAGGCGCGGTGGCGAAGCTTTACGGTGTTTTCCGCGAAAGAGAAGGAATCGCCGAGCGCGCTCTTTTTGTCATCGATAAGAATGGAACCATCCGCTGGAGCTATTGCTCTCCCATAGCAGTCAACCCTGGGGCCGACGGGATTCTCGAAGCTCTGGAGAACCTTCCGAAATGAGGCAGTTATGGCAAAGCTGAAAGTGCCGGTCGGTCCTGACGATCACGTCCAAGGTCCCGCCGACGCTCCGGTCACACTGGTCGAATATGGCGACTACGAATGTCCTCACTGTGGACATGCATACCCGATCATCAAAGCGCTTCAGAGGAGGTTCGGAAAACAGTTGCGGTTCGCGTTTCGAAATTTCCCGTTGCGAGAAATCCATCCCTATGCTGAGGCCGCTGCCGAAACTGCTGAGTTTGCCGCAACCCAGGGCAAGTTCTGGGAGATGCACGACCTCATCTTCGAAAACCAGAATTCTTTGAGCGAGCAAATGCTCGGTGAACTGGCGCTGCGCCTCACGCTGGATACGCAAGTGCTCACGGAGGCACTGGGATCGGGTGCCTTTGCCGAGCCTGTGCGGAGGGACTTTTCTGGCGGCGTGCGCAGCGGGGTGAACGGAACTCCGACATTTTTTATCAATGGACACCGCCACGATGGTGACTTCGAGCTAGAGACGCTTCGCCAGGCGATCAACAAAGCGGCCGGCAAATAGACTTCTCTCCGGAAAAAACTGCCATTCGAACGTACCCCATTGTTATTCAATCGGGCCGTCAATGAAACGTGGCGGCGTCTGGACACGAGCCTTCAGGGCTGTTTGAGGGGCCGCGAACCGGCGATAAGGATATCCACTAGCCTTTTAGCGCTCTGCTGCCAGTCAGGGGTGCTCGCGACATTGGATACACCGATAAGTGCCCGGAGCAGATCGAATGGTTCGAGATCTTTACGAATGTCGCCACTCTTGATTGCGCGCTTCACCAGCGAATCAATTGCCCCCTGAATCTGACCGCGCGACCCTTCGTACAGCTTCGAGGGTCCTCCGACGAGCGTATTCAGTGCAGGTGCGATGATGTGCTTGGTGGCGATGTAGTCGACGAATAACAACATCCACGCTCGCAAGGCCTCGATAGGAGGCAGGCTCTCGGAGAACTTTTTCTGCGCTGCAGCGAGCTTCTCCACCTCGGTCCGATAGACCGCTTCGATCAGTGCGTCCCGTGTAGGAAAGTGTCGATAGAGAGTTCCCGGTCCGACGCCGGCCTCTCTAGCGATATCGTCCAGACTCGCGTCCGCGCCAGAGCGGGTAAATGCTTCCTTCGCCACCTCCAGAATGCGCTCGCGGTTCTGCAGCGCATCGGTACGTGGCTTCCGGGGGGCCTGTTTTGAATGCGTCTTGGGCATACAAAAAAACTTTGCAACCGGAGAAAGTCTCCGGTTATCCTATCTACTGATTCGGAGACACTCTCCGTTTTAGTCCGAACTGGGCGGCCTGTCAATAGCGTCCGGAGAGGGTCTTCGGTTCCGGATTTCGGGAGGTGACCAATATGAACCCACTCGCTCGTTATAAACCAGTGAAGAATTCCAACCCGGGTTGCGCCGGCCTCATCACAATGGCCGAGCAAGAGTTGTCGGCATTCTTCAACGCCGTCACCGACTTGTTCGGATCAGAGCAGGCGGAGATCTCAGCCGAAGACTGGCTGCGCGAGTTGATCGAGATCGATGGTCTGCCTGCTTCCACCCGCGAATGGAGATTGATCACAGCCAGGGTTTCGACTCGGCTTGCCAATCGCGTGAACGCTTCGTCCCAACTGCATAGGAGGAAAGGAACATGCGTGCATTTGTTACAGGAGCTACAGGCTTCGTTGGTTCCGCAGTCGTCCAAGAACTGATCGGAGCTGGTCATCAGGTGCTCGGCCTTGCCCGCTCCGAGAAGGCAGCCAAAGAGCTGGTCGCCGCGGGAGCGGAGATACATCGCGGTTCGCTCGAAGATCTCGAAAGCCTTCGCAGTGGCGCAGCGGTTGCCGACGGAGTGGTCCACACTGCTTTTACCCACGATTTCTCAAACTATGGGCCTGCGGCTGAGGCGGATAGGCGTGCCATCGAGATTCTCGGAGCCGCGCTCGCGGGCTCTGATCGCCCGTTGATCGTCACTTCCGGGACCTTGCTTGCTCAGCGCCAAGGCTCGCTCGCAACAGAAGAGGATGGGCCCACTCCTAATTTTCCTCGCAAGTCGGAGGAGGCGGCGCTTGCGCTGGGTGCACGGGGAGTCCGCGTCTCTGTGCTGCGGCTTCCTCCATCGGTCCACGGCGGCGGTGATCACGGCTTTGTGCCACGCCTGATTAGCATCGCACGTGAAAAGGGCGTTTCCGCATTTATAGGCGACGGTCTCAACCGCTGGCCTGCGGTGCATCGGCTCGATGCCGCCCATCTCTACAGGCTGGCCCTTGAGAAGGGTTCCGTCGCAGCACGGTATCACGGTGTGGCCGAGGAGGGCGTGCCGACTCGGGACATAGCTGGAGTCATTGGCCGGCAGTTGAATGTAGCGGTCGTTAGCAAATCTCGCGAGGAGGCCGCCGATCATTTTGGCTGGATCGCTCCCTTCTTTGGTATGGATGGGCCGGCTTCCAGCGCGCACACGCAGCAACGCCTCGGATGGCTACCGGTTCAGCCTGGGCTCATTGCCGATCTGAACGCGGAGCATTATTTCGAACCCATCGTGGGTCACGTGTTATCACACAGCTAGGGCGTGAGTCATACATGAACGGCCGCCTGACCGTGTCCGCACAAGGAGATAGAACAAGGAGATAGAAATGACGAACATAATTGAGGCAACCCCATTCGGGGCAACTTCGACGACCGATGAAGTATTGTCAGGCATAATTCTGAAGGGCAAACGGACCCTGGTGACAGGCGTTTCGGCTGGACTCGGCGTGGAAACGGCGCGGTCCATGGTCGCCCACGGCGCTCAGGTTGTAGGCGCGGCACGGGATTTGAAAAAGGCCACGGCTGCAACCGAGCAAGTAAGAAAGGACGCAGCTGCCAACGGTGGAAGCTTCGAATTGGTAGAACTCGACCTGGCCAACCTAAAGAGCGTGCGTGCTTGCGCCGACGCACTGCTGGCAAAAGGTCAACCGTTCGACGTTGTCATCGCCAATGCAGGAGTGATGGCCACACCGTTCGGCCACACAGCCGACGGCTTCGAAACGCAGTTCGGGACGAATCATCTTGGCCACTTTGTCCTGGTCAACCGGATTGCGTCGCTTCTCCGGGATGGCGGGCGGCTGATCAACTTGTCTTCCGCCGGTCATCGCTATTCGAACGTGGACCTTGACGATCCCAACTTTGAGCGCACGCCTTATGAACCTTTCGTCGCTTATGGCAGATCGAAGACGGCGAACATCCTCTTCGCTCTCGCATTCGACAGACGCCATAGGGATCGCGGCGTGCGCGCTGCGGCTGTCCATCCGGGGGGCATACGGACCGAGTTGGGTCGTTACGCGGAGCCCGGCCGGATCGAAAAAGTAATCGAAGAAATCAATCGCCAGCTCGCCGCACAGGGCAAGGGACCTTTCCAATGGAAGACCATTCCCCAGGGAGCCGCAACTTCGGTGTGGGCGGCTGTCGTTGCTCAGGCTGACCAAATCGGTGGGCAATATTGCGAGAACTGCCACCTTGCCGAAATCGTACCGGACGATACGCCCATCACCGCCGTCAGCGAAGGGGTGCGCAGATATGCGCTTGATCCAAAGAGTGCGGAGGCACTCTGGAAGAAAAGCGAAGAACTGGTCGGAGAGTCCTTCTAGCCTTTTCTGGGTGCCGAAAAATCACAGATTAGGAGATACGGAGATGATTAAACAGACTGATCACGCCAATACCTTTTCGCTGCCAGGCACATCGATAGCCGTAAACCGCATGGGCTACGGCGCAATGCAACTCGCTGGTCCGGAGGTATGGGGACCACCGCGTGACGTTGACGCCGCAATCGCTGTTCTGCGCGAAGCCGTTGATTCTGGTGTGAACCACATCGATACCAGCGACTACTACGGTCCTCACATCACTAATCAGCTCATCAAGCGGGCGCTTGATCCTTATCCCAAAGGTCTCGTAATCGTCACCAAGCTCGGCGCTCGTCGGGGTGAAGACAAGTCCTGGATTCCTGCTCTTTCGCGCCAGCAACTCATCGACGGCGCTCACGACAACCTTAGAAATCTTGGCCTCGACGCTCTCGACGTCGTGAATCTCCGCGTTGGAGGGTTCACGGAACCGTCGGAGGGATCGATCGAGGAACCTCTGACCGTGCTCGCGGAACTCAAGCGTCAGGGATTGATTCGTCATATCGGTTTGAGCAACGTAACTGCCAAGCAGTTGTCGGAGGCGCGAAGCATTACCGAGATAGTTTGCGTGCAGAATTTTTACAACGTGGCACACAGGAGCGATGATGCCTTCATCGATGACCTCGCCAAACAAGGGGTGGCTTACGTTCCGTTTTTCCCGATGGGAGGCTTCTCTCCATTACAGTCGTCGGCGCTCGATGCAACCGCAGCGTCGCTTCAAGCTACGCCGATGCAGACTGCGCTCGCCTGGCTTCTCCAGCGTTCGCCCAACATTCTGCTGATTCCGGGAACATCTTCTCTGAAGCATCTTCGCGAGAATCTTGAGGCTTCGATGCTGAAGATTCCTACTGAAGCGGTTACTGATCTCGACTCAATCGGCAAAGGTATCGCACATTGAGAGGAAGCGTTGCGGCGAGGGTTCTAGGGTGGGGCGAGGGAGAGGTGATGTACCTCGAGCGTGATCGTGAATTCCCCACACTGGTCGGAACAGGTGCGGAAGATTATGCCGGAACGAGTTGGGGAATAAGGAGTGCATCCGCAAACCTGTATCACGGGGTTTCTTTTGTAGATAACGACAAGATGCGGTTTTGTTTGTACCGCTATCACATTCCGATCCGGTCAATTTCAGGCGCGACATTCGGGTCACGGTTCAGCAGATCGGTATGGTCGAGGAGGATGATCCGCTCTACAAGAAAGGAATTCCGATCTACCGGGCAGGGTCGGGGTTAGTTGAGCGAGAGACGGGTTCGTTTGGCTTCTTTGAACGGCAGGACGATTGGTCAGCCGTCGCCTACTTCTATCTGGATAAGCCTGAGGACGCCTTACCTCCGATCCAGCCATCTAACGAGCACATGCAAGGGCTAGGTTGGGGTGGACCCTATTTTGGGGATTCGAAGTGATGTCCTTCGAGACTGGATACCTTCTAAAGGTGGTCAGAAGGTATACCGGGCGGACTAGCAGGTCTGAGAATTTCTCATCAACAGAATCATTGGTTTGCCGCCGCTGCGGGAAACCTCTTTTTGACCGGCGCTGATTCTCTTGGTTCTAGCGGACAGTTGCCAAAACGTTGCGGTCGGCGAATATCAGCGATCACGGAACCAGCACGATTTTGTCACTGCACTGGTTCCCAGCCCTCTGGCAGCATATCGAAAGCCAGCGTGTCACGGTAGGCGTACTGATTGCCTTCCGGCACTGCCACTGGCGTCAACATGTGCCAGATGCGATCATCATCGAAGACATAACACTCACCGCATTCGCGCATCGTGAAGCGATCCATTTCGTGTTTGTCATTGTCGGTGATGATGACTTCGCCACCGCGAACGCCGCAGCAGTTCAATAGATGCGTGGCGATGTACTTTTCCCCGTCTTTATGTAAGCCCGGTGGACTCGTGTCGCACGGTCGACCCGGTGTGGCCGTGAACCTGATTAGGTGGACGTTGACCAAGTACTTCGTACCCACTGCCGAGAGCGGCAGGTAATGAAGGTGGTGAGCAATCATCTTGCGAACCCCGATGGAAGCAGCGATTGCTGGGGGCAGCGGAGCATACTCTCGCGGCTGGTCGCCTAGTGTCGTGTTGTATTTTTTCAACTGCACGTAAGGCGCGTTTTCCTCGCTCAACCAGACTCTTACACCGTCCTCAACAATCTCAGCGCGGACACGATTTAAGGACCGAAACCTGTCGCCCCCGTCATAGTACTTGTCCTTTGGTATCGACCAAGCTGCATGGGCTAACGCTTCCAGCGAGCGGGCTATGTCCACGTCAATTCTGAGCGGCTGCCGACTGAACCCGCGCTCGATGAGGTCGTTTCGCGACTTGGTATTGTTTGTAACGGGAATGACGCTGTCCTGACTCATCATTGCTCCTGACAATTGATTGACGATTGCATGACCACGGAAATTCCGTTCTCTCGCTGCCAGCGTATCGAGACACACAAACGCCATTAGACGGGAATCTCCTTTTTCACTTCAAGAAGGCTGGCGATCATACGCCCGCCTCATCGTCACCACAATGTGGAAACACTTTCGCTTGAAGTTGCGCGATTCGCGCACACGGGACGCCGCCTACGAAGGGTCTCTCCGCCTCTGGAAAGAGCCGACCACATTCCCCATTCTGAAGCAAGCCAAAACCGAGTACCCGAAACTGCAATCGCCGCTAATCCGCCTTTTGCGCGATGGTACCTCCCTGCAATTCCGACCTACCATTTCCGCCAATGTCGAAGCAGTCCCAACTGATTGGGCAAACCATCTCGCGCTATCGCATCGTCGAGAGGCTCGGCGGCGGAGAAACCATTTCGAACGACTGGGCAGAAAATCGCCTCCGAAGCCTAGAATGGCAGCGTTGACATTCTGCTTTCAAGCCCCGAAGCTTCGGGGCTTTAACCTTTCCAACGGCTGTAACATTCCGACTGCGTTATCCGTGCTGCGTATTATCTCCGTGCTTGCAGGGAGCTTGTGTCTCTTTCCGGTCGCATTCGGCTCTTCAGCGCAGCTTGCTGGGCACTGGGAAGGCACGATGGTCCGTGACGGTGTTTCCCTTGAAGTCAGCTTTGACTTCAGCACATCGGGGTCCGAACCCAAGGGCACCTTCGTGACTCAACAAGCTATGGACTATCCACTCAATGTGGTTGCGATTAGCGCCGATGGAGTGCATTTTGCACCAGGATACAGAAGGTCTTGAACCCAGCCCGACCGGGTCAGCCTGCCGTGGAGCGGTTCGGCTGGCGGTTCCAGATAGGCGACAAGGTTATCCGGACGGAGAATGACTACGACAAGGACGTGTTCAACGGCGACGTGGGGATCGTCGAGCGATTCGATCTCGTCGAGCATCAGGTTGCAGTCCGTTGCGACGAGCGGCTGGTCAAGTACGACTTCGGGGAACGGGACGAGATTTCGCTGGCTTACGCGATCACGATTCACAAGTCACAGGGATCGGAGTTCCCGGCAGGGGTGATCGCGCTCGCCACGCAGCACTACATGCTGCTCCAGCGCAATCTGATCCACACGGGCATCACGCGGGGCAAGCGGCTGCTCGTGCTGATCGGGCAGAAGAAGGTGCTGGGAATTGCGGTCCGCATCGACCGTCCGCAGAGGCGGTATTCGGGGTTGCTGAGGAGCCTGAGCAGCGAGGGTGGGCAAACAATCACGGCTACTGCGCCCGATGGAATAAGTAAAAGAACAAAGCGACACTGAAGCAGCCAAACGCATAGACGAATGACTGCAGCAGCGTTACCGCAGGAACCAGGTCCCGCAGCACATTGAGAAAGGTGAGGACGAACGACCACAATAGGAGAGCCGTTATCGATATCGTCCCGATCAGCGCCAGCAATGCCGCAGTCTTGATTGTCATGGTCGGAGTATGAACGCCGTCAGTGTCAGCCGCAACTTCGGCTCCGTCCATCTCGGCTTCGACATCGAGATTTAGAATCACTGCATGAAACGAATCTGCGTTTTCTGCGGCTCGAGTCAGGGTAGCCGCCCGGAATACCGTGCTGCCGCCGAGGACATGGCTGCGGAATTGGTGCGAAGAAACATTGGGTTGGTGTACGGCGGCGGCAATGTGGGTCTCATGGGGATTATCGCCGACGCCGTGCTGAAGGCGGGCGGCGAGGCCCAGGGAGTGATCCCGGAACACCTCATGGCGCGGGAGGTCGGGCACAACGGGCTTACGAAGCTCCACGTCGTTCGCTCGATGCACGAACGGAAAGCTCTGATGACTGACCTGTCGGACGCCTTCATCGCCCTGCCGGGAGGATTTGGAACGCTGGAGGAGTTCTGCGAAATCGTTACGTGGTCGCAACTGGGACTGCACGCGAAGCCGTGTGGCATTCTGAACGTGCATAGGTACTACTCGCGGCTGCTCGCGATGTTCGACCATGCCGTGCAGGAACGCTTCCTGAAGCCGGAGAACAGGGCGCTCGTGCTGGCGCGTGATTCTGTTGCGGAATTGCTGCAAGCGCTGGAGGAATGGCATCCGGTGCGCGTCGAGAAGTGGCTGGATCGGGAGACGCGGTGAGGAGGTCATGCCTCGACTTGATACAATCCCCAACGAGGAGAAATCAATGGCTAACTTGGCTGGCGTTGTCCAGCAGTTGCGCAAGGAACGGGATCAAGCGGCGCGAACGGTCGAGCGCCTTGACGCGGCACTCGCCGCTCTCAACGGCGGTTCCTACGGGAGGAAGACTGGAACTAGGCGCAGGATTTCACCAGCAGGAAGAGCAAGGATCGCCGCTGCCCAGAGAGCACGATGGGCAAAGGCACGAGGGAACGGAGCGCGAAAGCAGAACGTCGTCAGCATGCCCAAGAAGAAAACGATGTCAGCCGCCGCTCGGAACAAGATCGCCGCAGCGCAACGAGCGCGGTGGGCAAAGGTAAAGACTGCCCGGAAGTAGACCTCTCTCGCGTCATCCGAACTTGGGTCTTTGGAGGAAATCAAAGATGAAGCAGCTAGTTCTCGTGATGACGATATTTGTGTCTCTGATCGCGATGGCGCAGCAGCCGCCAGTCAGTTCGCCTCTGCTCGACCATCTTGTTGGCAAGTGGCTGATGCAAGGGACAGTGGGGAAGCAAGCCGTGACGCATGACCTCGATGCAGAGTGGGTGCTCCAGCACCATTACCTGCGGTTCCACGAAGTCTCGCGGGAGAAGAATGACAAAGGCGAACCGCAGTACGAAGCCACGGTATTCATCGGCTGGAATGAGAAGACCAAGCAGTATGCCTGCGCGTGGCTGGATGTATACGGCGGTGCAACATCGGAGTCCATTGGGCTTGCCACGCCCAAAGAAAATGAGCTTGCTTTCCTTTTCACCGACGAGCACGGCGACACCAGCTTCACGAATACTTTCACTTATGACCCCAAGACCAACGCGTGGGAGAACCGCCTCGATAATGTAGTCAAAGGCGAAGCCAAACCATTTGCGCGATTCAACCTGACGAAGCAATGAAACGCACTCAGAGCGGAATGGTTCTTGTGACGTGCCGATAGCGCTTATTGGCAACCTCTGAGACGGCTTTTACCTCAAGCCTCGGCAGCCCAGTCGCCCCAAAGCTGCTTTCCAGCACAGGGGGGTTGATAGAATCCCCGGTGAGGAGACTGCGCCCTCAGTCGCAATCGGGAAATTCTCGCCAACAAGGCTGAAAGGCAACTGCGAAGAGATCACCAACCCGTCCACAGCTTAGGTCGGCGGCGGCGCCACTGGATCGACGCACACGGCTCCGTTCCTTCCGCTCAAGTTGTCGATGCCTCGTGCGGGAATAGACACTGCGTCGCGCTGAAGTACTCCTACCTCCGTCCACGCATCGAGCAACCGGGGAAGTACCGCAAGATTGCCGACCGCGTTCACCGACAGGGCGTCGGTGCGCGGGCAGCCGGACGGGAGCGTGCGGATCACGAAAGTCGGTGAATGGTCGAGCGTGAGTGCATAGGTAGCGCTGAGGTATCGAACCCGTTTTTTGTCCCAGTTTGTCCCCAAAAATCCTCGAAATCGGCTCTTGCATTTCACCATTGTTTGTGCAAAACGCTGCGGTCGAGAATTGGTGCTTCTGAGGCGATTCGTAAGTTCTACGTGCGAAAAGACTAAGAAATTCCCATTTTTCTCGGCAAAATTCAATGGGTCACAACTTCGATTCCCGGTAGCGCTACCAAACCCTTGCTGTCATCTCCTATTTTTCGTGCACTTGCTGCTCAGCCCCTGAAGTGATCAGGTTATCCCCGAAGGATAAGCCGGTCGTGTTCGGGTTCGGTCTGTTGATCCCAAAAGCCTCACTTCTGTGCTCACCTTCCCGTCAAAATTCCGTCCCATTAACTATTGGCGAAAACTATGCCTGCCTTCACGCTGAACGTGAATGGAAAGCGGCATCTTTTGGATGCCGACGTGGATATGCCTCTGCTCTGGGCCCTGCGCGACTTCCTTCGTCTCACCGGTACCAAGTATGGCTGCGGAATGGCTGTGTGCGGCGCCTGCACCGTCCATGAAGACGGCGAGCCGGTGCGGTCCTGCCAGATTCCACTCTCCGCCACAAGGGGGAAACACTATGTGACCATCGAGGGGTTGTCGGTCCACGGCGATCATCCTTGCCAGCAGGCGTGGCTTGCGGAAGACGTCTCGCAATGCGGCTTTTGCCAGGCCGGCATGATCATGCAAGCGGCGGCGCTGATACAGCGAAAACCCAATCCCACCGACGCAGATATTGACGCCGATCTCTCCGACCATGTTTGTCGCTGCGGCACCTATCAGCGGATACGAAGAGCAATTCGTCGCGCCGCCAGCCAGGTAAGCAAAACATGAGAGCAACACGGCGGTCTTTCCTTAAGACCAGCACGTTCGCTGGTGCGGGACTGGTTCTCTGCTTCGAACTGCCTCCATCAATCGCCGGCGAAGGTTCTGAGGCTTTCAAGCCGAACGCATATGTCAGCGTCACTTCCGACAACCTCGTTCATCTGTGGATTACTCGCTCGGAGATGGGGCAGGGCGTTCGCACCACCCTCCCCATGATGCTCGCCGAGGAGTTGGAGGCGGACTGGTCGCAAATCCAATACGAACAGGCTATGCCCGGCGGGCGCTTCAAAGGTATCCGCTTGCGTACCAGCGGAAGCGGAAGCACCGTCGGCACCTACGACGCGCTGCGTAAGGCGGGCGCCACGGCACGGGAGATGCTCATTGCCGCCGCCGCGGAAAGATGGGGCGTCGAAGCTTCGTCGTGCCTCGCGGACCAAGGCAGTGTTATCCACCTCGCCACCGGGCGCAAGTCGACTTATGGAGAACTTGCTGCTGCGGCTGCGCGACAGAGGGTACCCGACAATCCGCCGCTGAAGCATTTCAAGGATTTCCGCATCGTCGGCAAGCCCTTGAACAGAATCGACGGCCGCAGCATCGTGATGGGACAAGCTATCTACGGAATTGATGTCCACGTTCCCGGCATGCTGTATGCAGTCATGGCAAGGTGCCCCTTTGTCGGCGGAAAAGTGTCTGGCTTCGATGCCACAAAGGCGTTGGCGGTGCCCGGAGTTCGCCACGTGGTTCCGGTCACGACTGGCATTGCAACCGGAGTAGCCGTTGTTGCCGATTACACCTGGGCTGCGATGAAGGGACGCGATGCACTCAAGGTTGAGTGGGAGCACGGCCCTAATGCCGACTTCGACTCCGCGCACTTTCTGACCCAGATGCAGGACATGCTCTCGCGGCAACCGGAAGGATACTTCGTCCGTGATGATGGAGACGCAGGAAAGGCGATGGGCTCGGCCGCAAGAAAACTGGAGGCGACCTACGAATTTCCTTTCCAGGCGCACGCTCCGCTCGAGACTATGAATTGTGTCGCTGATGTGCGCAAGGACTCCTGCGAAATTTGGGTGCCGACACAGTGTCCTGAGGTCGCTCAATCGGAAACGGCCAAGATGCTGGGGCTGCAGCAGGATTCAGTCAAGGTTCACATCACGCTGCTGGGAGGTGGTTTCGGCCGCCGGCTTTTTGCGGACTACGTCCCGGAAGCGGTGGAAGTGTCGCGTGTCGTGGGCAAGCCGGTGCAGATGCTGTGGACACGCAGTGACGACATGCGCTGCGGATTTTTCCATCCGGCGGACGTCGAACACATTGCAGGAGGATTGAATACGGGTGGGCGGCCTGTGGCTTGGGTGCAGAGATCCGTGGGTTCCAACCTTTCCATGTTTGGCTTTCCCACCGAAGAGCAGAAGAAGAAGCCGCGGTTTTACTTCGATGATGGCAGTCCCTGGGGTTCGTTTGATAATCCTTACAATTTCCCAAACCTGAAAGCCGACTTCATCCCGCTGAATTCAGCGGTGCCGACCGGCCCCTGGCGCGCGGTGGAATACCCACCTACGGTGTTCGCACGGGAATCGTTTCTGGATGAAATGGCGCACGCAGCAGGACAAGATCCGCTCGAGTTTCGCCTGCATTTGCTCGAACCAGGAGATGTTCTCAAGATCGGTAATTCAAAGATTGACCGGAGCCGGCTGATTCGAGTTCTGCAGGTGGCGGCAGAGAAGTCGCAGTGGAAACGCCCGCTCGCCGAAGCCGGTGACCGTCAATGGGGCCGCGGCATCGCTTGCAATGTCTACGCGGAGGACTGCTTCATCGCCCAGGTGGCCGAAGTCTCTGTGGGCCGGCAATCCCAAGACATTCGCGTGCATCGCGTCGTGTGCGCTGTGGATTGCGGGATCGTGGTCAATCCCCTCGGCCTCGAAGGCCAGGCGGAGAGCGGGATTACCTGGGGACTCTCGGCAACTCTGCACGGGAAGATGGACTTCAAGAATGGGGCCGCCGTGCAGGAAAGTTTTCAAGATTTCGAACTAATCCGAATGGACGAGGCGCCCGAAATCGAAACCCACATCGTCGTAACCGACCATCCACCCGGAGGGTTTGGCGAAACTGCCGTGCCCCCGGCGGCTCCGGCAGTGGCTAATGCCATCTTCGCCGCTACCGGGAAACGAATCAGGAGTCTTCCCATTACTCCGGAGAAGCTTAAAGCGCTGGGTTAGCAGAGCGGCCTCGACCGCCATATTTTGTGGGACGACTCCGTAGATGGCGCAGTGACCTGTCTCATTTCGGCCGTGACGCTCTTTTGACCGAATGCCTTAGGTTCGGAGTCCAGCAGCCGAATTTGGCATCCTTTACGCAGCCCAGTTATTCTAAAAGGAATTCACATGCGAGGAAGACTATGCGCTTGAGTGTGAGCAGAACGACTGCGGTAGCTGTTTTTTTCTTTCTTTCTTTTACGACATTGTGGGGCATCGACAAAAAGTTTCATGATGCGCCGGACTCGGCGAAGGCTCAGAAGAATCCGCTTGAGGGTCAGCAGGAGGCTGTGGACGCGGGCAAACCGCTGTACGCGCGGAACTGCCTGGCTTGCCATGGGAAGTTGGGCAAGGGCACCGGCAACGTACCGTCTCTGGTTGATGGAAAGCTGAATGGCGTTGCGCCGGGTGAGGTTTTCTGGTTCATCACCAAAGGAGATACGGATAACGGGATGCCGTCGTGGGCATTTCTGCCGGAGCAGAAGCGGTGGCAGATCGTGAGCTATGTGGAGTCGCTGGCAGCGGGGACGGCCACTGGGGCCGCGAGCGCGGCTCCGGCAGCAGCGGCGACGGGATCGCCGCTGAAGGATCCTTCACCTCATGCGCCGTTCACCGACTTCCGCTATCAGTCGCCGGGCACGACGCGCAAGATCACGGTGAGCGATCTTCCTCAGCCGTTCGCGACCCAGTCGTCAAACAACGGCGCGGAACTGGTGCCACGCCCGGCAAACGCGTGGCCGGTGGCGCCTGCCGGCTTCAAGGTGGAACTCTACGCATCGGGACTCGACAATCCGCGGTGGATGCGGACGGCTCCGAACGGCGACATTTTTCTGGCGGAGAGCGAGCCAGGACGCATTCGCGTGTTCCGTGGCATGACCAGCGACGGAAAGGCGGAGCAGATGCAGATTTTCGCCGACGGATTGAAGCGGCCTTATGGGATAGCCTTCTATCCTCCCGGGACGGATCCACAGTGGGTTTATATCGGCGATGAAAACGAGGTGATCCGGTTTCCGTATCACAATGGCGATTTGAAGGCCAGCGGCGCCTCGCAGCACATTGCTGATCTGCCCGCGGGGGGTGGGCACTGGACACGCGCAGTCGAGTTTTCTCCGGATGGTAAGAGGATGTTTGTGGCAGTGGGCTCGGCGTCGAACGTGGACGACCCCGATACGCATCCAGGGGAGAAGGACCGCGCCGACATCCTTGTATGTGATCCGGGGAATTGCGAACTGAAAGTGTATGCCTACGGCATACGCAACGCCGGGGGTGGCATTCAGGTAAGTCCGCAGAATGGCGAGTTGTGGTGCTCGGTGAATGAGCGCGACGCGCTCGGCGACAACCTGGTGCCGGACTACATCACGCATGTGCAGGAGGGGGGGTTCTATGGCTGGCCCTGGTGGTACATCGGGGCACACCAGGATCCGCGGCACAAGGGCAAGCATCCGGAGTTGAAGGATAAGGCGATCATTCCCGACGTGCTGCTGCAGCCGCATAACGCGTCGCTGGAATTCTTGTTCTACGACGGAGACAAATTTCCGGCTGAGTTCAAGGGAGATATTTTTGCTTCGGAACACGGATCGTGGAACAAGGCGGTGCGTGTGGGCTACGAGGTGATTCGCGTGCCACTGCGTCAGACCGGACACGCCACCGGTGAGTACCAGGATTTTCTGACCGGATTCGTATTACCGGACGGGCAGGTGTGGGGGCGTCCGGTGGGGATCACGGAGGCGACGGACGGTTCGCTGCTGGTGAGCGACGACGGATCGAATTCGATCTGGAGAGTGAGTTATACGGGAAAGTGAAAGGAACTTCACCACAGAGATACAGAGGCACAGAGAAAATCTATAGCCACGATTAAACGGATTCCCACAGATTTCAATCAATAATCATGATTTTCTCTGTGCCTCTGCGTCTCTATGGTGAATCGTTTTAGTTTTAGTGGAAGTCGTGCGAAAGCGTTTCGGCTTTGGTGACGAAAAGGGGCTGTACGCGTTCGGCGCGGACTGAGATGACGTTGTCCTGATGCTGCAGGATGCCTTCGATGGCGAGGAAGCGCTCGCTTGCCAAGAGCAGGCGGTTCTGATGAAACAGGTCGGGTGTGATGATGGCGTTGGCCACGCCGGTTTCATCTTCCAGGCTGATAAACACAAAACCTTTCGCGGTGCCGGGACGCTGACGAGTGATGACGCAGCCTCCGATGCGGAGACGCTTCCCGTTGGGAATGTCGCGCAATTCGATGGCGCGCCGAATGCCCATGGCATTAAGCCAGGCGCGGCGGTAGGCCATGGGATGCGGGCCGACGGTCAAGCCGGTGCCGTGGAAGTCGGCGACCAGACGCTCTTCGTGGTTCATGGGCTGGAGCGGGGAGGGGGAGTCGGGCTCGGGCTGGTTTTCCAGTAACGGGCCGGAGGGGCGGACGGCGCGTTCGACCTGCCAGAGGGCGTCACGGCGGTGGAGTTTCGAGGTGCGAGTCCCGGGTTGTGAGTCGGCGAGTTGCGAGTAGCGTGTAGCGAGTACCGAGCCACCCCGTGATTCCTCCGCCCCTCGCGTTCGCTCCGGGGTCGGAATGACAAGAGCTTTATTTGCGATGGCATTCAATGCGCCGATTTCCGCCAGCATGGTGAGTTCGTCTTTGCGCAGTTCGGGGACGCGGCGGGTTAGGTCGTGAATGGAGGTGAAGGGAGCGCGCAGGCGTTCGCGGAGTAACGCTTGACTCGCTTCTTTGCGGAGGCTGCGGACGTAGCGTAGGCCCATGCGTAGCGCCGGCCCTTCGGCTTCGCTCAGGGCAGGCTCGCCGGCTGTCGGGTGGGCGTCCCGCCCACCCTGCACGGGCAAAAGTGCCCGAGCCACACGATACAGCTCCAACGTGCAATTCCATTCTGACTTCGTTACATCAACGGGAAGCAGCTTCAGGCCGTGGCGCTGCGCGTCTTTGACGATCGTCGCCGGTGAATAGAAGCCCATCGGTTGATTGTTGAGTAATGCGGCGGTGAAGGCGGCCAGGTAGTGGCACTTCAGATAGGCGCTGGCGTAGGCGATCAGGGCGAAGCTGGCGGCGTGGGATTCGGGGAATCCGTAGAGCGCGAAAGACGTGATGGAGAGAATAATTTCTTCCTGCGCTTTGGGCGCGATGCCGTTGTGCGTCATGCCGGCGCGGAGTTTGGCTTCGATTTCCTTCATGCGAGCTTGCGAGCGCTTGAATCCCATGGCACGACGCAATTCTTCGGCTTCGCCGCCGGTAAAGTCGGCCGCGATCATGGCGAGGCGCAGCAGTTGTTCCTGAAAAAGCGGGACGCCGAGCGTGCGTTTGAGTACGGGTTCGAGCGAGGGGTGCGGGTAGGTGACGTCTTCGCGTCCTTGGCGGCGCTGTAAAAACGGATTCACCATCTGGCCGACGATGGGGCCGGGGCGGATGATGGCGACCTGTACCACGATGTCGTAGAAGCGCATTGGGCGCAGTCGCGGCAGGCACGACATTTGGGCGCGGCTTTCTACCTGGAACATGCCGATGGTATCGGCCTGCTGCAGCGTGGAATAAACCTGGGAATCATCTTGCGGGAGATGCGCCAGGTCGACTTCTTCGCAATAGTGGTCGCGGATGAGTTCGAGGGAATCCTTGAGCACGGCCATCATGCCGAGGCCGAGCAAGTCCACTTTGATGATGCCCATGTCGGCGCAATCTTCTTTGTCCCATTGCACGACGACGCGGCCGGGCATGGAGGCGGGCTCGAGCGGTACGACAGAATCGAGTTGTCCCTGGCAGATGACCATGCCACCGGAGTGCTGGCCGAGATGGCGCGGCATGTCCTGCACGGCGAGGCAGAGTTCGTAATATTTGCGCAGGCGAGGATGAGTGAGGTCGAGTCCGGCGTCGCGGAAGCGGCGGTCGAGGGCGTCGTTTTCGTCGCGGAATTCCCAGGTGGCGACGGCGGCGGAAATTTTGTTGAGCGTTTCGGGATCGAATCCGAGGACCTTGCCCATTTCGCGCGCGGCCATGCGATTGCGGTAGGTGATGACGTTCGCGGTCATGGCGGCGCCGCGTTCGCCGTATCGCTGGTAAACGTACTGGATGACTTTTTCGCGCTCATCGCCGCTGGGCAGGTCGAGATCGATGTCGGGCCACTCGCCGCGTTCTTCGGAAAGAAAACGCTCGAAGAGCAACTCCATGCTGACGGCGTCCACCGCGGTGATGCCGAGCGAGTAGCAGACGGCGCTGTTGGCGGCGGAACCGCGTCCTTGGGCCAGAATGTTTTGCTCGCGGCAAAAGCGGACCAGGTCCCATACGATGAGGAAGTATCCGGCAAGTTTGAGTTTGTCGATGAGCTTTAGTTCTTTTTCGATTTGGAGGCGGGCACGGGTTTGCATGTCGGGCTCGGCTCGGCCGTAGCGCTGGTGGAAACCTTCCCAGGCTTTTTGATGCAGAAAGGAATTCATCGTCTCGCCTTCGGGCACGGGATAGAGCGGGAATTCGTAGCCGAGATCGTTGAGCGTGAATTCGAGGCGGGAGGAAAGTTCGAACGTATTGCTGATGGTTTCGGGAAGGTCGGCGAAGAGTTGTTGCATTTCCTGCGCGGATTTCAGAAAGCGTTCGGAATTGCGGGAGAGCAGGCGTCCGGCGGTGGACAGAGTGCGGTGGTTACGGATTGCGGTGAAGGCGTCACAGAGTTCACGAGCTTTGGCGGTGGCGTAGCAGACGCCGTTGGTGGCGAGCAGAGGAAGATTGAGCGTGCGGGCAATGGTGATCGCGGCGCGGTTGCGGGCTTCTTCTTCGCGCTCGAAGTGGCGTTGTAGTTCGACGTAGACGTTGCCGGGGCCGAAGATGGCTATGAGTTGATCAACTTGGCTGCGAGCTTCATCGAGGCCGCCTCGCTGCAAGGCGTCCGCCAGGGGGCCTTCGGCGCCGCCGGTGAGGCAGATGAGACCTTGGGAGTGTTCGTCAAGTTCTTCTTTGCAGACGGCGCCTTCGCCTTTTTTCGCGCGCAACTTCATTTTGGTGATCAGACGGCAGAGATTTTGGTAGCCGGTGCGGGTGGAAACCAGGAGGGGGAGACGGAAAGCTGGCCCCCCCATAGCATTGTCATTCCGAACGAAGCGAGGAATCTCTACCCTCTTTGCGGACTGAGGGTAGAGGGCCCCTCGGCGAGCTCGGGGCAGGCTCTTCGACTCCGTCAGTGCTTCACTTCGTGAAGCACTGGCTCCACTCAGGATGACAGGGCGGAGGGGTGCACATGAGACTTCTGCTCCGATGTGCGCTTTAATCTTTATTTTTTGCGCGGCCAGGTGAAAGCGCGGAGCGCCGTAAACGCCGTCGGTGTCGAGCAGCGCCATGGCCGGCAGCTTGTGTTGAGCACACGTGGCCACCAACTCCTCGGGCAGGGAAGCGCCTTCGAGAAAGCTGAAAGCAGAACGGGCGTGAAGCTCGATGTAGGGCATCCTGTTCTCAGCCAAAACCTTTTCACCACAGAGACACAGAGAAAGACAAGGACAAGGGGAACCCCAAAAGACTATTCCTGGTTTTCTCTGTGTCTCTGTGTCTCTGTGACTCTGTGGTGAAAACCGCTTCAGTCATACGTTCCTTCCACGAACCAGCTACCGCCGAGCAAATCGTGCACGAGGCGGTAAAGGGCGATCGTCTCGCCGTTTTGCAGGGCGTTGTTTTGAAGAGCGATGTCCCACTCGTCGCGGGACCAGGCTTGGCGTTCCCACCAGTCACCGGAGAAGCGCCAGGGGCCAGCCTTCCAGAGCACCTCGCCCTGCACGTCTTTCTTCTTACACACCAAATGCGCAGGCTGGCCGTTTTCCAGAGTTACATGGGCACGCAGCGGCGGGCGGAAGCGACGCAGAGCTGTGACAATCGATTCTTCGGTCGAAGCGGTAGTTTTGGGGTGCGGCTTCTCTGGTGGAACTGCCGCCACGAAACGCTGCATGCGGAAGCCCTCGGGATGGTGTGTGTAGAGCAACTCCAGCGCTCCGACTTTTTGTTCGCCGACCATGGCTGCGATGCGAGCGAGGGTGAGCTCAAGTTTTTCCGGTTCTGGCGTTGGAGGCAGAAATAATCCGCCCTGGGCCGATCGCGGCCTGGCTGGTTCGGCGGCCAAATGAATCTTCACAATAGGTGCTCCGGGGGGATTGGCGTTTAAGTCCAGTTGCAGCAGCTTGAGAAAAATTTTGGCGTCGAGCATGGGTTGAGGCAGGCGGAGGGTACGCGCAAATTTAGTTTGCCGGCAGTGAAGCAGCGGAGCTTCGCTCCGCCGGACAGCCGAGGGCGGCTGTCCGCACATGTTTTCCTTACCCTCGACTCCGTCACTTTCGCTGGGCATGCCGATGTTTTCAAATTCATCATCAATACCCGTGAGGTTGGCGAGATCCAGCGTGAGGCGTAGTTCCTGCGTGGCCAAGGCGCGTGTCGCCAGGCGGGCGCAGAGTTGTTCGAGCAGGCGATTCAGGAGGAAGGCCAGCGGTTCGAGCAGGACGATAGGGTGCTCCAGTTCGACTGCTTCTTCGAACAACAATGGGGCTTCGATCGGGACCAGCGTGCGTGAGGCGGCACCGCGCGCCAATTTTTGCAGACGCAGGCCTTCCTGTCCGAGACGTTCGCTGAGCGCTACTTCCGGCAACGCGGCCAGCGCGCGCAGGTTGCGGATGCCCCAACGGTTTAGTGTTTCCAGCAGCCGGGTGGCTTCTTTTTGTTCTTCGCCTTCCAGACGATCGGGAAACAAAACTGCTACGGGCAGAGTTCCCAACTGCTCTGCTTCCTGGCCCGGGGGAATTACGGTGACAGCAACGCGGGCAGAGCCTGCCCTGAGCTGGTCGAAGGGAGTGCCCGCGTCACACAATCCGCGGGCGGCGAGCACAGCTGCGTCTGGATTGGAGGCTATGGCAACGTTGGCGTCGAGTCCGAGCGTGGTGGCGCGGTGGTGGATCGCACGGGAAATTTCTGACAGCGATCCGAAGAGAGATTCCATTCCTGCCAGATCGAGAAGAGCCCTGTCACAGGCGGTGTCTTCCACGCAGGGCGAGAACGATTGGGCGCAGTCGAGAAGGGCTGCGTGCGCGGCGGATTCCTGCAGTGGAGAGCGCGGGCGCAATGCCAGATCCGAGCATAGTTCGGCTTGGGCCTTGGTCATGGCGGGCGCAATGCCCATGCGGCGGGCATCTTCATTGACGGCGATAATTTTTTCGAGCGGAGGGGTGCCTTCGAGAATGGCGACGGCGCGTGCCTGCAGCTCCGGTTCGGCGCGCAGGGCGGCCGCGACGGGAAAATTCGGGACGTAGATGCAGGCGAACGGCATTGGAGGAAATCATTTAGCTATTGGGTGAGTAATTGAAAACTTGATTTCATTCATATGCGAATCCTTTATCCGGCCCAGGCGGTTTTGCTTCCAAATCTCACGGAGTGCGCGGGTTTGCGGTCCAGACGGGAGCGGATCAATTCCGCATTGATATCCATTCCGGTTAGCAAATGCACGTGAGTAGGTTCGGCAAAATTAGGATCACCAGCAGCATTCATTTTCTTTCGCCCCTCCGGGGCTGCATCATCTTCCATGCCTAACCCACGGCTTGCGCCGTGGGCTGCATTCTTTCGCCGCTTCGCGGCTGGCTCATTTTCTGATCCCAACTGCAGCAGCAGGGAGGAGCAACTACCGGCTATGGGCTGCGGTTCGATGGCCAGCAGGATTGTGGGGGTGTGCTCGATGGCGCGGCGGAAGCGGAACCACGTGGTCAGCGGGATACGCCGGGCGGCCTGGGGAGGCAGGTCGGCGAGATCGAGGACGATCAGGCCGAAGCCTCCGCTTTCGAGCAGCAGATCGGTGGCCCGCAGTACTTGTTCCAGGCGGCGTTCTGATTGCCGCAAGCTGGTGCGATCGAAATCGAAAGCGGCTTGGGAGGAAAGCCCCCTTTCTCCCGCCCCCACTTCTCGCGCCAAAGACGCGCGAGAAATGGGGCACCCTTCTTTCTGATTTCCGTGTTTCTCTGTGACTCTGTGTCTCTGTGGTGAATTGTCGCCGCAGCGCACCCATAGGAGGCGGTCCAGGGCCACACCGGCGGAGGCGGCAGAGTGGGGGTCGAGGGCGTCGCTGGCATCGACGACGGTGCAGAATTCTCCGCGGCGGGTGGCGGCGGCTAGAGCAGCCAGCAGGAAGGTGGTGCGTCCGGAGGAAGCGGGGCCGCAGATTTCGGTCAGGCATCCGCGAGGCAGGCCGCCGGTCATGGCGTCGATGGCGGGGATACCGCTCGGAACCATCTCGGGCGCCGGGCGGATCTCGAGCCGCGAAGCCGAGGTTACGGTGGAGGGCAGAATTTTTGATGGAATCCAAGACTTAGGGTGGTTTTCTGGCGAGCGCCGGTCGAGCTGCGCTCGACCGGACAGCCGGGGGCGGCTATCCCCACATGAACTTTCAGCCTCGGGCTCATCGTCAAAGAAAAAAGGGCGGCCTTGGGCCGCCGAAGTGGAAACCACTGCGGAAGACATAGATTCCTCGGATGATTTCAGGGAACTCCGGGGCTGGTGCCGCGGAGGCGAGTTTCTTTCGCTTTTTATTCGCCTAAAAAATTATGCTTTATCGGGGGGCGGATTGTCAAGATGTGACTTGAACCATCGTTTGGCCATTTTTGAACCATCGTTTGGCCGCTGCCAATCGCAAGTCCTTTAGATCCGTACTCCGTTGCCAATTTCTGGCTTTGAATTATCGTTTGGCCGAAAGTGCAGATATTTCCTTGCAAGGAACCGATTGCGAAAAATCTCTTGCTCCCGCGGGTGTATGTAAGCAAAATGACTTATATACATGACTGAAACTCCCGAGCAAGCTATCCGATGGTTCCATGACGAGGTGCAAAAGCTTTCGGCGGTTGCCGCTGGATCCCTGTGCTTGAGGAAGTGCCCCTGCATCCGTAAGAACTGCCCGGCGTGTGCCAAGGGAAAGGGCCATTCCAGCTTTGCCTTGTATGGCCGCAAGCGGGGCCAGCGGTTCACGATTTATGTGCCCGAAGAACTGGTTCCGGCAGTTCGCGAGGCGATCGCTAATGGGCGGCGCGTCCAGGAGCTCGTCAGTGAGGCCGGCGTGCGTTACACCAAGGCCTTGAAAGCCAAACACCGGAAGGTATCCCGCTAATGAGTTGGCAAGTTGGAGGGTAAGACCAAGGTAAAGGTTGAGCGATCAGGATTTCGCGGCATGGGCCAAGGGGGTCGGCCTTTCCGACGAAGCGTTATCCGTAGTCGCTCAGGTTCGGCGTTCGAATCCGGCACGGCGCGTGGGCGGCGGCCATTCGAACGTCACCGGGCGTTATCCCAGCAGAAAAATGGGAGTCACGATCCAGTTTGAGAGCCACCGCGTTGAGCTGCCCACCGTGTACGAACTGGAGCACGACGACCAGGTATTCGAGTATTACGACCAGGCTCCCCCCATTAAGCTCGACTATTCGGCCGATGGTAAACGTCTTGGTGTCTCTCATACTGCGGACTTCTTTGTAATCCGAGCCGACCGTGCGGGATGGGAGGAATGTAAGACCGAAGCAGACTTGATTCGGTTGTCGGAGCGCAACCCGAACCGGTACTGTCGCGGCGACTACGGATGGATCTGTCCACCCGGCCGGGAGTACGCTGAGCGCTTCGGTCTCTACTACCGGGTTCGATCTTCTGCTGAGATTAACTGGGTTTTTCAGCGCAACATTCAGTTTCTTGAAGACTACCTGAGAACCACTCTGGAACTCAGCTCCCTTTCTCGGTGTCGGGTTCTCGCTCAGGTTGCAGCCCAGCCGGGGTGCTCGCTAGAAAATTTGTTCCGGGCAACGGATGGCGAGGTGAGCCGCGACGAAGTTTACGCTCTCATCGCAGCCGGTGACATTTTCGTCGATCTCCAATCGGTGTTGCTACCAGAACCGGAAAAGGTCAGCCTCTGGTTGGAGAAGACGCTGCGGCCTGATGGTGTACAGGCGGGACCTCTCGCTGCCCACCAGCGCTCCGGCGCAGAGATTTGCGCCCCAGAGATCCAGCATCTTCTCTTGCTTGCGAGCGAGGCCGACCTGGCTGAGGCCACCCGTCGGTTTCACATCGTTTCACGGAAGCTTCGGGACGAGCGCCACGATCCCGTACCCTGTCGGACCTTACGGCGTTGGATAGCGGCTTACCGGGCTGCACAGATCGAGCTCGGGAGCGGCTATTTGGGTCTGCTGCCCAAGCCGAATCACGGCAACCCCACGAATAAGCTCCGGGAACAAGCAAGGGTTTTGATGATGGAGTTCATTGATAAGGACTATGAGACTCTGAAGCAGAAAACCATGTATGCGACGTGGTCGGCGCTCAACCTAGCCTGCGACCGCGAGCAGATCTCCGCTCCGAGCTATAAGACTTTCACCCTTGCTGTTCATCGTCGCGCGGGTGCTGAGCAGGTCCAAAAACGGCGCGGCCACCGCGCCGCTTATCCCCATCAGCCGTTCTATTGGGAGTTGGAACAAGGTACGCCGCGCCATGGAGACCGACCCTTCGAGATAGCCCACATCGACCATACGCAGGCAGATGTCTGGGCGGTATGCTCGCAGACTGGGCACATCCTAGGACGTCCCTGGGTTTCGCTTTTGACCGACGCCTTTTCTCGTCGCATCCTCGCTGTGAACCTCACATTTGACCCTCCCAGTTATCGTTCCTGCATGATGATCCTGCGCGAGTGCGTGCGGCAACATTCTCGCCTGCCTCAGATCCTCGTAGTTGACGGAGGCAAAGAGTTCGCCAGCATCTATTTCGAAACATTGTTGGCACGATGCGAAGTTACGAAAAAAACGAGACCGCCGGCAAAGGCCCGCTTCGGTTCCACCTGCGAACGCATTTTCGGGACCGCAAACCATCAGTTTCTTCACAATCTGCAGGGCAACACGCAAGTCGTACAGCGCACCCGCCAGATCACCAAGAGCGTAGATCCACGCAACCATGCCGCCTGGCCGCTGAAAGAGTTACACCGCAGACTGCGCGAGTATGCCTACGAGTTCCCTGCGAGCCCGAACAAATCCCTGCTTCCCGGAACCGGACGAAACGAAGGCCGGGTCAGCGTGCTCCCCGAAGAGACCTTATCGAGGCGACAGCCCAGGTGTATGCGTGAAGTAACGACATACCAAGCTTGGAAACTGCGGACTTATCGAATGACCAGCCGAAGCTATTTGTATTCGTTACCGCCCATCGGAGGAGGCGGGCCACTGGTGGAGAGCCTCACGAGCTACATTCAGCGGCTCGCAGAAGCCCATGCTGTCGAAACCGGTACCCTCGTCAACCACGAGTTGCGGTTGCGAGTTCCGTTTGCGAAAGGCAAGCGCCCCGGCCAGGTTCCCAGTAGGCCTACTTATCCGTTTTACCTGGAAGCGTACAGGCTGAATGGTACTGCAGACCGCACGCGACTTTGGGTCTCTATGCTCGAAGAATTGACTCGGGTTCGTCGTCTTGATCTTCTGACGGCATTGCCCTGGGCCGACGCGATCGATTGCCGACATCTCCTGCGAACAAACCGCGCCTGGTGTTCTTCTTGCTATGAGGGCTGGCGTTCTTCGGGACGCCCAGTGTACGAACCACTGCTGTGGATGCTTCAGGTGGTCACTGTTTGTCCTGATCACCGGCAATCGCTCGACTCTCTGTGCCCCGTGTGCGGCCGGACGCAGTATGTGCTTTCTTCCAAGGCTCGTCCATGTCACTGTTCACGATGCCAGTCATGGCTGGGGCGAGTGCAAGTGGCCGACATTATGGGTCACGATGAAGCTGAGGACCTACAGACAGCAGAAATGGTTGCTGATCTATTGGCCGCTACACCATACGGCAGAAATCCCATCCGACGGAGAAAGACGCAGATCAACTCCCTCCTCAAGTTTTGCCACATCCACAACCTCTCCTTAATTCGTGCTCTGGCGGAACAGATCGATCCCGCGCAGAGACGTGAATAAGGGAGAGTCTCACCCATCTCGAACCATCGCAGCTTCTGTAGGGCCGCCCACGACACTGGACAAAACTTCTGCGCGATTTTCGTCTGGTCATCGTCGCCAAGATATGCGGGCGGCCGGTGACTTCACCGTTTCCCGCAACTGACTGGGAAGCTGCGAGCTAGCAGGCAAGTCGCGCTGCCTAACGGCACCATTGGCCAGGGCCCTCAGCAATCGGGGACATAGCGCCCACATCGGGAAATTGTACGACTCTGTACTCCCGGCCAAACGATGGTTCAAACCTCTAGACCCGCATTTTGGGGTACGTTCGTGTCTAAAGGACTTGCGGGTGTGTCAGCGGCCAAACGATGGTTCAAAAGCGGCCAAACGATGATTCAAGTCACAAAGAACAACAACAAGAGGAGGTAAGAAAGGACTTTATTCGGTTCGGAGTGAGATGGCGACGATTTCTCACCAGCAACCTTTTTGAGCATCGCCAACTCCATGGCTTTCATTAACTTGCCCATTTCTAGTAGACGAAAGATTCGCGCCGATGATCGGCAAATCCTCCTCGCACTATCACAACGTCGGGAGCCTCGATGGTGTGAATGGGCGTCGTCAACAAGGCTCAGCGGGCCCCGAGCTCAGGTTGTTTCGTAGCGCTCAAGGTCCTCGACGAAGTTTCCCGAGACCACGATACAAGCAGTAACCGTTTTCATTTCCTTTCGTCTCTAGCAATGGGTAATCTATACCGCCATGCGACGTCTCGCACTGCTGCTCGTACTGCTGCTTACACTGCTCGCTGTCGCCAGTTATTCGCAGGAGCCCGTTCGCGTCAAAGTCAACCTTGTCAATGTGTCCTTCTCAGTACGGGATTCCCGTGGGGCACTGGTCGAAAACCTGACCAAAGACGATTTTGAGGTTCTTGAGGATGCAGTTTCTCAAAAGATCGCTTTCTTCTCTCGAAGTTCCGACGTGCCGCTCACCCTTGGATTAATTGTGGATGCCAGCGGCAGCCAGGATCATTTTTCCAAGCAGCATAAGCACGACCTGGAAGTTTTCCTTCAAGACCTCCTCGGGCCAAAGGACCGTGTCTTCATGGTGTGCTTCGGCAACCATCTGCGCCTGGTGAGCGACTTCACCCAATCGAGCGCCCAAATTCTAGATGGCCTGAATCGCTTCGAACACGGTGATGTGCATTTCCCGGAACTCGGTCCGAAAGAGTCGCGCGATCTGGGCACAGCGTTTTACGATTCCATCTTCTACTCCGTAACCGAAAAACTGGCGAAGGAGAATGGACGGCGGGCTCTCCTGATCTTCAGCGACGGCGAAGATAATTCCAGCTCTCACGACATGATGACGGCGATTGAAACCGCCCAGAGCGCGAACGTCATGTTGTTCTCCATTCGCTATACGGAGAAGGCACACGGCAAGCTCACGGCCCGGAATAAATACGGGATCAGCGTGATGGAGCGCATCGCAAAAGAAACGGGTGGCGCCGTGTTTGACGCGGAAGTCGTCGATCCACACACGTACTTTCGTCAAATCGGCGAGGAACTGCGTAGCTCCTACGACCTGGCTTATTATCCAAGTAATCCCATCAAAGACGACTCTTTCCGCAAGATCGTCATCCGGCCTAAGCAGGATGGACTCAAGGTGCGCTCGAAGACTGGTTACTTTTCGCGTTAGACTCGCCGCGATTTCCTGTCCCTCTTGCTCACCTCACCTTCCTCTATCCGTCTAAGCCCAACAGCGTCTCGATCCACTTGTGTTCAATTCGAGATTTCCAATCCAGATTCTGAGTCGTCGGCTGCCCGATCCTGGCAGCGAGAAGGAGATTCCATGCACAAGCTTGTGAAGTACGAAGTTCGTCTGCTTGCCTTGTTGGCCGGTGTTTTGTTGGTAGCGCATTTCTGCCAAGCTCAAACTGCCACCAGCGAGACCCTTATGCTCACTCTGCCCCGGCAGAGCCAGCATGCGCTGATTACCCAACGCATCGGCCTCACGGACATCACCATTAACTATCACCGGCCGCTGGCCAATGGCCGCCAGATTTGGGGCAAGGTCGTGCCCTATGGGCAGGTCTGGCGGGCGGGGGCGAACGAGAATACGACGATCTCATTCAGCGATCCGGTCACGATCGAGGGCCAAGCGCTCGACAAGGGAAATTATGGTCTGCACATGATTCCGGGAGAGAATGAGTGGACCGTCATCTTCTCCAAGAACTCGACCTCGTGGGGAAGCTTTGCTTACAAGGAGGACGAAGATGCCCTGCGCGTCAAGGTGAAGCCGCAAACGGCTGACGCTCACGATGCACTGGCTTACGATTTCGACGATGTGAAACCGAACGCGACGGTCGTGACCATGCGGTGGGATAAGGTTGCGGTGCCGTTTAAAGTCGAAGTCAATGTGAACGAACTGGTCACCGCCAGCATCCATCGGCAATTGCATGGGCTGAACCAGTATTACTGGGAGGGATGGGACGACGCGGCCGGCTACTTCCTGGCCAACAAGATCAATCTCGACGACGCGCTGAAGTATGAAGACCAGTCGATCCAGTCCGAAGAGCGCTACGACAACGTGCTCAACAAGTCGCGAATTCTGGAAGCGCTCGGTCGCAATGAGGACGCCAAGGCATTCCGCAGCAAGGCGCTGGATATTGCCAGCCCGCTGCAACTTTATTTTTATGCTCGCCAGCTGCAGGGCCAGAAAAAGCAGGACGAGGCTCTGGCGGTATTCCGTTCGACGGCAAAGAAGTTTCCTGACTACTGGACTTCGCACATGGGCATGGCCCGCGTCTATAGCGCTCAGGGAGACTTTGACAACGCCGTGAAGGAGGTCAAGCTGTCGCTGACGGGAGCGCCCGATTCCAACAAGGCCAACTTGGAGAACTACGTGAAGCGCTTGCAGGCGAAGGAGGACATTAACCGGTAAGGTTGGTCGTGCAGATGGCGCGGGGCTTCGCCCTCGCTTGGACGGCCGAGGCGGCCGTCGCCACATCTTGTCCACGAGAAAGGGGAAGGGCCAGCTTTGCGGCTGGCCCTTTCAACTTGAGCGACTAACTACCACACGCGGCAAGCGTTGGCCCTCACCATGCGTTGTCCGGCTTTGCAGCCGAAGGCTTGCTGGAATTCCGCCATGTTGGACATCACGTTGTCGATGCGGAAGACCGGGAGGGAATGGGGGTCAGTTGTCACGATGAGGCGCGCGACTTGCGGGCGGACGTTGGCGCACCACGAGTACGCGTTCGACAGGAAGAAGCGCTGGCGGTAGGTCCAGCCGTCGTCGCCTTTGTCGTCGAGCGATTTGCTTTGCTGTTTGAGAGCTGTCTCGAGGGCGAACAGCGCAAGGTGGAGTCCACCGTTGTCGGCGGTATCTTCGCCTTGGGTGAGCAGGCCGTTCTGCTTGACGCCATCGCCTGCGTCGGGGACGTCCTGAGTATATTCGTCGGAGATGCACTTGCCGCGTTCGTCGTATTGTTTGCCGTCTTCGGCGGTCCACCAGTCGCGCAGGTTTCCGTGGGCGTCGAATTTGCGGCCCTGATCGTCGAAGCCGTGAATGATCTCGTGTCCGATGACCATGCCGATGGCACCGTAGTTCACGGCGTCGTCCTTAGTGGGATCGAAGAATGGCGGCTGCAAAATGCCGGCAGGGAAGTTGATGGTGTTCAGTTGGGGATCGTAGTAGGCGTTGATGGTGGGCGGAGTCATGGTCCACTCACCGCGGTCCACGGGCTTGCCAACTTTGGCGACCCAGCGCTCGAACTCGAGAGACGTGGCCTGCGCGACGTTGCTCAGGTAGCTATCACGTGCGATCCTGACACTCGAATAGTCGCGCCAGTGCGAGGGATAGCCGATTTTGTCTTCGATTCCCTTCAGCTTGATGAGGGCCTGTTCCTTGGTCGTCGCGGACATCCAAGCGAGGCCTTGAATGTCGGAGGTCAGAGCGGTTTCGATGGAGTGCACCATCTGGATGGTGCGGGCCTTGCTTTCGGCCGGAAAGGCGCGGTCTACGTAAGCCTGGCCGAGCGCTTCTCCGAGATCGCGGTCGGCGGCACGGACGCAACGCCGCCAGCGCGGTTGCTGCTGCTCGGCGCCGGCCAGGGTGTGGGCGAAGAAGTTCCAGTTTTCGTCCACGAACGACTTGCTGAGATACGGCGACGAGAAGTGCAGCACCTGCCAGCGCATGTACGTCTGCCAGTGGCCCAGCGGATGGTCGCTGATCAATTTCTCTTCGGCGCGGAAGAACGCGGGCGAAGTCACAATGTAGTGCTCGCTGGCGGGGGCTTTCACTGCCTTCAGATAGGCGTCCCAATCGATGGAAGGCGTGAGTTCACGAACTTGCGCCAGCGTCATTTTGTTGTTGATGTTCTTGGGATCGCGGCGCGTCACGTTGTCCATCTGGGCTTGCGCGAGGGCGGTTTCCAGTTCGATCACGGTGCCGGCATCGGCGGCGGCTTGGGCTTCTGATTCTCCCGCAAGGGTGAACATCTTCTCCACGTGGGCGCGGTACTTGGTGAGAATTTCCTTCGACTTGTCGTCGGTTTTCAGATAGTAGTCGCGGTTGGGAAGGCTGAGGCCGCCCTGATCAATCTGAGCCACAACTTTCGACGCGTCGTCATAGTCCTGCTGGCCGGTGAAGCCGAACAACGGCGCATTGGTCTGGTTGTCGCTCTGCTCCCAGGCGCCAGGAAAGAGGTGGTGCAGGTGGGCGATTTCGAGGGTGATGTCTTTCTTGGACTTCAGTCCGGCGATGCGATCGAGTTCAGGCTGCAGGGGCTTCATACCGGCGGCGTCGATGCCGCTTTCGTCCATGCACGCAGCCCAATAGTCGCCGATCTTCTGGTGGACGGCGTCGCGCTTTCGATCGTTGGCGCTGGCGGCTTCCAGAGTTTCGCGCAGCAGAGTTTCATTCCACAGCCGCAGGCCGCTGCCGGTGCTCCAGTAGACCTGATCGGGGGGGATGGGGTTGGCGGCCAGCCACTTGCTGCAGGAGTACTTGTAGAAGTCGTTGCAGGGATCGAGATCCTTGTCGACCAGGCTGGGATCAAAGCGCTCAAGTTTCGGTTCGTTGGGCTGATCGGTGGGCGCGCCGCCAAGGGCGGCGGAGTTGGAGAGAACGGCCGGAGCGGGCAGGCCATGTGCAGAGGTACTCTGAGCGAACGAGGCTCCAGGCAGGGCCAGGCCCAAGGCAAACAGGGCTGCTGCAAAACGCGAAATGTTCATATCACCTCTCTGGAAAATTGCATGTCTTGAGATTGCAGACTGGGCCGGTAACGGTTACGCATAGGGGAGGAACAAGTTCCATGGTCAGCGGAGACACACTTCAACCACGGAACACAATACTACAGACGGAGACGGCGGCGCGAGGTTAGCAGGGACGGAAGGGAGCGCTAAGCCCGGCGCCTCGCGTCTGGCTTCTATCCGGTGTTGTGCAGACCGGCGGCGATTCCGTTGATGGTCGCGCCCAGTGGGTACTCGAGTTCGGAACTCTTCTCGCCCTGCTGTTTGCGCCGCAGGAGTTCGACTTGAATCAGGCTCATGGGATCGACGTAGGGATTGCGCAGGCGGATCGATCGAGCCAGAACGCGATTGCGCGCCAACAGTTCGCGCTGGCCCGTCACGCGGAGAATCATGCTCCGGGAGCGGAGAAATTCCTCTTCCAGCATGGAGAAGACGCGATTTCTCAGGACCGCGTTTTTGACCAGTCCGGAATAAACGCGGGCGATGCCCAGATCGGCTTTCGCCATCCCGAGTTCGACGTTGCGGATCAGGTCGGAGAAGATGGGAAACGTGCGTGTGATCTGGCGTAACAGCTGCTCGTGGCCGGGGCCGCGGTTCGCGAATTGTTCGAGAGCGTGGCCAACGCCGAACCATGCGGGCACAGCGTGGCGGCTTTGCATCCAGCCGAAGACCCAGGGAATGGCGCGCAGGTCGTCGAGCCGGCGGCCTTTGCTGCGGCGAGCGGGGCGGGATCCGATGCGGGCCGCATCCAGTTCATTGACCGGGGTCGCCTGCTCGAAGTATTCGAGCACGTCGGGATTCTCGGCGATCTCACGGCGGTAGATGCGATACGCATGCGCCGACATTTCTTCGATTGCCTCTTCCCAGCGCGCCGGATGCGGATCTTGCTCTCGCCCGAGCCGGGTCAGAGCTTCGAGGCTGGCAGCGATCATCAGTTCCAGGTTCCACTCGGCAAGGACAGGGTCGGCGTATTTCCAGTTGAGGACTTCGCCCTGCTCGGTGAGACGAATCTGGCCGGAGAAACAGCGCGGTGGCTGGGCGAGGATTGCGGAGTGCGTGGGTCCGCCGCCGCGGCCTACCGTGCCACCGCGGCCGTGGAACAGGCGCAGGTTCACACCGGAGTCGCGCGCGGCGTGGTGCAGTTCCCGATGCGCCTTGTACAGTTCCCAAGTGCTGGTGAGCATGCCGCCGTCTTTGTTGGAGTCGGAGTAGCCGAGCATGACTTCCTGCCAGCGTCCCCAGGAATCGAGTAGCGCCTGATATTCGGGATCGCTCCATAGGCGGCGCATGACGGCGGCAGCGGTGCGTAGCGATTCAATGGACTCGAATAGAGGCACAGGCATCAGGCCGGGATCAGCGGCTGACCCGACAATCTCCACGCCGCCGGCTTTCGCGAGACGCACTACCGAAAGCACATCGCTCTCTGACTCAGCGCCGCTGATGATGTAGTGACGAATTGAGCCCGGGGGATGGGTGCGTTTCAACTGCGCGATCGTGCGGAAGGTTTCGAGCAATTCGCGAGCGTCGGCCGACTGCGCATCACCGCTGAGGGCTGGGCCTAGTTCGGCGATCACCTTCGCATGCACCCGGGCGTGCTGCCGGATGTCGAGCGTGTGCAGCTGTAAGCCGAAGGTGCGCACCTTGCGCAACAATTGATCGACGCCGGTTCGGGCCAGGCGTTCTCCGCGGTTCGCCTGCAAACTGAATCGGATCAGTGTTATGTCATCTTCGAATTCCACTGCGCTGCGGTAGGCCGCTGGAGCATCGGCGGATTCGCGACTCTGTTGCAGTCGGTGAAACACGTAGGAGAGAAACCGGCGGTAGCTTTCAGCTCTGTTGTGCGCTCCCCAAGCAAGATGCACACCCGCAATAGTGCGCTCATAGTGCACCAGGCGCGTAAGCAATTCCGGTGAGACGGCGGTCTGCCGGCGCGAAGAACTGAGGCGGTCGCTCAGAGCATCGATGTCGTGGAGATACTCGCGGAGGATCAACCCGCGGGCTTGATCCAGGGCGTCGCGAACGCACTCTGGCTTTACCAGCGGGTTGCCATCGCGGTCGCCGCCAATCCACGAACCAAGTTGCACCAGGTTCGGTAAGACTGCCTGGTCGAGTTCGACTCCATAAACGTCGCGGAACGACTCGACGAGTTCGGCGTAGATTCGCGGAAGCGCGGCGAACAGAGAAAGTCGAAAGTAGCGCAGCCCCATGCGGATTTCATCGTCCACCGTGGGTTTGGCCAGGCGGACTTCGTCGGTCTGCCACAAGGATGTGACCTCGGCGCGAATCTGGTCTTCGCAATCTTCGGCTTCGTCGGCCGGGAGCGGGAGGCGGTCGAGGCGCTCCAGTTGCTTGGCGATGCGGCGCCGCTTCAGCAGAACGGTCTGGCGCGCAACTTCGGTGGGGTGTGCGGTGAAGACCGGAGTGATGATGATCTGTTTCAGTGCGGCGAGGGCATCCTCGGCGGAAATTCCTGCTTCTTTCATGCGCAGCAGCGTGCCCCGAAAGGAACCGGGAAGTGGAGGATGCTCGCGATCCAACTTACCGGCGCGCCGGCGTCGCTTGCGGTGATTTGTCTCGGCCAGATTGGTCAACTCGAAGTAAATCGCGAAGGCCTTGGTGACCTGGTAGGCGCGTGTCACCCCCATTTTAGAGACGATTTCTTGTGCCTTGAGCATCAACTCGGGCGCGGAAGCCTGGCCCGCAGCACGGCGCGCCGTTTCGCGATATTCGATCAAAAGACGGCGCAGCTCTTCCACCGATTCGAACAAGTCCTGACCTGCTTGCTCGACCAAGACCTGGCCCAGAATCGCGCCCAGAGAACGAACATCGCGCCGCAACGGGTTATCTTTCGTGGGTTCGTCGGAATGCGCGGTCAACTCGGCCAGCCGAGCGCTCTGGTCGGCGGCATTCCATAGCGGCTTGGGCTTGAGGACCATTGGAGAGGGATGCAGGACAGAATAAATGACGGGGAGCGAGGAGCGAGATGAAAAGCGTGGCCGGAGTAGGAAATGCCGCCCGGCGCGCGTTCTACCGGGGCACTTCGAGGCGATAGCCGATACCTCGCAAAGTCTTGAGATATTGGGGATGGCGCGGGTCGGGTTCGATTTTTTCGCGCAGGCGGCGGATGTAGACATCAATGGAACGTGGTGTGACAAACGGGGTCTCTTTCCAGACGGCATCGAGCAGTTGGTCGCGCGTCAAGACGCGGCCGCGATGCGCCGCCAGATATTCCAGCAGGCGGAATTCACGCACGGTGGTGAAGACATTGCGGCCTTGCACTTGCACGGTCATGGAAGCAACATCAATGTGCAAGTCGCCCAGCCGCAGGACCTCGGTGGCCACGGGCGATTGGCCTAATCCGCGCAGCACGGTGCGGATACGGGCTACCAGTTCGCGCGGGCTGAAAGGCTTGGTGATGTAGTCGTCGCCGCCCAGTTCCAGACCCTTGACACGGTCCGCCTCAGCAGTTTTCGCTGTGAGAAAAATGATAGGAATGGCAGAAAGCGCCGGAGTTTGACGGATGTGGCGGCAGAGTTCGAAGCCGTCGGTGCCGGGCAACATCACGTCCAGAAGGAACAATGCCGGCATTTCGCGCATGGCTTCGGTCAGTACGGAATGTCCGCTGACAAAACTCTGCACCTCGAACCCGGCCGCCTGCAGATTGTGGGAGACGAGGCGGGCAATGTCCTCATCATCTTCGACAACAAAGATGACTGGATGGAAGGAGTTGGGACGAGGATTGCTCCCGGGGCGGTCGTAGGGTTCGGCTGGCAGATGCATTTTCGCGTCGGGGGACCCCCCAGGCCCACAACAGGCGGCCGATTTAGGAGGAGGGTGCCAACTGAAGACTCTATTGGTCCAATGTTGCGCGAATGTTGCTCGTTTGTTAAGGAACTATGAATTTGTAAGGAAAGCTCTCAGGTCCCGAGCCCAGTCAAAGAGCTAACATCTGCTAATTGGCCTTCTTCTTGGGGGCGTGCCGCAGGCTACGGCCTTCGATCAGGCTGTAGAGTTCTTCGGCTAAGTTGGTGGTGTGGTCGCCGGCGCGCTCCAGAGCCTGTGCCATCAGCAACACATCAAAGCCGGCCGGATCCCCTTGGGCGCCGCTTTCTGACAGGTGTTTCTGGAACATGGCGTGACAGATGCGATCGACTTCCTTATCCATCTGCAAAACCTTGCGGGCGCATTCCAGGTCGAGGGTGGAGAAGCCCTTGTGAATCAGGTCGAGCATTTCGCGCAAGACGGAGGACATTTCCACAAGTTGGCGCACATCGGAAGCAGGCATCTTCGCGGTCCTAGCTTGTACCCGCATGGCCACGCTCATCACCAGGTCGCCGATGCGCTCCAGATCGGTCGTACACTTCAGGCTCGAGAGTAACTGGCGGGCGCGAGCCTCATTGACTCGCGTGATCGCGGCAGGCAGCCGCTCATCAATTTGACGTTCAATAAGGTCGAGTTCTTTTTCGCAATCTTTGATCGCCAGAAAAGCCATGCGAGAAGAATTTGTGATCAGATCTTTCACATTGAACGCGGCATCGCGGGCGATCAGGCATCCGTTCAAGGCGAGGCGGGTTAAGTCGTCGCCCGCGGCCGGCCTTGCGCTTGTGGGCGTCACGGTCCTGGCTTCCATCTTTTCATCGGTGCGAGGCGGCGGGACTTTGCGCGGCATGGGAGCTGAGGGAAACTTTTGCTACAGAACCACAGTCGCTCAGTTTAGTCCAGAAATGTGAAAGGATGGTTACAACGTTGCCGCGGCAACAGAACAGCCATTACATTGTTGCATTGCCGGGATTCCCCGAGGAGGTCGGTTCGTGAATCTTGCTGACTATCTGCGTCGCCAGTTCGCCTACGACGAATGGGCCAACAGGGAAGTTCTTGCCGCACTCCGAGCCAGTGGCAATGCGAGCCAGCGGTCGCTCCAGCTCGTGGCTCATCTTCTGTCCGCGGAACGCATATGGCTGGAGCGGCTGAAGCATCAGCCGCAGAGCTCCCCGGTGTGGCCGAAATTGGCCCTGGAGGAGTGTGAGGCGCAAGCGGCTGAGATGGCCGGCCTGTGGCGCGAATATCTCGATCTGATCACGGCCGGCGATGTGAATCAGTCGGTTTCCTACAAGAACAGCAAAGGTGAGGAGTGGACAAGCACGATCGTGGATATCCTGACGCACGTCGTGATGCACTCGGCGTATCACCGCGGGCAGATCGCCAGCCACATGCGGGAGATCGGACAAACGCCGGCATACACCGACCTCATTCATGGTGTTCGCCAGGGCCTGGTCACTTAGGCGAACGAACCGGCGGAAGACCTGGTTCTAGGTCAGTTTCACGGTTGCTGGATCCGAGAGCGATCTGTCAAGGCCCGTCGTATGTTCTTGTGCTTCGAGCCGTCCTTGTGCACCATGATACGCTCCAAGAACTCTTACCCGGGCCCAGTACCGGCGGAAAGCCGGGAGTATTCAAGTGGGAACTCGCTCCTTAGCCGGGAATCGGCTAGAAGCGCAGCGACATCGGCATAACGGGGTGATGGCAAACTCGCCTGATCCTGCCCGGCAAACCGGGCCGACTCCCTCAGCCGTGCGTACGTCGGGTACGGATCGACTTGCACGTCCGGATCCGATGCCTGGAATTTCGGAGCAAGCACAGAGGTAACTTTACCCATAAACACATGGGAGACTAGCTCAGTCAGGGTGCGCTGCGATGTGCAATTCTCGCGCAAGGGCAGACAACGCTCCAAGGATCGGTGAACACCTAGCAATGACCGGCACTGCATTTCTAGCGCATTGGACGCGGCGTAGCACAAGACCGCAAGACTATCTGGTCACCAAGGTTTTATCCGGCTTTCTTCGACTTCTTTGGCTGATCTACACGCTTCGCGCGTGGAGGCACGTAGTGAAACCGAATGAGATAAATATTGTTGCCTTTGCCATGTTTTGCGACTTTTGGTAGGTCAAGTACACCCAGAAAACCTGATTCTCGCGCCAGTTCCGGCGTAATATCGGGAAACCCAATCGGTGTGATTGACTCAATTTCGATCTCACCCTGGCCCATGCGATAGCGCTTACCCTCCGTGACGTAGGGGCTCATCCAAATCCGGACGCTACACGTGATTCCCCCTCGGGCAACTCCATCGCGGAGGCGTCTGGCGAAGACCATAGGGCTGTTCCTTTCTGAAGTTATGGGCGACGCTTGACAGGTTACTGCTGGCCGATCCCTCACACAATCAGCTTACGGACGACTACGCCCCAACGGGGGAAACATTGCACACGTGCTGCGTGAACTCCCAGCCGGGACCTTCAAGATCGAGCGCCAGGAGTTGGCACCCTTCAACATTATCACCATAATATCCGAGCAAGGCAGGATGAGGCACTCGTCCAGATGTTCTCGATCCGAGCGGATGACACCATGAAATCAATGGACTAGGTTGCGCCCTTTGCCGCGGCCCGATCGAAGCGTAATATCTCAGCGATGAAAAAACTGGCGGGCTTCTTCTTCCCGGTGCTGTGCGCTGTTTTCCTGCTGGCCGTAGACCAATCGAAAATTCCCCCCATGCCGGCCGCCGTTTCCGACAACGCGGTGGCGGCGCTCAGGGGCGGCCTCGATGTTTACTCGCTGATGGGCATTGGGACCAAGAGGACCTGGGACGACGTTACCAATAAGGTTTATGTCCTGCATATCTCCTCGGCGAAGTGGAGCGAGGGCCGGGCTGTGCCGGGCGTTGGCGGCCGGCTGGGCGCCACCGCGGTTGGCGTCAAGGGACAGATTTTTCTTTTCGGCGGATATCTGGTGGACGGTCAGGGGGGGGAGTTGACCGTGTCGGACGTCAACGCCTACCTTCCCGAACAGAAGCGCTGGTACCGGGCCGAGGATATTCCGGTTGGGGTGGATCGGGCTGTGATCGGGGTGAATCACGATCGCTACATCTATCTAGTCGGCGGACGATCGAAGAATGGACCGGTCAACAATGTGCAGGTCTACGACGTTGAGAAGAATACCTGGAGCCAGGCCACGCCGTTTCCGGGAGCGCCCGTGTTTGGCCACGCTGGAGGGTTGGCCGACGACGTGATCGTCTACGTTGATGGGGCCAGGAAAGGCACAGCCGGCGCGCCTTACGTGGCGTCCGACCAGTGCTGGATCGGTAAGCTTGATCACAAGGACCCGAACAAGATCGAGTGGAGCAAGCTGCCGGCGCATCCGGGGGCGGCGCGCTTTGGCACGGTGTCGGGTGAGAAAGACCGCCGGATATTCTTCTCCGGTGGATCGGCCAGCCCGCACAACTTCAAGGGCATGGATTACGACGGCAAGCCCGTCGAGTTCTCCGGTGTTACCTTTGCCTATGACGTCCGCGCCAACCGATGGGAGACCATCAGCGAGGATACGTTTGACGTCCGCAGCGACACTCGCGGGATTGTTAACACTCCCATTGGACAAATGACTGTTGGCGGCTTGGTGAAGAACACGGCCGCGACCGCGAGAGCGATGATATTGCCGAAGAGGTAAGAAGCCAGAAGCCCATCCGTCTGTCAAAAATCCCCACTTCTTGCGCAAAGAACGCGCGAGAAATGGGGCACCTGGGAGCATTCCCGTTTTGGAATTCTTCCCGGAAACGAGATCTTTCGGTGAGTTTGACTCCAGGAAATACCATCTCCACCGCTGCGAGTCACGGAGTTAGCATCGGCTTGTTCCAGAGAGCGAACATCGTTCATACCTCCTGAGGGATGCGGCGGGTGGTGACCTCCAACCATCCGCCGTTTCTGTTTTTGTTGGCAGAGGGTCCGAGGTTGCGATAAAATCCACCTGATAGTTGTTCGTTTCCCTGTGGGATCTGTATTGTCATCTGACCCGCGTTGAGGAACTTCATGTACATGCCTCGCTAATCCGCCCCTCTGCTTCGCCCGCTTCGCGCGGGCTCTCTGATCCACTTCATTGTCTGGTCTTAATGCGCCGTGTCCGCCTTGCGGATGCGGTTCGAGAAAGTCAAAGGGTTTTTATGGAAGCGACTTCTGTTGCCTCGAAACCGCAGCATTCCCTGTGGTCGTCGCTCGTCGAGGCGGTTCGCGGATCGCATCAGGACTACACCGAAGGGAGCTTGAACCGCGCCATTCTTCTGCTGGCGGTTCCCATGGTCTTGGAGATGGTGCTGGAATCCCTGTTTGCCGTGGTGGATGTGTTCTGGGTGGGGCGCCTGGGCGCGAGTGCGGTGGCCACGGTGGGGCTGACGGAATCGATGCTCAGCCTGGTGTTCGCAGTGGGCATGGGCCTCAGCCTGTCGACGACCGCGATGGTGGCGCGCCGCATCGGTGAGAAAGACCCGGAGGGAGCGGCCGACGCCGGCGTGCAGGCCATCGCTCTCGGACTGATTGTTTCGCTCGCGATTGGACTGCCTTGCCTTCTGCTGGCTCCGCGCCTGTTGCGGCTGATGGGGGCTAGTCCCGAGATTGTCGCGGTGGGCAGCGGCTACACGCGAATCTGCCTGGGCGGCAGTTGCGCAGTGCTGCTACTGTTTCTGAACAACGCCATCTTCCGCGGCGCTGGGGATGCCGCCATCGCCATGCGCCTGCTGTGGGTGTCGAACATCATCAATCTGATTCTGGATCCTTGCCTTATTTTCGGTTGGGGACCGTTTCCGCGGATGGGTGTGACCGGGGCCGCGCTAGCGACCTTGACCGGGCGCAGCATTGGCGTGCTCTACCAGTTCTATCGCCTGCTGAAAGGGACGGAGCGAATTCACATCCTGACCCGGCAGATTCGGCTGCATTGGGATGTTCTGTGGCGGCTGGTGCGGGTTTCGCTGACGGGAATCCTGCAGTTTGCCATCGCGCACACAAGTTGGATCGGGCTGGTGCGCATCGTGAGCATCTTCGGCGCGGCTGCGCTCGCGGGATATACGATCGCCATTCGCATCGTCATATTCGTGATCCTGCCTTCGTGGGGGCTGAGCAACGCCGCGGCCACGCTGGTCGGGCAGAACCTGGGTGCGGGCAAGCCGGAGCGCGCCGAGACCGCGGTGTGGCGCACCGGTCTCTACAACATGATTTTTCTGGGGGCGGTGGGCGTGTTCTTCGTGCTCTTTGCCGAGCCGGTGGTGCGCCTGTTCACACACGATCCATCCGTCGTGCCGCTGGGCGCAACCTGCCTGCGCATTTTGAGCTACGGCAACATTGGCTACGCCTACGGCATGGTCATGCTGCAGGCGTTCAACGGTGCGGGAGACACGGTGACTCCCACGATCGTAAACTTCTTCGGCTTCTGGCTGTTGGAGATTCCACTTGCCTACTGGCTGGCGATTCCGTTGCACATGCAGTCGAACGGGGCGTTCTGGGCCATTGTGGTGGCGGAAGGAGCGATCGCCGGGGCCAGCGCAATCCTGTTCAAACAAGGGCGCTGGAAAAAGAAGAAAATCTGAGGAGGACAACTGGGGCGGGAGGAACGGTATCGAAGCGTCATCTCCGGGATGGAGCCCCGGCGCATTGCCGAAGTTATACTACTCCCGCGTACGGAGTTGTAAAGACCGAGGCACCGAGGTATCGCATGCGTGTTGTTCTGTCAACGCGAGTTGACAAGCGTTACCGCGCTCGAGCCAGCACGAGCGTGACGTCATCGGGCTGTTCTTTGTCGCCGATCCAGTCGTCTACCGCCATGGTCACGATTTGACTGATCTGGGGCAGGGGCAGGTGCCGGTTTTCGCGCACGAGATCGATCAGGCGCTGCTCGCCGAATTCGCCGAAGTCGTTTTCCGGCTCGGTGACCCCGTCGCTATAGGCCAGGAAAATTTCGCCGGGGCGCATTTCGACCGCGCCCTCATCGTAGGTCATGTTGTCGAACAAGCCCACCACCGTGCCCCCGGCCTCAAGCCGCCGGATGGTGCCATCCTCGCTGATCAGGATGGGCGGCAAGTGGCCGCCGTTGCTGTAGGTCAGACGGTGCACGCGGCCATCGTAAATGCCGACGAAAAGCGTGGCGTATTTTTCCGGCGGAGTGCTCTCGAAGAGCTGGTGATTCAGCAGGCTGAGCAGGGCTGAAGGAGAGACTTCCACACCTTCCGGCCAGGCTGCCATGACTCGGCCCATTCCGGCAACGGCGCCGACGGCGACCGGCTCGCGCATCTGCGGAAGATTTTCCACGCTATAGGCACGGACGGCGGAGTGGATGGTCGCCATCAGCAGGGCGGCCGAGATGCCTTTTCCGCTGATGTCGCCGACCGCCAGGATCAGTTTGTGGGAACTTGCCGAGACGAAGTCGTAATAGTCGCCGCTCACGGTGCGGGCCGGACGGCAGAAGCCGTGCACTTCGAGCGACTCGAGTTCTGAAACCTGGCGCGGGAACAACTGCGCCTGTACTTCCTGCGCGATGGCCAGTTCGTTTTCCAGGCGTTGCTTTTCTTTCTGCTCCTGGATCAGCTTCTCGATGGAGGCGGTCATCGAGTTGAACGAAAGCGCTAGTTCTGCCAGCTGGTCGCTAGATTTCACGGGGATGCGGTGGCTGAAATCACCGCGATCCACATGCCGGGTCGCGTCGTGCAGTTGCGCGACGGCGGCGGTGACCGTGCGGGTCATGCGGGTGCCAATGATGAGCGCGATCAGTTCGATGATGGCGAAGAAGATTCCTACGCCCAGCAGGATGTAGGCGACGCCGCGAACGAACTCTCCCAGCGCGGCAAAAAGATGGCCATACAGAACTGCGGGCCGGGTGGTCACTTGCAGCACCGCGCCGACGCGCTGCGGTTCGCCGGTCTTCCAATCCGTGACCGCCAGCGGCGTTCCGAAGGTGATCTCGCGATCGAAGGCGCCACTGGCGCCGGACAGCGCGCCGACGGTGAAGGTCGGATGCAGCACTTCCCGATCCGGCTGCGCCGTGGGGGTCTGCTTAGTATTGATGACGATTCCACTCTTGTTGGTGGCCGCCGCGCCGGCATCAGTCCCGAGCTTTTCTTGCGGTTTTGCCGGCGGCTCGTCGAGAGTAATGCCGGCGGAGTAAAGCGTGATTTCACCGAGATCGGCGGCAATGTTTCCGACCAACTCCTTGTCAAACGGTTCGCTGGTGACCACGGTCAAGCGCGAGGACCCGATAGGCATGGAGGAAGCGACCCGCAAGTGCAGTTGATCGTGTTCGCGGACGATGTCGCGGAACGTCCCTTTCACAAAACCGGGGGGAGTCAGAGCGGCGCCCTTGAAGTCACTGCAAAGGGGCAGCGGTTTGTCGCCGTACCAGGCGCACACCTGCCGGCGGCCCCAGGCCCGATCGCGCTTTCTCAGTCCCGCCAGCGACTCTGCCGTTGGCTTGTCGCCGCGCTCCAGGCGGGCCGCCAGTTCATTGCTGACCGCGGCGTTGACCGCCTCCAGGCTTCGCAACTGCGAGTGGATTTCGGAAGTCACGACGAAGACTGCGAATTGTCCGGCCAGACCATAGAGCGTGATCACCGCCATCGCGATCAGCAGCGCGGCGGGAATCACGCCGATGAATACATAGGTGACGATCAGGCGGTTCCGCAGGCGCCACAGGATTCGGCGTCGCACCCAGCGGAACGCGAGAATAAAAAACAGCACGCCGGCGAGGAAGGTGAGGAATCCGACCCAGCCGCCCAGATGCTCGCCCCACGAGGCGGCGAATAATCCCAGAAGCTTTTCGAGGACAAACAACACTGCGGCCATCCCGGCCAAATAGCAGGCCAGCCGCGCCATCCGGCCTTGGGGCCACAGTTCGGCCTTGATGAGCCGCTGGCGCAATTCTGGATAGGACCATTGCATGCGATTCGTTACGAAGCTCTAAGAAGACCCGAATTCTAGCGGCGACCGGAGGTCGACCTCAACTCCAGGGCCGCCGAAGCCCTTGCTCAAAACCAGCGGGCCCGTGGTCGCTCGGTTCGATCAGATCTCAGGGTAGAGATCGAAGAACGCCTCCAGGCTCGTGCGCAACTGCTTCTCGATGTCTTCCTTGCTGCCTTCGAGCACGTGCATGGTGACGTGCGCTTCGTGGCCGTTCCTGAGCTTCACCGGAGCCTGGCCCACCTCGGCCACGTCCTCTGACGGTAGCAGCCTCATGCCATAAACCAGAGTCAGATTCGCCATAAGAGAATTCTAAGTCTTTCTCTGCTTTCTTGGCGAAATCGTTTGGAGTCTGGGCGGAAACAATGCTCAGGGTTAGGGGCGGGCATGTCCCCACATACCTGTCCCATGGGGTCATCCCGAGCGCAGCCGTTCTTCAGGCGGAGCGAGGGATCTCCCGCTTGCTGAGTGCAAAGTAGAACGAGATCCCTCCCGCGGCTGAGGTGCGCCGCGGTTCGGGATGACGCATTCAATAGGACGTTTAGCGGATGGGTGACAGACTGAAAGATCGCCTTTTGCCCAGGCAGGCATGCCACGGGGCACCCGAAGATTTTTCGATGCTTCTCATTTAGAATTCCGCCGTGCCTAGAATCGTGGTTTTTCCCCTGTTGACCGGTTTTCTTGCCATAGCATTGCAGGTTGGAGCGCAAGAGCAGCCCGCCAATCCGCCCTCCACCCAGCCGCAGGTGAAAGTCAATATGCTGAACGTCTGCACGCCCTCGGCCGAGGAGCAGAAAGAGATCGCGGCGGCATTGGCGCGTATTCCGAAGCAACCGCTGTTTGGGAGCGATTTCGAAGTCTCCCGTGGGCGCTCGACGCTTGAGGACATGCCGACTTTCCTGCAGCCGGGACAGGGGGGGCATGTGGCAGGTGAACCTCCGGTGGCGAGTTACGTCCGTATCCGCCGCGAGTTTTCGGTGCAGGCGCTATTTGCCAGCGTGCAGTATTCCTTCAGCAACGACGGCCAGACCATGATCGAAACACTGGTGCTGCACGTCCGCGAGCCCAAGGATCTGATCCAAGTGTCGCTGGAGGATAGCGCCTCGTCGGTAGCCAGCGCCGAGGCCATGCTCAGTGTGAATACGCCGGCCAGCCGGGTTCGGTTGGAGCGATTCGGCAAGTCCTCGGTCGCGCTTGCCCGTTGCTCGCCGGCGCAAGACCGTCCGGTGCCCGATCAGAGCGCCTACGAACCGCTGTTTCGTGGCGCGTCGGATGTGCTGGCCAACTATCGCAGGCTGTTGGGCGTAGGTGTGATCGTTCCGGAGGAGCTGGCGAAAATCAGCGGAACATCGAAGCCGAAGGCCGCCCCGAAGGCGAAAACTGCCAAGCCTGCGGCAGGGAAGCAGTGAAGAGAAGAAGAAGTGAAGCCTGCTTGCGCTGTTGTCCGAGACGCCGTGCATCAAAATCTGGCCCTAGCCATCTAATCTGCAACTACCAAAATTATCTATGAGCGAAACTCGAAATGTTGTCGTCATCGGATCCGGATGCTCCGGCCACACTGCTGCTCTCTACACCGCGCGCGCCAACTTGAAGCCTTTGGTGATCGAGGGCCACGAACCCGGCGGCCAACTCTCGCTGACCACGCTGGTGGAGAATTTCCCAGGATTTCCCGAGGGCATTCTTGGGCCGCAGCTGGTCGAGAACATGCGGAAGCAGGCAGAGCGCTTCGGCGCGGAATACCGCATGGCGCATCTCACCAGCGTGGATCTAAGCCAGCGCCCGTTTCTGCTGCATCTGGGCCATCAGCAAGTCCACACACAAACTCTGATCATTGCCAGCGGGGCCTCGGCGCGATGGCTGGGTCTGCCGCATGAGCAACAACTCATCGGTCATGGCGTTTCTTCGTGCGCGACTTGCGATGGGTTTTTCTTTTCCGGAAAGGAAATTGTGGTGGTGGGTGGCGGAGACTCCGCCATGGAGGAAGCGATTTTTCTGACACGATTCGCGACCAAAGTGACGGTGATCCATCGCCGCGACTCCTTTCGCGCGTCGAAAATCATGTTGGACCGGGCGCAGCACCACGAGAAAATCCAGTTCCTGCCTGATACGGTGGTGGAAGACGTTTACGACGCGGGCAAACAGGAAGTCACCGGGCTCAAGCTGCGCAATGTGAAAACCGGCAAGGTCTGGGATTTTCCCACCAGCGCATTGTTTCTGGGCATCGGCCACGAGCCCAACGCGAAGATGTTCGCCGGTCAGCTTGACACCGACGCCGATGGCTACCTCAAGACTCATAACTACGTTCACACGCGGGTTCACGGGGTCTACGCTTGCGGCGATGTGCAGGACAGGCGCTATCGCCAGGCGATTACGGCCGCTGGCACAGGTTGCATGGCTGCCATCGAAGCGGAGAGGTTCCTGGAAGAGCACAGCAAGTAGTAGGGCAAAGGTGATCCTCCTGGGCAAACCTTTCTGTAGCCCAGGTAGGCATTAATGCCGTTACCACGGTGACCTTCTTGGCGAGATCAGTGCTCGATTAGACTTTTCTCATTATGAAGACCCTGATGCGGCAAGGGGCCATGAAAGCGCTGCTCCTTGCTGTCGTGCTCGCCTTTGTTCCAACTCACTGCTTGGCGCAACAGACCTCAGAAGCCAGGAAAGTCCTGGTCAAGACTCCGCCCGCCTATCCCACTCTCGGCCGGTCCATGCATATCCACGGTGTTGTGAAAGTCGAGGCCCAAGTCGCGCCGAACGGCACGGTAAAGTCGGTACAAGTGAAGGGTGGGCATCCGATCCTTGCCCAGGCCGTTGTGACCGCCGTCGGCCATTGGAAATTCGAGCCCGCCGCTCACGAGTCTACGGAACTGATTGAAATCAAGTTCGATCCGGAGTGATCGCGGCTTGGTTTCGGCCTGTCCTCTTCCGCGTTGGTTCGCGGGAGATCCCTTCGGCTGCGCTCAGGGCAGGCCTCCTCGCTCCGCCGGAGAAGCGGCTGCGCTGGATGACGGCCCCTTTTGCTCAACGTGATCGTGGTCATACCTTCGGTGTCCCCGGTTTGTGATACAAATTTCTGTGATCTTCATACGGGTACGCAGCACTCCTTTCCTTATCATTTCTGACCTGGCAGGTACTGCATGCTGAGGACGTTCTTCGTCCGCCTTTCTGAAAACCGCTCTCTGCGCAATTTTGCCGAACAGTCCGCAATCGGACGCCGGGTATCCGGGCGCTTCGTGGCCGGCACCGAGATCGCGGACGCCGTCCGCGTCACCCAGACTGTGAACCGTGCGGGCATGAGCGTCACCATCGACAATTTGGGAGAGAACGTCACCAATCCCGACGAAGCCCGTCATAGCGCCGAGCTGTATCAGCAAATTCTAGGGGCGATCGCGGGCAATCAACTCAATGCCAACATCAGCTTGAAGCTGACTCACATGGGTCTCGATGTGGACGAGGGGCTGGCCCGTGAATTGGT